>Ga0326728_10017075_pt1 | contig 14637 bp, 8 predicted proteins | sample MB3enrmetagenome_FD_207602 | JGI IMG/M metagenome (GOLD analysis project Ga0326728, IMG submission 207602) | Lab enriched peat soil microbial communities from McLean, Ithaca, NY, United States - MB31MN | ecosystem: Environmental > Terrestrial > Soil > Wetlands > Peat | place: USA: New York...
TTGAGCGGGTGATTGGGGCCGATCCGGCGGTGCAGAACGTGATCGGGTTCGTGGGAGGCGGGGCCACCAACACGGGAATGGTCAATGTCGTTCTGAAGCCGGTGGAGAAGAGAGATACCAACGCCGCCGGAGTGATCAACCGGCTGCGCCCGAAGCTGAACCGGATCACCGGGGCGTCCATGTTTCTGCAGGCCGCGCAGGACATCCGGGTTGGAGGACGCGGCAGCAATGCGATGTACCAGTACACCATCCAGGCGGACAACGTGGACGACCTGCAGGTGTGGGGGCCGAAGCTGCTGGCGGCGATCACGCGGCTGCCGGGCTTTCAGGACGTAAGCAGCGACCAGCAAAACGGCGGGCTGGATCAGCGCCTGACCTACGACCGGGTGGCGGCGGCGAGGCTTGGACAGAGTGTGAGTTCGCTGGACTCTGCGCTCTACTCGGAGTTCGGCCAGTCCGAGGTTTCGCTGATCTATACGCAATTGAACCAGTACTACGTTGTGTTGGAAGTGGCGCCCCAGTACTGGGCGACTCCCGACGGCTTGAATAGCGTTTACCTGCATCCGTCGATCACAAACTCGACAGCGGGCGGGAACACACCCCTGCTCAGCGTGGCCAAGGCACAGGCCAATACGACACCTCTGGCGCTGAATCACACAGGCCTGTTTCCTTCGGTGACGGTGTCGTTCAATCTGGCGCCTGGTATCTCATTGAGCGACGCGACCCTGGCCATCGACCAGATGCAAGAGAAGATGGGCGTGCCCCTCACGGTGCGCTGCTTCTTCGCGGGAACGGTGCAGGCCTATCAACAGTCGCTGGGCAGCGAGCCCATGCTGATCGTGACGGCCCTGCTGAGCGTCTACATCGTTCTGGGGATTCTGTATGAGAGCCTGGTGCATCCTCTGACCATCATCTCCACCCTGCCTTCGGCCAGCGCCGGCGCCATGCTGGCGCTGATGATCTTCCACCAGGACCTGAACGTCATCTCCATCATCGGCATCATACTGCTGATCGGTATTGTGAAGAAGAACGCGATCATGATGATCGATTTCGCGCTGCAAGCGGAGCGCGACCGTGGCATGAATCCGGAGGAGGCCATCTTTGAGGCATGCCTGCTGCGCTTCCGGCCGATCATGATGACCACCATGGCGGCGCTATTTGGCGCGCTTCCGCTGGCCTTCGGGAGGGGAACCGGCTCTGAACTGCGCAGGCCCCTGGGAATTACGATCGTGGGCGGCCTTGTGGTGAGCCAAATGCTTACGCTATACACCACACCCGTGGTCTACCTCACCTTTGACCGGATACGCCTGTGGGTAGCGCGGCGGCATAAGAGCTTTGATTCCGTGGGAGGCCCGATTGGGGCGACTTCGGATTAAACTTGACTCACATGGAAGTACAACTATGAGAAGTACCCGTCAACCCGTTGCAATCGCCCTCGCACTGGCAGCCCTTATGCTGACCGGCTGCCGGGTGGGTCCGCACTACCAGAGGCCTCCCGCAATGGTGCAGGCCCCGCCGCCTGCGGCGTACAAGGAAGCTCCCGCGCCCGACGCTGCAGCGGGCGACTGGAAGGTAGCCCAACCGCGGGACGCGATGCTCCACGGCAAGTGGTGGGAGATCTACAACGACGCGGAGCTGAATGCTCTGGAAGACAAGCTGAACATCGACAACCAGACGATCAAGGTGTACTTCGAGAACTACATGCAGGCGCGCGCCATCGTGGGTGAGGTGCGTGCGCAACTCTTTCCAACGGCAACGGTCGTGCCGAGCTACTCGCGCTCCCGTGCATCGGCCAATCAGACCAATACGCCTTCGGCATCGACGGGCAGGACGACGTCACTGGGCTCGCTGGGACTGGATACGTCGTGGGAACCAGATCTGTGGGGACGGGTACGCAACCAGATCAGCGAGGCGCAGTACAACGCACAGATCAGCGCGGCGGACCTGGAGGGCGAGCGGCTGAGTGAGCAGGCAAGCCTGGCGGAGTACTTCTTCGAGATTCGCGGACAGGACGCATTGATAGCGGTTTACCGACAGACGGTGGCAGACGATCAGAAGTCGCTGGACCTGATTCGTTCGCAGTTTGAGACCGGAGTGGGTACCCAGATCTCGGTAGTAGAAGCCGAGAATACGTTGCAGAACGCACAGTCGACTTTGACCAACCTGGGCGTGGCGCGCGCTCAGTACGAACACGCCATCGCGGTGCTCACGGGCGTCGACCCCTCGTCCTTCTCCATTCCAGTGAGGTCGCTCAGCGCGACGCCTCCGCCGGTACCGATCGGTGTGCCCTCGCAGTTGCTGGAGCGCAGGCCGGACATCGCGGCGTCGGAGCGGATGATGGCTTCGGCGAACGCGGCCATTGGCGTAGCCACGGCGGCGTTCTATCCCAACCTGACGCTGACGCTGGACGGCGGCTTCGAGAGCGCCGCACTGAAGCACCTGTTCGACATCTCCAGCCGGTTCTGGTCGCTTGGTGGATCGGCATCGGAGTTGATCTACGACGCCGGACTGCGGCGCGCGACCATGATGCAGTACGCGGCGATTTACAACGGCGATGTCGATAGCTACCGGCAGACCGTGCTGACCGCGTTCCAGCAGGTGGAGGACGCGTTGGCCGCCGTGCGCATCCTTTCGCAACAGATCCAGCAGCAGGAGCAGGCGGCGCAGTCGGCGCAGCAGGTCGTCGATCTGGAGACGGCACGCTACGAGACGGGGGTCGATCCCTACATCGACGTAGTGACGGCGCAGATGACGCTGCTAGCGGACCGGCAGACGCTGGCGACGCTGCACACACAGGCGATGACCGCGTCGGTGCAGCTGATCGAGGCGCTGGGCGGAGGATGGGACAGCAACCAGTTGCCGATGCCGCAACAAGTCTCAACAAAGATTGCTCCTGCGGAGTCGGCCATCCAGAGGTGAGCGGGGATAGAGGCCTGTTCTAACTGATTCCGCGCAGATAGCATGAATGGGACAACCGCGAGCCCACCTATCGCGAGCGACCCCCAGCGAGCAAAGACCGCTCGCCGGGGGGGCCGTTTAGCCGCGATGGATGGGTTGCCCTCCAATGGAGGAAGTGCCTGTTGCCAGTTGTTATCCCTTGCTCACCGGCAGGTGCTGCGGCATGGAGTTGGCGATGCCGTTGCTCTCGGCCACGCGAACGGGCACAATCCGCACACTGGCCGACTTCAGCCCCTCGCGCGAGGCAGTGACAACGATGGGCCCCGGCGCCGGATCGGTGGTGCGAATCAGGGTGGAGCGCACCGCGACGCGGTTGATGCCGCACTCGGTGTTGAGGTAGAGGTTGTTGGTTGAACCGACGATGCCGCTGTCGTATCCTCCGCGCCAGATGGCGGGGCCGGAGCAGGTGAAGTCGACCCGCGCGTAGTCGGTGGGGCAACGCACGCCTTTGGCGTCTACCACCTCGAAGTCGATGAGGGCGATGTCCTCGCCATCGGCCTGCAGACCTTTGGGTCCCAGGATTGGAGTCATCTTGATGGCCGCTGCCGGGCCTGCCGTAGTCAACACCTGCTGGGTAGCGATCTTGTCGCCGTTCTTGCCGACCGCCTTGAGCGTGCCGGGGACAAAATCGACCGCGGGGAAGGCGAAGACCCAGCCGTTGTCCGGCTTGGTGTTGACCCCGAGCGACTTGCCGTTGAGGAACAACTCGACCGACTGGGTGTTGGAGATGACATAAACGGTCTTAGAGGTTTTGGTTCCATCCGGCTGGGTGGCCGGGTAGGTCCAGTGGCTCAAGATGTGCAGGTCGGGCTGCGGGTTCTGAATGACACGGTAGGCGAAGTAGATCTCCTTAGGCAAGCGCATGGCATCGACCTTGCCGCTGACACGGCATACCTCGGTGGAGTCCTGGCGGCCGTCGGCATCCTCGTCGGTGAAGTAGATGGAACAGTATCCGGACCACTTGGAGTGCGCGGGGTCGGTATTGGTGATGCGGTTGATCCAGTACATCCAATAGCGTTTGACTCCGTCCAGGGCGAAGTCCTCCGAGTTATATAGATAACCATCGCGCTTCCATGTGTCGTTGGGGCCCTTCTTGGCCTTGTAGAAGGGCGGCGAGTAGGCGTCCCACATGCGGCGGGAGCCTTCCTCGCGATAGTCCTCGGTCTCGATGAGGGGCGCGCGATCGCGGCGTTCCACGGTGTATCCGCGAAACATCTGGCCGGGTTGGGTAATCCGGTCGGTCCCAGTGTCCTGGCCGATCATGACGCCGTAGTACTCGGAGATGGGCGTCAGCGCCTGGTTCGCCGCCACATCGTCGTTGTCGCGGTACCCCATGAGGCGTCCGCCGTGGGGGTCCCATTGCTTGCGCAGATCCACCATCTGCTTCATCTCGTCTGGCGTGACGATGGTATTGCCCGCCTCCCAGAAGAGGATTCCGGGGTTGTTGCGGAAGTAGATGATGGAGTCGCGCATCACCTCGGCGCGCTGGTCCCACTGGCGGCCCGTGACCTCGCGTTCCTTGTCTCCGGCGGGGCATATCTGGACGATGCCAAAGCGCGTGAAAGAGTCTGCATCCGTCCTGGTGGGAGAGATATGCATCCAGCGCATGTAGTTGCCGTGGCAGTCGCGAATCATTTTGGCGGTGTAGTCGTGCATCCAATCGGGATAGCCTGCGCCGACGCCCGCCCACTCGTCGGTGGAGCGCTCGGAGAAACCCTTGAGGTAGATAAACTTGTCGTTGATAAAGACGCCGCCGGACCCCACGCCCCCCTTGAACTCTGTTTTGCGGAAACCGGTCTCGATGCGATTGACATCGACCACCTTGCCGCCCACCTTGAGGATGCTGTAGACGTCGTACAGATAGGGGTCTTCGCAGCTCCAAAAGCGCGCCTGCTTCAAGGCCCCGGTGGCGGAGAGGATGCTCTTCGCGCCATCGGCGATGTCGCTGGGTTTGCCCGCGAACCGGGCGCGAACGTGACCGGTGCTGTCGACGATGGCCACCGAGAGGCCGACCGATGCGTTACTGCCCGACGTGTTATGCACCTCGGCATCGACGGTTACGTCAGCGGTCTTTTGGGGAATATCGAAGTTGTCGGCATGCACGTAGACGCCCTGGCTCTGCAGACCATAGTAGAGAGGCAGGGTCTGATAGATATTGCCGGTGACATGCAGCCAGACATGGCGGTTGATGCCGCCGTGGTTGGGGTTGAAGTCGTTGGCATTCCACTCGTATCCCTGACCGACGCATGGGGTGCCGTCGGCGTTCTTTGGGCTGGCCATGCAGAAGGCGCGTTCGCGGTAGTTGCCTGAGTTGTTCACCTTGACGGCCAGCACGTTCTCCTGGCCGTTGGGCGCGAGAGCGTCGGTGATGTCGATGCCGTATGCGGTGATGCCGTTCTCGTAGAGTCCCACGTCCTTGCCGTTGAGATAGATGTCGCCGGCCTGGCGCATGCCTTCGAACTCCAGGAAGACGCGGTTGCCGGCCAGCGCGGCGGGCAGCTTGAAGTGCTTGCGATACCAGGAGAGCCCCTTGTAGGTGCCGCGGTCGCCGCCGCTGTGGGAGATGAGCTCGCGGAAGCTGTCGACATCGTTGAAACTGTGCGGCGTGGCGACGGTGCTCCACTTGGTGTCGTCAAAGTCCGGCGCCGAGGCGTCGTCGGGAACCTCCTCCAGAACCAGCTTGTCTTGTTTTGGGTCCCAGCGATTTCCGCCGATGAACTTCCAGTTGAGGTTGAAGTTCAGTGTGGTGCGCGGGGACCTGGGTGGAACGTAAGTCGGAGACGGCGCGGCCGTGGGCGCGGCAAACATGGGATAGGAGCGGCCCAGCACGACAGGCAGTCCCATGGCAAGGAAGCTGGAGGCGCCGACAAATTCGCGGCGGGTTACTTTTCGGGAGGTCATGGGTTTGGGCTGCCTTTCATCACTGGGGTGGGGTTAGAACCAGAAAGTAGATAAAGAAACACGCGGCGTACTCACCATAATCCATCGGGGATGCGATCGTCCATTGTGGCGGGAGATGGTTCTGATGCGGGCGATTTGGAGCGAAAGATCTCCCTCGGCGTGCTAGAGCCGCGTGAAATTTAGACGGGTAGGCGGGAGTAAAGTTTCGCTGCGGCAATTCGGGGACGGCCATGGAAGCTTTGTTTAACTAGCACCGCAGCCGTGCTGGTAGACGCGCTGTTGACGCCACAGGGCGTCGGTGGCGAAGAGGATGCAGGCGTATCCAGTGTCAGTATTGAGGCGCCAGGTGATGTCGCCCTGGCGGTAGAGCTGATACTTGCCCGAGCCGGCGAAGACCATCCCGTTGGGCGGATTGCGGCGAATAGAGTCGGAGGCCGGTGGCTGCAACCCGCCTGCCTGTGTCTGCGCGCCCTGCGGTGTACCGGCTGGGATGACGGTGGCCGGTTCCCCGGTCTGGGCGGGCTGGTTTCCTGAAGCCATTGCGGCAGGTCCCAGGCTGGTCTTGCCGCCGCTCCGGTCGCGCAAAATGATGTCCCCGCTGTTGACAGCGCTGGTCCTGGCGCGGTGGATGAACCAGGCAGTGCCAAGTATGGCCACTGCAACGATCATAAGAATCGCGAAGATCCGCTTCATGCCCTCTCCTTGCGCCCGGCAGCGAAGCGGCCCAGCGCATGGCTTCTACCCCTGTATTCTGATGCCGGGAGGTTCCCATGTCGAGGCATAATCGGGCGGGAGGGGATAGGCGAACCTTGACTGGTTCCTTGGGTTGTTGCTAAAGCCACTCATACGCAAAGGGCGCACATGGATGGGGTACCCGTTTCAGAGGCGGTCCATGCCATCCATGCGAAGAGAACGCGCATGAATGGGGTACCCGTAAACCCACCCATCGCGATATTACCGCGATCAATGGGGCACCCGACTTGGTGGCGTATCATTAATGTGTGACGAAATATTCCATCGTCGTTCCGTTTCATAACGAAGAAGAGAACGTGACCGCGCTCTACGACCGGGTAAAGCTGGTGATGGAGCATGTGGGCGAGCCCTTCGAGATGGTGTTTGTGGACGACGGCTCGTGCGACCGGACCTACCGGCTGCTGGAGGAGATTGCGGCGGTGGACAGCCGGGTGCTGGTGGTGAAACTGCGTCGCAACTTCGGCCAGACCTCGGCCCTGGCAGCAGGCTTCGACCACGCGCAGGGTGAGATGCTGATCTCCATGGACGGCGACCTGCAGCATGCCCCGGAAGAGATTCCCGAATTTCTGGCGCGCCTGGAAGAGGGCTACGACGTGGTGAGCGGATGGCGGTCGCACCGCGCGGACAACCTGCTGCTACGGAGGATTCCGTCACGCTGCGCGAACTGGATCATGGCGCGCATCTCGGGTGTCGACATCCACGACTTCGGAACCACCTTCAAGGCGTACCGGCGCGAGGTGATCCAGAACATTCCGCTGTACGGCGAGATGCACCGCTTTATTCCGGCGCTGGCGAGTTGGTACGGGGCGAGCATCTGCGAGGTGCCGATCTCCAACCCGCGGCGGCAGCACGGGCAGAGCCACTACGGGTTGTCGCGCACGACGCGGGTCTTGTTCGACCTGCTGACCATCCGGTTTCTGATGCGCTACCTGTCCAGCCCGCTGCACTTCTTCGGCTCGATCGGCGCACTTGGCATACTTGCCGGCAGCGGGCTGGCGGTATGGCTGCTGATCCTCAAGCTGATCACAGGAGAGAGCCTGATTCTGGCCCACGGGCCGATCTTCGTCATCGCCGGCGTGCTGATTCTGGCGGGAATCCAGATGCTTGGCATCGGCCTGCTGGGAGAGCTTGTGGTGCGCCACTTTCACAACCCAAGCCACCGCGCTCCGTATGCCGTGGACCGGGTGCTGCGGTTGAGCTCCAGCGAAGAGAACCAACTGCGGTAGGGCGAAAACGATGAGATCCGTGCGGACCGCGTCGATTCTTGCCGCGGGCCTTTGGCTGTGCGTGGGGCTATCGGGGTGCCTGGTGGCCGGCTACACAAGCAGCCAAGGTTGGTGGGTGTGGCCGGGAAGCATCATAGCCACGCTGCTGGTCCTGCTGCTGACGCTACTATTCAACCGCCGCTGATTAAGTCCCGCCGTATTATCCTGTTTCCTATGCTGCTAAAAGATCTGCGCACTGCGGTGCTCGACGCAAACCTGGAGCTGGTGAAGCGCGGGCTTGTTCTCTACACGTTTGGCAATGCCAGCGGGATCGACCGCGCGCAGGGCTTGGTGGTGATCAAGCCGTCGGGTGTGGACTACGACGAGCTGCGGGCTGAGCTGATGGTGGTGACCGATCTCGATGGCAAAGTGGTGGAGGGGACGCTGAAGCCTTCGTCGGACCTGGAGACGCACACGCTGCTCTATCGCGAGTTTCCATCCATCGGCGCGGTGGTGCATACCCACTCCGAGTTCGCGACGAGCTTTGCCCAGGCGGGGATGGAGATTCCCGCGTTGGGAACCACCCACGCGGATTATTTTTATGGGCCTGTCCCGTGTACCGCTCCGCTGAGCGACGAGGCGATTGGCGGGCGCTACGTTCATGAGACAGGGCTGGCCATTGTACGGCGGTTTGCGGCGACTGCCGAGAGGGAGGCGATTGACCCGCTGGCCGTGCCTGCCTGCCTGGTGGCCGGGCATGGGCCGTTTGTATGGGGCAGGGACGCTGGTGAGGCGGCGCACAACGCCGTGATTCTGGAGGCGGTTGCGCGCATGGCCTACCGGACGCTGACGCTGAAGCCGGACGCGGAGCGGGTGAGCCAGGCATTGCTGGACCGGCACTACTTCCGCAAGCACGGACCGGGAGCGACGTACGGGCAGGGGTGAGGGTGCTGCGGCAATGTGACGCTGAACACAGCACATCGAGATTTAATGGTTTGCTTATGCGCTGTTTGTGTAGAGTACACAAGGCAGCAAAATCTCACAGGTTGCGTAGCGGGATGCGCGGAGTCGCGCTGAATGCGAAGAGGTCTACCGCGAGGCGGGGTAGAGCAGCAGCCCGTGGTGCAGTCCAAAACGATCAGGACAGGTGATAGGCAGATGCGTTCGATGGGTTTGAAGGCGGTGCTGGCGGTATTGGTTGGGGTGGTGGCGGGTTGTCCGCCGATGACTGGGATAAAGGCGCAGGCGCAGATGCCGGCGATATTACTGGTGGCGCCCGATGTGGCGAGCGCGCCAGTGAGTGCGGAGGCGGAACGCATTGCTGCGCTGGAGAAGCAGGTAGCGGCGCAGACGGTGGCCATCGCCACGGCGCAGACCTCGGGCGACAATGCATGGATGCTGACCTCGTCGGCGCTGGTTCTGCTCATGACGGGCCCTGGATTGGCGCTGTTCTACGGCGGACTGGTGCGCAAGAAGAACGTGCTGGGCACCATGATGCAGAGCTTCGCCATGATGGCGGTGATCACGGTGCTATGGGCGGTGGTGACCTACTCGCTGGCCTTCGGCAGCGGGAACGCGTTTATTGGCGGGCTGCACAATATGTTCCTGCACGGGGTGGGCCTGGATCCGAGCCCGTACGCGCCGACCATTCCGCTGCAGACGTTCATGGTCTTTCAGTTGATGTTCGCCATCATCACGCCGGCGCTGATTACGGGAGCGTTTGCCGAACGGATGAAATTCTCGGCGATGCTGGTGTTCATGGTGTTGTGGGCGATCATTGTCTATAGCCCCATGGCGCACATGGTGTGGGGCGTGGGCGGGCTGCTGAACTCGGGCAGCGGGCGCTTTCCATGCATGGACTTCGCCGGCGGAACGGTGGTGCATATCACCTCGGGGGTTTCGGCACTGATAACGGCGCTTTATCTGGGAAAACGAATTGGGTATCCGAAAGAGGCGATGCAGCCCCACTCCGTGGTGCTGAGCTTTATCGGGGCGTGCCTGCTGTGGGTGGGGTGGTTCGGGTTCAACTCGGGATCGGCGCTGGCTGCGGGAACGCTGGCGACGTCTGCGTTTGTGGCGACCCACTTCGGCGCGGCGGCAGCAGCCATCGGATGGAGCGCGGCAGAGTGGATTCGCAACGGCAAGCCATCGGCGCTGGGCGCGATCTCCGGCTGCGTGGCCGGGCTGGTGGCGATCACGCCAGCGTCTGGGTTTGTGTCGCCCATGGCGGCCATCGTGATCGGGCTGGTGGCCGGCGCGGGATGCTTCTTCATGGTGGTAAAGGTGAAGTCGTGGTTCGGGTATGACGATTCGCTGGACGCGTTTGGCGTGCATGGGGCGGGGGGAACGATTGGCGCGCTGCTGACCGGGCTCTTTGCACGGAGCGCCATCAACCCGGTCTTCGGTGCGGGCAAGGTGACCGGCGTACTAGAAGGCAATACGCACCAGATATGGAACCAGGCGATGGGCGTGGGAATTGCGTGGGGGCTGTCGATTGTGGGTACCCTGCTGATTCTGTTTATTGTGGACAAGACGATTGGGCTGAGAGTGAGCGAGGCCGAGGAACGGGAAGGTCTGGATCTGACGCAACATGGCGAGGAAGGCTACGAATGGGCGCATTGATCTAGGCTCATTGATGGGGCTGTAACAGGCCACTGGATGGGGCGGGCGTAACTCGGAACGGGCTGATTCGACTCGGGCTGCGGCGCACTGTTGGATACAGTTTTTTGCTGGGGTGCCCAGCCTGGGTCAGGGCTGCACCTCTTTCTCACTCAGTGCTGGCAGCAGCAACTGAGAGAGGCGTACTATGCTAGAGCTTGCCTGAAGGCAAGTAAGTGAGAGGATGAATTAAATGCAGAAGATTGAAGCAGTGATCCAGCCTTCAAAACTGGATGCAGTGAAGGATGCGCTGGTGGAGATTGGCGTACAGGGAATGACCATTCTAGAGGCCCGCGGACATGGGCGGCAGAAGGGGCACACGGAGTTCTATCGCGGACGCGAGTACTCGGTCGACCTGCTGCCCAAGGTGAAGTTGGAGATGGTGGTGGCCGACGAGATGGTGGAGAAGGCGATCCAGACCATCCTGACCACGGCGCGCACCGGCGCGATCGGCGATGGCAAGATCTTTGTGTCGAAGATAGACGAGGCAATCCGCATCCGCAACGACGAGCGAGGCGAGCTCGCGCTGTAGTGGTGGTTGGATCGGTTTGCGGTGGGCAAAGCCCCAGGCTTCAACTTCGAGGCGTGTCACCCCAGTAAGCAAAGATCGCTCGCCAGGGGATCCGCCGGAGGTAGCTGCGCGTCAATAGGTTGGCGTTTGCGCGGGTGGAGGGTGGCTGTATGCTGGTAGTACTACCTCCAAACCAGCCATTCAGGCAGACCGGAACACAGCCATGCAGGAGAGTCCGACCACAGGCGAGGGGTTGTGCGGCCAGTACCAGCGGCGGTTGCTGGAGATCCGCGGCGCGTTTGCCACCGGGGCGAGCGGCGCGGAGACGGTAGCGGCGCGCGCGGCGGCGGTGGACGATCTGATCGTGGGGCTGTGGAAGCTGGCGGTGGTCGAGACGCCTGCGCTGGGCCAGGGAATTGCACTGCTGGCGGTGGGAGGCTATGGGCGGCGTGAGCTCTTCCCCTACTCCGACGTGGATCTGTTGTATCTGCTGGATGGGAAGGTTTCGGAGGCGGAGATCAAGCAGCCGCTCCGGCGCATCAGTCAGCAGCTCTGGGACTGCGGGATTCGCCTATCGCCAACGTCCAGGAAGCGCAGCGAGACGGAGCGCTTCGATGCGGAGAATGCAGAATTCACTGTGGCTCTGCTGGACCACAGGCTGCTGGCGGGAGACGCGGCAGTCTATCAGAGGCTGGTGGAGGTGGGTCTGCCCAAGATGCTGGAGCGGGAGAACAAGGCGCTGGCATCGGGGCTGGTGAAACTGACCGATGAACGGCACGCCAAGTATGGGGATACGCCCTTCCATCTGGAGCCGAGCATCAAGGACTGCCCCGGCGGACTGCGCGATGTGCATGTATGCGCCTGGCTGCAGCGGCTGGCCGATGCGGGGCAGGATGCAAAGACCAATACAGACAGCGCGGGCGGTGGGGTGGCGGCCGGCGACCGCGAGGAGTTTCGCCAGGCTGTGGAGTTTCTGTTCACGGTGCGCTGCTTTCTGCACTACCGGCACGAGCGGGACGACAATACGCTGGACTGGCAGGCTCAGGACGCGGCTGCGGCGATGGGAATCGGAATGGGCGCGCGGAGGCTGGAGCAGTTGGCGGACCCGCCTGCGGAGGCTGTGCAGGCGGCTTATTGGATGCGGCTCTACTTCCGTCACGCGCGCAGTGTGGAGCGCTGTTTGACCCAGATGCTGGACGCAGTCACGGGCAAGCCGCATAAGGTGAACTGGACTGCCTCGGCCAAGGCCGCGTTTGCCAGGAGCCGGCGCAGCACGGACCCCGATCCGGTGGGCTTCCGTGTGCTGAATGGGCGACTGCTGCTGGATGCCGCGACCTCCGCGGGCGATCCCGCGCAGGACCCGGACGTGGTGCTGCAACTGTTTGTGGCCATGGCGCGCAGCGGATGCTCGCTGGAGCGCGGCAGCGAGGAGCGCATCACGCAGGGCTTGCCGCTGTTGTCGGCGCATCTGGAGGAGGGGCCGTCGCTGTGGCGCCATGTGCAGGAGATACTGCTGGGATTTTATGCCGGCAAGACGCTGCGCGTAATGCACGCGCTGGGGATTCTGGAGCTGTTGCTGCCGGAGTTCCACGGCATCGACGCGCTGGTGATCCGCGATGCCTACCACCGCTATACGGTGGATGAGCACACCGTAGTGGTGATCGACACGCTGCACGGGCTGGAGCAGCCCCAGACCGGGCAGATGAGCGTATGGGCGGAGCGCTTTGGCGGGATTCTGCGCGATGTGCAGCACCCCGCGCTTCTCTTCCTGGCGGCGTTGCTGCACGATACCGGCAAGGGACGAAGCTCCGGCAATCACGCGCTGGAGAGTGCGCGGATGGCGGAGGGCGTGGCCGGACGGCTGGTGCTGGATGCCTACGAGAGCGAGCTGATGCTGGGGCTCATCCGCAACCATCTGGAGATGTCGGCTGCGCTGCGCCGGGACATCTTCGATCTGGAGACGGTGCGGGCGTTTGCGGGCAAGGTGCAGACACCGGAGGCGCTGCGCATGTTGACGTTGTTCACCTATGCCGACATCCAGGCGGTGCATCCCGATGCGCTGACGCCGTGGAAGGCGGAGAACCTGTGGCGGCTGTATCTTGCCACGGCCAGCTATCTGGATCGCAGCGTGGACGACGAGCGTGTAGGGGCGCACATCGGCAAGGAGCTGGTGAACCGTGTGGCGGCGCTACTGCCGGGCAGGCGCGCCGAGGTGGAGAAGTTTCTGGAGGGCTTCCCGGAGCGCTATCTGCGCACGCGCACACCGGAGCAGGTGCGCCTGCACTTCGACATGGCGGCACGCTTTGCCGAGGACCCTGTGCAGATGGAGTTCCGCTATGCGCCGGGGAGCAGCGAGATAACCCTGCTGGCGCGCGATCGCCCGCTGCTGTTTGCCGATATGGCGGGAGCGCTGGCGGCGTGGGGGATGAACATTGTTACCGCGGACGCCTTCTCCAACCTGCAGGGCATCGTGGTGGACAACTTCCGCTTCACAGACACCTTTCGCACGCTGGAGATGAATGCGTCGGAGCACGCCACGTTTGTAGCCAGTGTTCACAACGTGATGGCGGGCAAGGTCCCGGTGGAGAAGCTGCTCAACGGTCGGCGGCGCGGTCGCAGAAAGCTGCCCAAGGTAGTAGTGGAGGCGCGCGTGGACTTCGACGACGAGGTGTCGTCGCACAGCACCCTGCTACAGGTGGTGGCACAGGACATTCCCGGGCTGCTGCGTGCCATCAGCCTGGCCCTGGCGGAGTTTGGGTGCAATATTGAGGTGGCGCTGGTGGACACCGAGGGGGAGACGGCGATCGACGTCTTCTACATCTCTCGTGACGGGGCGAAACTGGATGCGGCCGAGCAGAAAGAGCTGAAGCTGGCGCTGCTGGCGGCCATGAAGGCCAACGCGGGGTAAGACTAAGCTAAGGCAGTTGGTTGGGCCAGCGCCCTATTGAGCGGGTTCGCGGGGGGAAAAATTTGTGGGAGCAGGCAACTCAGCAGTCTGTGGAAGCATCTTCGCAAAGTAGAGCGTTTCTACGCGCAAATGGAGGATCGTCTGCTCCAATTGGCTGATGTTCGCCGGACGTACGCGTAATAATTGATTGGAAATCGGTTTATAGTAGTAAGTGGAACCATGATGAGATCAATCGCAGACCAGAATCAAAACGCTGGCCGCACGGCCACGGGGCCTAAGGCGAACGACCGGTACTTTTTTGGCTCGCTCGATAGCTCCGCCAGCAACCGGGAGAAGTTGCGCGAGGTGAACTGGGGGTACGACCAGACTGAGGGCATCGTGCTGGCATCGCTGGATGCCGCGATCAACTGGGTGCGCAAGAGCTCGATTTGGCCCTTGACGTTTGGCCTGGCCTGCTGCGCCATCGAGATGATGTCGATGGGCGGCTCGCGTTACGACATTGCGCGCTTTGGCGCGGAGGTCTTCCGCCCCTCGCCCCGGCAGAGCGACCTGATGATCGTTGCCGGCAGGGTCTCGCAGAAGATGGCCCCCGTGGTGCGCCGGCTGTATGAGCAGATGCCGGAGCCGAAGTGGGTGATTTCGATGGGCGCGTGCGCCACCTCAGGCGGGGTCTTCAACAACTATGCGGTGGTGCAGGGAGTCAACCAAATTGTCCCGGTTGACATCTATGTTCCTGGCTGCCC
>Ga0326728_10017076_pt1 | contig 14636 bp, 11 predicted proteins | sample MB3enrmetagenome_FD_207602 | JGI IMG/M metagenome (GOLD analysis project Ga0326728, IMG submission 207602) | Lab enriched peat soil microbial communities from McLean, Ithaca, NY, United States - MB31MN | ecosystem: Environmental > Terrestrial > Soil > Wetlands > Peat | place: USA: New York...
TTAAACAAGACTTGGATGATTCCGCTAGAGTTCTTAGCCAGTTTTCCGCTAAAAACAGAACGATCGATATCCCTTCTCAAGGAAAAGCAATGGTGGAGTCTGGGCTTAAATTGCAAGACCAGATGATTGCCGCCTACACCGAACTCGCCGGTTTAAGACAGATTTATTCGGAAGACAATGTCAGGGTACGAGCAGCTCACGCACGTATTGCAGAGCTTCAGCGTCAAATGGACAAGGCTATGGGATCGTCTGAAGACCCTGGCCTCGATGCTAGCCATACCTCGTACCCTTCAATCAGCGAATTACCTGCTCTAGGGCTCACATATTATGATCTGGACCGAAAGATGCGTGTTGAGGAACTGCTCTGGGAGACCTTAACCAAACAGTATGAGTCAGCTAAGGTACAGGAGGCGAAGGAGATTCCTACAGTTCGCGTCTTGGACGCAGCCAATGTGCCTCAGCGGAAGTCCTCGGCTGCCCGGAGGTCCATCATGCTCCTGGGTACGATGTTATCCTTATTTGTAGCGTGCATTTCAGTTTTTGTGATGAATACTTGGGAAGAGATGGATCCTCAGGATGAGCGCAAGATGCTGGTAACAGAAATTGTGAACAGTACGCAGAACTTTCTAGTTTGGTTTTGGAGCTTGCCTGGAATGAGTTGGGTTTACAGGCGCTTCAAGGGATCGACCCCACAAAGCGACGTCGGTAACACATCGTAGATGTAATCAAATGGAGACTGTGTTATTGCTTATTATTCGTATGGATTTGCCGGTACTGCAGTTTATACCGATCGCTGATACTCTAGGTATCCCTGCATAAGCCCTATTTCAGCACTCTACTTGGATAGAATGATACGTAGAGGGTGAGAGCGATGCTGCAGCAAAGACTGGAATTTCTGGAGAGCTTCGTGAAGTTTGGCCGGAAGAGCAAGCGGAAATTGTTTCACAACCAGTGCGAAAGGTATTGGGATGAAAGTTGGAGTTATCAGTGGTGGAACCAGGAACATGATCGAGCAATCTGTTTACGAGTTCTTCAAAGGTAAACACATCCTTGTGACAGGGGGCACAGGAAGTTTCGGGCACCAGATTGTGAGAGATCTTTTGCCCCTTGATCCGGCTTGTGTCCATATTTACAGCCGCGACGAGAAGAAGCAATATGACATGGCCATGTCCTATCAGCAATGTAGGAAGCTTCGGTTCGATATTGGCGACGTTCGGAATTTGGAGCGGACGCGGGACGCTATGCGCGGCATTGATGTGGTCTTCAATGCCGCAGCGCTGAAGCAAGTTCCGAACTGCGAGTACGCGCCCTTTGAAGCGGTCGAGACTAATATTATTGGCGCTAATAACGTTCGGCGGGCAGCCATTGAGGCTGGAGTTCAGGCAGTCGTGTCGATCAGCACCGACAAGGCTGTTAAGCCTGTGAATGTTATGGGAATGACAAAGGCGATCCAGGAACGGATCATGTTGGACCCCACCTATAGCGACGGCAACACGAGATTTGTCTGCGTACGTTACGGCAACGTACTTGGCAGCCGCGGCAGCGTTGTGCCCTTGTTTTTTAACTATATTCAGAGAAATCTTCCTCTTCCCATTACTAATCCCGCTATGACGCGGTTCCAACTTACGCTAAAGGAAGCTGTTCAGCTAGTCTTCTGCGCAACTGTGCGCGGGGAATCAGGCGACCTGTGGGTGCAAAAAATGCCGGCTGCGCGCATTCCCGACCTCGGCCAAGCCTTGGCGTTTGGTATTACTGGACAACAAGACTATCCTCTGACCATCACCGGTATGCGGCCTGGTGAAAAGATGCATGAAGTCCTTGTCTCGGAAGAGGAAATGTGGCGTGCTACCGAATTGGAGAACCACTATCTTATCCCTTCCTGGGCCAAATCGCAGAACAAGGAACCTATTGAGCAGTCCCAGGTGTCTGAATATGCGTCCAATTGTACCCATCAACTGACCCAAAGCGAGATTCTGAATATGCTTGAGGCCGATGGGTGGTTCGGACCCGATGCCAAGGCCAAAGCCGCACATGGGATCGAGATCAATGAAGACTGACATTTCACCAATTCCCTTGTTTAAAGTCTTCCTGGCCCCTGAAAATGATCTCATGCCGCGGCTTAGGGACGTTCTATACAGCGGCAACATCAGCGAAGGCGAGCCAGTGTATGAGTTTGAGCGACGTTTTGCCGGGTTCGTTGGGCTACCCAACGTTTTATCTTTCTATAGTGGTACCGCAGCGCTCCACACGGCTCTTCTACTTGCGGGCATCCAGCAAGGAGATGAGGTCATCTCGACCCCAATGACGGCCGAGCCTACAAATATGGCCATTTGCCATGCCGGTGCTAAAGTAGTGTGGGCTGACGTAGACCCTGCCAACGGCGTTGTTACCGCCGCCTCTATTGGTGAGCGGATAACGTCGAGAACGCGCGCAATCATGGTTGTCCACTATGGCGGCGTCCCTGCACCAATGGACGGTATTCGCGGCGTTGCGCAGCAAGCTGGAATACCTGTAATTGAGGATGCCGCACATGCCTTGGGTGCACGGTATGGCAACTGCCCCATTGGGGCCGGCTCAGAGTACACGATGTTTTCTCTTCAGGCAATTAAACATATGACCACAGTGGATGGTGGAATGCTTGCCTGCAAAGATCCAGACGACTTGCCGAAAGGGCGTATACTGCGGTGGTTCGGAATTGACCGCCGGGCGTCCCGTACTGAAGTGGACGTGAGCACCGTCGGCTACAAGTACCACATGAACAACGTCAACGCGACCATCGGCCTTGTCCAGCTAGATCATATTGCCCCAGTAATCGATCGTTATATCGCCAACGGCCGTTATTTTGGTACTGCCCTACGCGGTATTCCAGGATTGGATCTATGCGCCTGGGATAAAAAGGCGGAGCCCTCCTACTGGTTCTACACAGTTCTTGCAGAGCGGCGAGACGATCTGGCTCGATACCTTACCGAGCATGGAATTGGGAACTCGCAAGCCCATAAGCGCAACGACCTGCATTCAGTGTTTGCGTCAAGCCGTTGCGAACTTCCCGGTCTCGGCTCTTTTTACTCGCGCATGCTTCATATCCCATGTGGGTGGTGGGTGAGTGATGAGGATCGGGAATTCATCGTCGATACGATCAGGCTAGGTTGGTGACATGTCTCAGAGAAAGACGATTCCGCTTTTTAAGCCGTATTTCCCGGATAGCATAGGCGAGCGGATCGCGGATGTTTTGTCGAGTGGACAGATTTCAAGCGGGCCTTTCGTCGCCAGGTTTGAGGGCCTACTCCGTGAGTTTCTTGGTAATCCTTGGGTGACGACTTCGGGCGATGTCTCCACAGCGCTGACTCTATGTCTTTTTCAGGCAGGCGTCAGGCCAGGAGATGACATCCTCATGTCGCCGCTTGTCTGCCTCTCCACAAGTTGTCCGGTGCTAAACCTCTTTGCCCATATCCGTTGGTGCGACGTTGATCCACTAACAGGCAATCTCGATCCCGCCGACCTCGCGAGAAGAATAACTCCTCGAACGAAGGCCATAGTTGTTTATCACTGGGCGGGCAATCCCGCCGATCTTGATGCTATTCACGCCATAGCGCGCGACAATCATCTCTCAGTGATCGAAGACGCTGGCGAGGCTCTAGGCGCCGAATATCACGGAAGAAAGATCGGCGCCACCGGGTCGGACTACACGGTCTTCTCTTTTTATCCCAACCGACATCTGACGACAATCGACGGAGGAGCGATCGCCTGCGCCCGGGAACGCGACTTCGAAAAGCTCCGTTGGCTCAAACGCTACGGGATACACCAACCAAGCTTTCGAGACAAGAATGGCGAGATCGATCCGGAATCGGATATTCCTATTGCCGGGTGGAACAGCTACATGAACGAAGTGGCCGCTACGATCGGCGTTGCCCAAATGGAACACCTTTCTTCCATAATCGCCCGCCACCACGAGAATGGACTCTACTACGACGAAAGACTCGCTACTGTTCCAGGTATAACGGTTCTTAAGCGACCCCTGAAGACTCGCTCTGCATATTGGGTCTATACCTTTCTTGCTCGAGAGCGCGATCGTCTCCTAAGGACGCTTCGCCAACAGGGCGTGTACGCATCCAAGGTGCATCTTCGGAACGATCGTTACACTTGTTTCGGGACCGACAGAACAGTGCTACCCGGCGTCGATCAGTTTTCTGATCACTGTCTCAGCATCCCCTGCGGCTGGTGGGTTAACGAGGACGAGCGGGCCAAAATTGCCAAGATAATCTGCCAGGAGGTCTAATTGGGGAATGGAAATGCTGTCCCTCCTATCCATATCCGCTGTGTAACACTTCAGGAGTTACCGGCTGTTATTGACCAGCTCGACAAAGAATTTATTTTTAATAAAAACCGTTCTCTCTCTTTGAGCGTACGTTTTCCCCACGCGCTATCATCTGAAAATATTGACCATATTCTAGTTGCAGCGACGGAAGACGCAATATGCGGTACCCTCGTAATCAGGGAGTTTGAATGGGCTGTTGATAAGTATGTTTGGCCTGGAGCGCTGATTGGTATGGTTTGGGTCGATCCACAGCACAGAGGGAGAGGGATTGGTTCCAAACTTCTGCGTTCGGCCAAGGAATTATTGTGTGAGGAAAATGTAATGTTCGGAGTTCTATGGACAGGAACCCCGGCATTCTATGAGCGGGCAGGTTGGTTTTTGAACGATCGCAGTCTCTTCGGTGAGGCAGCGTTCCACCCCTCCTCGCCACACGTAACCGGTGTGTTGTGTCGGCCTCTCACATTAGAGGATGCTGGCGCGCTTGAACGTCTACGTTCCGGCACGCTGCGAATGCGCGTTCTCAGGAGCGGAATCAACTACCGAGTCGTCCCAATGCCCGCCGTCGAAGTGTTGTGCTTCTCGGTTATTGGAAAGAGTGGCATCGACGGATTTGCTTTAGTGGGAGAACAGGACGGTATTGGCTATTTATACGAATTGATAGGACCTCCTTCTGTTTGGAACATACTTTGGTCTGCTGTTGCGGCTCGTTTTGATTCCCTCTTTGTTAATGGTCATTCGGATGATCCATTTTCGCTATGGCTCGCAGAAAACAAATTGGTGGTATGGCGGCCCCAAGAAAAAGCAATGTGGCTGCGTGTTTCTGCTTGCCTTGAGGAAAGCTCGATCAATACTTGGCACATTCCGTACTTTGACTGGATCTAGATTGTCCGGCTCATAATCTTTCAGAAAACAACGCGACGAATCTCGAAGCGCCGATCGAGACTCGGATTCCGCCGCAAGAGCTGATGCCTTCGCTCAGAGTTTAGCACGACGCCAATTAGGAGTATCTATGTCACCTCGCATATCTATAGTATGTACTACGATATTTAACCTGAAGTTCCTTGATTCTCTTACAGCCAACTTGTCCGCCTACGATCGCGTGTCGGAGACGCAGATAATCGTAATTCCGGACCGAAAGTCACCGTCGTCATCCTTACTATACTGCCAGAACGCTGCGCTCTCGCGGTTACGATATCGTTTACCCAGACATTACAGAGCAGGAGCAGTTTCTGTAACGGTTTTCCTTACGGAGCGATCTCATTCCTTACAACTTGGATAATCGAAGAAATGTGGAATAGTGGGTATTACTTGACTCCCGTAGCCTCAACCTGTAGGGTTCTGGGCGCGCTCGGAACACAAGGTATTGGCGTTTATGGAGTCAAGTACATACCTATCTGTCGTAAAACGCCTGGACACCCATTAACAGCCAGAACACCACTATCGTTCGAGAGCTATTGTCCGCCTGCTATTATGTGCGGATGGGCCAAAGGAAAGGGTCAACGGATTTGTCATAGATCGTTTAAGTGGCATTCTTTTTGGTCTCTTTCTTAAAAAGGTGGCTAATTCACTCGGATACTCGGTGGCGATTGGGCCGCCGGTATGTGGCCACAGACACACTGTGCACGATTTGTTTGCTGATTTGCATTGCGAACTGGACGGGCTTGTGCTGCTGGAGGATTTCACCGCTTGGCTTGAGGAACTGAACGCCCACGGTGGTTCTGCCGCGGAAGTCTGCTACGACATTGCCGTGAGACTCGCTGAGGATTCAGGCCGATTTCGATCCAAGGTCTGTGGCGATGGTGGAATCGCCTTTTTCTGGAGCGTTTCCGAAGCGATGTGCACCTAGCTGAAAGCAATTGAAGGCGCCCTATAACTTCATGGCGAAATTGAAAGTAACATTCGTAAAGAAAGACTGGCCTAAGTGGAAGAACTCGCGATTCTGGTCGTACGGTGCACACCTTGGAATTGTTGATGCTCTCCGGGCAGAGGGTGCCGACGTCGAGGTGGTCGACGAGGCATTCCTCCCAAGCATATGCAGCACATCCAGGCGGAGCGATCAGATATGGTTCGATGATCTCGTCCACATACGGCATCCCGCGGCGTGGTACGAGCAGGCTTCGAGAATCGCCCCTATTCGGGTTGGATGGCTTATTGAGTCACTTAACTACACGCAGGATGAATGGAGTTACGAACCAGAACTGGAGCACGAGAGGAAAATATCGGTTTATAAACGGCTTCCGTACATGACCCACGCCGTCGCGTGCGATGAGGTCGATGCGCGCGAAATCGAGGAGCACGTCGGAATTCCGGGCTTCTGGGCACCCTTTTCGGTTCCAGATCTGGCGTTGCGTCGTTCGTCTCCTATACTCAATCCTTCAGCATTATTCTGTGGAACTGTATACGGAACGCGAGCGCGCTACTTGGGAATGCCGGAGTTGCAGGGAATGACTAGGATGCTCGTTTCGGACGAGGACTCAAGCATCTACCGGTGGCTTTTCGAGGGAGCCGAAGCGTGGAAACGATTCGTCCATTGGCCACGGTGTGGACTGGCCGTTGCGGCCTACAACAAGCTGAACGCCAAGTGCCGTGAAGAGCTTTATCGCTGCTTTCTTACCGCTCTTCAAGGAGGGGCCGCAGTAATCAACCTTCGGCATTTGGTCAAGACTTACTCCCCGCGGGTTGTTGAGGCGATGGCGGTTGGGCGGCCAGTAATCTCATGGCGGATACCCTCCAGAGCCAAGAACTTGTCCTTGTTTCAGGATGGCGAGGAGATTCTGCTGTACGACGAAGGGGACTTCGCAGGCTTCGCAGAACTCGTGACCCGGACGACTACAGACAGGAAGGAATCGGAACGAATTGCCGTTCAAGCCCGGAAACGTGTGGCCGCATTGCACACCACCCGCTGTAGGGTTCGTCAAGTACTCCGTTGGATCCAGGATGGAACTACTCCTTACTCCCTGTAAGGAAGACCTGAGGTTGGGAAATTGTCGATCAAGAAAAACATAGTGGCGAACGTAATTGGCACCCTCTTGCCCAGTGTGGCGGGGTTCCTATTCGTGCCGATCTACGTCAAGTACCTGGGCGTCGAATCTTATGGCCTCGTGGGGCTCCTTGCCACGTTTCAGGCCCTGGCGCTGATGCTTGATTTCGGTCTAGGTGCCACGATTCGCCGGGAAATGGCCAAACTGCAGGCAATTGGGGACTCGGTGGGCATGAGTACTGTACTGCGAACATTCGAGTACGCCTATATGGCGCTGACAGTAGTCGTGCTTGTATCCGGTCTCGGACTTGGCGCAATTTTCGGAACCCATTGGCTTTTTGCGCGGTCTCTGGACCCCTCGACAGTTCAAACAGTGCTGCGAATCATGTGCATGATCGTGGCCTTGCAATTGCTGCTGTCACTCTACCAAGGTGGTCTGATGGGGCTCAGCCGTCAAGTCGAGGCAAACACTGTAACGGTCACATTTGGGATGATTCGAGGGTTTGGATCGTGCCTGATGCTGTGGAAGTTTACCCAATCAATCGAGTGGTTTTTCCTATTACAGCTTGGAATGACGGTGCTGCAGGTTGTGGCCACGCGCCATATGATCTGGTCCTGTATAAACGCGCGCGCACGAACTGCCGATTGGTCGGTGTTTCGAGTCTTCTGGCGCTATTCGGCATCCATGATGCTGGCATCCGTTCTTTCCGCCGCGCTTAGCCAATCTGACCGGCTCATCGTGAGTTCTCGCATCGGACTGGAGGCATTCGGATACTATTCCTTGGCGGGAATAGTGGCGCAATCACCAAGCCTCCTGATCTTGCCGATCCAATCCGCCGTATTCCCCCGGCTCGTGGCCTTGGTGTCTTTGCGGGATAGAACCCGTTTGGTTGAGTTTGTCCACTTAACGAGTCAGGCAATTTCAATCATCAGTGCTGCGATGGCATGCACGCTTGTCCTATTCTGCCATGACCTCGTTTACGCCTGGACCCGAAACGCGGCAGTGACAGTTGGCGTGTCGCGAGTTGCGCCTATACTCACGATCGGGTGCGCACTTCTCTCCCTGCAGATAATTCCTTACCTGCTCCAACTCGCCTATGGCTGGACGCGCATAATCGTGATAAGCGGTATCGTCACCGTGTGCATTCTGGTGCCTGGACTATGGTTCTTGACAGGCGCCTTCGGAGTGACCGGCGCGGCGTACGGATGGCTAATCATGAATGCCGGCACATTTGTTGTTGTGACACCTTTTGTCCTGCGAAAGTTCATGGCGGGTGAAGTATTGACGTGGTTCTGCTGGGACGTTGCAGTACCCATTTTCGCGGTTCTTTGCGCTTACACTGTGCTCCATTGGCTGATACCAGGCGGCCTGAGCATTGGATTGCACCTCGCAGGAGCACTATGCGCCACGCTTATCTCAGTTGTGGTTGGCGTGATGTTTGCAGCGGATCTTCGAGGAAAAGCCATTCTTTGGGCCAATGCCCTGGCCGTGTGAACTAATCAAAACGCGGGGTGCGCAGGCTGCGCGGCAGCCCTTTCCTTCCTGTTCTCGGACTCGTCTGCCTTGTATCTACGTATGCCACCTCGTTCGCCGTCCAAGACCGAGCAACATCTGGTGTGTTCCATGGACCGACAAGACAAAGATCTGCCGTTGCTCAGTATTGTGATTCCGACTCGTAATCGGATCGTCTATGCGATTTCGGCCATTGAGAGCATCCTGGAAATCTCTGACTCAAGGTTGGAGTTGATTGTACAGGACAATAGCGATGCGCGTGATCTAGAGCGGTATGTGCATGAGAAGATCAAAGACAACCGCTTGCGCTACCGATACACGCCTCCGCCATTTTCCTCGATCGACAATTTCAATGCGGCGATGGAAATGGCCACCGGGGAGTATGTGTGCCTCATAGGCGACGATGATGGAGTGAATCCGGAGATCATAGAGGCGGCCATTTGGGCCAAAAGTAAAAACGTGGATTGCTTAGCCGTGAAACTGACAGTGAGTTACCATTGGCAAGGAGCGGGTCTCTCGTCCACTCTCTTCACAAAGGTAAAAGGCGGGTCACTCGTCGTATGGGATGCTCATGGGTTCATTAGGGATGCAAACACAGAGAATGAGATGCGTAAGTTTGTCCGAAATGGAGGAGCATCATACTTGGACCTCGATTTGCCAAAGTTATACCACGGTCTTGTCCACCGCCGTTGCCTGAAGGCGATTTATGACAAAACCGGCGCGTACTTTGGGGGCTTGTGTCCGGACATATTCGCGTCACTGTCGATCGCGTGCGTCGCGAACCGCGTCGTAGTCACAGATTATCCGCTGACTGTTCCGGGAGTATGTGGTGTAAGCAGTTCCGCCGTAGAGGGTTCGTTCCGGCGGCATTCTAGCAGACTGGAAGATGCCCCGCATTTCCGATGCAGAGGCGAGTACCACTGGTGCGAACTAGTCCCCCGCGTTTACAGCGTGGAAACGCTTTGGGCAGATTCGGGGGTCGCTGCCCTTCTTGCGATGGGCCGCGAAGATCTCGTGGGTCAATTTAACCTGCCCCGGCTCGCTGCACATACAGTTCTGGCGAATCGCGGCGTTTTCAGGCCCGTTCTGCAGGGCCTTTTCACCGGGCTGCGAATCACGCGCAAGAATACTGTAATCGGAACGATGAAGTTTGCTTGGATTCTTCTGTGGATGCTGTGCGCGGCGCTAATTGGTTCGATCAAGCGCCTTCTCGCATGGTTCGGACCGAGGCGCAAGCATAGACTCGACGGGCTTAGCAATATCGGCGAGGCATCGCAGGCCCTGACGCGCTATCTCAATGATAATGGTAAGAGTTTTGAGCAGTGTACCCTAAATAGCCACAAAAGCAAGTGAACCAACTCATTGACGGCTATAAGGGATGCACCACAATTGCCCCTCCCCATTCGAAGGGTCAGCGGGCTGCGAAATAGGAATGAGCTCGATGATAGATCTATCATTCGTAATAATTGGCAAAAACGCGCAATGGAGCATAGCGCGCTTGCTTGACTCTGTGATTACACACGCGCCGCCGCGCCTTGCAACCGAGATTATTTATGTCGATTCAGCCTCGACAGACCGCACCATCGAAATCGTAAGTCGATACCCGGCCACGATTATACAGCTCTCTGCTTCCCAGCCGCTCTGCGCTTCCGCGGGGAGATATATAGGGACTCAATACGCGACCTCTAAGTACATTTGCTTTCTCGATAGTGATATGGAACTGCTGGACGGGTGGCTGGAGAGAGCGCTGAAGGTGATGGACGAGAGCTTAGAGATTGCCGCGATCACTGGAATCGTGGTAGACACTGATTCCACATTGACGGCGGACAGCATACTGCCGATCGACTACTCTTCATATCACGGCGCCAAGTTGACGGGCCGCAAATCACTGGGCGGTGCCGTACTCTTTCGCCGCTCGGCTCTTATTCAAGTAGGGAGCTGGAATCCCTATATCATCTCCGAGGAGGAACCCGAGCTTTGCCTCCGCATTCGTCACGCCGGCCATCGCGTCGTGCGCCTTGAGTATCCGATGGCACGCCACTACACTACGCCGGTGCTCGCATTCTCCACCCTCTTCGCGCGACGGAAGCGCGGTCTCTATCTCGGCCAGGGTCAGACGATCCGGTATTACTTGAGAAACAGACTGCTACTACCCTATTTAATGCAAGACCGATACTTAGTTACGAACTCCTGCGCCGTGCTTTTAGCGATAGCCTCCGGTGTATTATCGTGGGCAACGATGAACGGGCTTTGGCTTCTATGCTTTCTGGGGCCTCTCGCGATAGTCATTGTTTTGGATGCGATACGGACACGCAGTTTTTACCGGCCTTTGTTTCGACTGTTCAGCCGCGTTGTCATACTGGAAGGGACGATCAGAGGCTTTTTGATGCATCCTAATCGTTCAGGCGAGTTCACCGGGGATATAACGTTCGTGAGGCGCGCAGACGATATCATCGCTGGCGCCAACGCGCCTTTCCGGCCAATGTGACGCGCCAGTCTGCAGAACCAGTTGTAGGCAGGCGTACCCTAGAGTCGCCTATGCCAGCCGCGCCTCGCCAGATGAAGGGAGTCCGTCCTTTGGCCCGCCACTCTGATCGGAGAATTGCTTTTAGCTCGGAGTAATATACTCCATTCGCGCGAAGATATATTTACAGATTATGCCGCGCATCATGTTTGCCCAGGCACTCTTCTGTTTCGTCAAGTCAGAACGAAAAGGAGAGCGCGGAATTCTGACCGAATCGCCCCAATACCTTTAGTAGGAATCTTTGCCCAATGCGGCTTTGGCCGCGTAAGGATGGCTAGATCTCATGGCGGCATCGAGCGGCACCATTTCGACTCCTCGGCGCGCATCGCGCCTGTCCCCGACGGCAGTCCTGCTGATGCTGGTATTTTTTTTCGTGTACCTGGAGGGCTTTCTCTCTGAGCGGATGCTTGGAAATTCGTTCGCAACATCAAACCAGGCGCCAAACTTCTTTCTGCGCCTGGGTATTGAGGCTTTACTCGGGATGGCGCTCGTTTCGGCTTTGTCCCGAAGCCGCACTCGGAAGCTTCCTCCAGGATCCATATTCTTTCTTGCGTATGGGGCGTGGGCAATTATATCGAGCATCGAAAACGGCCAAAGCCCATTTCTTGGATTTTTATACGCCCGATATACCCTTTACACACTGGTCGTGTACTTCATCGCCTGGAACTGTACGCTTCGGCAGTCGGAAGTTATAGCAATCACTCGCCTAATCGTAAAACTTTTCATTCTTCAGATTGTCTCGTCAGTTATCATGCTTCTTATCCTCGGAGAGCAGGTCGAATGGCGAGTTGGCACGTTGAGCATATCCGGCGGCGAACTGGCCACCGTTTTTCCGTTAGTTGCACTCGGGTTTGCGATGGGTTGGTACTTTTTTGTCCGTCCGCGCTGGTGGGTCCTCGTGTTGGGAATCGGCTTTGGCGTGGTCGGATACGCAAGTAACAAGCGCGCCATCTATTTCCTCGTTCCAGTGTTCTTCGTTGTCAATGTTGCCCTGTATCTCCTGATTCACAGAAGAATGGCGGTGAAGCCCTTGCGTACTAGCATTGTGCTGCATGGACTTTTAACCGGTATGGTCGGAATAGTGGCGCTCGTGTTCGGGATGATGAACACGGGCGGGTTCGCCGATATTTTTAGTCAGACCGGAGTATCGCGGGAGAGCGCCTCCGGCGTGCTCAACTTCGCGGAGGACTACAACAGCAATGTCCGAGCAGATAGCAGCGCCTGGGGTCGAAATGCAGCCTCTGCGGTGATCCTTGTCGGAGTCGTCACGGAGGGTCCTGGCCGGCTTTTGTTCGGCTGGGGGCCCGATGCTCTTCCCTCGGACAATGAGTTAAATCCTGTAGTAACGAAAGCCGGCTTCAGTCCCCTTAATGTGTTCTACGGCATCGTGGGATGGAGCCGGGATGCAATTAGTATTGGACTTGTCGGTTCGCTGTTCTACCTGTTAGCCTACGCGTCGGTCTTCCGCACCGTATTCATAGCGATGAAAAGACCCGCCTTGAATCGCTACGCCCGTATGTTGGGTTTCGGCGCTTGCTCAGGCGTGCTAGCAGTATTAGTGTGCTACTTTATTTATGCGTCTAACTTCATGGTGTGCGGTTCAATGACCTTTATCCTTACCTTTAGCGCAGGCCTGGTCTCGTCACCTGCGCAGAAATGCCTCAGTCAACCTACAACTATATGACGGGATATCCACGATATGAAACCGTGCGGAGATGTGGCGCATCGCGTGAGGGACGACCTGCAGGGCGGTGTTCGGCGAGCTGTAATCGGAGCCGTATGATCAAGGGCGGGCTTCAAAGCACTGACCTCGGCAAGCCTGACAGATTATGCGATGAAATAGAAAATCAAACGCTATTGGCCACATGCCCAGTGGGGCGCTTAAGCCATTTACTATCTGAGTCACAGGCTTTGTAAGCGGGGCCTTAGGCGCAGGGAACTGCGTGTGACTTTATTACGGCGAATAGGATTCAAGAAGCGATCGTTCTGGGCGCACATTACCAAAGAGAGAGATATATTAAACCGTCGATCCTGCAACCAAAACAGTCTGCATTGTATGAGTCAAGGACACTTCACAATTCATGAGACGGAAGAGATCTCTTTTGGGAGATTATCGATGAGCGAAGTGAGACCACTGAAGGTTCTTGTATCCGCGTTTGCATTCAGCCCGGTCAAAGGGTCTGAATTCTCGGTCGGGTGGGATTATGTGCGCGCCATCGCGTCGAGGCATAAGGTGTGGGTGATCGCACGGAGCAATGAAAGAGAGGAAACAGAGAAGTATCTGCTTCCGCACCCGGACGCGATATCCAACGTGGTGGTCCACTATCTTCCGTTTACATCCCGAGTCTTCAATTTCCCCTTGTGGGAATTCGTATTTTATCCCGCGATGTGGAATTGGCAATGGAGGGCATTGCGGCTCGGTCGCGCCTTAGACGCAGAGATCGATTTCGACCTGATTCACCAGATTACTGCAACTGGGTTTCGCGAGCCGGGATATCTTTGGAAAATCGGCAAACCATTTGTATGGGGGCCTATAGGCGGACTGCAGTTCTTTCCGTTGCGGCTCCTGAACGCCGTGCCATTCCGGTCGCGACTGTTCTTTATCCTGAAGAACCTTTCGACGCTCTGGGCTATGCATATATCTGCCCGCCCGAGACACGCGGCCGCCGCCGCGCAAGCCATCCTTGCCGCGTCAAGCAACGTGGCAGACAAAGTCCGCACACTCTGGGGCCGGCATGCCACAGTCTCGTGCCAGGTGAGCGCGCCTGACCTGGAGCCGATGCCGCCGGCTCGCCGGGGAGTCGTAGAGCCATTGCGTATCATCTGGTGCGGGAGTTGCGAAGCTCGAAAGGCGCTCAATATCGTGCTGCTGGCTCTGGGGCAGCTCAATCAATCTCCTGTCGACTGGCGGTTAACCGTTGTGGGCGATGGGCCGCTTCTCCACCAATGGGAGGCGCTTGCCGGCAGGCTCGGAATCGGTGAGCGTTGCACGTTTCTCGATAGATTGTCGCGGGCAGAGTGGCTTCGCGTAATGGCGACAGGCCATTGTTTAGTGCAACCAAGTCTATATGACGCAACGACCAGCGTGGTGGTTGAGGCTTTGACCTACGGACTTCCCGTCATCTGTCTTGACCACTTTGGGTTTAAGGACGCCGTCAATGCGGAATGCGGCATCAAGATTCCGCCCAACAGGCTCGACCAAGTAATTCGGGACTTTGCCAAGGCGATTGAATCAATTGGGCTGAATGAGGATCGCCGGTATAATATGGCTATCGCCTCTCAGAAAGCATCACTGCGCCTCAAC
>Ga0326728_10017077_pt1 | contig 14635 bp, 12 predicted proteins | sample MB3enrmetagenome_FD_207602 | JGI IMG/M metagenome (GOLD analysis project Ga0326728, IMG submission 207602) | Lab enriched peat soil microbial communities from McLean, Ithaca, NY, United States - MB31MN | ecosystem: Environmental > Terrestrial > Soil > Wetlands > Peat | place: USA: New York...
CTTTTTGATTTGGGCCGCCCTGACGCGAACGGCGTGTTTGCCCAAAATGGTATCAGCCTCCAATCCCAAGAGGAATCAAATCATGCGCCGCACCTTCGGTGTTCTGAATTTGGGCGGCGGAGCACCGCCGCCCTACCGGGCGTGGTCTTCATGAGCCAGCCGTGCCGGCCCCCACGGCTGGCTCATGCAGGGAAATTCCCGGCGGAGGCTTTAAGTGAATTGGGAAAAACCAATTTGTTCACACGAGTCCCTATGGGCAGGATCCGACGATCAACTTATTGACAGATTAGCCCGTCAAATTGGACTTCTAAAGTCCAAGATCCGGGGGTTGGCGGGGAGTGAGCGTGCGGGTGGAGGGCGCGTTGGTGGAGGGCGCGTTGGTGGACGGCGCGCGGACGGAGGGCGTGGCGGTGGATGACTTGGCGGCAGACGGGGCGTTTGTGGAGGCAGAAGAGTTAATCTTGACGCCGCCGGAGTCGTGGAGCTCCACGTCGAGGGGGGTGTTGGTGGCGGGTGAACCGGGTACCGGCGGATTCATCATGTGCTCGCCCGCTTTTTGGGCTACGGCGTCGTAAAGGCCCTGCCGGATCCAGTCCAGACGGCGGCCGGTGGCCAGATTGTCCCGCGTCGTCTTGATCTGCTCTTTGAGAAAGGCCAGATCGCTGAGTTTTCTTTCCAACTCCCCCTTTTGCGCCTCGACCAGTTTCAACTCATCCCGGAGAAACTTTGTGTCGCCATCGGAGGCGGCGAGTTTCTTTCGGGCGACCTCGATCTGAGCCTGGATGTTGGCGAAGGAATTCGTTAAGTCACTGGCTGTCTTGTCCAATTCGGCATTTTGGGCTTCCAACTCCCGGATTCTTTTGTCCTTCTCGGCGTAAGCGGCGCGCGCACTCGCGGCGTCGGCCTTGGCGGCCCTGGCCTCATCCTGCGCCGTTTGGAGGCTGGCGGTGGTCGTGGAGAGGTTGGCCGTAGTGGCGGCCAAACTGTTGGATGCCTTGGCCAGGTTGGTCTCGAGAATCGTCCGGACGGAGACTTCCTTATCGAGCTTGTCCTGGAGGGTGATGACATGGTTGGAATAAATGCTGACGTCGGCCTGCGCTCTTTGGAGGCTGTTGGTCGCGGAGGAAAGGATGGCTTTGACTTCGGCCAGTTCATTGGCGTCCTTGAGCCGGGTGGCCGCCAGGCTGGCTTCGAGGGTCGAATTGGAAAAGACCTGGCGGTTAAGCTTGACCTCGAGGCCGCTGACATTATTGGAATAGTAATGGATCTTCGTGTCCAAATCTCGTGTCTGGACAGCGTGCGTTTGATTCTGATTCCATAACACGAAGCCGAGGCCCAAGCAGGCCGCAACCAAGAGGATGGCGCCGATGTTTGATTTCATGCGGGAACAATGCTCATTAAGGCGGGGGTTTGGCAAGCTTGTTTCAATCGGGTCTTCCGATGGCGGCTCACCCGCCAATGCGGCTCATGGTGCGGGCCGGTTGGATGAAGTCCGGCTCGCCAATGTGATGACGCGCTTCCTTTTGCCAGACAACGCCCTGCAAAAAACCGCGGATGGCCTCGTCCGAGGCCCCGTCGCGCAGCACCGCGCCGAGGTCGTGCTCGACGGCGCTGAAAAGGCAGGTGCGGATTTTGCCGTCGGCCGTCAGCCGCAGCCGGTTGCAATGGCCGCAAAAAGGTTCGGTGACGGGAGCAATGATGCCGACTTCGCCCGCCCCTCCGTCCAGCGCCCAGCGCCGGGCCGTCTCCGACGGGTTGGCGGAAGCCACCGGTTGGAGGGAGAGACGTTCCTGGAGGCGGCGGAGAATTTCGACGCCCGAAACCACCAGGTCCTTGTTCCAGACGCGGCCGGAATCCAAGGGCATAAACTCGATAAAGCGCAGGCTCAATTGCCGGTCGCGGGCGAATTGGGCCAGCGGAACAATCTCATGGTCGTTCAGGCCCCGGATAATCACGGCGTTGACCTTGACCGGCTGCAAGCCGATCTTTTGGGCCAGTTCAATGGCGGCCAAAACGACGGACAAAGCGTCGCGCCCGGTGATCTTTTTGAAATTGTCGCGGTCCAGCGAATCCAGGCTGAAGCTGACCCGGCGGAGTCCGGCGTCGCGGAGGGCCTGGCCCTTTTCGAGAAAGCGCCACCCGTTGGTGGTCATGGCGAGGTCGCGCAGGCCGGGGAGGCCGGCAATCTTTTGGACGAGGGCGGGCAGTTGGGGTTGGAGGAGCGGCTCGCCGCCGGTCAGGCGCACCTTTTCGATGCCCAACTGCACGGCGATGCGGACGGCGCGCTCAATGTCATCGAAGCTCAGGGGCGGCGGCTTGCCCTGCCAGCGCGGGACCGGCGGGGCGGCGGGCGGGGCCAAGCCGGGGCGGAAGAGAGCCTGTTGGAAACCGGCGGCGGCGTCCGTTTCCGGCAGGCAATAGAGGCAGCGGAAATTGCAGCGGTCGGTGACGCTGACGCGGAGATCGCGCAGGACGCGCCCATGCGAGTCCATTAGATTTGCCGGCGAAGGATGCAAAGGTCGCTGGTCTGTCAAGTTTAAACTCTAAAGCCCGATATCCGGCGCTTACCGGGCGGGCGGCGCGCTGGCGGGCGGCGGGTTGGTGGAGCGCGCGCTGGCGGGCGGCAGGTTGGTGGACGGCGGGTTGGTGGAAGCGGAAGAGTTGATCTTGATGTCGCCCCTCTCGTGGAGTTCCACGTCGAGGGATTTTGCGCTGGGGGGGGTGGCAGGGGGACGGGGCGGTTGCGGATTGAGCAAGTACTCGCCCGCTTTTTGGCTGAAGGCGCTGTAAAGGCCCTGCCGGAGAAAATCCAGACGGCGGGCGATGGAGAGGTTGTCCTTCAACGTCCTGACCTGCTCTTGGAGACTGGCCAGATCGCTGAGTTTCCTTTCCAACTCCTCCTTTTGCGCCTTGAGCCGTTCCAACTCGGCCAACAATAGTCGCTTGTCGCCCTCGGAGGTGTCGAGTTTCTTTTGGACGGCCTCGATTTGCGTTACGAGGTTGGATTTCTCGGCTTGCAGGCTGCTGGATTGCTTGTCCAAATCGGTTTTCTGGGCTTCCAACTGGACAATTTGGTTGCTCTCCGCATCAATCTTGGCGGCGGCGGCCATGACGGCGTCGTTGGCGGCCTTGGCCGCAGCCTGCGATTTTACCAGGCTGTCTTTCGTCGCGGAAAGATTGGCCTCGAGGGCGGCCAGATCATTGGAGTCCTTAAGCTGGGTGGCCGCCAGATTGGTTTCGAGGGTCGTGCGGACGGAGCGTTCTTCGGCGAGCGTCTCCTCGAGAGTGCTGACATGTTTGGAATAGGAATCAATTTTTTTGTTGAGATCTTGTGTCTGGACGGCGTGCGATTGGTTTTGCTGCCACAAGACGACGCCGAGGCCCGCGCAGGCCAGGATCGCGAGAATAACGGCCAAGTTTGATTTCATGCGGAAACAATGCGCATAAGAGCGGGGTTTGGCAAGCTTGTTTCAGTCTTTTCGCCGGCCGTTGCCGGTTCTTAATTGTAATCCGGCCATGTCCATCTTGATTATTGGACGATTCAACCATAAACTGTGTTCATGGAAATTCCGAATGAGGCGCCAGTGATGACGTTGCCCGGGGTCGCGCTGTTTCCCCAAACACCGCTGCCGCTGCACATTTTTGAACCGCGTTACCGGCGGATGCTGGGGGCGGTGTTGCGTTCGCACCGCATGTTTGTTGTGGCCATGCAAAAGCCGGGTTGCGCGAGTGAAACCCCGGCGGCGGTGGCCGGGTTGGGCTTCGTCCGCGTCTGCGTGACGCATCCGGATGGCACTTCCCATCTGGTGCTGCAAGGCCATGCGCGGGTGGAGTTGACCGGGATGGTGCGCCAGGAGCCGTTTCCGGTGAGCCGCATCCGGCGCCTGCGCGCGCCCGCCTGCGACAGTGTGACGATTGACGCCCTCATGGCCAAGGTGCGCGACTTGGTGACGGAACGGATTCAACTCGGTTTTTCCACTTCCTCCGCCGGCGCGAGGAAGCTGGCCGCCAAGATCAAACAGGCCCAGGCCCTGCTGACCGTGCCGGAGATCATCGGCTGCCTGGAAAAGCTCAACAATCCCGACCAGGTGGCCGATCTGGTTTCCTCCGCCCTGCTCACCCGCGCGGCGCAAAAGCAGATCATTCTGGAAACCGTCGAGGTCGAGCCGCGCCTCAAACATCTGATCCATTTCTTGATGGGCGAAATCAGCCAGCGCCAGAAAAGGGCGAACCGGGAGGAGTGATTTTACATGGTGAACCAATGAATAATCCAGATCATCCAGAAGCGGCCGCGGCGGCGGGAGACAAAGAATTGATGACGGCGATGTTTGCCAGCCTGGTCGTGCAACAAACCAACATGGCTTCCATCTTCCTGGGCCTGGCGCCCCATCCGCAGACGGGCCAGGTCGCGCAGGACCTCGAACACGCCAAATACTTCATTGATCAACTGGAAATGTTGGAAGCCAAAACGCGAGGCAACCTCGACAAACGCGAAGAAGCGCTGCTCCAGCAAAGCCTGACCAGTCTGCGCCTGGCATTCGTGGAAGCGGTTTCCAAGCCCGCCGCCCCGGTGCCGGCGGCGGATTTGGGAGCGGAGAAGGAGAAAAGCGCCCCACCTCCGGCCGCCGCCGCCGCCGCGCCGCCACCGTCCGAACCGAAGACCCCCGGCAGCGTCCCACCGGCGGCCGAAGATTCGCGGATAAAGTTCACCAAGAAGTATTAGTTCGTTTCCCCATGCGCTTTGAGCTTTGAACACGCGAAGCCCCGTTGCTAATTCCTGGTTCGCCCGGCTCTTGCGCGTCCTGGCCGGGGCCGTCTGCCGGCATCCCAACTGGTTCGTCTATCCGCAATTTGTCCTTTTCGCCCTGTGCGTTTATTACACGGCGTTCTCCTCCCGTCATTTGCAGATGGACATGGACCAGGACCATCTGGTCGGCGCGGACAAGAAGTATCACCAGGACTTCATGAAGTACCGGGCGGAATTTCCGGGCGAGGATGAGTTGGCCGTGGTGGTGGAAAGCGGCGACCTGGAGCGCAACCGCCAGTTCGTGGAGCGGCTGGCCGCCAAGCTCTCGGTGGAAACCAATCTTTTTACGGACGTCTTTTACAAGGGCGACTTGACGGCCCTCGGCCCCAAGGCGCTGCTTTTCGCCCCGGAAAGGGACCTGGCTGAAATGCGCCGGGTTCTCAACGATGAGCGCCCGTTCCTCGAGAAATTTACCACCGCCACCAACCTCGATTCGCTTTTCAACCTGATCAACCAACAGTTCCGCACTGCCAAGCGCGAGGAAAGCGCCGAAAACAATTCGCTCCTCAAGGCCATTCCCGCGCTGCAACGGATCATCACGCAAGCGACCCAGAGCTTGTCGCGCGCGGGCAGGCCGACTTCGCCGGGCATCAGCGCGTTCTTTGGCGCGGGCGAGGAAGCGGAGCGCGCCATGTACATCACCTTTGCCGACGGGCGGATTTTTCTGGCCACCGCCCGCGCGCGCAGCCAGGAGTTGAGCGCCGCCGCGGTCGAACGGATGCGCCAATTAATCCACGAAACGGAATTTGAAGTCCCCGGCCTCAACGTCGGCCTCACGGGCGAGCCGGTATTGGATTACGATACCATGGTCCAATCGAAGCACGACGCCACCCTGGCCACAATTATCACGCTGCTCGTCTGCTCGCTGCTTTTCATTTATGCCTATGGCGAAACCGGACGCCCGCTCAAGGCCGTGGTCTGCCTGGTCATCGGCCTGGGCTACAGCATGGCCTTCACGACCTTTACCATCGGGCATTTGAATATCTTGACGATCACCTTTGCGCCAATCCTGATTGGCCTGGCGATTGATTTCGGAATTCACCTGATCACTCGCTATGAGGAGGAAATTCGGCACGGGCGGAGCGAAGAGCAAGCGCTGGACAAGGCGCTGGTCTTCACCGGGCAAGGGATCATCACCGGCGCGCTGACCACGGCGGGCGCCTTCTTCGCCATGGGGTTGACCAATTTCAAAGGCATCCAGGAAATGGGCGTCATTTCCGGCGGCGGCATGGTGTTGTGCCTTGTGCCCATGATGACCCTGCTTCCCGTCTTGCTCATGCGCGGCAGGGACCGGAACGCGCTCAAGGCCCAACCGGTCGCCCTCGAAGCCAGACGCGCCCGGCTGGAGGAGCTGTGGCTGCGGCGGCCGGTGTGGGTGGTCGGCGCCGCCCTGGCGCTCTGCGCGGCGGCCGCCACGCAGTTTCACAAGGTTTATTTCGACTACAATCTGCTCAACCTGCAGAGCCGGGGCCTGGCCTCGGTGGATTACGCCAGGAAGCTGCTCTATTCGACCAACAGCATCACCGTCTTTACCACCAACAGCGACGGCTCGGTGACCGAGGGGAAGAAGTTGCGCGATTACGGCCAGTCCGTTCTTTTCGCCGCTATCATGGCCGATAATCTTCAGCAGGCGCGCCTGTTCGAGGAAACCGCCGAGAAGCTTCCCTCGGTCGCCGCCGCCGACCGGGACGACCCGGAGAAAAGCGAGCCGATGTACCAAATCCTGACCGAGGATCAGTCCCCCAAATTGCAAGTGGTGCGCCAGATCAAGAGCCTGATTTCCAAGGTGCAGTTTGCCCGGACGGACCCGCTGCCGGTGGATACCAACGGCCTGGGCGCCACGCTTTATTCCCTGATGGGTTATTTGCTCGATGCCCGCGATGACCAGGATGTCAGGAAGGATCACCCGGAACTGGTCCCGCAATTCCAGTCCCTTCACGACGCCATCAGCGCCTTTCGCGTGAAGATGTTCAGCGGCGCCCCTGAAATTCCGCGCCGCCTCTCGACCTATCAACAGGCCCTTTTCGACGACATCCACAACACCTTTTGCGCGCTCCAGGCGCAGGACGCCACCACCGGCCTGCGCCCGCAGGACCTGCCGCCCTCTCTCCACAACCGGTTCATCGGCGTCACGGGACGCTACCGCGTGCTCGTCTTCCCCAAGAAGGACGTTTGGCAGCGCGACAACCAGACCGAGTTCATCCAACAGTTGCGCTCGGTCATGCCGCCCGATCAGATTACCGGCACCCCCGTGCAATTGTACGAGTACGAATCGCTCCTCCGGCACAGCTACGAAAACGCCGCGCTCTATGCTTTGGGCGCCATTGTCCTCATGGTCTTCTTCCACTTCCGCTCGGTCGCTTGCGTGATCCTCTCCCTCCTCCCGGTGGCCATCGGAACGACCTGGATGGTTGGCCTCATGGGCAAGAGCGGCCTGCCTTTCAACCCGGCGGATATTATGACCTTGCCGCTGGTCATCGGCATCGGAGTGACCAACGGAATTCATGTTCTCAATCGCTTTGCCGAGGAGCAGCAGCCGGGCATCCTGGCCCGCAGCACCGGCAAAGCCGTCCTGGTTTCGGGCCTCGCCTCCATGACCGGATTTGGCAGCCTGATTCTGGGCCGGCATCAGGGACTGCAGAGCCTGGGCATTCTCATGACCATCGGCATCGGCACTTGCATGGTCGCGGGCTTGACTTTCCTGCCGGCCTTCCTGAATATCCTGGTGCGCCGGGGATGGACCTTGCAAATAAAAAGACCCAGCAGCGACAATGCAAGGTCGCTGCTGGATCCGGAGGAACCGAGGTAAAAACCTCCGCAAGGTTAGCACCTCAATTGATAGGCCGAGCGTAGGCGCTTTCCGGAAAATGTCAACCCATATTTTGAACCCCATCGCGGCAATGACAACCGGAGCCAAATGTGTTCTAATCGCCGGCGTGAGACACGAACCGTAGGTCTGATTGCACCCAAAACCCTCACTTTTTTGCGCGCGCACGGCCCGTCTGCCGGGCGGAGTTTCCGCCTGGGTTTGCGGCTGGCTTCTGTTCTTCGCTTCCGCCGGCGGCCAGGCCCAGAGCGGCGGGGCCGAGGCCGGCCCTTCGGCCGCGCCGCCTTTGTCTCTGACTAATCTTCCCGCGCAGAACGAAATCCTCGCCGGCCCGGCCTGGGCTGATTACCGTCTGACTTTGGACTCGGGGCGCGGGCAGGAAGCGGCTGGGCCGCTCTTTTCCGCCCAACAAACCGGCACGCAATGGGAGTGGGACTTGCCTCCCCTGTTCAGCTACACCCGCACCCCGGATGTGGATTGGACGGAATCGGAATTCCTCTATCCGCTCTTCACCTGGCGTCGCTTCGGCACGGAGTACCGGGTCCAACTCCTGCAGGTTTTGAGCTTTTCCGGAGGAAAAACCCAGGCCGGCCCCGCCACCCGCCTGTTCACGCTGTTCCCCGTTTATTTTCAGCGGCGCTCGGACGACCCGGCTCGCAACTACACCGCCGTGGTCCCCTTTTACGGGCATTTGCAAAACCGCCTGTTCCATGACGACATCAAGTTTATCCTGTTCCCCCTCTATGCCGAAACGCGCAAGAAGGACGTCGTGACCGATAATTATCTTTATCCCTTTTTCCATGTGCGGTCGGGCGGAAACGTGACCGGCTGGCAATTCTGGCCCGTGCTGGGGGCCGAGCAGAAGAGGCCCGCGCCGGCCACCAACAGCCTCGCTGAAGTGGAGATGGCGGGAGGATACAACCGTTTCTTTGCGGCCTGGCCATTCTTCCTGAAAGACCAGTCCGGCCTGGGAACGACCAACCGGGAGGACCGCGTGGTGGTGGCGCCGTTTTACAGCCGGCTCCGCTCGCCGTTGCGCGACGAGCATTGTTATGGCTGGCCTTTTGGCTACTGGCGCCTTGATGACCGGGAAAAGAAATATCACGAGCAGGATTTTCTCTGGCCTTTATTTGAGGTGGCGCGCGGGGACAAAACCGTGACGCGCATCTTTCCTTTTTACAGCCGCGCCGCCGCCGCCGGAGTGGAAAGCGATTTTTATCTCTGGCCACTCTACAAGTTCCAGAAGTCCGAATCTCCCGCCATCGAGCGGGAACGCACCCGCATCGCTTTTTTCCTCTATTCCGACATCCGGGAGAAGAACCGCCAGAATGGCGGCAGCCTGCACCGGGTGGATTTCTGGCCTTTCTTCACCTGGTCCCGGGACACGGACCAGAAGCAGCGTCTGCGCGCCCTCTCCTTGCTCGAACCCTTTTTCGTCAGCAACCGCAGCATCGCGCGGGAGTATTCCCAGCTCTGGTCGGTCTGGCGGACGGAAAAAGACGGCCGGACCGGGCGGGCCAGCCAGTCTCTCCTGTGGAATCTTTACCGGCACGAAAGCGGCCCGCGCTCGAAAAAATTCTCGCTCTTGTTCGGTCTTTTCCAGTATCAATCCGATGGCAAAGGCGCAAACTGGCGGGTGTGTTACATTCCCTTTGGAAAAAAGCCGGGAACCTGAACGGCGCGGCCCGGCCCTGATATGCTGCAAAATATTGGCGAAATCATTCTTTTGTTTTGGCGGACGTTGCGAGTGCTTCCACTGGCCTGGCATCAGCGCCGCAAGGTCTTCGATCAGCTTTTTGAAATCGGCAACGGCAGCCTCCTCATGGTTTGCATCCTCTCCCTCTTTATCGGGGGCGTCCTGGCCTTGCAGACCGGCCCGGAGTTGGTGAAACGGGGCTTGAGCTTTGTCCTGGGCGGCATGGTGGGCGAATCCATCTGCAAAGAGCTGGCCCCGGTCCTCCTCGCCATCCTTATCGCCGGGCGGAGCGGTTCGGCCATGTCCGCGGAAATCGGTTCGATGCGGGTGTATGAGGAGATTGACGCCCTGCGCACCATGAACATTGATCCGGTCGCCTACCTGGTCCTGCCCCGCATGATCGCCATCGTTTTGGCCCTGCCCACCCTGGTTATGTTTGGCATCCCCGTCGGCTGGCTCGGCGCCGCCTTCGTCTCGGCCTTGAACAACCGCATCGCGGTCGGCTTCAACGCTTTTTTCCAGGACTTGCGCCAGGTGGTGGACGCGGGCGATGTCCTCAATGGCGTCTTCAAGTCCTTTGTCTTCGCCGCGGCCATCGGCATCATTTCCTGCCATCAGGGGCTGATTACCCGGGGCGGCCCGCGGGGCATCGGGCGCAGCGTGACCAAGGCCGTTGTCAATTCGATTGTCTGCATTTTGATCCTGGATTATTTCCTCACCCGCTTCCTTCTTTACATCCAGAAATGAATCCGCCCGCCCCGCCAACGCCCAACGTCTCCGTCGAAGTGCGCAACCTCCACAAGAGCTTCTACGCCCAGGCGGTGCTCAAAGGCATTAACCTGCGCATCGCCCCCGGTGAAATCTTCGTCATCATGGGGCCGAGCGGCAGCGGCAAGAGCGTGCTCCTCAAGCACATCATCGGACTGCTCCAGCCGGACAGCGGCGAAATTCTCATCCAGGGAGAGTCCATCAATTCGCCCGGGATCCGGGATAGATTCCGCATGGCCATGGTGTTTCAGTCCGCCGCGCTGCTCACCTCGTTGACCGTGGGGGAGAATGTCGGCATTTACCTCAGCGAACACCGCTTGCATCCGCCGGAGGAAATCGCGCGCATTGTCGCCGCCAAACTGGAAGTCGTCGGCCTTAAAGACGTGGAAGATCACATGCCCAACGACCTTTCCGGCGGCATGCAAAAACGGGTCGCCATCGCCCGCGCCCTGGTCATTGACCCGCAGTTGATTTTGTTCGATGAGCCGACTTCCGAACTGGACCCGTTGATGGCGGTGGTGGTGGGCGAGGAAATCCTCAAGCTCAAAACCCTCACCCGGGCCACCTCCATCGTCGTGACCCACGACCGCAGCCTGGCCTTCGGCATCGCCGACCGCGTGGCCATGATCGCGGAGGGCGAGATCTTGTTCGTGGGCGCGCCGGAGGAATTGAAGCGCGACTCCAATCCGCGCATTCACGACTTTATTTACGCCGAACTGCCTGCTTTGCATTCAGCCTCCAACCGCGCCGGCCCAAACCCGCCAAAACTATGAAAGACTCCATCGAAACCCGCCTGGGCATGTTCTTCGCCCTGGCCATCATTGCCGCCCTTGTCATTTTGGAATCCCTCGGAACTTTTGCTTTCTTTGAACGGGGCTACCACTTGCACGCCCTGTTCAAAAACGTCCAGGATCTCAAGGTGGGCGACGCCGTCAAAATGGGCGGCGTGCCGGTCGGGCGCGTCGAGACCATCGCCCTGACCAACACGGTCGCGCGCGTGACGATGAACCTGGATCAGAAGATGAAGGACCAGGTCAAGCTCGACAGCACCGCCGCCATCCGGTTCACCGGCATGATGGGCAACAACTACGTGGACCTCTCCTTCGGCACGCCCGCCGGGGTCAAAGCCATGGACGACGCCACCCTGCCCTCCGTCGAACAGCCCGACCTGAGCGAGTTGATGGGCAGGCTGGACAATGTGGCCGCCGGCGTGGAAAACCTGACCAAGAGCTTCAGCGGCGAACAAATAGACAAGCTGCTCGGCCCCCTCACCGAGCTTGTCAAGAATAACCAATCCAATGTCACCGCCTCCCTCGGCAACGTCAGGGTCATTTCCGACCGCATCGCCCAGGGGCAGGGAACGGTCGGACGGCTCATAAACAGCGACGAGCTTTATGTCACCGCCCTCACCACCGTCAGCAATTTGCAGGGCACCGCCGCGGACATTAAGAAGGCCTCGGATGAAGCGCGCACCCTTCTGACCAACGCCAACGACGTCATCGCCCAAGTCAAGTCGGGCCAGGGATCGCTGGGCAGGATTATTTATGACGACGCCCTCCACCATCAGGCCGCCGGGGCCATGACCAACCTGAACCAGATCCTCGAAAAAATTAACAACGGCGATGGCACGGTCTCGCAATTGATCAACACCAACAGCATGATGAAGGACGTGAAGCTTTCCCTGCAAAAACTGGACAAGGCGACCGAAAGCCTGGAAGACACCGGCCCCCTCAGCATCCTGGGCACCATGGTCAACAGTTTGTTCTAATGGCCCGCCTTATCTGGGCCGACGCAATATAGTGTCGCGTTGCGCCCAGGCCGGATCGGTCTTGGGATAATCCAGGTTGAAATGCAGGCCCCGGCTTTCCGGCCGCTCCATGGCCGAGGTGATGATCAACTCGGCCACGGTGGCGATGTTGCGCAGTTCCAGCAGATCGCTGTTCACCGTGAAATCCCAGTAGTATTCCTGAATTTCCTCCTGAAGACGGGTGATGCGGCTGCGCGCCCGCCGCAAACGTTTGTTGGTGCGGACAATGCCCACGTAGTCCCACATCAGGCGCCGGATTTCGTCCCAGTTGTGGGAAACGACGACCAGTTCGTCGGAGTCGTGCGCCTTGCCGGAGTGCCAGTCGGGAATGGCCACGCCGCCGCCGGGCGCCGGGTCTTGCGCCACCTGCCGGGCCGCGCCATGAGCGCAGACCAGCGCCTCCAGGAGCGAATTGCTGGCCAGGCGGTTGGCTCCGTGCAGCCCGGTGCAGGCCACTTCCCCCACCGCGTATAACCCCGGGATTTCCGTCCGCCCCTCCACCGTCGTCAGGACTCCGCCGCATTGATAATGGGCGGCGGGCACCACCGGGATAGGTTCCTTGGTCATGTCAATGCCGTAACCCAGGCAGGTGGCGTAAATGTTGGGGAAGCGCTCGATGAGAAAGCGCGCCGGTTTCTGCGTGATGTCCAGGAAAACGCAATCGGCCCCGCTCTTCTTCATCTCGCTGTCAATCGCCCGGGCCACGATGTCCCGCGGGGCGAGCGATTTGAGCGGATGATAGGCGTCCATGAACTCCGCGCCGGCGCCATCCTTCAAGACCGCGCCTTCGCCCCGCACCGCTTCGCTGATGAGAAAGGATTTGGCCTTGGGATGATAGAGGCAGGTGGGATGGAACTGGACAAACTCCAGGTTGGCCACGGCCGCGCCCGCCCGGTAGGCCATGGCCACCCCGTCCCCCGTGGCAATGTCCGGGTTGGTGGTGTAGAGATAAACCTTCCCGCAGCCGCCCGTGGCCAGCAGCACCGTCCCGGCGGCGAAGGTTTCGACCCGGCCGGCCTTTTTGTCAAGCACATAAGCCCCCACGCAGCGGTTGGGGCGGGGATCGAACAACTGGCCCAGTTTCTGGGTGGTGATCAAGTCAATCGCGACATGGTCCTCAAATATCTCGATATTCGCCTGCGCGGCCACGGCGTTGAGCAAGGCCCGCTCGATTTCCCGGCCGGTCACGTCCTGGGCGTGCAGGATGCGGCGCTTGGAATGCCCGCCTTCCCGCCCCAAATCCAACTCCCGCCCGCCGGCGATTTCGCGCTCGGAAAACTTCATCCCCATTTCCATCAGCTCGGCAATCCGCGCCGGCCCCTGCTCCACGATGGCGCGCACCACCTCTTCGTGGCACAACCCGGCCCCGGCGGCCAGCGTGTCGCGCACATGGATTTCCACCGAGTCCTCCTTGCTCGTGACCGCGGCGATCCCGCCCTGCGCGTAATTGGTGTTGGACTCCGCGCTGGATTTCTTGGTGACAATCGCGACGCGTCCCAGGGGCGCGACCTTCAAGGCATACGAAAGCCCCGCAATCCCGCTCCCCAGCACCAGAAAATCAAAGTTTTTCATCAATGGCCCTGCATTGAACAACAAAAACCAATCCAGGCGAAGCCAAATCATGGCCGATTTCACTTTTCCGGCAGCGGCCAATTCAGTATTCCCAATCCTAATCTTAATCCTAATCTTAATCTCTTTCGTGCCGCCGCTGATTCGGATTAGGATTAGGATTAAGATTAGAATTGGGATTAAGATTAAGATGTTGATCGGTTCACCATGAAACAATTTGCCACTCTGACCGTGATTGGCCGCGACAAAACCGGGGTCGTGGCCGCCATCACCAATTTCCTCTTCGAGCAGCGGGCCAATATCGAGGCGCTGGAGGAACAGGTCACGCGCGGCCAGTTCAGCATGACCCTCCAGGCCTCCTGGCTGCGGCCGGCCGCGGACCGGGCCGCAGTGGCCGGCGGACTGGCCCGCCTGGCCAAACAACTCGGCATGGAAATCAAGGCGCGCTGGACGGAGCCAAACCGCCGGCAGCGCCTGGCCCTGATGGTGACCCGCGAACCGCATTGCGCCGAGGCCCTCCTGCAGGCCTTGCGCGCCGGACGCCTCAAGGCCCTGCCCGCCGCCCTGATTTCCAACCGGCGCGATCTGGAGCCGCTGGCCCGCCGGTTCCAGCTTCCGTTTTTTCACGTTCCCTGGCACGACCGCGCGGTGGCCGAGCGGCGCGTCTTGCGCTTGTTCGAGCAGTTGGAGGTGGATTTTGTGGCGCTGGCGCGGTTTATGAAAATTCTCTCGCCCAACGTCGTCTGGCGTTACAAGAACAAAATCATCAACATTCATCCGTCGCTCCTGCCCAGTTTTCCAGGGCCGCAAGCCTATCGGCAGGCCTACGAGCACGGGGTGAAAATTATCGGCGTGACGGCGCATTTTGTCAGCATGCACCTGGACGAAGGGCCGATCATCGCCCAAGCCAGCGCGCCGGTCCATTCCAGCAGCAGCCTCAAGGACATCGTCGCCGTGGGCCAGAAACTGGAAGCGGCGGTGCTCGTCAAAGCCGTCCGCCTCTACTTGACCCGCCGCCTCGATGTCCATTGGGGAGTGGTGAAAGAGGTCTGAGCGTCCCCTTCCTGGTAGGGCAGAGCTGCCGCTCTGCCCTAAAATCTTGGGCGGCGCGGCAGCGCCGCCCTACCGGAGACATGAAGATTCTTGTCCGGCACCCTCCCA
>Ga0326728_10017079_pt1 | contig 14633 bp, 18 predicted proteins | sample MB3enrmetagenome_FD_207602 | JGI IMG/M metagenome (GOLD analysis project Ga0326728, IMG submission 207602) | Lab enriched peat soil microbial communities from McLean, Ithaca, NY, United States - MB31MN | ecosystem: Environmental > Terrestrial > Soil > Wetlands > Peat | place: USA: New York...
ATCTTCGAGAGCATTGCGGCTGACGACCCTCCGGCTTCCTGCTACATGGAAAAATGCAGGGAGCTTGCCGCAGGGCCGCCGCAGGACGGGTGGAGTGGGGTCTGGGTCATGACCCAGAAGTAGAGCGCAAGAACAGCGCCGGCGTCGAGCAGCAACCCCGCTGCGCGGCGGTTGCAGCGCGGGCTTCTACTTGCGGGGCGCCCGAAAGGCTAGCACCGCGTTCAATCCGCCGAAGGCGAACGAGTTGGAGAGCGCGTACTCGACCTCCACCTTGCGCGCAGTGTTGGGAATCACGTCAAGATCGCAGTGCGGATCAGGCTTGGTGAAGTTGGCCGTGGGCGGAAGAGTACAGTTCCTCAGCGCCAGCAAGGTAGCAATTGCTTCGATTGCCCCGGCCGCCCCCAGGGTGTGCCCGTGCATTGACTTTGTAGAGCTTATGGGCACGCGTTCGGCGTGCTTGCCAAGGGATATTCGAATGGCCACCACTTCCATAGGGTCGTTCAGAAGCGTGGCCGTCCCGTGGGCGTTGATATAGCCGATCTGGTCCGGCGACAGGTCCGCGTCCCGCAGCGCTCCCTGGATTGCCCGAGCGGCTCCGTCCGAGGCTGACTGCGTCAGGTGATGCGCGTCCGAGGACATCCCGAATCCGACAATTTCCCCGTAGATTTTCGCTCCCCGGGCGATGGCGGCTTCCCTCGGCTCCAAGACGAGGATTGCCCCCGCTTCCCCAAGAACCATCCCCAGACGGTCCGCGCTGAAAGGCCGGCATGTGTCAGGAGCCACCACCCGCAGTGCCTCCCACGCCTTGAGGTGGCCGAAGGTGAGAGGGGCCTCGCTTCCGCCGGCAAGGGCCATCTCCACGTCCCCTGATCTGACCATGCGGTACGCCTGTCCGATGGCATGATTCCCGGAGGAACACGCAGTAGAAAGTGTGAAAGCGGGGCCGGTGACGCCCATCTCGATGGATATGTGGCTGGCGCCCGCATTCGCCATGACACGGGGGACTGTTAGAGGGCTGAGCCGCCCTCTCTTCCTGAGGTAGAGATCCTGATACCCGATATCTTCGGATTCTTTCCCCCCAACGCACGAACCTGTCACGATGCCGGTTCGCTCGCGGAGCGTCGGATTCCACTCGACCCCGGAATCCTTGACCGCTTCCCGGGCCGCTACCACTGCGAACTGGGCGAACCTGTCCAGGAAGTCCGCTTGTTTACCCTCGAAATGCTCTTGGGGGTTCCAGCCAGGCACTTCTGCGCCGTTCTTGAACTTGACATCCGTCATGTCGAGCTGCTTGATGGGACGGATGCCGCATTCCCCCTTGGTGAGCGCATCCCAGAACTCGCACGCATTTCTCCCGAGAGCGGAGACCACCCCTATCCCCGTCACGACGACTCGTCTTTCCATCCAGGTCTATGCCCTGACCGCCCCGTCCGCCCCGCTGGCAGAAAGAAGCTTGTCCAGCTGGTCCACGGCCTCCCGGACGCTTTTGATCCCGAGCACCCCTTCGTCCGGGATACTTACGTTGAACTCCGTCTCCAGGGCATACAGGATGTTGACTCCGTCGAGGGAATCTATTCCGAGATCCTCGAACTTGCTGTCGATCGTGACCGTATTCGGGGGAAGCTTCTGGGTTTTTTCGACACAGGAAATGACTCTCCCGACCATTTCTTCAGTCATGATAGCTGACTCCTCTAAGTCGAAGTGAAGGCCGGACCTGGCGACGGAGGGCGGGGTCGCGCCGAGCCAAGAAAAGCTCACTGCGCCTCCGACAACGCAGTCATCATACCCCGCGTGCCAGTTGCAGCCGGCTGATAGAAGTGATTATAGACCATGACAGCAATAACCTGCAACACAGTCGAAAATCGGTTCCGAACAAGGTTGCGAACCCGGCGGCGTTCCGTTATCATGCGGGCCGGAGGGTTGAAGCATGAAAGAGATTCGATGGAAGAACCTCTCCGTCGAGGGCTTCCGCGTATTTGGTACCTATTCCTGCATGGTAAGACCTTCCGGCCCTCACCTGGGAGAATCCCCGATTGAGTTTTTCGGGGACATGGTCCAGTCGATCCTGGGCCCCGTTCCCGTTGCTTCCTTCGGCGTCTGCCGGGTGGCCCGGCGCCCCTTCGTGCTGAACGCGTCCGAGTTCCATGACACGAGCTGCGAGGTTGTGCTCCCTCTCGATGGGGACGTGCTCATGCACGTCGCCCCGGCGGGTCCCGATCTCGAGTTCCCCGCCGACAGTGCGGAGGTGTTCCTTGTGCCCCTTGGCACGCTGCTGTGCATTAGGCCGGGGGTGTGGCACCACGCGCCGTTCGCCTTCGGCACCGACCTCGTGAACTGCCTCATCGTCCTGCCCGAGCGGACATACAGGAACGACTGCACCGTATATGAGATTCCGCCCGAAAGGCAGGTTCGAATAACCGGAGAGGGGACCCGATAGCCCATGTTGATGTCCCGTTTGTTCGGCGCCACGCTTCGCGAAGCGCCGACAGGCGCGGACTCGGCAAGCCACGCCCTGCTCGTGAGGGCGGGGTTCATTCGGCAGCTCGGCCAGGGGCTTTTCTCCTATCTGCCTCCTGCCCGTCGCACACTGGACCGCATTGAATCGATCATCCGCGAGGAAATTGAGGCAATCGGAGGCCAGGAAATCACTATGCCGGTCGTCAATCCCGCTGAGCCGTGGAAGTCGAGCGGCCGCTGGTTCTCCACGGGAGCGGAGCTGCTTAGGTTCAGGGACCGCAGGGACAGGGACATGCTGCTCGCCATGGCCCACGAGGAGGTGGTCTCGAGTCTGTGCAGGACCGAGATCCGATCCTATAAGCAGCTGCCGAAGCTCGTCTATCAGATCCAGACCAAATTCCGCGATGATCCAAGGCCCCGCGCTGGCCTCATACGCGTGCGCGAGTTCACCATGAAAGACTCGTACAGCCTGGACGCGGACGAGCACGGGCTGGAAATGCAGTACCAGGCCCACCGCGAGGCGTATTCGCGGATTTTCAGCCGCTGCGGGCTGCCCGTGCTCGAGGTTGGCTCGGACTCGGGGATGATGGGGGACTCGACGGCCCACGAGTTCATCTACCTGACCTCGGTCGGGGAGGACTCGATTGTGACCTGTGCTTGCTGCGGGTACGCCGCTAACCTGCAAGTGGCAGTCTTCGAGAAAACCAGCGAGGAGGCAGAGGCGGCCCCCGTGGCCAGGATCGCAACCCCGGATTGCAAATCCATCGAAGAGCTGGCGGCATTCCTTGGCGTGCAGTCGAATGAGACCGCCAAGGCCGTGCTCATGATTGCCGGCAGGGAGGGTGGCGACGGCGCCGAGGAGCGGTTCGTGTTCGCCGTGGTACGCGGAGACATGGATGTGAACGAGACCAAGCTCGCCAACGCAGTGAAGGCTGACTGGCTGAGGCCAGCCACCGAGGGAAGAGATTCGCAAGGTCGGCGCGGTCCCAGGGTATGCCTCTCCCGTTGGGTTGGACCCGTCCGCGCTCGTGGTGGTGGACGACATCGTACCGTTGTCCCGCAACCTCGTGGCGGGGGCGAATGAGCCAGGCTTCCATATCCTCAACACCAACGTGCCGCGGGACTACGTTCCGGGGGTGATCGCGGACATCGCCTCGGCTTCTCCCGGGCATGCGTGCGCGCGGTGCGGCTCGATGCTTTCTGTGAGCCGCGGCGTGGAAGTGGGGAACATCTTCAAGCTGGGTACGCGCTACAGCGACGCCCTCGGAGCCACGTTCCTGGATGCTGACGCCGTTGCCCGGCCGATCGTTATGGGTTCATACGGGATCGGCGTTGGCAGGCTCATGGTCTGCGTTGCTGAGGAGCACCACGATGATCGGGGTCTCGTGTGGCCAGCCTCCGTTGCCCCGTTTGCCGTTTCCCTGGTCTCACTTGGCAATCCGGGGTCGCCGGCGGACACGGCCGCAAGGGAGATTTTTCAAGAGATGAGGGAAGCGTGCATCGAAGTGCTTTTCGATGACCGGGCGAAAAGCCCGGGAGTGAAGTTCGCGGACGCCGACTTGATCGGAGCGCCGCTTCGCGTAACTGCAAGCGCGAAGTCGCTTGCGGCTGGTGGTTTAGAGCTGAAGCGTCGTGATTCGGAAGGCAAGACGATCGTCCCGCCTGAGGATCTCATGCGTCATGTGACCCAGGAGTTGACGCGCTGAAACAGCGCACGGAGGGCAAGGCCGTCGAAGATAGCGTCTTGAAAGGAATTTCAGGTCAGACAAGGCTTTTGTTGTTTCCTGCTATTTCTTTTCTGATCGTTTCGATTTCTCTTGACAAATCCTCTTTTTTGCAGTATCTGATATATCAGTTTTCCTTGCATTTTCAGCCCTGACCCTGCCCCACCGAAAGAGCATCCATGTTCAGCATCGGGGCAGGTTCTTTTTTATTGAGGCTTGTCTGCCTCTCTGATCTTTCCAAGCAGCATGTCAACGAGCGCTTTCTTCTGGGCCGCGTTGGTCACGTCGAACGAAGGGGTTCCGGGCAGGAGTGCAGGGTCCCAGGAAGCTGCAGCCGGTCCTGACACGGCCAAAACGAGGCGCGCGGAGAGACGTCGGGTTGCAAGAGTCTCTTCGAGCGCCGATGGCTCTTTCAGACAAAGGACGACCATGTGAGGATCGGACGGATCGATGACGCCCTCCGAGACAAGAACGTCGATGTCCCGGGGGAAAAGACCGGACAGCTCCCGCACAGAGCTCGGCGGCGGGCATCTTTCAAACCGCGAGGTCCCGTCCGCGTGGATGGCTACCACCACGGAGGCCCCCGCTTCTCCATGGCGGTGAGTATCCGTGTCCGGAGCATTCAGCGGGTCGGCGTGCTGTCGCATTGTTTTCACGGTGCCGACTCGGTAGCCGCGCAGATGCAGCTCGGAGACGATGGCTTCTACGACCGTTGTTTTGCCGGAACGCTTCAACCCTGCGATTGTGACGAGATGCAATTGCTCCATGCGCGACCTTGAGTGTATCCTCTTTTGTTGAGTGAGGTGAACCATGGAACGCGAGCTTTCCATTACGAACGGCGATGACCTCATCGGGCTGAACGGTTTCGTGAAGAGCTTCGTGCTAAACACCCTGCTCGGGATGCTTCGGTCGCTGCACGAGGTAGACGTCGACCGCGAGATCCACATCACGATTTCCGCGGCGAAGCCTCCGAGCGGACCCCGGCCCTGAGAAAGCGTTCCCGCCAATGGCCCTTCGAGCCTCGTGGCGGTAATATCGAATGCACATGAAGGTGTTTGATTGATTGAGCTGGAAGAGGCTCTTGAGATAATCGGGCGGGTCGAGCCCCGATCTTCCTACGAGACTGTACTCTTGGAGAAGGCTCTGGGCAGAGCACTAGCCCGCGAAGTGCGCTCTCCTATCGATTCTCCACCGTTTTCGAAGTCCGCAATGGACGGGTTTGCCATTAGGTCAGACGACGACTCGATGAGCTTCCAGATTGTGGAGGTGGTTCCCGCAGGAGGCGCCCCGAGATCCGAGCTTCGCCCAGGAGAATGCGCCCGCATCATGACCGGCGCTATGCTTCCTCCCGGAGCGGGCAGGGTGGTTCGCAAGGAGCTGATGGAGGAGATGGACGGGAGCGTCACGGTGATGGGACTGGAGACAGGGGACAACGTGATTGCCCAGGGCTCCAACCTGCGCGCAGGGGACACCGTGCTTCCGCCCAAGATGCTCGCCGCGCAAGACATCGGGATTCTGGCCGCTTCGGGGTTCGTCTCAGTGGAGGTGATAACCCCTCCTTCGGTCGCCATCATTTCCACGGGATCGGAGATTCGTTCACCCGGTGAACCGCTGGGGCCGGGGGAGATCTACAACAGCAACGCCGCGCAGCTCGTGGCCCAGCTTGCGCCGCTGCACTGCCCTTCGCGGTTTCTCGGCGTGGTGATCGACGAGCCAGCGCAGCTTTCTCGGGCCATCGAATCGGCGCTTGTCTCTTGTGAGCTCGTCCTTCTCACGGGCGGCGTTTCAGCTGGGGATTTCGACTTCGTGCCTCGCTGCCTCTCGGAGCTTGGCGCAAGAGTCCTTTTTCACGGCGTTGCCGTCAAGCCAGGCAAGCCGACGCTGTTTGCTCGACGCGGGGAACGCTACGTGTTCGGCCTTCCCGGAAACCCGGTGTCCTCGTTCGTCATATTCGAGATATTCGTAAAGCCGTTTCTACATCGCTGGATGGGCCTGGACTGGAACCCCCACGTCTTTCGTGCGCGTCTGGGTGCGAAGGTGCACAGGAGGGGCACGGAACGCACCGAGTTTCTCCCCGTGAGCGCTCGTGACGGACGGGTGGTGCCCGTTGCATACTACGGATCCGCGCACCTGAATGCTCTTCGTGATGCTGATGCTTTGATTCGCGTGGAAAAGGGCGTGGACACGCTAGAGGAAGGAGCAGAGGTCGATGTTCGACCGTTTTAGTCGTCCCATTTCTTATCTGCGCATATCCGTCACCGACAAGTGTAATCTGCGCTGCCGTTACTGCATGCCTCCCGAAGGCGTCATGCCCCGGCGCCATGAGGACTTTCTGTCTTTCGAGCAGATGACGGTGGTGGCCCGGGCCGCCGTCCGCCTCGGCGTCACCAAGATCAGGCTTACCGGCGGAGAGCCCCTGGTGAAGCGCGGCATTCCTGACCTCGTCCGGATGCTTGCCGGCATCGAAGGCTTGGAGCACCTCGCGATGACAACGAACGGCACACTCCTTCCGAAGTTTGCCTTGCCTCTTCGCGAGGCCGGCCTGGACAGCGTGAACATCTCCCTGGATACCCTCGAGGCGGAGAAGTACCGTTTTCTCACGCGGGGGGGCAGCCTGGAGGATGCTTTGGCCGGCATTGAGGCGGCGCGCCAGGAGGGGTTTCCTGTAAAGATCAATATGGTCGTGCTGGAGGATACACGGCCGCGGGAGATCGAGGCCATGAGGCGATTCTGTGAGGACTGTGGCCTGCGGCTTCAGCTCATCAACCACTTCGATCTGGGCAGCAAGAAAACCGATTCCTACGGCTTTGACAGGCCCCCGTCCTGTTCCCGCTGCAACCGGATTAGGCTCATGGCGGACGGCATGCTTAAGCCGTGCCTCCACAGCGACCTGGAGGTGAAGCTCGATTTCTCCCGTCTGAACGACAGCCTCAAAGAAGCGGCCTTTTTAAAGCCTGAACACGGCGACATGTGCCGCAACCGCGCCATGTCGCAGATCGGGGGATGAGGATGGACTTTAGCCATCTCGATGCGGAAGGCAAAGCCGTCATGGTGGACGTCTCTCCCAAGCCGCGCGTGCGCCGGACTGCAGGCGCCACGGGCACTGTCCTTATGCGGCCGGAAACCCTGCGTTTGATCAGCGAACGGCTCCTGAAAAAGGGTGACGCGCTGGCCGTGGCGCGCGTGGCGGGCATCTTTGCGGCAAAGAGGACTTCGGAACTCGTCCCGTTGTGCCACAACATTAGGATCGACCACGTTTCCGTGGACTTTGCCCTGCGCACGGACGGCGTGGAGATAACCTCCCGCGCCGTGTGCACGGAAAGCACCGGAATCGAGATGGAAGCATTGACAGCAGTCTCCGTTGCAGCGCTCACTCTCTATGACATGTGCAAGGCGGTGGATAAGCAGATGACCATTACCGGCATACGTCTCACCGAGAAGACCAAGGAGGCCGCCGGGTGATTGTGTTTCTGCTCACGTGCGCGTCTCACGGAGTTGGAGATCACTCTTGAAAGTCACTGTCATAACGGTCTCTGACCGGGCGTCCCGGGGGGAGTACGAAGATCTCTCGGGCCCCGAGATAGAGGAAGAGGTGAGACGCCGGTTCGCGGACGCCGTGGTGTTCCGACGCGTCGTCGCTGATGAGCCCCAGGAAATTCTAGCCGCCCTCCATGAGGCCGAGGGGGCGGATTTCATTCTGACCACGGGGGGCACCGGCATCTCTCCCCGGGACGTCACCCCCGAGGCTACGAGGCTCTTCATTCAAAGGGAGTTGCCGGGGATAGCCGAGTCCTTGAGGGCCCAGTCCTACGCGGAGACACCGACCGCAGTGCTTTCCCGCGGCGTTGCCGGCCTGAAAGGCGGCACTATCGTGGTCAATTTTCCCGGCTCCGTCAGGGCTGTGCGCCTCTGCATGAAGGTCTTTGGCCCCGTCATGGAACACGCCTTGCGGATGATGCGGGGCGAGGGGCACGGCTGATGGGCGGCCCTGCGAAAAGTCTTGTGGACCGGGTCTACGAGCACCTTCTCGAACAGATCATCACTGGCACCATCCGCTACGGAGACACCATTAGTATTAAGGGGATGGCGGGCCGGCTTTCGGTGAGCAGCATGCCGGTGCGCGAGGCGCTGAAGCGGCTGGAGTTCGAGGGCGTGGTAGACATCAAGCCTCGAAGCGCGTGCACGGTGCGCCTCCCGTCGCGCAGGACCATCCTGGAGGTCTATGCGCTTCGCGAGGCCCTCGAGGTGTATGCCCTGTCTTGCTGCGGCGCGCGTATCTCTCGGGAGAGCCTGGCCCGTATGGAGGAGATTGTTGACCAAATGCGCCTCCTCAGAAGTGAAAGGGATACGGCGGAGAAAAAGAAGAGGGCGATTGCGCTTGACCGGGACTTTCACAGCGAGATCTGTGCGCTTGCCGGCAACGAGCTTCTGAACTCTCTCTACCGTCAGCTCAGCCTTCGGGTCAACATGACGTTGATGCACGAGCGGACCTTCCATGCGATGGAAGAAGACTGGGCGGAGATGCATGCGGATGTGGTCTCCTCTCTGCAAAAAGAGCCCGTTCGCGCCATTGGTCTTCTGCGCAGCCACTTTGCGAGCGCAACCGAGATTTGGAGGAAAGACGGGGAAGATCCGCGCTGATCCCTATGTGCCCGGCGGCCCTTGCTCCACGTACGCATGCCTCTTTCCCCGTGAGACGCGCCAGGCCGAGCACTGTTCTGCCGTAACGTTCGTTTTCAAGAAAACATCCGCACCGTCCTAAACGAGCCATTGAACCGCGGAGACAGCCAAACGGCTATGTGCAGGGGTGTGCGCTCGCTCGAGATCTGCGCGTGTCAAAGACACGCCTATCGTCGTCACAAGGAAGTCACCTCCGGCATTGGGAGGTCGCTCCCTGTTCCTTTACGGAGCCGTTCCCTGGTCTGGTTTGCCCGGGAGTTTTTTCTTCACAGGCAGTTCCTTCGCTGGCCTTTTGGGCTTTGCAGGAGCCTTAGGCAGATGCGCCGGTCGTTCGAGAGAAGGAACTTTCTGGGGACTCTGGGGACGCTCCTGTCGGACGGTTTTCTGGCGAAGCATCTGCGCCCTGCTGGTGGGGTCCTGGCCGCCGTTTCGGACGGCATAGAGTCTGGCCATGTTGCGGACTGTGGCCATGTGGCTGTCAGTAACGTTGCGCTCACCCTGGAGCTGATTGAAAAACCGCGCGGTCGTCATCCCACCCGGCAGTGTCCCCCTACCAAAGCCCTGGTCATGGATGCGTTTCAGCTGAAACAGCCTCGCTTGGACTCTTTCCAGCTGGAACTGGGTTGCCCGCAGCCGCAGTAGGGTGGAGGCAACAGCTTTTTCTTGCTGCTCCACCTCAACGGCCGAGCCCATCCGGCCTTGCCTGTCCTCCGCGGTCTATACGGAAACTACGCTCCGCTGTCGCATGAGGGCCATATAGTCCGTGTCATCAGAAGCTCTCAACTGCTGATATCTTTCGGCGTTCATTTGGATGAGGCTCGAGGCGTTCGCCCGAGCCGCCTCACGGCGCTGTTCAGCCCAGGTCTGACGAAAGCTCTCTACGTTCGACACGGAAACGGGAATGGTCCGAAAAGCTCCGCCAGCCTGATTTTCCACGACAGTTCCCGGAACAGCCCGATATTCGGCGCCGTTCTCTGTTCTGCAGGACACGGCGCCCTCGCTGCACGAGACGAGCACGTCACCGGCATCCGACATCGAAACGTTGAATTCCGTTCCGCGCACTCCGAGAACCGTGCTTTCCGTCTGCACATCGAGGTCCTGGGAACCGCTCAGCTTCGACACTCTCAGGCTCAAGGAACCGCTGATGAGGTCGATAGAGCTTGCTTGACGGCCCTGCAGCGTCGACAGCTCGAACGTGAACTGCGTGTCTGGGGACACTGTGATGGTGGAAGCGGCAGCTCGTGTAGCTGTGATTTTCACTTGCGCGTTCCCGTCGTCACCGGTTCCCATGAGATCGAAGTTGTCGATCGGAACGCCAATGACAACCGCGGAGGAATTCAGAGCGTCGCCGTTTCTGGTAATGGGTACCTCGCCTTCCAAGTATACCGTCTCGCCGATTTTCTCCTGCGCTTCCAGCGTCAGGGCTGCGGCAAGAAAAAAAACAATGAGCGGCGCTTTGGACATGCCAACCCTCCTTTCGGGCATCGCTATATCATGCCTCCCAGGAGAGCGAAAAGGAGGACGACCAGCACGATCACGGTCACCAGGCTATAGAGCCAGTCGCGCCTCAGGAGGAACGCGAAGATCGATATGGCCACCCGGGAGATGGGGACCGCAATCAAAACGAGGAGGCCGAGTTGGATCACCGCATCGCTGCGCAGAGCAGCGGCGGCGGCGAGAACCGACCCGATATGCTCGAGGAAAGAAGGTTCTCCGTGGAACAATCCATAATGAGGGACGACGTCGGCGCGCCGGTACAGGTAGAAAGCGCCGCCTACTGCGACGATACAGGCGGCAACGGTCACCCCTACCCTAAGCAGGTTGCCGATGATGTTCTCAACGCGGTGATCGCTCAAGCCTTGTTTTTCACTCATCTCTATAGCCCACCCCTTGCACCTTTGTAGATCATCTCCGCCCCGAGCGCGACGATGGTCAGAGCGAAAATGATGCGAAGCGACCGCGTGCGGGCCGCCGCCAAGAAGCGGGCGCCCAACCAGGAGCCGCCAAGGACGCCGAGCATGATGGGCATGACGAGCCCGGGGTCGATGTAGCCGCGGTTGAGGTAGACGCCCGCACTTGCAGCCGCGGTCACGCCGATCATGAAGTTGCTCGTGGTGGTCGAGACCTTAAATGGGATTTTCATGACCCTGTCCATCGCTATAACTTTCAGGGCGCCCGAGCCGATTCCGAGAAGCCCCGAGAGGACTCCCGCCAACGCCATAAGGCCGAAGCCCGCCGGGACGGATTTGACGTTGTACGAGCGGACTCCGGAAGGCGTGGGAAACGTCCCGTTCATCCTCAGACGCGTTGCAAGGCGGTCCTCAGGAACGTTCTCATGGTCGGCAGGGGAGGCCCGGAAGGTTTGATAAGCCGAGTACAGGAGGACACAGCCGAATACCACAGCGATGACAGACGGGGCCACGTGCAGGGCGATTGCCGCTCCGCCCAGGGCCCCGAGCGTCGTGGCGATCTCAAGGAACATGCCTATTCGGATGTTGCTGAAACCCTCTCGGACGTACGCGGCCGCAGCGCCCGAGGAAGTTGCGATAACCGACACGAGCGAAGCCCCGATGGCGTAACGGATATCAATCCCCAGGCCGAGGGTCAAGAGAGGAATGATGACCACTCCGCCGCCTAGGCCGGTGAGAGAGCCGAGAAACCCCGCGCCTACCGAGGCGGCCGCCAGGATTGCGCTCAATTCGAGGGTCGTCATGTTAGGGTTGTGATTTTGCACGGGGAGCACTACGTTTTTCAAGAGGAGGCCGTCCATGGATGATCTGGCAAATATCAGCAAACCCATTCGCGAGCACCTCGCGGCGCTTGTCCGAAGCTCGGGTCTTCCAGACACCGAAGAGTCCTTTCAGCGCATGGGCACAGCTTGGCTTTCGAAGAAGCGGATGTTCGAGGAGCAAGCCCGCGCCCTGGACATGCAGGAGCTGACATCGCTTCCCGCGGGAGACCCGCGCGGTGTGCTCTTACTCACGTGGTCCGGTTCCCTGGTCAGCCTAGAGCCTGCCGACGCCGCGGGTCGCTACGGCGAATACGCAAGCGTTGAGATGCGCACCGATGTCCCCCACTTGCTTCTCCTGGACGGCGTGGACTTCCCCCAGGGGCTTGCCCTAGACCGTGAGGCGGAGTTCTCTGGGGCGCCCGTAAAGAGGACCTCCGCGCTCTTGAAGATCGCCGCCTGTGATCCCTCTCTTCCTCCCGAGGAGCAGGCCAGGAGAATCCGCGAGGCTACGATCTTTTTGACGAGCGGCTTCGTGAAGATCAACCGGACCGTATCGGCGCCGGGAACGGGCTTCCCGGAGCTTATGACGCTAAAATCAATGGTTGCATACCTCGCGGAGAAAAACGGCTTGAGCAAGCGACAGGCGCGCCAGCTCATCGAAGACTACCATATGCTTCTGCAATCGGGGATGCTCCTGGGGCAGAAAGTCAGGCTGGGAAAACTGGGAAGGCTTTTCCTGAAGGGGCAGCCCGCGCGGAAGGCTCGTGTCGGCGTGAACCCCGCCACGGGCCAGAAGATCACGGTTGCCGCCCGTCCCCCGCAAGCTGTACCACGCATGTCATTCAGTAGGCTCCTGAAAGAGCGCGCGAAGGCTTGGATGCCCGATAGCCGGGAATAGAAGGCAGAACTCTTCATCAAAATGAGTGGTGAAAACTGACAAGTTCATACCTTCGGCGAGTTACAGGCCCTATATGTGTGTATAGACGGCCTCCAAGCCTTTTCCTCCGTTGGGCTTTTTGGGGAAGAATATCTGCCAGGTGAAAAGAACGCTACAAGCGCCACCCAGACGCCGCGATTTATGGCGTTTACTTCTTCCGATTTCGCAAACGTGTTCGGAGCAGCAAATAACCCCTCATTCCCCGCAAAAAACGCCTCTGGCATAACCCGGTTTCTGAGGTGGTCGGCCCGGCCCGAAATCACATCGAGGGTTTTCCATCTACAGACACGCTGGCCGCATATCGACGGTTGCGTCCGTGTGTGACAGTGAACCGTTTCGTAACGAACCTCCTCCCGACGGAAGCGCTAGGAACGATCGCGGAAGCCGTCCGAGCTCGGCTAGAACTTGTAGCCGAACTTTCGCAGCATGGACCTCCGGTCCGCCCTATCCTTGTCTTCCTCGACGCCCTTGGGTGAAAAGCCGTCTACCACGCCCATGATCCCTTTGCCTTGGTCGGTGGCGCCCACGATCACGTGGAGGGGGTTCGCTGTGGCGCAGAAGATCCGGCACACTTCCTGGCACGACTTGATCTGGTTGAGCACGTTGATGGGGTAGGAGTCCCTGATAATGAGGAAAAAGGAGTGGCCGGCCCCCACCTCCTGCGCCGTGCGGACCGCCTCCGCGACGAGGGTTTCGTCATTGCCCTCCGTCCGGATCAGGCAGGGACCGGAGGCCTCGCAGAATGCAAGGCCGTACTTCGCTCCCGGCACGGAAGAGCTCATGATCTCGGCGATGTCTTCCGCTGTCTTGATGAAGTGGGACTGGCCGACGATGATGTTGGCGCCTTCGGGGAATGTGACGGCAACTGAGCTGACTCTGACGTCCATAGCCTATTCCTCCCGCATGAGGTCCAGAGAAAGCTCCACCGCGGCGCAGGGCATCTGGATGCCCCAGTTCTCGAGACACTGCGGATGAACTTCCCCCATGATCCCGACTTTTTTCCCTTTCACCCGGATCTCCGCGGCCCTGCCCGGGATGAAACGTGGGTCCTCTAGGGGGGAGAGTTGTGGCTCGAGGGAAAGATAGTAAAAGAGTGCGAGCAGGTGAGCATCCACCTCGTTGAAGCCAGTTTCCCGGTCAGCCACGAGAAAGGCAAGCGTATTGTGCGTCAGTGATCCGTAGTTCTCCTTCGAGTCACGCACTACTATCTTGCCCACCTCGAAGATGCGGTGCGGATAGGCGGCATGCGCCGAGACGGCTTCCGACGTCAGGAGGCTGGGAAGGATGGAGTTGCGGACCACGTCGAAGCTTTCCGTCATAGGGTTGGCGATCTCCATCACGTCTTGCCCGTCGATGAGCATGCGTTCGACAAAATCCTTGCGAGCCCCGAGATATCCGTAGATCATCTCCTGGTATCCGAGGCCGATCATCGTTTCTCGCACGCTGCGGGCGTACCATTCCGCCTCGGAAATCCGGCCCACAGTGAAGTCCCGAGGCATGATTGGCTCAAATGTGTCCATTCCGCGACCGATCATGATCTCCTCGATCACGTCCACCGGATGGAGGAAATCGTTCCTGTACTCCGGGGGAAAGACGATGAGTTTCGAACCGTCCACCTTCACGGAGTTGCCCATTTTCCTGATGTATCCGGCAGCCTCGGACGGGGAGAACTTCTGCCCGAGCCGCCTCTCGGCGTCTCCAACCTCGAGCGTGGTCATTTTTTGAAAATAGAACGGAGTGACGATGGTGCGCCCGTACGGAGTGTCGAATGGATACTGGACCGTCACTGGCATGACGGTGAAGCCCATGTCGGCGAAGTCACACGCCGTGACGGAAGCCGCAATGAGGATGGTGTCCAGGTCGGGACCGGTCAGGTCGATGAACAGCCGGCTATCTCCAACGCGGACGCCGCCGATGAGGGCCGAGTTGATAACGGGTGGGAACGTGAGAACCTCTCCCTTTCCATCAGAGAGAAGCGGAAACTTCGGGAAGCCAGCGACCAGCGGGCCATACTCCCGACCCTTGGGGTGCTGGGAGAGGATCTCCCGCATGGAAAGAGGTTCCTGAAAGTCCAGCGGGACGAACTTCGTTGCATCAGGGTCAG
>Ga0326728_10017080_pt1 | contig 14633 bp, 9 predicted proteins | sample MB3enrmetagenome_FD_207602 | JGI IMG/M metagenome (GOLD analysis project Ga0326728, IMG submission 207602) | Lab enriched peat soil microbial communities from McLean, Ithaca, NY, United States - MB31MN | ecosystem: Environmental > Terrestrial > Soil > Wetlands > Peat | place: USA: New York...
ACAAACCAGTTCCACGCCTCGTTCGTGATTGGGATTGGCGCGTTCAAAGAAACGCATGTCGGCATCGGCACGGCGGTGGTCAATCGCCTCGGCCGAACCCGGACGTATGCGCTGGCTCTCGGAGACAAATTCGATCAGGTGTGTAGTAGGGTTGTAGTGCTCCGGGTAGTAGCGCGCGCCAAAGGCATAGGCGATTTCGGCAAAAGTTTGTGGATCGCCAGCATCGTAACGCGGCGCAAAGTCGCGAAAGAGAAAGCGCAAAACGCGATAGGTCCGCCAACCTTTGGAGATCAACACCCAATAAAATTCTTGCCCGGGACTAGCCTCAATAGCTCTGAGAAAATACCCGCAGATTTGATGCGCCATTTCCAGCGATCCGCGATGTAGAGCATCGACGATGGTATCGCCGGAAAAGATCGCATGCACTTGCCGGCCGCTGACTTCCAGCGGCAAGCGGGCCAGTGTTGAGAAGCCGACGATCGTATCTTCAGTGCGCAGCAGAATCACATCGTGCTTGTGGCTCAGGTCACGCTCGAAGTCTTGGCGCGTTACGCCAAGATAATAGCAACACATCAACTCATACATCGCGTCGCGGTCGGCCGGTGTCAGTTGCGTAACCGGTATTGTCGATCCATGAGTTTGCCCAGCCATGAAGTTATGCTCTATAAGGTTGCGATTTCTAAGTGCGGAATCCTCTCCCCGGCGGGGAAGCGGGCGGGCGGGGCGTCTTTCCAATACACCAGAAAAATCTCGCTCGCAATCTTCATCATAGCTCTCTGGGCAGCGATTGAGCTGAAGGGGTGGGATGGGCTGAGTCCCACGAGCAGGTAGGAAAGTCCTCTACCGCCGAGATCGCCGATTGCGGCATCGAGCAGTTGAGTAAAGATCGCGCAGTCGCCGCCGTCAACGCCCATGCATGCGGCATACATGCAAGGCAGGGTTTGGCCGGGAGCCGGCAGACGCGGCGCGAGACCGAATGATGCTCCGAAGTTTGAGAGCGGACGTAATACAGAGAGCCATGGCGAATATCCGGCGACGACCTCTTGCTTGAAGCTGCGCTGATCCCAGACCGCCATAACGCCGCGAATCCGGCCGCGCTCGCGAAAGAGATAAAAATCATCCAAGCGCAGCGACGGCAAGAGAGAAGAGTCAGGCTGAAAATCCTCACATTGATATTGGGGTGCAAACTGTAATTCTGAGTTGAAATTGTTGATGCAAGCGATAGCCTCGGGCAGTTGCTCCGGCGGTAATCCATGCTGAATATTTGCTTGATGAATCTGCCGCCGTTTTCTCTCCAGCGAGATCAGGTGGGTATGCATCTTTCCCGCAGGCCGATAGACAGGAAGTGATGTGCGCTGCGAAGTGAGCAGATGACGGGCCGCGCTATTACCATCGAGAATGGCTGTGATCGTATAAGGAACCGGATCGGCATCATGTAATTTGCGCAAAATGCGAAAGCCGCGCGCGAGCAATGTCCCGCCTGTGTGCTGGCGATCGATGCGCAAACTGCTGAGGTAGCCCAACTGCGTGGCTTGGCCGTCGACAAAGGCGCGGCGGACGCTGCGCGAGGCCGAGGCGACGACAGCGCCGCTTTGCCGGTCGCGGCCAATGAATACCGAGTTGCTGAGGTTGCCGGCGTGCGCGGCGACGAAAAAATCTGGCTCATGCCGCAACGATAGACGCATCGCGCCCTGCATTGGCGCCTGCCGGTAGAGCGCGCAAAGTCCTTCGCTATCACAAGGTTCGGCAATGCCGGTCAGGTAGCTACCAGTACTTGCCCAGCCTTCGCTGGCGCTCGTTGCAGGAAACAAGATCATGGGTTCATTTTGAATGATAAACTTTGCTCACGTTATCTCGAACTTCAGATTGCACAGACAAGAGCACGATTTATTTTAGATCCTTGTAAATTACCCATCTTGAATATCCAGCTTTTGAGTGTTGTATGCGCTTTTTGGCGATCGAACTGACGCATGGGGAGGAACGGACGCAGTGCGGATTTTACTGATCGGCGCAAACTCCGTACGCATGGACGATGGCCGGCGATGGCGTGAAACTTCGTCGCGGGCAGCCTATGCGCCAACCACGCTGACCACGCTTGCGGCCCTGATTCCGCCCGAGTTCGATGCCGAAGTCTTTCTCATCGACGAAGCTGTTGACGAGCCGCCGGAAGATTTTTACCGTGCCGATCTGGTGGGCATCAGCGCCATGACGCCGGACGCGCACCGCGCTTACGAGCTCAGCCGGCAGGCTCGCGCACTGGGCGCCAAGGTTGTACTGGGCGGTTATCATCCCACATTTATGACTGAAGAAGCGCTGCGGCACTGCGATGCGGTGGTCCGTGGTTTTGCCGAAACCGCTTGGCCACAGCTGTTGCGCGATTACGCGCGGGGTCAGTTGCGGCGGATCTACGAGTCGCCATGGGAAGAAGCCTTTACGGCTGGCAATTGGATACCGCGTCGCGACCTGCTACGGCCTTGCGCCTACGTAGCCAGCAACACACTGGAGACCTCGCGCGGCTGCCGCAATCAGTGCTCGTTCTGCATCGTTCCGCCGATGCATCGCGGATCGTTCGTGCAGCGGGAAATTGGCCGCATCCGGCGCGAGATCGAGTCCATGCCCGCAGGACCGATTGGCATACTCGATGCCAACCCGCTGGAAGATGCCGCCTTTGCGGAACAGTTGATGCCTGTAATGTCCGGTAGAAATTGGTATACCGCTGTTTCCTCCAAGGTGATCTCCGATCCCGGCTGGGCGCGAAGAGCGAGCGCGGCGGGTTGCCGCGGTGTGGTGGCCGGTTTTGAAACTCTCGATCAGAACGCTCTTGGACTTGCGGGCAAAAGCTTCAATCGCGCTAATTCCTACGATGAAATCTGCCGCAGGCTGCACGGTGAAGGAATTGCCATCCTGGGCTGCTTTGTTTTGGGGCTCGACGGCGAAGGACCGGATGCAGCCGATCGCGTGATTGAATTTGTAAACAAAAGCTGCATCGATGTTGCTCTCTACTCGGCCTACACGCCGTTTCCTGGAACCGCAGATTGGCGCCGGCTGCAAAGCGAGAGGCGGATTCTCAGCACCGATTGGCGACTCTATGATGGCCGCCATGTGGTCTTCCAGCCCGATAGAATGAGCCCTGAAGATTTGCAGCATCAGCTTCACCGCGCCTGGCGCGAAACCTATAGCCTGCCCTCGATCTTTCGCCGTGTACTGGGATCGATGACCATGCCTGTCGCGGGAATGGCCGTCAATCTTGGCTTCCGCTTTTACCGCAGAACATTTACCACGGCCCGCGCGGCAGTGTTAGCCGGAGAGAGGTTATGAAACTTTTGCTCATCATGCCCGACGCGCACATGCACAAATTGATTGTTGGCCCCTTTGTGCGCTCCATGCGCGAGGCTCCGCTGACCCTGACGACCCTTGCGGCGCTGGCCGGGGCTGTGCCGGATGTGAAGATCCGCTTGGTCGATGGCAGCATCGATCCGACTCCGCTCAATGCCGAGGCAGACTTGGTGGGCATTAGCGCGATTACTGGCTGCGCACCGGCGGCCTACGATTTGGCCCGCCATTATCGCCAACGCGGAATTCCCGTGGTACTCGGTGGCGTGCACGTCACCGTGCTGCCCGGCGAAGCCCTCGAACATGCCGATGCGATTGTCGTTGGCCGCGGCGAGCATGCTTGGCCAGAACTCCTGCGCGACTTCCACCGCGGACAAATGAAGAGAGTTTACCGCGAACATGAACTTGCAGATGATGTGCTGGCCGATGTTCCCGCGCCGCGCCGCGATCTACAGCGCATGTCCGGCTACATGATTCCCAATAGCATCCAAGCTACGCGCGGTTGCAAGCGGCAATGCGATTTCTGTTCGGTCTCGGCCGTCTGGCCGCGCTACTATCGCCGGCCTGTCGCCGATGTCATTCGCGATATTCGCGCCATTCCCGATCGCATGATCGCCTTCAACGATGTCAGCCTAGTCGACGATATTGAATATTCGCGCGAGCTATTCACCGCCATGATTCCCTTGCGCAAAAAGTGGGGCGGACTGGTGACGGCTGACAGCATGCAGAATAGCGAACTGCTGGAACTGATGGTGCGCAGCGGCTGCGTGTATCTGCTGATTGGCTTCGAGTCGGACGACCAGGCAACGCTGGCCAATATTCACAAGAACTTCAATCAATCCATCCGCTATAAAGATCTGATCGCACGGCTGCATGGCTACGGCATCTCCGTGCAGGGTTGCTTCGTCTTCGGCTTCGATCACGACGACCGCACTGTCTTCGACTCAACTATCGAGCTGGTCCAGGAGCTGAAGGTCGATATTCCGCGTTTCTCGCTTTACACGCCCTATCCGGGAACGCCACTGTTCGAACGGCTGATGAAAGAAAAACGCATTATCAGTTACAACTGGAACGACTACGACACGATGCACGTAGTCATCGAACCAGCACAGATGACGCCTGAGGAGCTTTTCGCGGGCTTCAAGCGCGCCTATCGCGATACCTTTACGCTGAACCGCATCGTGCAGCGCACCGCGCGTTTCGACATGCGCTGCCCCATTAATTTTGTCGGCAATTGTTGTTACCGGATCTTCGTGCGCCGTCTGTATCACGAGGCGCGCTTCGCGCGGCCTTATTCAATAAGCGATCCGCGACAAGCTCCCGCGCCGCATCACTGGCAGATCCCCACCGATTGCGAGGAGGCTCTGTGCGCGTCACATTGATTCACCCCTGTATGGGCCGGCGCATTGGCGAACGCAAGGGCCTGCGCACCTGGCAGATGGAACCGTTGTGGGCCGCTGCCGTTGCCGCGCATACGCCCGCCGATGTCGATCTGCGTTTTTACGACGACCGGCTGGAGGCAATTCCTTACGACGAACCAACGGATCTGGTGGGCATCAGCGTGGAAACGTACACAGCGCGCCGCTCGTATCAGATCGCCAGCGAATATCGTAAACGCGGTGTTCCCGTCGTCTTCGGCGGCATTCATACTACGCTTTGCCCAGAGGAGGCTGCGCATTATGCCGAAGCCGTGGTGTTGGGCAGTGCCGAACGAAGCTGGCCACAATTGATCGCCGACTTCCGCGCCGGCTGCATGCGCAAAATTTATTACACACCGCCGGCCAGCGGCGAGGCCAGATGGTGCTATCGGCGCTCGATCTTTGCGGGCAAGCGTTATCTACCCGTCCGGCTCATTGAGTTCGGCCGCGGCTGCCGGCTGAGTTGCGAGTTCTGCGCCGTGCAGACTGCCTTCCAAAGAACCTACACGGGCCGGCCCGTCGAGCAGATGATCGCTGAAGTTGCCGAGGCCGCCCAGGATCGGGAGCACGCCAAGTTGATCTTTTTTGTGGACGACAATCTGGCTTGCGAGCCCGAGCGCTTCAAACAGTTGCTGCGCGCGCTGATTCCCATGAAGATTCGCTGGGTGGGCCAGGCCGGCATCAACGTGGCGCACGATCCCGAGTTGCTCGATCTGATTGTTTGCAGCGGTTGCAGTTGCCTGCTCATCGGCTTCGAGAGCTTGCAAGAGTCCAACCTGCGCGAGATCGATAAGCCCATCAATCGCGCCCACGGCGGCATCGGACAAGCGGTTGCCGAACTACGCAAACACGGTGTTCCTGTCTATGGAACCTTTATCTTCGGCTGCGACAACGATACTCCGAACGATTTTCGACATACTGTCGATTTTGCGATCGAACATGGTTTTTTACTGGCCGCATTTGCCCACCTGATGCCGTTTCCGGGAACCGCGCTTTTTCGCCGGCTGGAGCGGGAAGGCAGGTTGTTGAATGACAGATGGTGGCTTGACCCCGGATACTTTTACAATACCGTCGCCTTTCAACCGCGGCACTTTTCCCCAGAGGCTTTGCGAGGTTATTGTCTGGCCGCGCGGCGCAGGTTTTTTTCCTGGAAGAGCATTTTGCGCCGTGCCCTTGTGTTCCGGCGTAGGCAATACGAATACTGGCTAGTGAATCTGATGCACCGCAACGAACTGGGCCAGCGCAATGGCCATCCGTTGGGCGACGAAGCCTGGCACGAGCCTTTGCTGCCCGCTGCCGAGGCAGAATAGCAGATTCCCGGTCTATCACAGTGCGGCCCGCAACTAGCGGCAAAGCGCTAATCTAAAATAGAATTTCCCCACTTCATATTGGGAATCATCGAGAGGATAGCTTTGCGCAGCGCGGTTGCAGTGCTTCGGAGTTTATTGGCAGTTGGTGCGATGGCCACACTGGGTGGTATACCAGCCCATGCAGGTAATTTAAAGCCACGAGTGATCGTATTCGTCCACGGCATTCACGGAGATCGCGAGACCTGGAGGGCGTCGAACGGCGCCTACTGGCCGCAAATGATTCAAACGGATCCGCATTTTCAAAATTCGGATGTCGTGGTCGCCGAGTATCCCACGCCGTCGTTGCGCGGCAAATTATCGTCGGTGCAGCTCGCGCAGATCCTATGGCAGAAATTGCAACAGCAACATGTTTGGGAGCACCAGGAAGTTGTCTTCATTGCCCACAGCCTGGGCGGAATCCTGACCGAAGAGATGTTGCTCGGCCATCCGGCAGATGCCGCGCGCGTTCGCTTTGTGGTGGCGTATTCAACACCGCATGAGGGATCGTTTGTCGCCAGCCTGGCGAAGATTTACGATAGCGACCCGCTGCTGACCGACCTGCGCAACAGCAACGACAACAGCTTTTTGATGGATTTGGAACAGCGGTGGAGAAGCACCGGTTCGGTGAGTAAAATTCATCGCTATTGCGCCTACGAAACGCAGGATACAGCGGCTGGCGCAGGCATGGGCAAATACCTTGGCGCGCGGGCGCGTGTTGTAACCTACTATAGCGCCACTTATGGTTGCGACGTGGATACGCCGCCGCAAAAGATCGATGCCGATCACATCAATATTGCGCGGCCTGCCAGCCGCACGGCCGATGCCTATACATTTTTCGCCAAAGTCTATCGCAATAACCCGATCATCGATGTCAGCGATGTTGTCCGCGATAACAAGGTCACCGGGCTCAACGTAGATTGCAACCGCAGCAATGGTAATGACGACCTGCAGGTGCCCATCGCGCTCGATGCCAGCCGGCATGAGCAACTTTTGTCGGCCGAGGCGGAGATTGTGGACGCGGATCGAATCCGTATCGTCTCCGCTCCCGAGGTAAAGAAGATCGAGCCCAGCGGCATTGCGCACATCGCTTATTCTTTCAAGGGCCAGGGTAGACAACTTCTGTTAGGCTGCCCGGCCGGGCACGCCTCGCTTCTGGTGCACTTCAAAGTGCGCAGCGAGGTTCCGATCGTCGAGTAATGCGGGCTTTCGCCGGCGGCCATGGAGACTTCAGCTTTTCTACGATGGCGGCCGGCGGAAGCAGCCGATACATATATTCCGGACCTTCAACCATAACTAAAGTCATCAACCGCCAAAGACGTTTCGCGCAGCATCATTGGCCACTCAAACCATTGAGCAAACCATCCGCTCTAGCTGCCAACTCTCATGATTCGTGTAAGTTTCGCGATCTTACCTTCTTAGCTTCGACGACTCTTTCCTCGCCAGCCCGGTTCGCTCCCTGGCATGAATAGCAGGTGAACGGTCCCCGTCCATCTCATCTTCACGACATATCTATAGAGCAGTGGAAGCCGAGGCGTCTATAATTCGCGCGAGCTGGAGGATGGAGTCAGCGCGCCCCCGACGCCAAATCCGCGTCACCCCTCTCCGCTCCTCGCCCCGGCCCCTTTGCGCCGACTCCTGAACACTCATCCCTAACAGGAAGGTACTTATGCCAAGTTGGAAAAAGTATGCTTTGTCGTTGGCTAGGTTCTGCGGCTTATTCCTGGTTCCCGGAATTGCTGCGATTTTCCTGGCTATGTTGAATCCATCCACAGTATCGGCCCAGGGGCCCGAGTTCGACTTCAGCCCATATCACTTCCAAAACGTCGTCATTGGCGGCGGTGGGGGATTCATCCCCGGGATTATTTTTAGCAACAAGGAACCCGGGCTGGTCTACATCCGGACGGACATTGGCGGCGCGTATCGATTCGATCAAGATAAAGATCGCTGGGTTCCGCTACTGGACTGGGTTGACTATCCCAATTGGAATCTCTTTGGCGTCGAGAGTATCGCCATTGATCCCGTAGACCCGCAGCGCGTCTACCTTGCGGTGGGTACCTACACCAACGAGTGGACAACGCAGAATGGCGCGATCTTCCGCTCCGATGACAAGGGCCGCCACTTCCAGCGTTTCGATCTACCCTTCAAAGTCGGCAGCAATATGCCCGGACGCGGTATGGGCGAGCGGCTGGCGGTCGATCCGAATAACAATCATATTTTGTATCTAGGCACGCGTAGCGGTAACGGACTTTGGCGCAGCAACGACCGCGGCAGGTTGTGGTCCAAGGTCTCGAATTTTACCGATACCGGTTCCTATCATGAGCCGTCGAGCGGTTCGACAGACACCTACGACAACGATCCCATCGGCGTGGTTTGGGTGATCTTCGATCCTCGCACCACCATACAGATTGGCAACACCACAGTTTCGAAAAACATTTATGTTGGCGTGGCGGATCCGTCCAGCAGCCTGTGGCAGAGCAACGACGGCGGCCAAACCTGGTCGGCGGTCGCTGGCCAACCGACCGGCGTGATGCCGCATCACGGCAAACTCACACCTGCTGGGGTTCTTTATCTGAGTTACAACAACAATGCCGGCCCCTTCGATGGCTCCGCTGGCAGCGTAAAGAAGTACGACACCGGATCGGCCACCTGGACCGACATCACTCCGCCAACCTCGCCGCTGAGCGGTGGTTATGGATTTGGCGGGTTAACGTTTGACGCGCAAAATCCAAACACGATTGTGGTGGCAACGCTGAACCAGTGGTGGCCCGACACACAAATCTTCCGCAGCTTGGATGGTGGGAGCACCTGGAGCGATATCTGGGGGCTGGATTGGTCACCTGGCTGGCCTCCATACTTGGTACCGTCTTACACGATGGACTACACTACGGTCGCGCCATGGCTTACATTTGGATACACGCCAGCGACCTGCGCCTCTGGAGGAACGAGCAATTCATCGTGCCCGCAGCCAACCCCGAAGCTGGGCTGGATGGTCGAATCGATCGAGATCGATCCCTTCGATTCGAATCACCTGCTCTATGGCACCGGTGCCACACTTTACGGCACCAACAATCTGACAACATGGGATAGCGGAGGCAAGGCAACAATCTCTGTAGCCGCGAAGGGTGTTGAGGAAACCGCGGTCTTGGATCTCATCAGTCCTCCTACAGGCACTGCTCATCTGATCAGCGCCGTGGGCGACATCGGCGGCTTTACTCACAACGATCTGAAGACACCGAGCGTGATGAGCAGCAATCCGGTGTTCACGACGGGGACGAGTCTTGACTACGCAGAGTTGGCGCCGAGCTTTGTCGTACGCGTGGGAACGGGCGGCACAAACGGAATTAACATCGGCTTTTCGACCGATGGTGGGCAAAGCTGGACTCCTGCAGCCACCATTCCTTCGGGAGCCTCGGGTGGAACCGTAGCCGCTGCGGCTGACGCCAGCCGAGTCGTCTGGAGCACCTCGGCCGGCGTGTACTACTCGGCTGACAAGGGGACTACGTGGATGGCTTCAACTGTGGTGCCAGCCAGTGCCAGCGTCCGTGCCGACCGTGTCAATCCGCTGAAGTTCTACGCTTATTCAGCGGGCACGTTCTACATTAGCATCGATGGCGGTGCAACCTTTACCGCTTCCGCCGCGAGCAATTTACCAACAACGTCGGCGCAATTCAAAGCCACGCCCGGTCACGAAGGCGATATCTGGCTGGCTGGCGGTAGCACGACGACTGTCTACGGCATCTGGCACTCGCGGGATGGCGGAAACTCGTTCGTAAAGTTGTGGAACGTGGATGCCGCTTCGACGATCGGCTTTGGAAAGCCGGCGCCCTTCCATCGCTATCCGGCTCTTTACAGTAGTGCCGAGGTCTTCGGCCAGTGGGGTATCTACCGCTCCGACGACGCAGGATTCACCTGGATACGCGTCAACGACGATCGTCATCAGTACGGGCAAACCAATGATGCCATTACGGGCGATCCGCGAATTTACGGGCGTGTCTATTTTTCGACTAACGGACGCGGCATCGCTTACGGCGATCCAGTGGACGGCAGGCGATAAGCACCTTCAGTCATTGAACCGTACTTTGGGGCTTCGCTAAAAAGCGAAGCCCCATCACTTTTCGCTCCCGAAATTTATCGCGGGTAGATGCGAGAGGTTTTCTTTGCGAGCTATACGGAGGCTTTCATCCTGTCCACGGCCTGGCGCAACTGCGCCGAGGCAGCAGAGAGTTTTTGCCTGCGCTCGCGCGGCCATCCGCAGTCATCATCTAGTTGTTGACTTGCCCGCGCAATCTCGGGATCGAGCGCGGCCGAAGCCGGGCCGCCAGCAATCGAGCGCAGCCGGACAAAATGCACGGCATCGAGCGCTTCGAGCAGCATTGCCTGTTGCGGCGGTGTGACACCGGCATCTGCAAGCGAAGCCGTGACCGAAGCCACAATGCGCTCGCGGTCAAAAACACCACTACACTCGGCCACCGCCTTCGAGACAAAAGCGTGCGCCTGATGAAATGTAATCCCCGCCGAGCGCACCAGAGTATCGGCCAATTCCGTCACCGGTAAAAATCCGCCTTGTGCCCGCTTCTGCATCTTCTCCACATTGAAGGTCGCCTCGGAAAGAGCGCCCGCAAGCAGCAACAGAGCGCGGCGCGCATCGGCAAAGGCGGCATCGACAAGCGCCTGTACCGGGTCTTCGCTGTCGTTCATGTCGGTGAATGGCGTATTGTGCATGCTGCTCAAGATCGCCTGCGCGCCGGTCATGGCCCGCGAAGCAAGGATGCGCGCATGCTCCAGTGGAACCGGATTGCGCTTTTGCGGCATGATGCTGGAGATCTGAACATAGCCGTCGGAGAGGCGCAGGTAATCGAACTCCGCGGTCGAGTAGAGCAAAAGATCCTGAACCAGGCGGCCCAGGCTGAGCATGGAAGTGACGATGAAGGCGCAGCTCTCGGTCAGATAATCGATGCTGGCGATGGCGCCGTATGAATTGACCTGCAGGCCTTCAAAGCCGAGCAGCGCGGCCGTGCGCGCGCGGTCGCGGAAGTCGCTGGCCGCGTCAAGCACATAGAGGCCGCCGGCGTTGGTGTTGTACGGATAGGTATTGCGGAAGTAGTTATAGCGGACAAAGATCGAGTTTTTCGCGTTGACGTTGTAGTCGCCGCGCAGATCGAGCCACTGCGCGCGTTGCACCTGTGGAGCAATGGCAAACAGCGACGAGCTGACGCCATCCGCCTCCAGCGCCGCCTGATTGGCAGAGGTAATCGCCAGTGCCTGCGGGTTGGAGCGCTTGAGGTGCTCGTAGGCGCCGATAAAAGAAACGGTTCTTGATGACCGGCCCGCCCACCGATCCCACCACGTCGTCGTCGTGCAGATCTGGCTTGGCCGTGGTCGCGCAATTTAGCAGCGAGGGGCAGGCCGAGGCCGCTTCTGGCCGCCACAGGTAGTGTGCCAGACCGTGCACTTCGTTGGTGCCCGAGGGCGTGATCACGTTGTAAATAATGCCTGTCGTGTTGCCAAACTCGGCGTTGAAGGCATTCGAAACCGTTTCAACTTCCTTGACGTAGGAGTCGGAGATGGCAAACAGGCGCAGGCCATAGCGGTCGGTCTCAGTGTCGTCCACTTTGGCGTTGGCGACGGGCTTACCGCTGGCATCGGTCACCGTGCCGTGAATTGTGCCGTTGATTGATTGCGACTGCGCCGCAGCCCTCTGCTGCGTAAAGAGAAAGATCGCCACTGACAAACTGGCGTAGATAAAATATCGGACGTTTTTGCGGATCGAACGAATCATGTAGCCTCCTACGAATCTATTCGTCTATCACTGTTGCGGGGCTGCACTTGCTCTGACTGCTTTTTCCTCGTTTTTTTGGAATCGGCCCGCCAAAACTGTAATGCCGCAATCGGTGCTCTAGACGCGGTTGTAAGGACTGGGGATCGACTGTTCTTCTCTGCGGAACGCTAGCAAACACTGTTCCTCGTTGTGTGTGCCGTTCGGCCCTGAGAAGAGCATGGCGGGCCGTCGGCCGTCAACAGACGAGCTTGGCCTGACAGGCCTCCAGCGCCATGGCAATCGCACCATAAAGCTGGGCGTGGGTATCCAATGTGCTGGTGCAAATCGCGGGCCTGGGGAAACGAACCGGCTGCAGTAGACGCTCGACCTCGCGCTGCAGGCTGGGATGAGAACCCACACCACCGCCCAGCACAATCAGGCTGGGATTGAGAATCAGCATGGTGTTGACGATTGCGTCTGTCAGCAACCGTGCTGTCTCTTTCAGGATCGTTAATGCTGTGGGATCTTGCAAATCATTGGCCAGGTCGAGAATGCGGCTGGCGCGCAGCTTCATCAGAGATGCATCTGCGGCGCGGCTCGATTGTTTTAGCCGTTCCCGCCACATCCGTTCGATACCAGCGCCGCCAATCACCCGCTCCAACTGGCCAGCTATATTTTGATCCGGCATCTCCGGGGCCATCCCGGCCACCGGAAAATAGCCAATCTCACCGGCGCTCCACTGCGCGCCTCGGTAGAGCCGGCCGCCAAGAAAGATGCCCGAGCCAATGCCGGTTCCGATGGCGATGAGAATGAAATCCTTGACCCCAACAGCAATACCCCGCCAGTGTTCGCCAATCGCCGCCAGATTGACGTCGTTTTCTACCGTGACCGGAATTCCGCAGAGCTGTTCGAGCATCTGGCGCAGAGGAACCTGCGTCCACTTGTCCAGATTTGGCGCCGAGAGCACCATGCCGCGTTCGACATCCGTGATTCCTGGAGCGCCAACGGTCAAGTGCAAAATTTTTTGGGCTGTGATTCCAGCCTCGGCACATGCACTGAGCAGTTGCTCGTAGAGTAATACGCAAATCGCTTCTGGCGTTTTAGCATCGGGAGGAATGATGCATTTGCGCTCGGCAACGGGCACACCACTCAAATTAGCAATCATCAGCCGCAAGCGGGTGCCACCGATGTCAGCAGCTGCTACAAGGCGGTGTTCCGGACGGAAACGTAACAACTCCGGCGGTCTGCCACCCGACGAGGGGCCTTCGCCGGCGGGTTCCACCAAACCGAGTGCGGAAAGATCGGCCACGGCCGCGGCCACTGTCGGCGCTGAAAGACCGGATAACCGCGCCAGATCGGCCTTCGAGCAGGGCTCATGATCGCGCACCAGGCGCAGCAACGTACGGCTGTTTTGCACACGCAGGTCCGAGGGCCTGGCGGGCGTCTCGGTCACGTCGATGATGCTGCGCGAATCCAAATGATTTTCAAACCTTCGTTGGTTAGAAAATACTTGTCAAGAAAGAGAGCCTGACACTCCACCCGAAATTTGCGAGGTATGAAGCTTGGCAGGCTAGGAAGTGCGCTTATCAGTAGAGTCTTATCTACTGCTTAGGGACATTATAAGGATTCTTTAAAAAGCCGCAAGCGAGTTGTCATATTTAGTGAGACGGGCAGGATAACTTTGCTACAAAAAGTTCAGCCGGCACCGTGCAGTTGATCTGCACGGTAGACCGGCTGTAGAGGCTATAGACGTAGACAGAGCGTTTTGCCTATTGCAGTGTAAAGTTGACGTTGATCGTCGCCTTGACCTCGACGGGCTGGCCGTTCAAGATGCAGGGGCGGTAACGCCAGTTCTTCACCGCGTCGACAGCTGCCTGACGCAAAGGCGCAGGACCATCAACAGCGTGAGGGCTAGAAACAGTCCCTTGCTTGGTGATGATCGCGGCCACCCGAACCGTGCCTTGAATCCGCGCCTGCTTAGCGAAGGCCGGATAGACCGGAACGGTGCGTTGAATAAGCATCTGCGACAACACGCCGGCCGAAACTTCCTGCGGAGCGTTGGGTGAATACTTCACACTGCCGCCGCTGGAAGGTAGTACGACCGAATTGCCCGAGACCGTGCCCATTCCGCCCATACCGGACATGTCGAGATTGCCCGACGGTTCCGGAGCAGAGCCAATCGACTGACCGTGTTGAATGCGCGAAGTCGCGTTGTATTGGGCGGTATTGGAGCTTGCGGACACAGGCTGTTGCTGCTGCTGTGCCGTCTGTTGTGCGGTTTGCGCCGTCTGCTGTGCAGTTTGCGGTGTCTGCTGCGCAGTAGCTCCTCCGGCAGCCGTGCTAGTGCTGGCCGGCGAGTCGGTTCCCAGGGTCTTTCCTGGATCCGGCTTCGCGTCGGTCGCCGTACTAACGCCGGCGCTCGCGGCACTGCCCGCAGCAACCGCAGGAATGCGCAGGTCAGAATGCATGAAAGAGCCACGCAGCATGTAGGCTGCCCCAAGTCCGCCACAAAGGATGAGAGAAGCGATGGCAAACACCACCCCGCGGTTGATGCCGCCAGATGGTTTTTCCTCTTCTTCTTGCTCGACCTCTTTGTACTTGACCTTGACGCGAGTCTCAGGAATCGGAGCCGGCTTGGCTTCGATACGCTGGGTTGGGCGAGGTGCCACATCCCGCGGCGGTATGCTGCGAGGCGTGATATCGCGCTGAATAGGCTGCCGTGGCGTAACGTCGCGCTTTTCAGCGGGACGCAGGTTCTCCACCGGCACCGCCTTT
>Ga0326728_10017082_pt1 | contig 14632 bp, 13 predicted proteins | sample MB3enrmetagenome_FD_207602 | JGI IMG/M metagenome (GOLD analysis project Ga0326728, IMG submission 207602) | Lab enriched peat soil microbial communities from McLean, Ithaca, NY, United States - MB31MN | ecosystem: Environmental > Terrestrial > Soil > Wetlands > Peat | place: USA: New York...
GGACCCAGCTGGGCGGACGGATGCCTACGGAAGATACCAAGTCGCTTTCGTCGGTGACCGAGATATGACCTTAAGTAAGGACGGGTATTACTCGAGCACAGTTCACCTCGCGTGCCAGGCAAACGAGGAAGTCGATCAAGGCATCATACTAACGAAGCGCGACCGCTGAAGTTCGGACGCGTTCGGGAACCTGACCGTGGTGAACCGAGCCGAATCCCAGCGGCGGCGCGAATTTGACAACCTCGTACACCCACAACAGGGCCAGCCGACTTAGCCAGGTCTCCATGCCGCGGTCCACGGAGAACCAGGCGCGCACCTTCGTCTGGTCCGGCCAGGACCTGGTGAGCGTCACCAACCCGGAGAACGGCACGGTGACCTACACCTACGACGGCGCGCACCGCGTCACCAGCCGAACCGACGCCAAGAGCCAGCAGACGCAATACACTTACGACACCTACGGGCGGCTCACCGAGGTGCGCCATTACCCCAGCAGCGGCAATGAAGACACCAGCCAGCGCTGGGACTACTACTACGACAGCAATCCCTTCGACGGCTCCTACTCGTCCAACGTCTGGGGCCGCCTGGCAGCCGTGCAGTTCGGCTCGTCCCGGGCTTGGAGCATGCAGGAAATGTACAGCTACAACGTAGCCGGGCGGGTGACCGGCCAGCGCCTGTACCAAACGCCGGGGTCGCTCATCGACATGCGGGTCAGCTACGCGTGGGACAATGAAGGAAAGATGACCACCCAATCGTACCCCGTGCCGCCGAACACCCTGACCGGCGACGGCTCCAGTACGCTGGGGCTGACGTACCAATACGACAGCATGGCGCGGCTGACCACGATGAACTTTGGCTATCTGTCCACCACGGCCACCTACGGCCCGGCCGGGGAGTTGACCAGCCTTGGCACCTTGGGACCTTGGGGCTCTGTGCAGGAGACGCGGACCTACAACAGCCTGTTGCAGCTTACGCAAATTCAAAGCACGGGCAGCCAGAACATCCAATACGTCTATTCGGCCACCCAGAACAACGGGCGCATCATTCAGAGCATCGACGCGGTATCGGGCGAACAGGTGACCTACCAGTACGACACCTTAAACCGGCTGTCGCACGCCGAGACGGCGGGCAACACGTGGGGCGAGACCTACCAATACGACGGTTTCGGCAACCTGACGGTGAAGACGCCCACCAAGGGGTCGGCGCCGGCCTGGTCGGCGGCCTACAACGCGGCGACCAACTGGCAGATGGGGGTACAGTACGACGCCAACGGGAATCCGCCCGTGGGGACGTTTGACGTGGAGAACCGGCTGGTGAGCGAGATCGACGCGTCCACGGGCGACACGGTGAGTTGGCTCTACGACCCGTGGGGCAAGCGGGTGATCCGGCAAGACCAGACAACTGGAGCCTCTCAATACACGCTCTATGGAGTGACGGGGCAAATGCTGGCGGTGTTGGCGTGCACCTTCAATGGCCAGTGGTCCACCTGCGCGACGGCGAATAGCAATGTGTACTTCAAGGGGCGGCTGTTGATGAAAGCGGCCGGGGGCTACATGCCGGCGGACCGACTGGGGTCGGTGGGGACGGGCAGCGCGTATTTCCCGTACGGGGAGGAGAAAGGGAGTCCGCCGACGCCGACGGGGGTAGAGCGGTTCGCGACGTATTACCGTGACTTCGTGGGGCAGGATTACGCGGACCAACGCTACTATTCCAGTAACACAGGCTCTTTCTTTTCACCAGATCCGTCGATGGACAACGTCGATTACGCTGACCCAGGAAGCTGGAACGCATACGCATACGCCAACGGTGACCCGATCAATTTCAACGATCCAAGCGGCCTCCAAACGTGCGGTCAGATTCCAATCGCCGCCGGAGTATTCAAGGGCATGACCGTTTCAGACGTGATGACTGGGACCAGCGGGAATGATCTTCTTGCTCAAATCATCTGGCACGAAGGCGGCACGATCTATTCGTCGGATCTGTCCAATGTGGCGGCGTACGAGCAGGACCTGGCCGCGATTGGCACGGCGGTCCTGAACCAGTGGGATGTAGACAACGGAAAGATCAAGGTTTACCAGCATGGGAGGGCTGTGTGTCCGCTTGGGCAATGCCTTGATCGGTCTCTCCAAGAGATCATCATCGATATCGCGACCTACTATGATTCGAGCGGCAATCTCGTCCACACGTTCGATTCCAGTGGCCATATGCAGGGGACGGCGGCCACCACGCTATCGAACATCCTCAACACAAATACTCTGACCGGCCCGATCGTTTACGATAACGGGAATCCGATCAACATCAGTTGTGAAGGTGTCATCGCATCGCTTGTCAATGCCAGCAATCTGCTTGACGGCTCGGAGGCGCGAGTGTCGCCGAATGGTCTGACGTTGCTGTTCTGGAATCAGGCGTCGCCGACTTCGACCACGACGTTTCCTGGCAACGTTGGCTACACGGGCTGGCGTGACGACCGCTCCCGCGGCGAGACGTTCTGGGGGTTGTCGAGCACGCCCCCTGTCCGAAGGCCGCCGCCACCACGCAGGCCGCGGTGAGGGAGGTTACCCGTGATGCGAAACGTACTGTGGCCTCTCATCCTTCTCGTTGCATTCAGGGGTCAGATTGCTCATGCCGAAGAGACGAGTGTCAGCCGGTTCGAGCGAGAACTCGCGGAGGTAATCCGTTGGGAGATTCTCTGGAACGATACTCCTGATGGTTTTCACATCCCAACGACCGGGACGGCTAGGCTCGCCGCTCAAATGACGCCGAAGTCAGTTTCGTATTGCAGTCACGATCTGGGCGTCTGCGCGCGGTACCGGATTGACCCTAACCGGAACTGGGAACGAGACGCCGTTGGCAGATTGCAGGGCACTCAGAGCAATCAGGATGCTCTTTCGGCCTTCAACGGAGAGAGCTTTCAGCCTCCCGCAAACGCCGGACCCCGCCAAAGGATCGGCGCCCGCGGTGGTTTTGCGGGTTCCCCGTCGGCAGATTCGGGCATTAGATGGACGGCCACGGTCACGATCGGCAGCCGTGAGGAAATCGTTCAGCAATACAAGCAGATGCACCCGGCAGAGCTTGGTAGCCTGACGCGCTGGATACGATCTTCGATGAGCGGGAGTGGCGCAGCCACTTCGATCACGATTGCGTGCTTTGCGCCGACGGACCCGATGGTCTACTACTACGCCGATCGTCCTACGAAGGAATCGGTTGTAATAGCTGCTTATTGGGACAAAGAACGGGAAACCTGGGCCGTAGCTTCATCTCTGGTTCGCTCGCAGGGGCCGCAAAGGTTCGACGAGATGCGCCGCACGATCGAATCCGTTGCATGCTCTACGATGAGGCCTGAGTGACGAGGGGGCCCGCACGCCACGCGCGCATCTGGCAGGCGTGGGAGCAGAACTGGCGATCATTGCGCCCGCCGTTCCAGGGAAACCGGGGACAGCAACCAATTGTTCGATTCTTCTGAGAAGCTTAACGGCAGAGGGCCACTCTCCCCGTGTATGGCCAGATCGCCGAGAGCAGTCCTTGTGGATACGCCGCATCACGTAACTCAACGTGGGAACGGGAGGCAGGCAGTATTCTTCTCCGACGAAGACCGGAAGGTCTACCTGGACGCATTCTTCGAGTACGCATCGCGATACAGCCTGCGGGTATGGGGCTACTGTCTGATGAGTAATCACGTTCACTTTGTGGTGGTCCCAGAACGGGAACAAAGCCTGGCACGCGTTTTCGGCCGAACGCACAGCGACTACGGGCGATACGCGAATCTGGTGCGGCGCAGTTGTGGGCATTTCTGGCAATCGAGGTTCTACAGTTGCGCTCTGGATGCGCGACACGCATGGGAGGCGTTAGCCTATGTAGAGAGGAACCCGGTTCGGGCGGCCTTGGTGGAGAAAGCGGAACAGTACCCGTGGTCCAGTGCGGCGGCGCACTGCCGGGAGGAAGACAGCGACGGACTGGACTTCGAGAATTGGCGGCGGCGCTTCACGGGCGAGCGCTGGCGGGAGGTCTTAGACATTGGTTTGCGAGATGCCGCCCTGGAAGAACGGATTCGGGAGGCCACGCGGCGAGGAAACCCCCTGGGAAGCGACGAGTTTGTGGACCGGGCGAGTCGGTCTCTCGGCCGGGACGTGCGTCCCCGTTCCCCCGGTCGTCCGCCGAAAACCAAGGTCCTGGAGTCTTCCGTTGTGGGGTAATTTGGTGCTGTCCCCAGTTACCCCCCGGACGTGACCACGAGAACCAGGATTGGCCGCGCGCGCAGGCCCGGCGATATCAGCGTGGCGGACACGTTGTTTAGTGCGACTGAGTTTGAATAGAACTAACATGCTGCCCATCGTCGCCCTCTGTGCCATCCAGGTCTGCTTGCTGCCTTCGGGCTACGCGCGCCAATCGAGCGGCCCTCCCTCGGCGGGTTGCCTGCGGTTTGGGTGCTATCCCGCCCGGGTGGTGTTCAGGGGAAGACCGGCCAAGCCAAGGTTTAAGACCGAAGACAACTTTCCACATTTCCGCGAAGACGTTCAGTTCGCTTTGAGGAAAGGCCCGACCTTTGCGGGCGCGCAAACGCTTGTTGAGGTAGCTTGCGGCACCGGTTGTGCCGCAATTGCAGTAGTTGACAACCGCACAGGCGAGATCTTCCGCAATACACCTTTCGGGGAGGTGCACTTTGGCACGCCTGTGAATCCCTACGGGAAGATCTCCTACCGCCTGAACAGCCGTCTGCTGGTGATCGAGGGAAGGATTGATGGGGTTTCAAAGACTCCAGTCCGCGCATACTATGAGTGGTGTGACCCTGGGCTCCGCTTGCTGCAGGCCGTGCCGATAGGCCCGCGATAGCTCGAGCACAAAAGGCAAGACGCCAACGGGAATCCGCCGATGGGGGAAATCAGGGACAGAGTGCGCCGGGGAAATCAGGGGACGGACGGAAAGTCTTCCATCGCAGAGCACGCCAACGCGGTACGGTCAGGGGATCCGGGCGCGGACCAAATCGCGGATGTGCCTCGGCAAGGATGGACTGCCACGCTTCCGGGATTGAGCCAGGCGCCTTTCCGTAGCTCCTACGACCGTCGTGTTATCGTGATATTCGGTGTCATCGCCGCTCAATTTCCACCTGGAGCAGTATCAGGGGCCGCTGGACCTGCTGTTGGACCTGATTCGCAAGCAACAGATCGATATCAAGGACATCCCCATTGCCACCATCACGTCGCAATACCTGACGTTTCTGGATCAGGCTCGCGAGAGGGATATCGATCTGGGTGCTGAATTTGTCTACATGGCCGCGACCCTGATCCACATCAAGTCCAAGATGCTGCTGCCGCGCGACCCGGCCCTCGAAAAGGAGGGCGAATCCCCGGAAGATCCCCGGCAGGAACTGGTCGAGCGGCTCCTCGAACACGAGCGCTTCAAGAACGCCGCCGAGATGCTCCAGCAGAAGCGGATGATCGAGGAAAACGTCTGGTCCAACCCGCAGATCCAGCAGTTCGTTTCCGAAGACGACGATCCGGGCCTGGCCATCACCCTGTTCGATCTCGTCAAGGCTTTCGGCGAATTGCTGGAGCGCGCCAAGAACCGCCCGGTTCTCGAGGTGGAATCCGGGGATGTCACGGTGACGGACATGGTCCGCTACCTCAAGGACCAGTTCCTCGAGGCGGGCGAGGGCCGGCCGGTCTTCATCCTGCGCGTCTTCGAGCGCCAGCACACCCGCCGCTCCATGGTAGCTTTGTTCCTGGCGGTGCTCGAGCTGGTCCGCATGCAGGCGGTCGCGGTGGTGCAGAAGGATCTCTTCGGCGAAATCGCCCTGGAGCGGAGCCGCAACTTCGAAGCCGCCTTCGCTTCCGGCGAGCCCCTCGAGGTCCTCGAAAAGGACTATATCTAAATCAGGCATGGAAGAATTGGAAACACCGGCGGAGGGCGCCAGCCCGGATGAGCCGCAGGAGGCAGCGGCCCCGGTTCCTGTTTCGATGGAAGAGCTGCTGGCCAAAGACGGCGCGGACCTGGGCCTGGAAGCCGTCCCCATGGAGGAAATCAAGCTCCGGGCGGTCCTGGAGGCTCTGATCTACGTGGCGGAAGAGCCGCTCACCGTGGCGCAAATCGCCGCGGGCCTCGGCCAGCCCGCCGAAACCGTCGCCCCGCTGCTTTCTCAGCTCATAGCCGAATTCGACCGGCCCGAGCACGGTGTGAACATACGGGAGGTAGCCGGCGGCTACAAGATGGCCACCAAGCCGGAACACCATGAGGCCGTCCGTAGTTTCGTCAAGAGCCTGAAGCCGCCCATGAAGCTCTCGCTCCCGGCTCTGGAGACGCTGGCGGTGGTGGCTTACAAACAGCCGGTCACGGCACCCGAGATCATGGAAATTCGTGGCGTGCAGGGCGCCGGCGTTCTCAAGACGCTGCTGGACCGCAAGCTGATCGCGGTGGCCGGCCGCAAGGACGTGATCGGAAAACCCATGCTCTACAAGACCACCAAGGAATTCCTCATCCAGTTTGGCCTCAAGGATTTGAGCGAGCTGCCTTCACTGAAGGAATTCGAAGAGATCCGCCGCATGGCTTTCGCCGACAGCGAAATTCCCCCGGCCCCGGCCGTCCCCGAGCCGCCGGCTGCCCCGGAGAAACCGGAGGATTGATGGCGGAAGAGCGGCTCCAGAAGATTCTCTCCCGGGCCGGAATCGCCTCCCGGCGGCAGGCCGAGAAGTTGATCGTGGAAGGGCGCGTGACCCTAAACGGCGCGGCGGTCACCGAATTGGGATCCAAGGCCGACCTCGATCGCGACCATATCAAGGTGGATGGCCGCCTGGTCCGCCCTCCCAAGCGTCTGGTCTATATCGCTCTTTATAAGCCCAATAACACGGTGACCACGGTCGCCGATCCGGAGCGCCGCGCGACGGTAATGGAATTGCTTCACGGCGTGAAGGAGCGCGTCTATCCCGTGGGGCGGCTGGATTATCACAGCGAGGGGCTGCTGCTCGTGACCAACGATGGCGAAGTGGCCAATGCGGTCATGTCGGCCAGCACACACCTGCCCAAGACCTACCTGGTGAAAGTCAACGGAAGGCTGACCGCGGAACAGGAGCAGCGCTTCCGGGATGGCGTCCCGCTTTCCGGCCGCCGCACCATGCCGGCCGGGCTCCGGCTCATCCGCGAAGGAGCCAATCCCTGGTATGAGGTCCGCCTCGAGGAGGGCCGCAATAACCAGATCCGGCTGATGTTCAAGCACTTCGATCTTCTGGTGGAGAAGCTCAAGCGAATCCGCATCGGTCCCCTGGAACTCGGCCCCCTGAAGCCTTGCGAGTTCCGCTACCTGGAGGCGCGGGAAGTCGATAAGTTGAAGCGCGCCTTATTGCGCCGCACGGGCGCGGAAGCCCATCCACATGAATAGAATCTCCGCGATCCTCGGTTCGGCCCGTACCATAGCGGTGGTGGGTCTCTCGGGCAGGCGCTGCCGCCCCAGCTACGGAGTGGCGGAATATCTCAAACGGGCCGGCTACCGCATCATTCCGGTGAATCCCCATGAAACCGAGGTCCTGGGAGAGAAGTGCTATCCGGACCTGGATTCGGTGCCCTGCGAGATCGACATCGTGGATATCTTCCGCCGCTCGGAATATGTGCCGGAGATTGTGGAAGCGGCCATCCGCAAGGGCGCCAAAGCGGTCTGGATGCAGGAGGGTGTGATCCACGAGGAAGCCGCCCGCCGGGCCTCCGAAGCCGGCCTGGCGGTTGCGATGGACCGCTGTATCTTAAAAGGCCACCAGCGTTTGCGCCTGGCGTCCTGATCCCCTCACTTGTCGAAAAGTTCGATCTGCTCCTGGGGCACGGCTTTGGCTTTGCGCCTCTTGAGCGGGCTGCCCACCACCCCCAGCACCTCCACGGCTTCGAGCGCTGCCCGGGGCACGAACACGCGCTGCTGGCGGCGGTAGGGATCGGGCGGAATCAGGGTAAAGCCATAGGGTTCCACGTGGAGCAGATTGTTGGGTATGACGCCTTCCATCAGCTCGCCGTCGCGGTACCGCAGGCGGACCCATAGCCCCTCGATTTTGGGGCGCGCGTTGAAAACCCTCCGCCCGGGATCGCCGCCGGCCTCAAAATCCCGCACGAAGGCGATGCTCTTGATATCGGCGTATGGCACGGTGGCGATGTTGCCTTGGGCCGAGAGCACCTCAACTCCGACCGGCTGAAGGTAGGTGTCGGGATTGACGTAGCCGGCCAAAGGTTCCTTATCGAACCGCCGGACGACCGCTTTTTTGGTTGTGGATCCCGGCAAGACGCCTCTTTTTCGCCTCTACGTTTCAAACATTTCCGCGGTTATTGTATCATTGGCACGATGTCCGGAGCGCACACGGCGGAGACCGCGCAAGTTCGTGTCCAAGCGGACGCGTTCCTCAATTTCTGCCGCGTGGAAAAGGGTCTCTCGAGCCAGACTCTGGATGCATATTCTACTGATCTTAAAAGATTTATCAGCTTCCTCGGGGAAGCCGCCGAGCTTCCCGGAACCGCCCGGCTGCGGCCTTATCTGGATCATTTATACCAAACCGGTTTGAGTCCCCGTTCGATTGCCCGCCACCTCACCACGTTGCGCAACTTCTACCGGTATCTCCTCGGGGAGGGGCTGGTGGACGCCGATCCCACCGCGCACCTGGGCCTGCCCAAACAGTGGCATACGATCCCCAAATTCCTGAATCTGGAAGAGATCGACCGAATTCTGGCGGCTATGGATGTCTCGCGCCCCACGGGTCTGAGGGACCGCGCCATGCTGGAGCTGCTGTATGCCACCGGGCTGCGGGTCTCCGAGCTGTGCCGCGTGGGCGTAAACGACCTGAATTCGGCCATGGGGGTGGTCCGCGTCACCGGCAAGGGCAACAAGCAGCGCCTGGTGCCGGTAGGCAAGGAGGCGCTGCGGGCCATCGAGGCCTGGCTCCGCGACGGGCGCGCCGGCTTGCTCAAGGGCCGTGCCAGCCGGTATCTTTTTGTGACCGCGCGCGGCGGCTGCCTGACGCGCCAAGCTTTCTGGAAGCTGCTGGTGGCTCACGGCCGGAAGGCCGGCATCTTCCACGGGTTGACTCCGCACGTGCTGCGCCACAGTTTCGCCACCCATCTGCTGGAAGGCGGCGCGGATTTGCGCAGCGTGCAGGCGATGTTAGGGCATGCCGACATCTCGACCACGCAAATCTATACGCATGTCATGCGGTCGAGGCTTCGGCAGACGGTAGATATGCACCATCCCCGGGCCTGAGAAAAGGGTCCGGTTCGGCAGATCGGGAGCGCACGCGATGAGCGATTACATCTACATGCTGGAGAGCCACCTGAGCGCCGATCAGAACCGCGCGGTGGCAGCCGTGCGTAAATCCGCCAGCGAGGCCAATCTGAACCTGTTTCTGACCGGCGGCGCCATGCGCGACATGCTGGCGGGCTTCCGGATTCGCGATCTGGATTTCGTGGTGGAAGGCCAGGCCCTCAAGCTCGCGGGGAGCCTGTCGGAGCGCGACGGGGCCCGGGTGGTGCGCGCGGATGAAGGCGCTAAGAGCGCCGAGCTGATTTTCGCCGGCGGCGTTACGGCGGCGGTAGCCATGTCGCGGCGGGAAAAGTACGCGCGCACGGGGTCGAAGCCGCAGGTCTCCCCGGCCACTATTCAGGAAGATCTGCGAGGGCGGGATTTCACGGCCAATGCCATCGCGCTTTCCCTCAACAAGGCCTCTCACGGCCTTCTGCTCGATCCCATGAACGGCCTCGCCGATATCGGCCGCCGGGAGCTGCGCGCCGTCAGCCCGTACGGGTTCTACGACGATCCTTCCCGACTGCTGCGGCTCATCCGCTTCCGCGTGCGGCTGGGGTTCAGCATCGAAGAGCGCACCCGGATGCAGGTGGCCAACGCGCGCGAAGCCGGCGTGGAACGTAACATTCCGGCGCGTGCCCTGGGCGAGGAAATGAAGAAGATAGCCCTCGAGGACAGCCCCAGCGAGATCCTGGCGGCGCTCGAGGAAGCCGGCTTGCTGACGCTCTTTTCGCCGGCGCTGGCCGGCCCCAAACGCAACCAGGCGGGAATCGCCAGGCTCGAGAAGGGCATCCGCTTGCTCCCCGACGATTCGCCCTCGCGGGCCGCGCGCCTGGGGCCGTTCCTCTACGCGGTGACCGAGAAGTTCGCGCCCAAGGAGAAGCAGGCCTTCATCAAAGACCTGGAACTGGCCAAAGCGGACGTGGATCTTTGGCAGAAGCTCGAAGCGCGTGCCAAGAAACTGGAGATGGCGCTGCGCGCTCCGCGCGTCAGGAAGCCTTCCCACGTATACCAGATCGTCTCCGCCGCGGCGCCGGAGGAAGTGCTCTTCCTTCTATACCACTCGAGCTTCAAGCAAGTGCAGGAGAGGCTGCGGAACTACTACCAGAAGTTCCTGCCGGCGGTGCAGGAGATTCCTCCCGAGGAATGGGCCGCCGTGGAGGGGAAACCCGGAACGCCTCGTTACGCCAAAGCGCGCCAGGATCTCATTGCCAACCGCCTGGACCGCCGGGCCCCCAAGACCGAAGAGCCGCCCGCCGAAGAGGCGCCATCCACGACACCGGCGCCGGATACTCCCGGAAGCGCCGCCAGCGATGGCGCGGCGGCGCGGCGCGCGCGGTAGCTACTGTCTCCAGGGTGACGGCATACTCTTCAGACCCCCCAGCAGCGGGACCGGAGAATGCGTCCGGGATTGCGGTTGATGGCGCTCGGGGGCGCTGGCGATGGTGCGGAACTCGTACTGAGTCATGCGAAGGGCCGCATGGCAGCCGTCGGTCCGCACGATCCGCCCGAGCACCACGAGCTGCAACGGAGCCACGTTGTGCAGCAGCACCGGCCAGGAGACGGAGAGCTCGACGTTCAAGCCCGCGGGCAGGTTCTGGCGGGCATCGAACAGGATGCCGCCGCTGCTCAGGTCGATGGTCCGGCCGACGCCGTTCTCAAGAACCTTGCGGCGATGGACCAGCTTCCAGCGCAGTTCGAGTTCAATGCCGTAACGGCGCTCACGCCGGCGATCGCCGGCAATCGCATCGGTTCGTTTGTCCGCTTCATTCCAGCTCGCAATCGCGTTCATTGAGTGAAATCTCCGGTCCCTCTGCAAGGAACGCTTCGATTATGAAGGTGGGGGCCCGGAAACAACAGTAATGACGGTACTTGCGCGGTACTCGCGGTCCCATCGCCGGCCCTTTGGAGCTGGGACGAAAAGCGGAGCTTGGAGCGGCAACTGCTGTCGGCAGTAAACTGGGGAGACACCATGGAGGAAGAACCAAAAGCACCGATGGCCTGGGAGGCGGGACACTTTTATTCTCCGATTCCCTCCTTACGCGAGGTCCGTGCACGAGAGCAGAAGATTTTCGATGTCCCGCGCTTTATTCCGGGCGTCGATTTGAACGAGTTGGAGCAGGCGCACTGGCTGCGCACGCTGACGCGCCTTTTCTCCGATCAACCGTTTCCCGCGAAACCGGACCCCCGAACGCGCTTCTATTTCGAAAACGACTACTTCACCTATGGCGAAGGGTTGATGTACCAGGCGATTCTGCGCCACGTCCAGCCGAAGCGGGTCGTAGAGGTCGGATCCGGTTTCACGACGGCGCTGCTGCTCGATATTGTGGACCGTTTTCTTCCGGGCGGCGTGGCGTGCACCTGCGTTGAACCATACCCCGATACTCTCCGCTCATTGCTGCGCGAAGACGACTTCAGCCGGATTGAGCTGATGCGGGTGCCATTGCAGGACGCCGATCTCGAAATCTTCCAGAGGCTTCAATCGGGAGATATCCTGTTTATCGATTCGACGCACGTATCCAAAACCGGCAGCGACGTCAACCGGGAGATATTCGAGATTCTGCCTTGCCTGGCCAGTGGAGTGCTGATCCATTTCCACGATATCTACTATCCCTTTGAGTACCCCAAGGAATGGGTATTCAAGGGGATAGCCTGGAACGAAGCCTATCTTCTGAGAGGCTTCCTCCAGTACAACGCGGCATTTCGCATCCAGGTTTTTAATTCCTTCTCGGCCCGGTTTCTGGCGTCACAGATCGACCAGAGGATTCCGAACGTCAACCTATTCCTGATGAATCCGGGGTCCAGTATCTGGCTGCGCAAGGTGTGAGAGGGTAACGACCGGGTGTGGCGGCTCCGCAGGCCGGCTTCCGGGCGTCCAGCGGCTTCCCTGCTATCCTCTTATCAGCAGGAGCTGTGCATATCGTGAGAGCAATTCGTCTGTTTGCCATCCTGTGGCTGCCGCTTTTCCTTTCGGCCCAGGATCTCCATGAGTTTGAAAAGAAGGTTACCGAGTTCACCCTGGCCAACGGCCTCCACTTCATCGTCGTGGAGCGCCATGAGGCCCCGGTGGTCTCCTTCCACACCTACGTCAATGCGGGATCCGTGGACGACCCGAGCGGTGCCACCGGTCTCGCGCACATGTTCGAGCATATGGCCTTCAAAGGCACCGAGACGATCGGGACCCGCGACTGGCCCGCCGAGAAGAAGGCGCTGGATGCCATCGAAGAGGCCTACGACCGCCTGGATGCCGAACGGAACAAAGGGCCCCAGGCCGAGGCGAGCAAAGTTTCCGCCCTCGAAGCCCGGTTGAAGATGGCCATCGACAGCGCCCAGGCGTTCGTCGAGCCCAACGAGTACACCCGCATTATCGAAGAGAACGGGGGAGTGGGGCTGAACGCCGAGACCCAGCTCGATTCCACCGAATACTTCTACAGCCTGCCCTCGAACCGCATCGAGCTATGGTTCCTGCTGGAATCGCAGCGTTTTCTCCATCCCGTCTTCCGCGAGTTCTATAAGGAGCGCGACGTGGTAATGGAAGAACTGCGCATGCGCGTGGAGTCCAGTCCGCAAGGCAAGCTATCGCAGGAATTCCTGGCTTCGGCTTTTGAAGCACAGCCCTATCGCAATCCGCCCGCGGGATGGGCCAGCGACGTGGCTACCTTGCGCCGCGGCGAGGCGCAGGCATTCTTCGAAAAGTACTATGTGCCGGCTAACATCGTGATCGCGATCGTAGGGGATGTCAATCCCGCGGAGGCCCGGCGCATGGCGGACCGCTACTTCGGGCCGCTGCCCGCGCGTCCGCTGCCGCCGTTGATCCATACCGTCGATCCGGAGCAGCCGGGGCCGCGCAGCGTGGTGGTGGCATCGCCCAGCCAGTCGATGATGATGGTGGGCTATCACCGGCCCGCCGAGACGGACAAGGACGATCCGGTCTTCGACCTGCTCTCGCTGGTTCTCTCCAGCGGGCGTACGAGTATCATGTACAAAGATATGGTCGAGGACCGGCGCATCGCGTTGGCGGCCGCGTCCGATTCCACGTTCCCGGACGGCCGCTATCCCAACCTGTTTCTGTTTTTCATGGCGCCCACGATGGGCCATACGGTGGAGGAAGACCAGAAGGCGCTCGACGAGCTGCTGGTCAAATTCGAGGCTACCAAGGTGGATGCCGAAACGCTGGCGCGCGTGAGGGCCAAGGCGCGCGCGGCGGTGATCCGGCGGCTGGACAGCAACGCCGAATTAGCTTCGCTGCTGACGACGTTCTACGCGGCTTACGGCGATTGGCGGAAGCTGTTCACATCGCTGGACGAATATGACAGGGTGACGCCCGAGGATTTGCAGCGGGTGGCACGGCAGTATTTGGTGACCGCCCACCGCACAATCGCTTTTATCCAGACAGCCGGGCCAGCGCCGCGGGCAGCGGCCGGCGCGGGAGGTGACCGATGAGACGGACGCTCGCAATCCTGGTCCTGGCTGCGGGAGCGGGGCTGGCCCAGAAACCGGCCGGCGCGCCGGTCCCCGCCACTGCTCCACCAACTACGCCTCCCAGGCAGGGGGCTTCCAAGGCTCCGCCCGCGCCTTCGGTCCGGAACCTGAAATTCCCGCCGCTCAAGCCCATCTCGATTCCCCAGGTGGCCACCTTCACTCTGGCCAACGGCATGCGGCTGTTCCTGCTGGAGGACCACGAAATCCCGATTGTCAACGGCACCGCGCGCATACGCACGGGGAACCTCTTCGATCCGAAGGATAAGGTCGGGCTGGCCACCATGACAGGGATGGTGATGCGCACGGGCGGAACGCGCTCCCAGACTGGCGAACAACTCGATGTGGCGCTCGAGAATGTGGCCGCCACCGTGGAAACCAATATCGGCGAGACGGCGGGGACGGTCTCCTTCTCGGCGCTGAAGGAGAACGCCGACCAGGTTATGGCCATTTTCAAGGATGTGCTCACCGCCCCCGAATTCCGCGAGGATAAGATCGACTTGGCCCGCACGCAGTTGCGCAGCTCCATTTCGCGGCGCAACGACGACGCCCACGCGATCCAGCACCGCGAATTCGGCGATATCGTGTACGGGCAGGACAGCCCTTACGGGTGGGATATCGAGTATGCCACGATCGACCGGATCGCCCGCGCGGATTTGCAGGCCTTCCAGCGGCGCTACTTCTTCCCCAAGAATGTGATGCTGGCGGTGCGCGGCGATTTCGACACGGCCCAGATGAAAGCGCGGATCGAGAAGCTCTTCGCCGATTGGACCGTCGAGCAGCCGCCCGTTCCGGCCTTCCCGAAGGTGGAAGCCAAGCCCACGCCAGGCGTGTACCTGGCGGCTAAGACGGATGTCACGCAGACGTTCTTCTCCATGGGGCACCTGGGCGGCGAAA
>Ga0326728_10017083_pt1 | contig 14632 bp, 15 predicted proteins | sample MB3enrmetagenome_FD_207602 | JGI IMG/M metagenome (GOLD analysis project Ga0326728, IMG submission 207602) | Lab enriched peat soil microbial communities from McLean, Ithaca, NY, United States - MB31MN | ecosystem: Environmental > Terrestrial > Soil > Wetlands > Peat | place: USA: New York...
CTCTTGAGATCACTCCTCACCTTCTTTCCAATGGAGAGGTGGCGATCAAAGCGGTGGTCGAGATATCTTCGGAGGCCGGCAATGTGACGATTGCGGGAGTGAGTGAGCCAACGTTCGGCCAGCGGAAAATCGAGCACGACATCTGCCTGAAGGAAGGAGAAGTGAACGTTTTGGGTGGCTTGATCCAAAGCACAACGACGAGTACTGTGCAGGGATTACCATTCCTCAGCGAAATTCCGGGTCTGCGTTACTTCACTTCTTCGACGGACACTGAAGTGCAGGAGACGGAGGTCCTGGTGATGATGACGCCCCGTGTCGTGCGCTTGCCTGAGCCTGCCCTGGGAGCCGTGGCTGTAGCTGGGGCTCCTTATCTGGCGGGGTCGGGGGGCGCCGCGGGAGCGGAGTCTTCCGTGTCCGAACCACCATCAGGACCACCAGGGGAGCAGCAATGATTGAGGCAGACGACAGGTGCGGCCATCCACATTGCACCGACTCCGCCTTTACGTTTATAGAGTTGATGGCCTCAATCACCATTGTCTTGATCCTCACGGCGGCGGTCGTGCCTGTGGCACGCATTCAGATTCAGAGGACGAGAGAGATTGAGCTTCGGAGGGACCTGCGCGAGATGCGTGATGCGATCGACCGGTACAAGGACTTTTCCGACCGCGCGATGATACCGGTTAAGGCGGATACTTTCGGTTACCCCCCCGACCTTCAAACTCTTGTTGATGGCGTCACCTTAAAGGGCAGTGCAAAAGGGAAGTACAAGTTGCTTCGCAAGATTCCCGTGGATCCCGTGACGGGCACAACGGATTGGGGGTTGCGTTCCATACAAGATGATTCCGACTCGCGCGGCTGGGGTGGTGAGAACGTTTTTGACGTTTATTCCAAGAGCGACGGGACGGCCCTGGACGGGACGACGTACAGTGACTGGTAGCGGAGTGAGACGTGAAATTCGAGATCGGCGAGCAGCCCTTACCCAATGGGTTGGGAGGCTGAGGCCGGTGTGTTGCCAGCGGCATGATGGCAAACCAAGCTTGGGGCTTCCCCTTCGAGATCGCCCTTGTATTTTGAGATTTCAAGTCTCCGGTTTTGATTTGCCAGCTTCTTGTCCCGATACTCGCGGCTTCACACTGATCGAACTGATGATGGTGCTGACGCTGCTCCTGATCCTTGCCACCATGTCTGTGCCGATCTTTCATCTGGCTGTCGTCCATGCGCGGGAAACGGTCCTGAAAGATGATTTGTATACCCTCCGGAAACTCATCGATGAGTTCACGGTGGATAAGCAACGTCCGCCTTCGTCGTTGGACGAGATTGTCGAGGCGGGGTATCTGCATCTTGTCCCCGTTGACCCCTTCACGGGGTCCAGCGATACTTGGCGTACGGATATTGAAGACGTCCCGCTGACTCCCGGACAGAGTGCTTCGGGAGTGGTCGATGTGCATAGCGGGTCGGATGAAACCTCGCTGGACGGGACACCTTACAGTAGTTGGTGAGGCGCGGCAGTCGGAGGAGTTCGCAGCACGGGCGGCTTGCCCGTGAGCATGTTTCGACTTGGGTTTCTCAATGGCCGAATTCGTTTGCAAAATCGGAACTGACAAGGGTGCTGTCCGGGTTCAGACGGAACAGGCTGGCTCAGAGGAGGAACTTCGCTATCGGCTGAGGAATGAAGGGCTCTACGTTTTTTCGATCCGGCCCAGGGAAATCTTGAAGGCGCGGTTGGCTCCGGGAAGGAGCGGCCGAATCAAGCCCGACGATTTCCTTGTCTTCAACCAGCAATTCGTAACGCTTTCGAAATCCGGATTGCCTTTGCAGAAATCCTTGGAACTGCTGGCGGGTCAAGCCCAAAGCGGACCACTCCGGGCGGCAATCAGCCAAGTGCAGGAGAAAGTGCGTTCGGGGGCGCTGCTTTCCCAGGCCTTCGAGTCAGTGGGCGGGTTCCCGAAGATGTATTGCGCGACACTCCGCGCCGGCGAGCGGAGCGGCAGCCTGGACCAGGTTCTTACCTATTACGTGACGTATCAGAAGACCTCGCGCTCGTTCCGGAAGAAATTTCTATCTGCCCTCTTCTACCCCGCTGTCCTGACGGTTTTTCTGGTGGGGCTGATTGCTTTTATTATCAGTTTCGTCGTCCCGCGCTTTAGCGCGTTGTACGCGGACCTCGATGTGCAATTGCCGCCCCTGACCATTTTCCTGATTGCTTTCTCACATGGAGTGGCCCATTACGCGTTGTTCATCCTGGGGGGAATTGTGCTGGCGGTGATGGGGACGCGCTGGGCGTTTCGCTCGCAGCGCACGCGACTGGCGTGGGAACACGCGAAGTTCGCAACGCCCGCCGTGGGGAAACTTCTGCTGAAGTTCTCGGTGGCGGAATTTGCGCGCACGCTTTCCACTTTGTTGCGGGGTGGAATTCCCATCGTCTCCGCGCTCGAGACGGCGAAGGACTCGGTGACGAGTCCCCTGGTGGCCCAGGCGATTGCCGAGGCTGAAAAGGAAGTGACGGGCGGACGCGCTCTCAGCGCCAGCCTGCGCCAGAGCGGCCTTTTCCCTCCCATCGCCCTGGATATGATCGAAGTGGGGGAATCCACTGGCGCCATGTCGAGTATGCTGGAGGCGCTGGCGGAGTTCTTTGAAGAGGATGTGAACATCGATCTGGCCACGCTCGTTGCTTTGGTGGATCCAATCATGCTTGTCTGTATTGCTGCCGTCGTGGCGGTCGTGCTTGTGGCGTTCTATCTGCCGCTGTTTTCCATGGCCGCGCAGATTCACTGAACGATTCTGGAGGTTGAGGTTGGAAGGCGTATCCGAAGGATTAACCGGCGAATTTAGGCAAGCGCGCGAACTGGCGGCCCGTTATCATTTCGATTTCGTGGACTTGCGGGACTGCCGTCCGGATGCGGACTTGCTCCACACCATCCCGCTGGACACGATGCTGCATTACCAGTTCCTTCCGCTGGAGGCGCACGATCACCAGTTGGTCGTGGTCGTTGCCGATCCCACTGATTTGTCCAAGCTGGACGAGTTGGAAATGAAGCTGGACCGGCAGTTGACCATTCGTGTGGCTCCGCCGAGCCAAGTGCGTGACTTTCTGAAGAAGACCGAACCTTCGCAAAGAGTGCTGGACGAGGCCACGGAGGAGTTTCGGCTGGACGTCATCCATGACGAAGAGGCCGCCGGGGAAGGGCTCACACTCGAACACTTGATGGAAGAGCGGGACGTCAGCCCGATGATCCGGCTGGTGGACTCCATCATCTTTGCCGGACTGGAAAGGCGTGCGAGTGATATCCACATTGAAAGCCGCGACAACTCTGTGGTGGTGAAGTACAGGATTGACGGTGTCCTGCAGCAGGCCATGGTCCCGCTTGCGAGGGAGTTCCAAACCAATCTCATCACGCGCATCAAGGTGATGGCCGAACTCGATATCGCGGAACGCCGCATCCCCCAGGACGGCCGCTTCCGGGTCCGCTACCGGGGGCGCCCGATCGATTTCCGCGTGTCCATTATGCCCTCGATTCACGGCGAGGACGCGGTGCTGCGCATTCTGGACAAGCAATCGCTTCACGAGAAATTCGCCCAACTGCGACTGGAAGTCTTGGGCCTCGCGGACCGTGAGATCAGGCGGCTGCGAAAATTCATCCGCGAGCCTTACGGCATGGTCCTGGTGACGGGGCCGACCGGAAGCGGCAAGACGACCACGCTGTACGCCGCGCTTTCGGAAATCAAGTCCGATGAAGACAAGATCATCACGATTGAGGACCCGGTCGAGTACCAACTCCGTGGCGTAACCCAGATTCCGGTGAACGAGAAGCGCGGCCTGACTTTCGCCCGTGGTCTGAGGTCCATTCTGCGCCACGATCCTGACAAGATCATGGTGGGAGAGATCCGCGACAATGAGACGGCGCAGATTGCTATCCAATCCGCCCTGACCGGCCATCTGGTCTTCACTACCGTGCACGCCAACAACGTGGTCGACGTGCTGGGCCGATTCCTCAACATGGGCGTCGAACCCTATAATTTTGTTTCCGCCCTCAACTGCATTTTGGCTCAGCGGCTTGTGCGTACTCTTTGCGAGCAGTGCAAACGTCCCGTGGAAGTGCCGACGGAAGTATTCGAGGAATCCGGCCAGGACCCGGAAGCTTGGAGCGATGTCACATTTTACGAAGAGGTCGGGTGCCAGGTGTGTAACCAGGCGGGGTTCCGGGGACGCACCGCCATTGGTGAACTGCTGGCGCTTTCTGACCGGGTGCGCGAGCTGATTCTTGACAAGAAACCAAGTTCGGAGATTCGCAAGGTGGCACGGCAGGAAGGCATGGTTACGCTGCGCGAGTCGGCGCTGGAGAAGGTCAGACTGGGAATCACGACCTTCAAGGAGATCAACAAAGTCACCTTTGTGGAGTGACTGAGGCTGGTTATCAGAGCGATGATGAATTGGGACAAAGTGAAGGCGAAGCTGCTGCCAGCGCACGAGCGAAGAACAGGCTCTTTCATCACGCCGTCTGTGGTTCTCGACCTGCAGCCAGGATTTGTGGCGGGTGCGCGGTTGGACCGATCGTCGCGGGAAGTGCGGCGGACGGTGGTCCGAAAGCTTGACGACGGCGTGTTGGTTCCACTTCCCAGCCGGCCGAACCTGGCTAAGCCGGAAGTTGTGCGGCGCGTGGTCCGAGAAGTCCTGCAGACTGTCGGCAGCGGTGGGCGGTTGGGCATCCTCCTGCCGGACTCCTCCGTCCGTGTTGCAATCCTGCAATTTGAGTCGCTTCCCGGCCGCCATGAGGAAGCCGAAGCGCTGGTGCGATGGAAGATGAGTGGCATTCTCCCGTTTCCTTCGGAGGAAGCCAGGGTCAGCTTCCAAGTGCTTTCTGAACAGGACAAGGACGTTGAGTTGCTGGCCATTGCATTGCGGAATTCCGTGGTGGCGGAGTACGAATCGGCATTTGAGGAGCTGTGCGGCAGCCCCTCGCTGATCCTTCCTGTCACAGTGGCCCTTCTTCCCTTGTTGCCTGCAAGCCCCGAGGGCAGTCATGTTCTTGTGCACGTCTGTGCGGGTTCGGTGACCACGGTGGTGGTGGCCGGCGACCGCATTCGGTTCTGGCGCAACCATCAGGTGGAGTCCCGCCCGGAAGATGGCAATGGAGAAGTGGTCCAAGAAATCGCGCGGGTTGTGGCCACTTGCCGAGATAACCTTAAGACGGAAGTTGGCGACCTTTGGATTTACGTCCGGCCGCCGGCGGCCCAGTTACTGAACGAGGAAATTCGGAAAGCAGCGGGGCCGCGTGTCCATTTTCTGGCCGGTTCGGCTTTGTACTCAGCGGCTCTGCCGCCGGAGGAGAAGGAGATGTTTGAGAAGTTCGGCATGCCATTTGCCGGACTTTTGGCGAATCGAACCTAAGCGTATGAAAGTTCTGCTGAATCTGGCTGTACCACCCAGTGTGCGTGATCGTTACGCGTTGCACTGGGCCATTCCGGCCACAGTGCTGGGGTTTGCAGGATTAGTTTTTCTCCTTGTGGCGTCGGTCAGGTCCTTCCGAGAGTACCGGATTGTTCAGGCGTCGCTCGCGGGGCACCAGAAACAGGAGAATGGTCTTCGCTCCGATGAGATGGCGTTGCGCAAGCAGTTGGAATCGCCGGAATCGCGTCAACTTCTGAGCGACGCGCGGTTTGTCAATGCGCTGATCGGCGAGAAGCGGTTCTCAATGGCCGAGATGGCCGCTGACATCAGCAACCTTTTGCCTAATGAAGTTCGCCTTACGGGGCTGGCCGTGACGCCGGACGGACAGGAGTTGGCGGTCCGGTTCGTGATAACGGGCAAGAGCGAAGAATCGATCGAGCGTTTCCTGGGAAACCTAGAGGACTCGTCCCACTTCAAGGATGTGACCATCATTAATCAGGGGTTTGAGCAAGACGCAGCCGCTCCCGAATTGGTGAATATCGCATGCACAGCTCATTATCTGCCGGGCGGCAGTGATTCATCGGGGGAATGAGTGAAAAGGACTCGCCGCAAGGCCGTAATCCGCGCTTTTGAGATAGCGGGGGCATCGCTACTCGGGCTCGATGTGTTGCTCTGTCTCGTGGTCTTCCAGCCTCTCCGGGTGCTGGTTTCGTCGCGGCAAGAACAATTCGCTTCCGTGCGTCGGCGCATCATTGATGAGCAGGCTCGAATGGAGCGTCTGAAGAAATTTCGCGAAGCGTTTCCGGAAGCAGGCAAAGGACTTGAATCGTTCAAGCGCGATCATACTCCGCCGCGGCGCCAGGGATTCTCACAGGCTGCTAAGCTCGTGCGCCGCTTGACGGAGCAATCCGGCATCCAGCTTGAGAGTGTCCGCTACAAACTGGACAGCAGCACTTCCGGCCCGTTGGAGCGTCTGAGTTTGGAGGTTGTTGTTGATGGACCGTTCCCTGGTCTGCTGAAGTTTGCGCATGCACTCGAAACGGCGGGCGATTTCATTGCCATCCAGAGTTTTAGTCTTGCTGAGGGAGATAACGGCCAGTTGGGGTTACGACTGGCGGCTGACTCATATTTGACGCCATGAAGGTAACTGGACATCTTGGAAAATGGGGTGCGGGCGTTCTGGGGGTGGTTTCACTCGTCCTGCTCGTGAACCTCATCGTGCAGTTGAAACGGCCAAGCGCGGGGAACGCGCATCCGCAGGTGAAAGTCTCTTCTGGCATTGGGACGGCAACTCCTCCTGCTGGCAAGGCGACGGCCGCACGGCCTAAGGAGCCTAAGGAGCTGGATGAACTGTCCCGCTACGATCCAACTCTAGATCTGGATTTGCTGAAAAAGCTTGATGACCGTCCGCTCCCCGACCTGAAACGAAACCCGTTTGAGTTCGTGATGCCTCCAGTGAAGGCTGTGCCGCTTCATGCCGCGGCGGCGGTGGCAGTGGCAGCAGCGCCTCCTCCTCTGCCACCCGTGGACCTGAAACCCATGGGCTACTCCGAGGGGGCCGGAGGAGTCAAGGAGGCGATGGTCTCCAGTGAGGATCAGATCATTGTGGTTCACGCTGGTGATTCCGTTGGGACTCGATACAAGATCATCAAGATAACGTCCACGGCGATTACGGTGGAGGATGCTACTGCTCACCAAACCATTGATTTGCCAATCCCGCAATAGGCCCGGCGGCGCGCCAGGACGGGAATCCGGCTACGGGTTGGTTGTTGTCATGCTGGCAGCCACCCTTGTGCTAATCGGCCTGATGGCTGTGCTGTCCAGCATCTCTATGGAGGGCCAGCGCGAGCGCGAAGCTGAGCTCGTATTCCGCGGAACGCAGTATTCGCGAGCTATCGTCCGTTACCACCAGCAGTTCCAACGATTCCCGGTCAGTATCTCGGATCTGACCCAGTTGACGAATGGCATTCGCTTCCTGCGGAAGGAATATACCGATCCCATGATGCCGAATGGAAAGTGGCGGTTTATTCATGTGAATGGGCAGGGTGTTCTTCTGGATTCGAAGAACACGGTGATCCCTGGGGCGGGAGGGCAAGGACAACAGGGTTCGGGCCAGAGCACAGGTGGGTTCGGGTCGTCCGACCAGACCAATGGGGGCGGGGATGTAACCGGCGCCTCAGGAGGGGGTTTCTCTCTGGGTTCAAGCGGCAGCGGAGGCGCCTTGGGTTCACAACAGAACACTGCTCTTCAAGACACTACTCTTCAAGGTCCAAGCGGCGGGAACGGCATATTGGGTTCACTTCAGAACTCTACTTCTCAAGGTCCAAGCGCCAGCGGAGGCACCTTGGGTTCACAGGGAAACTCTGCTTTCTTTTCATCGAATCAGGGCAGTGGAATGTATATCGCTGGGGTTGCCAGCCGCAGTCATAAGACATCAATCCGCATATATAATTCGAAGACACACTATGACGAATGGGAATTTCTCGCAGTGGATCAGAGTTCGCTAGGTCTTGGAACCACTGGTGCCGGCGCCGTACAGGGAGCGGCTAGCCAGTCGGGGCAAGGAAGTCTGCTCCCCAAGTGAAATACTGTGATGCAGACACACTCTGGGAGTGTATTTTAGCCTTAAGGTGAATTCGCGGTTTTGTGGGAAAGAAGTGGCGTATCGCCCGGCGCCGTGGACCGCAGGGTGCGCCAAGTCACGGCCCGGCCGATTGATCCTTGAGAACATCGCAATCCCAAGGGATTCTTTCAAGTGCCCTCGTGAGGACGTTCTTCCCCCCTCGATGCGCGCAACCGGATGTGGTTCAGAGAGCAGAGACAACGGCTCTTTGGGAAGAAGCATCGAAGCTGTGAACGAACGGGTACTGCTGCTTTGTAAGAAACGGCAACTCGGAATCTTTGGTGGTCGGTGAAAGGCTGGCCTGTCCCGTTCGGTTTGGCATCTCGCGGCTGCATGCCTCGACAAGAAGTCAGTTGGGAGAGTCGGTAATGGCTTCCTCCTGATTTGGCTCGCTGAATTCAGTTATCAAAAATGGCGATTTTTGAGGTTTTCATATAGACTCTAGCAGGAGGCATTGATTACAGACCTCCAGGTTCCAGTGATATGTCCCGATCGGCCGAAGGATGCGCCACCCACATGGGCTCCTGAGGGCTTGGGTCTGGGATGTGGCTAGCTGCGGACCAAAGGTGGGTGGGCGAGAGAAATGACTCCCGCTATCGCTCTCCGGTAGTTGAGATGAGGTTGCATGTGGAAGGCGAGGTTTTGAAGTCTGCATTTCTTCGACAGTCTGGAAATGAAGCGATTAACGGGGTTCGGCGGATGATGCGCGGCGATTGCTTTGGAAGAATTGTGCTTTGTTTTAGCCTTGGTCTCTCTCTGCTGGCCGCAGGCTGCGGAAGTAGTCCGCTGCCTCCAGTTGTAGTCAATGTTACCCCGACTACTGCTTACGTTCCCATAGGGGCCTCTTATCAATTCGCCGCCACCGTGACAGGAACATCGAATGGCGATGTCGCTGTCACGTGGGACGTCAATGGCATCGTCGGCGGAAATTCCACGTTCGGGTTTGTCAGCAGCAAAGGATTCTATAAGGCGCCGGTCACTATACCTTCACCCAGCACGGTGACTGTTACGGCCACCAGTCAGGACCTTGATACCAAATCTTCAACTGCCACCGTACATATTGTGTCGCAGACGGCCGGGGCGAATATCGTGCCGGTTACCTCCGGCCAAACGGCCTCGAACGTCGATGTGGTGCTTCAGCCGATAGCACCGACATTGGTTATTTACGGCGCTGGTGGCTGTGAAGGCAGCACCTGTTCCACGGCGGCTACCGGCGTGGAAGTGGCGCAAGGCGGGTCGGCCGCGGTCTACCTCGTCGGTGAAGGCCTGGTTTCCGGGACTGTTTATTCGATCAGCGGGAATGCGGCTGACGTGGATGTGGTGCAGCCCTCCGACACGCAGTTTGGCAGTACCAACGACGGCACGCCATCGGTGTCTTTTCAGATTACGGTCAGCGCCACTGCAACGCCGGGGCCACGGAATATCGTGGTGAAAAATCCCACAACGGGTGAACTATCCGCCTTTGTAGGCGGGTTGCTCATTACCTCATCGGGTTCATAGGCAATGAAGATACGCACTCAGTTTTTGACGATCATCGTGGCAATTCTGATGTCTGCCTCAGCGTCCGCAACGACACTGATGCGGATGAGCCTCGATCAACTGACCCAAGCCTCAACGGAGATAGTCCGCGGCCATGTCGTCAGCCAGTCGACTCAGTGGAACTCCGGGCATACTCGTATATACACGTTCACGACCGTTGCCCTGGACCAGAGCTATAAGGGGAATCCACCATCGACTCTGGTCATCCAGCAACCGGGTGGCCGGGTCGGCAAGGTGCAGGTTTTTGTGGCAGGGACTATTCAGTTCCATCCCCAGACGGATTATCTGCTCTTCCTGGAGCGTTCGGCGAGCGACTCCTCCAAATTTCTTCCGGTCGGGATGATGCAGGGTGGTTACAGGGTCTACCGCGATGTGGCAACCCGGGAGGAGAAGCTCATCCTTCCGCTGGGTTTTCTCAGGCGCGGTGCTCCAGCCACTGGGGTTGGAGCCGTCATTGCGGGACCGGCGGTTCCGGTTCGTCAATTCCAGAGGGAAGTTTCGACGGCGCTGGGCAGCCCCATGATTATCCCGCGCGGAACCGCGATCCCTATTGCGATCAAGTCCACGCGGTTAGCGGGGCTGAGGCGCATGGACGTCACGGGGCGGACAACCTCTGACCTTTTCCCCAACGAGGGCCTGGTGATCCCAGCGGGCAGCCCCCTCTCGGGGATCGCGGAGCGGGTGGGGAATTCCTGGAGGATTTCCTGGACGGATGTTTCGATTGGCGGTAAGCAGGTCCTGCTTTCCGCGCGAAACACGGAGCCTGCCGGCGAGGCGTTGCGGGGCAGAGTCCTTAGGGTCAGTGTGAGGTGAGAACAGTGGGAGCAAAAAGGACCAATCGGGTTCGGGTGAGAATTTGGGTTGCCGGCATGGGATGTCTGGCGTTGATGGGAGCAATCCTGGCCTATGCCTTCACCACAATTCAAGACGATGTCAACGGAATTGCGGTTCCCTCCCGCTGGGCGAATGCCTCCTTCACGTGGGTGTTGAACAACACCGGAACCGCGCCGTCGAATGTTGACGTCTCTGATGGTACGAATCCGCTGCCGATCAAAACCGTTCTTGCGAATGCCGCCAGTACCTGGGCTGCTGCTTCACTGAATGGGCAGCAGTTGACGAACATCAACATTACGAATGGAGCCGACGTTTCAACTCTGGCGACCCCGCAGGTCGATTGCACGAACGTCATTTCGTTTAATGACACCAATACTGCTGACTTCCCCACGGGAACCATTGCCCTGGCTGTAGTGAGTCAAGACTATGAGAGAACTGCATCACCGGATTCTCCGGGTCTCACTTACACATATATCGAGTGCGGCAACCAGACTGTGACCACGACCTCCCCTTCCATCATTTACGACGCAGACATAATCTTCAATCCGAATAGTTCCTTCTCTACCTCCACTCCTGCGCTCTCAAACTCTTATGATCTGCCGTCCATTGCCACTCGCGAAATCGGCTACGCGCTTGGGTTAGATGAAAGCGCGATTTCCCATACCGTGATGTTTTCCGGGGGTGAGAACCAGCAACGGACTCTCGCGTCAGATGATGTCATAGCGATAGGTTACTTGTATCCCTCATCCAGCTTTTCCAGCTATTTGGGAACACTTTCCGGGCAGATCACGCTTGCCAACATAGGCGGCGCGTATGCAGCACATGTCGTGGCGATTGATGCGGTCACCGGCAACGCTATCACGGACCGGCTCACTAATTCTGACGGTAGTTACAATCTATATGTTCCCCCCGGCAACTACTATGTGCTTGCGCTTCCTCTCGGGTCCGACAGTACCCACGGAATCTCCTATATCGGCGACTTTTCCGGATGGTCCTGCGGCTACGATATGAGTGCGCCGCCTTGTTGCGACACGAGTGCTACCGAATGCAACGGTGCGACGCTTTTCCCCGCAACCAATTTCACCGGGCAGTTTTTCTAGACGCGTAGCTGTGGGGGCCGGAGTTATGTTTGGCTAGATCCGTGCCCTTACAGGCTTGGTCACTGATTTTGCCCCGCTCGCCGTCTGCCCGGATGGACGGGTCACCTTACAGGCCTCGCTGTCTGGTGTGATATGGCCTGACTGCCTTCCATTGACGCGCATTGCTTTTTGGGACTAACCTGGGTTTGTTCATGGGCTGGAAGGAATTTTACGGATGTTTTTCAGGGATGCGATCTCTGCTACAATCCGGGTTCTCTGACGGAGTTGGCGGCAAGTCTTCAAGAGTGGCCCGCCAGTTCGCCAATTTCCGGTGGATCGCACTTGCTCTCTGGGCGTTGTGGGCATTTTCGGCTCCCTGCCTGGCGTTGGGGGTGCCCACTTCTTCAGTCTCACAATTGCTCACCACACCTCTCTGGTTGGATCAAGGCGGTGCTGTGGTTGATCTGGACGGGGACGGCCGTCCTGATCTCGCGATCGTAAGGGCCGAGGGCCGGCGTTCGAACGCCTTCCAATATCGGATTGAACTCACTCTTACCACTCGGGTTGGTCCGAGTTCTTTCAGCTTCTCCTCCAAGGACGACGGGGTGCGTATCATCCCCCGTGATGTGGATGGCGACGGGGACATGGATCTGGTCATTACGAGCGCCTGGTCGTTTGCCCCGGTCGGGGTCTGGATCAACGATGGCCATGGCGGGTTCACTCAAGGTGACCTGACTGCCTATCCACAATCCATCTGGAACGAAGGTCCCGGGATTTTCTCGGATAGCCCGCGCGAGAGACTTCAAGCAGCCGTTCCTGAGTCGTGCCGGTCCTGGCTGGTTTCTCCCCAGGGGTTTCATTTCTGCACCAAACTGCTCTTCGAGCGCTTGCCGCTTCGCATGGCTGCCGTTGACCCTCTGGGGGGCCTCGTGAACCAGCCGCAGACCAGAGCTCCGCCTCGTTTCCTCCTTCAACAACCATGCTAGCTGCCAGTTATTGAAGCTAACTTGCGAATCACCCCGCTTGGGGTGGGTGATTCTCCAAAATATATCGTGCAGTTAGGACGAAGTTCGCTTAGCGAGCTTTTCCTTGGAGTCCTATCAGACCAGAAGAGCTCATTCAGAGCTTTTCCGGCCCTATTGAATGCGGCAGCATGAGCGCCTTGCGAGAGGTTTAGCGAGATGTTTAGAAATATATCATCGTCAAGTCGAATAAGGTCGATTGATCCGCGCGGGGGGTTACGGTGGGCCTCTCCCTTGGTGGCCTTGCTGTTGCTGCGAGGGACCGTTTACGGGCAAGGCCGGCCTGCCGCCGTACGCATCGACCTGGATCAGGCGATTCAACTGGCGCTCACAAACAACCATGCCCTGAAAGCAGCTCGGACCCAGATCCCGCAGAGTCAGGATCAGGAAGTCACGGCTGGCCTTCGACCGAACCCCGTACTGACTTTAGACTCTCTTTATCTTCCACTCTTTAGTCCGCACGAACTCAACGGCACCACCCTGGACAACACCTCGGAATTCGACGCTGGCATCAGCTACCTCCTCGAACGCGGACATAAGCGCCAAGCCCGCCTGCGCGCCGCTCGCGACCAGACCAATGTCGCCCGCCTGCAGGTGAGTGACGTCGAGCGCGCCCTGACATTCAACGTGGCGCAGCAATTCATCGGCGCCCTGTTGGGCCGGTCGAATCTCGAGTTCGCCCGGGGGAATCTGGCGAGTTTCGAGCACACTGTAGACCTCAGCGAGACACGCTTCAAAGCGGGAGACCTTAGCGAGGGCGACTTTCTGAAGACGAAGGTGCAACTGCTCCAATTCCAAACGGATGTCACTTCGGCGGAACTGGCTTTCGTACAGTCGCTGGCCAGCCTGCGGCAATTGTTGGGTTATGAGGCTGTGCCGCTTGATTATGACATTGTGGGAGAGTTGGCCTATTCTCCCCTGCGGCTCAACCAGGACGACATGCGTGCCCTGGCTCTGAAGCAGCGCCCGGACCTGCTCGCGGCGGAGCAGGGCGTCTCCGCAGCCGAGAGCCAGCACGACTTGGCAAAAGCCAACGGCAAGCGTGACCTGACCACCAGCGTCAGCTACACTCACGTCGCTGCCTTGAATAACGCCAGCTTTGCCTTTAACATCGATATTCCTCTCTTCAACCGCAACCAGGGTGAGATCGCGCGCACGCAGCACGCCATCACCCAGTCGCAGGAGAACTCGACAGAAGTTACAGAAACAGTCATGACGGACGTGAGCAACGCTTACGAGGCAGTTCGAACGAACGAGACGGTCGTTAAGCTCTATCTTCGAGACGCCCTCAAGAAGGCCCAGGACTCGAGGGACATCAGCGAATTCGCCTACCGGCAGGGAGCGGCCAGTCTGCTTGATTTTCTTGACGCCGAGCGCAGCTATCGCTCGACGCAACTCGCTTACCGCCAAGCGCTGGCTGCCTACATGCTTTCCCTGGAGCAGTTGCGGCTGGCAGTTGGAACAAGGAGTCTTCCATGAAGAGGTTTTCATCACAGAACTTCGTTGAATTTTGTTTGACGGCAGCCGTAGTTTTCATTTGTCTCCTGAGCACGAACTGCTCGCGCCAAGCGAAAGTTGATTCTCAGACCTCCGAGGCTGCGCAGGTCAAGGTTGAAGAAGAGCAGGGACAGTACCTCGTCGAGTTGGAGAATCCGGAACAGTTCTCTTTGACGACCATCAAGCAGGAGCGCGCTTTTGCCGAACTCAAAGTGAATGGTGTCGTGACGCCGGATGTGAGCCGGACCGTGCCGGTCCTATCCTTGGCGGGCGGGCGGGCGGTTGAGATCCGGGCGCGGCTCGGCGACGAGGTTAAGAAGGGACAGGTCTTGCTTCGGATCAGCAGCAGTGACGTGGGCCAGGCCTTCTCCGACTATGAGAAGTTCCGGGCCGACGAAGTGCTGGCGCGGCAACAACTCGATCGTTCCCGGTTGCTCTACGCCAAGGGAGCAATCGCTCAGAAAGATCTTGAGGGTGCCGAAGACACCGAACAGAAAGCCAAGGTTGATCTGGGAACAGCGGCGGACCGAGTCCGGATTTTGGGTGCGGACCTGACCCATCCCTCACCGATTGTCGAAGTCCGGGCGCCCATCAGCGGCACCATCATCGAGCAGAACGTGACGGACGGCACGGGAGTGCGGTCAATGGA
>Ga0326728_10017084_pt1 | contig 14631 bp, 11 predicted proteins | sample MB3enrmetagenome_FD_207602 | JGI IMG/M metagenome (GOLD analysis project Ga0326728, IMG submission 207602) | Lab enriched peat soil microbial communities from McLean, Ithaca, NY, United States - MB31MN | ecosystem: Environmental > Terrestrial > Soil > Wetlands > Peat | place: USA: New York...
GCTTCACCGACGATCCGCTCGAGACCTTTGGCGGCGCGGGCGTGGCGGAGATTCCTCAGTTGCAGAAACTGCTCAAATACATCTGCCGCGAGGGATTCGAGCACCACGTGGCCGCGAACTTCAGCGATGTTTCGAAGGCCGTGCACGAATCCGCGCGCTACCTGGGATGGGAGAGCCACTACCATCCGGCGCTGGAAGACTGAGCGGTTTGTCAGAAGCACTCGGCAACAGATTGAGCAAACAGAAAAGGCCCCGCAAGGGGCCTTTTCGCTAACTCGCTGACTTACTAACTCGCTGACTTGCACAATGAAACTTCCGGCGAACTTGCTAACTCGCGATGTCGCGAAGCGACGCCAACTTGCGAAAAAGTGATCGACTTGTTTCATCCTCCGCGGGTCTCGATCACTGCAGGGTGCAGGGTGCCCCATCCTTTCCGGGTTTTTTGCGGAAAGGGTGGGAATGCACGGTCTCGCGCAATCGGGCCGACTCGCTAACTCGCTTCCACCGGCTCAATCGTCAGCCGCGCGGCCAGCACCACGATCGCCGCCCAGAGAACGTCTGCGCCGAGCAGGTGCAAGATCTGCAGCCAGACGGGCGCGAGAAACGCGACGTCGAGAATGCCCAGCACGTATTGCAGGGCCAACAAAATCAGTACCAGCGCGGAGAGCGCGCGGTTGTCCCAGTGCGAACGGCGTTGCGCGGCGCGCACCAGCAGCCAGATGAGGAAGACGCTGGCCAGAAACGCGACCGTGGGATGCGTCCAGCGCCAGCGCACCAGCCATTCGCTGGCAGAAGAGAAATCCTGCGCCAGCGCCGCGCCCAGCGAGCGCGGCGGGAACAATGTGTCGCCCAGCGCGGCCAGCGACCCGGTAACGCCCACCACGAGCACAATCGCTAAAGACGCGATTCCCACAAACGGCGCGGCGATGCGCACCTTGCCGCGCAGAGAACCGGCGCGGCGGCCGAGAAAGTGCGCCGTGAGCGTGAGTGTGGCCAGCAGGAGCAGGGTGTTAGTGAGGTGCAGAGCAAGATAAGGCGCGCGCAACGGTGAGCGGCTCGACGCGGTCAACCCCAGTTTGACCAGGAAGGCGCCCAGTGCGGCTTCAATCACTGTGAAGGCGACCGCGGCCACGGCTGTCGCGCGCGCCAAGTGTCCGCGCACCGTGCCCGCGAAGGTCCACGCCAGCAGCGCCACGACCGAGAAGAAGGAGATGCCACTGGTGATGCGATGCGTGAACTCAATCATCGTGTCCGTGCGCGCCGAGTGCTGGAGGACCGTGCCGTTGCATAGCGGCCAATGATCGCCGCAGCCTGCGCCGGAGCCGGTGGCGCGCACTAGCCCGCCCCAAAGAATGACGGCAATAAAGTACGCCAGCACGGCCCAGGCAAAGCGCCGCAGCGCGGGCGAAGGATAGCGATGAACATAGACAGGAACGGCAGTCGCAGACATAAGATCGCTCCCAAGCGAACTCATCAGTGTAGAACAGCGGCGCGTCACGAGGATCGGAGGGAAGCCTGTGCGGGCGTGGACGCCCGCACAACAGCCGGCCTGGAGGCCGGCGCTACGTTTGAGTGAGCTCACGCGCTCAGCAGCCGCACTACGTGGTTCACGATGATCAGGTCTTCGAGCGGTGGGATCACGCGCACGGTCACCGGCGAGTTAGCGGCCGAGATCACCGCCGCGCCGCGCACGTTATTGCGTGCGGGGTCGAGCACAATGCCCAGCGTGCCCAGTCCCGCGCAGATTTCTGCGCGCGAGGCCATGTCGTTTTCGCCGATGCCGCCGGTGAAGACCAGCATGTCGAGTCCGTTCAGCTCCGCAACGTAGCTGCCGATCCAGCGCGCAATGGTCCAACAGAATTTGTCCACTGCAAGACGCGCCTTGGCGTTGCCGTCCTTGATAGCGTCGCGCAGATCGCGCATGTCGTTTGAGAGTTCGCTGATGCCCAGCAGGCCCGACTTTTTGCTGACCACCGTCTCCAGTTTTTCGGCGGCCTCGGCGGCGTCAGTTGTGGTTTCCGCAAGCTTTTTCAGAATGAAGATGAGAATGCCGGGATCGATATCGCCGGTGCGCGAGCCGCTGATGATGCCGCTGGTGGGAGTGAGAGCCATTGAAGTGTCGAGGCATTGGCCGTTGCGGATGGCCGAGATGGACGCGCCGTTGCCAAGGTGCGCGACGATGAGCTTTTCCGGCACGTTGGGCTCGAGCTGGTAGACAATCGACTCGTAAGAGATGCCGTGATACCCGTAGCGCCGCACGCCCATGGCCACGTACTCGGCCGGGATGGGCATGTGCGTGGCGACTTCGGGCAGTGTGCGGTGAAAGTACGTGTCGAGAATGGCGAAGTTCGGAATGCCGGGAAATAGGCGCAACGCCTCGCGCATGATATAGACGGCGATGGGCGTGTGCAGCGGCGCCAGCGCCTCGTAGCTTTCGATCTCATCGATCAACTGCGGCGTGATGAGCTGGTTTTCGCGGACGGTCGGCCCTCCACACACCGTGCGATGGCCGATGGCAGCCGGAGCCGGGAACTCCCCCGAGTGCAGCGCGTCGGCCACCAGCTTGAACGCCTCTGCACGGCTGGGCACGGACGGCGTTTGATCCAGCAGCTTTTTGCCGGCGGCATCCTTGATCCAGAATTTGCCGAGGTCGGTGCCGATGCCGTCGACCGCCCCCTCGAAGAGCCTTGTTCGTTCGCCGCTGCCGGCTTCGTACACTGAGAATTTGATGGAAGATGAACCGCTATTGAGAACTAAAACGGGCAATGAAGACATGGATGAACGAACCTTTCGTAATGTTGAGCGGAGTTAGCGCTGCTGGCGGAGTTGGCGGTGCTAGACCGGACACCGGAGGTTTTGTAACTCTGCTAACTCCGCTAACACCGCTAGCTCCGCTCTCTCTCCCGCCAGCGCCAATCCTTGATCTCGGGCAGATCGTCGCCATTTTCGCTGACGTAGAGCTTGTGGCGCTGGATCTGCTCGGAGTACCACTGCTCGGCTGCGGCGATCTTTGGCGCCAGCCGGGGCACGCGGCGGATCGCGTCGAGCGTGAGCTGGAAGCGGTCGATGTTGTTGAGCACGCACATGTCGAAAGGCGTCGTCGTGGTGCCCTCCTCCTTGTATCCGCGCACGTGCAGGTTGTCGTGGTTGTGCCGCCGGTAGGTGAGCCGGTGGATGAGCCACGGATAGCCGTGAAAGGCAAAGATGGCGGGCACGCCCGGCGGAAAGATGCGGTCGTACTGTTCGTCGGGGAGCCCGTGCGGATGCTCCGATTGCGGCTGCAGCGCCATCAGATCCACCACATTCACCACGCGGATGCGCAGATCGGGAATCTGCTCGCGCAAGAGCGTGACCGCAGCAAGGGCCTCCATGGTGGGCACGTCGCCGCAGCAGGCTACCACCACTTCGGGGTTGCCGTCGTCATTGGACGCCCATTGCCACACGCCCAGGCCCGTGGTGCAATGCGCGATGGCCTCGTCGATCGGAAGCCATTGCGGCGCGGGTTGCTTACCCGCCACGATCAGATTGATGTAATTACGGCTGCGCAGGCAGTGATCGGCGACCGAGAGCAGAGTGTTGGCGTCGGGCGGCAGGTAGATACGCACCACGTCGGCCTTCTTGTTCAGCAGGTGATCGATGAAGCCGGGGTCCTGGTGCGAGAAGCCGTTATGATCCTGGCGCCACACCAGCGAGCTGAGCAGATAGTTGAGCGAAGCGATGGGTTTGCGCCAGGGAATCTCGCGCGTGGTTTTGAGCCACTTGGCGTGCTGGTTCGCCATGGAGTCGATGATGTGAATGAAAGCCTCGTAGCAGTTGAAGAAACCGTGGCGGCCGGTGAGGAGGTAGCCCTCGAGCCATCCCTGGCACAGGTGCTCGCTCAGCACCTCCATCACGCGGCCGGTCGGCGACAGCTCCTCGTCCACGGGCAGCGTCTCTGCCAGCCACCTCTTGCCGGTTCCCGTAATCACGTCGCCGAGGCGGTTCGACGCCGTTTCATCGGGACCGAAGACGCGGAAGTTTTTCTGCTCCATGTTGGCTTGCATCACCGCGTGCAGCAGATGGCCGAGAATGCGCGTCGACTCTACGTCCTGCTGACCGCGCCCTGCGATCTTGACCGCGAAATCGCGGAAGTTGGGCACCACCAGCGGCTGCAGCAGCAATCCGCCGTTGGCGTGCGCGTTCATGCCCATGCGCAGGCGGCCCTTGGGCGCGATGTCCAAAAGATCCTCGCGCAGCCGGCCCTTGGCGTCGAACAACTCCTCGGGTTTGTAGCTGTGCATCCATTCGTCAAGCTGGCGCAGGTGCTCGGGCTTCTCGCGCAACTCGCTCAGCGGCACCTGGTGCGCGCGCCATGTGCCTTCCACCGGCTTGCCGTCGACAAACTTCGGTCCCGTCCAACCCTTGGGCGTGCGCAGAATCAGCATGGGCCAAGCGGGCCGGCCGGTCGATTTATCTTCGCGTGCCGCCTTCTGAATGGCCGCGATGCGATCGAAGATCTTGTCGAAAATCGCCGCGGCCTGCTGGTGCATCACGGCGGGATCGTCGCCTTCGAGCGTGAAGGGCTCGTAGCCGTAGCCGCGCATCAGATTCTCAAGCTCCGCGTGCGGAATGCGCGCCAGCACTGTGGGATTGGCGATCTTGTAGCCGTTCAGATGCAGGATGGGCAGCACCGCGCCGTCGGTCGCCGGATTCAGGAATTTGTTCGAGTGCCAGCTTGTGGCCAGCGGCCCGGTCTCCGATTCTCCGTCACCCACCACGCAGGCCACAATCAGATCGGGATTGTCGAAGGCCGCGCCGTAAGCATGCACCAGCGAGTAGCCCAGCTCGCCGCCCTCGTGGATGGAGCCGGGCGTCTCGGGCGCCACGTGGCTGGGTATGCCGTAGGGCCAGCTGAATTGGCGGAACAGCCGCTTGATGCCGTCACGATCCTGCCCGATGTAGGGATAAATCTCCGAATACGATCCTTCAAGATAGGTGTTCGCGACAATCCCCGGGCCGCCGTGTCCCGGGCCGATGACGAAGATCATGTTCAACGCGCGCTCGCGGATCACGCGGTTCCAGTGCACATAAAGAAAGTTGAGGCCGGGCGTCGTGCCCCAGTGACCCAGCAGCCGCGGTTTCACGTCGTCGAGCGTGAGCGGCCGCTCCAGCATCGCATTGTCTTTCAGATAAATCTGGCCCACGGAAAGATAATTCGCCGCCCGCCAGTAGGCGTCCATTTTCGCGAGTAACTCGGGGCTCAACGGGCCTTGAATCGCAGTCTCAGAGCGTGCAGTTTCGGGCATTGCGCACCTCACACCAGGGGAATTTGCGTGCTGTCTTCAGCCTAGCAGCCGATATCCTGGCCGGCGGGTGATTCAAGTCACATACACTGGAAAGAATGGTTGTATTTTCAAGAAGAAGCGGCGCAGTGGGCCGTTCGCAGATTCGGAACTGAAGCGCACCATGCGCCGCCGATCTTGACAGTTGCGTTGCATCCGGGGTTCAATCAGTGGCTGCGGCGATGCGGGCGGCCGATTGCATTTGACGCGCATGAACAAAGGGTGAAGGGGCCAGGAGCAATGAATACGTTGATTTGGATCGGGCAGATCCTGCTCGCCGCGGTCTTTTTTGTTGCCGGAGTTAGCAAGCTGATTGCGTACAAATCGCTGATCAAGACCATTGAGGAGCGGCGCAAAACCGCGCCCATCAAGATAACCACAGTGCAAGGTCACGTGATCGCCCTGCTGGAGATCGCCGGAGCCATTGGAGTCATCCTGCCGCCGGCGTGGACTCCTGAAGCGCTGGCGCCCGACTACTTGCTGGTCCGTGTGGCGGCGGGATGCCTTGCGCTTCTCATGGTCGGCGCGACCATCTACCACTTCCGCCGCAAAGAATCTGCCGCGCCCGCGATTAGCACCTTCCTGCTCGCCCTCTTCGTCATCGTCGGCCGCTGGCCGCACTAGAGCTGGTTTACGAGCATTTACGCATCGTCGGGAGCGCTCGATCCCGAATCCTCAACCGCGGAATCGCCGCCGCCCGAATCGGAATCGCCATCTCCCCGGTTGACCGCCTGGATGCACGCCGGAGGGCGCGCGCACTTGGAAGGTGACGAATTCATGATTTCCTTATAAAATCTTGATCAATCCAGGGCTACTCTGGCCACGCAGTCGGAAACCAGGCCTGAGGCTTGGCAATGGAGCTGTCCGCGAAGCGCCGGCTGCACGCTGGTTGGTTCGGCAGTCTCTCCGTCCAGTGCGGTTGCTTGAGTTCTGCCGCTGGCGCCAGGGACACGCGAAGGGTTGGGAGGCTGAGTCATATGAACGGCTTAATCTGGATCGGACAAGTGGCCCTGGCGGGCGTCTTTCTCACTTTAGGGACCTTCAAGCTCTTTGCGTTTGCGCCGCTGATGCAGGCCGCGGACAGTCGAGCGTCTATGCGCGTCACCACGACGTCACTTAGCGAAAGGATACTCGGCTTCATTGAGGTGCTGCTGGCGTTCGGCGTGCTCATGCCCGACATCTACATGTCCGACGGCATGGTTCCCGAGTTCGTCATTGTCCGATCGTGCGCCGCGGGCCTGGCGATTCTCATGGTTGGCGCCACGATTTATCACATGCGCCGCAAAGAGCCCGCGGCGCTGGATTTCGCGCTCCTCTTCATGGCGCTGTTCGTGATCGTCGGCCGCTGGCCCTTCTGATGATTTCCCTTGCGCAGAAGAAGCAGGCAGAAGAATAGCCACGGCAGGCAGCTTCGCCACCGCGGCCACCGGCAACTCCACTGCGCCCGCATGGCCGATAGCAACGTCGCAGTTGAAACCTGATCGCCTGCTGGAGCCGGCCTAACTCCGCTGGCTCCGCTTTCTTACTAGAAATACTTCTTCAGCTTGAGAATCTGCGATTCGAATCCGTACCAGAGCGCCGCGGCCACTAGTGTGCTCACCGCCAGGCGCATGGCAACCACCGCCAGGTTTCCCGCCACGCCGTAGCGGTCCATTGCCACATCGAACGAGCCGATGTAGATGAATACCGAGACGTGCATCATATAGAGGCCGTAGCTGATGCGGCCGTAGAAAGCAGCAGGTCCGCGGCGCAGAAACGCATAGAGGGGGTTGCGCGCGCCCGTAGATGCGATGAGCGCCAGCACCATCCCGGCAAAGCCCACGGCCAGTGCCGAGTCAAGAAACGAGGTGCCGCCGGCGATGGTGCCCGCCGCGAGAAATCCCAGCACCGATCCGCCCAGGCCCATCCAGAGCCACGTGCGCCGGTTGAGCGGCAGCGTGTAGAGCGCGATGGCCAGCAAACTGCCCCAGGCTATTCCATCCAGGTGAATGAGCGTGTGGGTGGGCGTCATCCAGTGCAGATTGGCGTGGCGCAGTAGCGGCGAAGCCGCGAGCGTGCCCACCAGAGCGCCGGCGAGCATCCAAGGCCGTCGCAGAACACGCGCTAGCGGCGCCCACACGAAGTAGTACTGCTCCTCGATAGCCAGCGCCCACGTGGGACCGATGGCCGGCGGCAGCGTGAGATGAAACAGGTTCTGGACGCAAAAGAGGTAAGCCAGCCACGGCGCGGTCTTGATCGCCTCCCACACGCTGGGACCGATGAACCAGGGCGCATTCAGATAGACCACGGCCAGGAGCAGTAGATACACGGGCCAGATGCGCAGCGCCCGGCGCGCATGAAAGTTGTGAAAGTAGCGCGGCTTGTCGCGCGTCGCCAGCAGGATCGACGTGATGAGGAAACCGCTGAGAACGAAGAAGAGAATGACGCCGGCCCAGCCCCAGAGCGAAGCGCCGTAGATCCAGGTGCCCTGGAGCCGCGGATTGCAATGGTAGAGCACCACCGCCAGAATCGCCAGGCCGCGCAGTCCGTCAAGCTCAGGCAGGTAATTGGGAAGCCAACCGGGACGTTGCATGGGCGAAGGGTTCAAAGCGCCGATTCACTCGGGTTCTTTGGCGGTTGGTTCTTTGGCGATGGGTTCTTTGAGAAATCCCGCCACAACCCAGCCGGAGGCCCACAGAATCAATCCGGGAAGCGTCAGCACGACCGTGGCTGCCATGAGTCTGACGGAGAAGTGGTATTCGACGCCGCTGAAGCCGGATTGAGAAAAGGTCGGCTGGATCTGGTACAGGTTATACAGCGCCCAAAAAATCACAGGAGTAGCGGCCAACGCCATCCCCAGGAATTTCATCCTTCTGGTTCCTTCACGAGCGTTCATCAATTCTCCTTTTGAGCGAATCCTTCCACAATCCATCCGGCCAGCCAAAGAAGCGCGCCAGGGTTCCTACTCCCCACTGGCTACTCCCTATTCCCTGCCTTTACCCCGCCGCCAGTTGCCGAGCCCGCTCCGTGGCCCGCATCACGGCCTTGATGAGCGTCACGCGCAAGCCGCCCTCTTCGAGTTCCAGGATGCCGTCGATCGTGCATCCCGCGGGAGTGGTCACGGCGTCCTTGAGCAGCGCCGGATGGTAGCCGGTTTCGAGCACCATCTTCGCTGCACCATAGGCGGTCTGCGCGGCCAGTTGCGTGGCGATGTCGCGCGGCAAGCCCACTTTTACGCCGGCCTCGGCCAGCGCCTCAATAATGATGTAGAGATACGCCGGTCCCGAACCGGAGAGCCCGGTCACCGCGTCCATGTGCTTCTCATCTACGAGAACAGTCCGGCCCACGGTCTCGAACATGCGCTCTGCCAGCGCCATCTGATCGTCGTTGACGAAGCGTCCGCGGCACAGCGCCGCCATTCCCGCGCCCAGCGCCGAAGGCGTGTTGGGCATGGCGCGCACCACGGCGATGTCCATCCCCGCCGCCTCTTCAATGGCCCGCGTCTTCACCGAAGCGGCAAACGACACCAGCATCTTTGCGGGCGTCAGCGCGGGCTTGATCTCCGCGATCAGGTCTGGCACTTGGAAGGGTTTCACCCCGATCATGATCAGGTCGGACCGGCGCGCAGCCTCCAGGTTGTCGGTGCTCACGTCCACGCCCCATTGCGTGCTCAGCGCGATCGCCCGCTCGGGGTGGACAACCGTTGCGTGAATGCGCTCGGTCGAAAACAGGTTCTCTTTCAAAAACGCCTGCAGCAGAATGCCGCCCATCTTGCCCGCGCCCAGCACGGCCACGCGCACACTCGGCAATCGCGCCGGAACCTCCGGCGCCTTAACTGCGATCTCAGCCATTTCTTCTCACTTCCTGGAAAGAGTGATTGTGGTGCAAGTTCAAGGATACGCGCACGCGGGCCGTCCCCGCAGACTTCCGGCCCTGCGCCGCATGCAAGAAGGCGCCGGCCGCTACCTTGGCCGGCGCCATGCTTCGAGCTGTCGATGCCGCGGGCTTACCTGCTCAGCAGCGCCTCGTTGGCCAGGAAATCCTTTAAGGCCAAGTCCATATTGAGGTTGCGATCGGCCGCAGTCCACGAAGAATTCCAGAACAGGTATCCGCCGGGCAGGGTCATAAACTTCTGGCTGTCGAAGATGGCTGCCACCGACGTAACCACCCAGCCGTCATTCTCCTGAATGTAGAGCGGGGCCGTCTCGTTTCCGGGCTTCGGGCTGCGCAGATCCGCGACATGTTGGCCCAGGTGGAACAGCGCCACCGTCATCGACTCTCCCGTCAAGCGCTCCCGGTTGAAGATGCAATTGAACAGAATGCCGTCGGGCGAGTCCTTGGCCCCCGCCTCGTCCGGCGGAACTTCGTTGGTCGCTGCGTACGCAATGCTCACGCCGTTCTGCTCCCGCGATTTGGGAAATACCCCAAGGGCTCTCTCGGCTTGATCGTGCAACTGGCCAGCCTGCACGCGCGTAAGGATCTTTTGCGCGGCGTCGAATGGGTCGAGGGCGACGCTGTTCCCGTTGCCGGGACCGTAAGCCGAGGCCGTCGGCCCCTCGCCTTTGGTGATCGCGACGGCCTTGGAATAATCGATCTCCTTCGGAGTCACGTCCGACACCGATTGGAGCACCAGCCGCGCGGGATAGGCGTTCATGTTGCCGAATCCGCCCAAGCCCACGATCTTGCCGGAAGCATCGCGTTTCAGGGTCGCGTCGGCCACCGTGTCCAGCCGGCCCACCAGCGTCGCCGTCACCTCGTAGCGCGCGCATCCCAGGCACATGCCGCCGACTTTGTCGTTGGTCTGCGCCAGCAGCGTATCGAACTGCTTGAACTCCTTGCTCTTGTCAAGCGTCACTGGCGTGCGCGCGGGAGCCTTGTAGGTTCCGGCGAAGTTGTGCGCCGGCTCGACGGTCACGATCGCCAACGGACCCGACTTGGCCTTCGAGCCCTGCGGATACGAGAGCCAGATTGCGTTCACCTGGAATCCGCACTGGGGGTCGGTTGCATCCTTGATGACGAACTCGTCGAACCCGGCCACCACCGTGCCCTTGATGCGCACGATCTTGCCGTCGAACGGCGCCGGATTCTTCACCACGTCGCACACGCTCACATCCACCGGCGCCGCGGCCTGCGCATGCAGACCGCATCCAAAGGCCAAAATCAGGCCCAACAAGACAAAGGAACGCTTCATAAAAACCCTCTCCAGCCGCTGCTCGAACCGCACCGGCCCAAAAAATATTGCGGCATCAACCGCGATTCATCGGAACTCGAAAGAATATCATGCCGGGAGGGGAGTCTCCGCGCAAAGTGAGCTGCCTGCCGGGTGTATACTCCCTCCATCTCTCCCTTCGCCGTCTCGTCAAACGTATAGCGAGGTAACCTATGTCAGATGTGAACTGGACGAAGTTCTGGGATGACCTTAAGAAAATCTACGAAGACGAGGACAAAAACCTCGATTCATTTACGGCTGAGCGCCCGGTGCTTGAGCTCGCGCTGAAGGCAATCGCTCAAGACCTCGACCGCTCCTACTCCATTGTCGAACCATTGGGACGAGGCGGGGCCGGTGTAGTCATTCGGGTAACTGATAAACACCTTCAGATCGAGAGGGCTTTGAAGCTACCTCGCCCGCGCCAAGAGGATCTCATCGACACCGTTAGGAACGAGGCGGAACACCTGAAGAAGCTTCGTCACGACCACATAATTCGTGTTTATCATCTCTCGGCTGTCCCAATAGCCGGGTACACCCTTCCGTATCCATATTTCGTAATGGATTTCGTGGAAGGCGTTAGGAACCTCCGAAAGTCCATCGACGTTGCGCTCGCCTCCGCCGATAAAGCTGACGCCCTCTCAGAAATCACATCATGGCTTGCCAAGAAGCTTCTGTCAATCGCAGAAGCTCTTACCTACCTGCATCTCCATGAGACGATTCACTTCGATGTGAAGCCAGCCAACATCCTTATAGACCCCGAAGAGAAACCGATACTTAGCGACCTGGGTTTTGCAAAGCGAAAACTGGTGGGTGGGGAGGACGTTGTCGTTGGATTTACCCTCTTCTATGCACACCCGGATCTGCGCAGCGAATACCAAAAAATGTCGAGCCAGGACCGTGTGCGAAAAAAGCTGAACCCGTCCCAATTCAATTTTTCGTGGGACATTTACGCGTTTGGCAAGACCATTCTTGAAATGCTCTCCGCCATAGATAGTCACTTTCCCGACGCAGTCCCATATGACTACGCCTTCGTTTATCTTCACCTGATGGCTTGTCGAATGCTCGACGGTCGCAGTCAATCAGACACCGATACAGACCGCGCTCGGTTGATGCAGGCGCAAAAGAAGGAGGCGGTTTCAACCTATAGAGAAACTTGGCTGAATTTCGAGCCCAGAGATTTTACTGCAATTAAATACGCTTCGTTCTCACAGGTCCTCGCGGACCTCGAAGAGCTCGTCCACAACCGGCAGTGCGGAGAGAAGGTCGCGGAGCTAAACTCGTTTTTCGTCGATCGCGTTCAGATCGCCGCCGGGTCTCCAGCGGTATTCAGCGGCAGAGTAAAGGCCCTTGTCGAACACCCGTGCTTTGCACGTCTCGGGTCGGTCCTACAACTTGGAATTCTCAACACGGTATACCCGGGAGTCACACATACCCGTCTAGAACATTCGCTCGGGGCATTCAAGCACTGCCGATCTTACCTACAAGCGCTGTACCATGACCCATATAATCCGCTCTTTCGCCAGCTCATAACCGATGAGGATCTTCGAGCTGTTATGGTGGCGAGCTTGGTGCACGATTTGGGTCAGTTCCCGCTTGCTCACGAACTCGAAGAGATCGATAAGAGCCTCAAGCACGAGAAGTTAACAATTGCTTGGCTAGACAACCCGACGCGAGACAAGGCCGGGCATACGATTCGCGACGTAATCGAGGACAAGAAATGGGGATGGGGCGTCCCCATTGACCGCGTCAAGGAGATCTTAATGGCGCGAAAACGTAAGGAGGAACTCTTCGGGAGCGCCGACCTGAAAGATTCAATGTTGGGGTCGATCATTGACGGACCCCTCGACGTGGACAAATTAGACTATCTCATCAGAGACAGCCGTAATGCCGGACTTACCTACGGCGAACTCATCGATGTCGATCGCCTCCTGCGCAGCCTGACTGTCGTGATTCATCGAGACAAAGCTGGGCAATGCGTGTTAACAATCGGCACATACGAGAAGGGGCAATCTGCGGCTGAATCCTTGTCTTTCGCAAGGTATTTACTGTTTCAAGCCTTATATTGGCATCGCATCGCTCGGTCAGTTCGTGCAATGATGAAAGAGGCAATCAGGTTGATACCCCCCAAAGGCGGCGGGAGGACAGCAGTAAAGGATCCTAAGGGAACCTTGAGCAAAGCCTTGGAAGAGCTGTTGGGCATTACTTCAGAGCCCCAGATTTTAACGGCGAACGACGTCCTAAACCTTCTCGAGAAATTGACGAGTGAAGCCGGGAAGAAAATCATAAGGAACATTAAGGCGCGGGACTACTACAAGCGCCTGGCAACAATCTACCTGGATTCCGAACCCGAGGCGGGCGGGAAACAACCGTATTTGGACCGCTTCCGAGAAGCATGCGGAAAGGCTGGATTCAACGACGATGTCCAAGAGAGAATTCGTAACCTCCTGGATGCAAGCTTGGCGCAGCTCGAAGGTCCGGTGGCGTCGGCTCTCGCACCTGACCGGAGGAACCTGGCGCTCGAGCTCCTAAAAGAACCAGGGAAAATACTCTGCGACTGCCCGAAGGCCCCATACGGAACTAATGAGAAGCTGCTATTCATTCCTGAACCCCGACGACTCCAGCACAATTACATGACCCGAGTGAGGGTTGGGGAGCGGGTTTCTGAGATGTGGGAACACGTCTTCTTCAGGCTGATGAACATCGCAGCGAAGGGCAGAATCTTCTGCGACCCCCGAATACGGGACACACTTATGGCCGCAGTCGGTCCTGATTCAATCCGGGATTGCGTGCGGAAAGTAGTTGACGGAGATTGACCGACCGTTCGCACTAAGGAAAGCAGGACGTTCGTATTCGATCGAGCGTAAGGGTACGAGCGCACCCCGTCTATATCCCCCGATTGATCGAGAAGACCCGGCGGGTGGCCCGGTTCCTCAGGAAGCAAACTCACCACGGCAGTGGGTGCCCAGTGGTCCCGATTCTGGAATCCGGGAACCACGGACGTCGGCATCCGTAGGTCTCGAACTGCAAACCTCACCTTCCTCGCTCGCTCCCCCCAGCCCCTTGGTCTCTCGTCCCTGCACCCAACACCTTCCTCCATACTCTCTCTTCCGCCAGATCCTCCAGCGTCTTGCCTTTCAACGGCACCACTCCGTACACCACCTTGCAGCCCATCGCCGCCGCCATTCGCGCCAGCGAGCGCATCGAGATGGTCCCGCTCCGCTCGCTCACTTCGAGATCGTTCACCGTCGATCGCCCCACTCCCATCTTCTCTGCAATCTCTTTCACGGGAATCACCATCGCCTGCCGTACCGCCCTCAATAATTCATTCGTAGGGTTCGTCTCCCTCGCCGCTGTTCGGAAGGGCTTCATCTCCGCATCCAGTTTCTTTCGCGCCAGCCTCCGCTCCATCTCGACCATTCTCTCCCCCTCTCACTTTCCGCCCACTAACCAGGATTTCTCACAGGCCGCCGAAGACAGTACCGCCGGTCTCCTGACCGGCTGTAGCGGGGGTCTCCAGACCCCCGCAGGGCAAGCGGCGGTTGAAAACGTACCATTTCCTCTGCTGTCGGGAAACCTGTAAGAAATGCAGGCTGATCTCACACTAGCCAAAAGCGCGTAATTATCGGCAAAAAGCCGCTCTGGAAGCTCGATTTAGAGGCCGTTTTTCACTTTTTTGCACGCGTGGAACCGGACATCGGCAGCAATTTGCTCCGCTGGAACACGACGTTTTTCCAAAATAAGTCCGGCTCGGACCGGTCATTCATTGCGAGGGGATTCTTGCGCTCCATCTGTCGCCCTTTACCCGGACAAATTATCGTCATTTGTCCGGGTAAAACCGTACATTTTGCAATCCATTTATCGCCAATTCGCAGGCCGGCAAATACCCGGAGATTTTGCAGGCTTATAAGCCGTCATTTTGCGTGCGATTCCCGTCTTCTCGCTCCCTTGCTTACTTGCTCCCTTGCTCCCTGGTCTTCTCGATCCACGCATCGATGCGCTGCTCCAGCACGTCGAGCGGCAACGCGCCCGCGTCGATCACCTGGTCGTGGAAGGCGCGCATGTCGAACTTCGGGCCCAGCGCTTTTTGCGCGCGGTCGCGCAGCTCCAGAATCTTCAACTGCC
>Ga0326728_10017086_pt1 | contig 14626 bp, 15 predicted proteins | sample MB3enrmetagenome_FD_207602 | JGI IMG/M metagenome (GOLD analysis project Ga0326728, IMG submission 207602) | Lab enriched peat soil microbial communities from McLean, Ithaca, NY, United States - MB31MN | ecosystem: Environmental > Terrestrial > Soil > Wetlands > Peat | place: USA: New York...
TGCCGATGGCTTTCAATTCCCGCCGGCGTTTCGCGGTGGTCTTGGGATATGCCATCTTAAGTTCATGGAGCGTATCCAGGACAATCTGGGAAATAATCAGCCGGGCATTGTCCTTATCATCGGCGGGAACGACGTACCAAGGTGCGTGATGGGTGCTCGTCGCGCTCAAACAATCTTCATAGGCGTCCATGTATTGCTTCCAGTATTTCCTCTCGTGAATATCCGCGAGGCTGAATTTCCAGTTTTTGTCCGGCTCATCAATGCGCTCCAGGAATCGCTTTCGCTGTTCCTCCCGCGAAAGGTGGAGGAATACTTTAGCGATCCGCGTTCCGTTACGATAAAGGTGGCTCTCCAGGTTCACGATGGAGCGATACCGCTCCTCCCAGAGGGTTTTCTTGTCGCGCAGTTCCTCCGGAAGCCCCTGGCTGCGCAGAATCTCCGGATGCACCCGAACGACCAGCACTTCCTCATAATAGGAACGATTGAAGACTCCGATCTGCCCGCGTTCGGGAAGTCGGAACGTCGTGCGCCAGAGAAAGTCATGTTCCAGTTCGTCGGCGCTCGGCTGTTTGAAACTCCAAACCTGGCACCCTGCCGGGTTGACCCCGGACATGACGTGACGGACGGCGCCGTCCTTGCCGGCAGCGTCCATCCCCTGAAAAATCATCAGCAGGGCATAGCGATTGGACGCATAGTGAAGCTGTTGCAGCGCGCTCATCTCCTCAACGTGTTCTGCCAGGAGTTTTTGATATCGTTTCTTCGATTTGCAAAAGGGCTTCACAATCGTCGGCCACTCTTTGAGTTTGACCTTTTCTCCGGGCCGCACCCGGAAATCCTTGGAATTGATTTTCATCTTCATCCCTTCAGTGTCAGTCCCGCACAATTGGTGGGGTTTCGGCCACTTTTTTGGCCTTGATTTGAGTTCGTTTGCACTCGAAAACCAGTTCGTTTTTGGCCTCAAAAAACGCTAAGTCATTTGTTTTCAGTAGATCGTTAAGTTCGTTCCGTCAAAATAGTATCTCTCTCCGATACACCGAAGTTGCTCAGTGGAAACCCGTGATGCACGAAGTTTCTGGAAAGCCCCCACCCGAGTCTTGTATCTTTTATTTTCACAGACATTCCAGCTTCGTTCCTCGAGTTTTCAATACTGCGGCTGCCACAGCAGGCTTTGTGACGAGGCCGAACTTGCGGCGATGGGGTTCGAGGTGCTCAGCTTGAGTGAACTGTCATTCTGAGGCCCGGATCTTTGGGGCCGAAGAATCCCGTAGTTTCTGCGAGTCCCACATCCTGAATCCCGTCATCCTTTGTTTTCAAAGACATTCCAGCTTCGTTCCTCGAGTTTAGAATACTGCGGCTGCCACAGCAGGCTTTGTGACGAGGCCGAACTTGCGGCGATGGGGTTCGAGGCGCTCGGCTTGAGTGAATTGTCATTCTGAGGCCCGGTTCTTTGGGGCCGAAGAATCCCGTAGTTTCTGCGAGTCCCACATCCTGAATCCCGTCATCCTTTGTTTTCATAGACATTCCAGCTTCGTTCCTCGAGTTTTTAATCCTGCAACTGCCACAACGGACTTTGTGACCGGGCCGAGCTTGCCACAATGGGGTTCGAGGCGCTCACGTTGGGAATTGTCATTCTGAGGCCACGTTCTTTGGGGCCGAAGAATCCCTGTAGTTCCTGCCAGTCCCGCGCCCTGAATGCTGTCGTCCTTTTTTTTCATAGACATTCCAGCTTCGTTCCTTGAGTTTATCATACTGCGGCGGCCACAACGGACATTGTGGCGTTATCGAGTTTCGCTGTCATCAGGCAATGACACATCACCTGACACCGTTCTTTCCCTGAATCCCGAATCCTGAATCCTGAATCCTGCTGCGGCATTCCTTACTCCCGCGCCGATCTCGGAACCCCTTCCGTCGCCCCGTGGCGGCGTTCAGCATAGGACAACTATGCTAGCCTATTGTGGTTCGGATGTCAAGCGGAAAATGCGCGACCCGAAGAACTCCTTAGGGTCGGGACTGTGAGGCGAGAAACCCGCTTCCGGCAAGGCCCTGGCGCCGGCATACTCTCCGGCAGCGCGCCGTTCTACAAGTACACCCAGGCGAACAATCGTAGCGCGGACCTGTCCGGTAAGTCCGCGGCTTTTTGTTGTCGGTCGAGGATTCCCACAAGCCCCTATCGGGAAATCACAGACCCCAAAGAGCAGGGGCCTGCGCCAACCGGCCCACAGCTACGTTACTACGTTAGGAAGTTTGTGAAATCGCTGGCAAGTGGCGACATAAAGGACGTTATGTGGCATTAAATCGGGAGACGTGATAGGCTCGGTTTCCATGAGCGAGCTGGCCGTCATCAATCCGACTTCCGGGCCTGCGGGCGCGGCGAGGGCTGGAGGCGGCGTGAGGCGGTCAGGAAATGCTCTCGGTCAAGTGTGACACCGATGAACCGGCGGGCCCGGTGCGGGCGGCGACGAGGGTGAACTGCGCGTCGCTTCCTCCTTTGCACGCTCCGCCGGCAACTGTGCGATTCACAATTCCGGGCTGGCTCGGTCTCACCAGTTCCTGAACGGAATCCGGCCGTACAGGTCCGTCTTTCCAGCAGCGGTCATGCGGCACCGTCCTTCGCTTTGGCGAGGGCGGCGAGGGTTTCATCGAGCGACATTTCAAGCCCGTGGACTGCGCCCGCGAGATCTCCCTGCTCCCAGGAATCGATAACTACGCGCGCGGCCTCTGTTTGGCGTTCGAGGGCGTCGATGAGGTCGTGAATGGCCTCCGGGAGGGAAGATGTGGAGCTTTCTTCGTCGCGTTCCTCCTGGTAATTGTGACGTGCGCGGTCAAGCGCCGCGTCGAAGTCAAAGTTTCGGGTGTCGGCCCAGTGCATCAGGTCGCAGAGGAGGTCTCCCAAGCTCTCCTCATGGTCGCAGTACGTCTCTTCGCGAAAAGCCAGCACCGCCTTGTCGGCCCAATTGGCGCGGTCGAGATTCGTAATCATGCCGCACCGCCTTTCGCGTCGGCGATGGCTTTGAGGGCGACGGCCAGGGAGTCTTCGAGATCGCCGACCGCGCCGGCGAGATCGCTGGTTCCCCAAGCGTTGAGTTCGGCCCGCGTAGACTCGCTTTGCCGGTCGAGAGCCTCGATGAGGTCCTCGACGGCTTCCGAAAGACCATTCATCTCGTCCCATGCGTCGATAATTTTGCGGGTGGTTTCGACCTGGGATTCGAGAGCTTTCAGAAGTTCAGGGGCATAAAGCTGGAGCCGGTATTCGTCGGTCATCCAGGTCAGCACTTCCTCCGCTTCTTCGCTGACGAGACGAATCTCCTGAAGTTCCGCCATGTCGCCTGGAGTGATGCCCAATTTTTCAGGATTGGTTTGGAAACAGTCTTGGGCGGCACGAAGCGCTTGCTCGGGGGTGTGGCCGATGAAAATGTCGTGAGCGCTTCCAGCCGTGGTCCGAAAATACGCCATGTACTCGCTTTGCCGGAAAACTCCGATTTTGCCGGAGTGGGCGGAGGCTGCGCAGCGCGCGGGGCTGTCGTCATCCCATTCGTGACTGCCGTCTTTCGATAAGTTGGGATCGGTTCCGTCGTTGGTGACGCGCGCCCATATGGACGCATTGACGTCGATCTGGTCGCTACTGCCGCACTCGGGACAGCGCAGGTGAAAATAGTCGATCATGTGATTTCCCTTTCTGTTAGGAGGCCGCCGACATGGGCCCCACAGCGAAGCGACGGCCCGCTGGTGGCGGCCCTCCGGGATTTGGGAATTTGCTGCGACGGCTTCCGGTTGCGATCTGTGAAGGAAAGCGGGGAACCCAGCCGGTCGCTGCCGGCGGGCGCGTAGAGCCTGGTCACGCCACGGGCGGGACGGACCATGAGAGGAGTGGATAATGGAAATTCCGGTCTGAACCTGTCATACTCCTCGCCCTCCAGCGAGAAACGGCCTGCCTGCGCGACCTTGAGGGGGTGACCTTTGACGGAAGCTCAGTGGGTGGAACGGATAGCGGAAATCTTGCGAACGCGGCTCCCTTTGAAGAAATCACTGCAAATAAAGACTCGCGTCAAACTCGCGTACCAGTATGAGATTGACGTGTACCCAAGCGAAGCCTCGGAGAAGCCAAGAGCGATGGCCTCCGAATTTCAAACGGACCTAGCCATAGTGGAGAGCCTTCACCAGGGGTGGAAACCGCGTGTGGTGGTCGAGGCCAAGCTCGGTACGGTCACCAGCGATGGTGCAATCACTTACAGCCATAAGGCGGGCCTCCACCGTGCCGTCCAGCCCTACCTCCGTTACGGAATCATGCTTGGAGACCGGGAGGACTATCCGCTGCCGGGACGCTTGTACCGGCACGGCGCACAATTTGATTTCATGGTCTCCTTCAAGGGGTTGGAGCCCACCGAGGAGGAGCTTCAAGCACTCATCGAGCTACTGAAGGCAGAGGTGGAGGCATCGCGCATACTCGAAAAGATTTTTGCCGAGCATCGCAAGCCGGGCCGTGATAAGTACACCGTCCTCCACCGCAAGTTGATTTTGAAGTAGGGGGTTTTTGCATATCCCCGCGAAAAGGGTCATTCCAGACTCAATCGGCCAAAGCAACCTCGTGATCGCCTGGGAGGGGCCCACAGCAGTTCTAAGCGTCGGGAGTTTCGACCAATCGAGCCCAGTGCCGGGCTACGGCAGTGACGCGGCGGGAGTGCGCTCTTAGGGGTATAATAAAGTCCTTCGCAAGAGCCCATGGCAACAAAACGGCATCTCCGGAAGCGAACCCAGCCGAACGTTGAAACGGCCGTCCTTGCCAAGAGCGCCCGGCGATGTGCGCTCTGTTTCCACCTGTCGGGCGACCTGACTGAAAAGAACGGCCAGATTGCACACTTAGACGGCGACCGAACTAACGGAGCCGAAGACAATCTTGCATGGATGTGCATGGACCACCACAGCCTCTTCGACTCAAAAACGAGCCAACACAAGAACTACACCATCCGAGAAGTGAAGCACGCGCGCTCCAAACTGTACAAACTCGTGGCTGACTGTAGACATTTGGCCGCTCGGAACGCTCTTCCGCGCGAGCAATCCGACCTTCCGAACATAAGGGTCGAAATCCTTGATGCATATTTCCCCTCAGAGGCCGCTGCGAAGCTCAATCCCGGTGCTAGTGAGGACACGTACCTTTTCGTTAGGTGCCGCCTGGCGAACACAGCAAACCAGAGCACCACCATCAGGCGTTGGGGGCTTACCGTCAGGGTTCCAAAAGATGGCGTTTCATTGAGTTCCATTGACGCCGCAACGGACGTTAAGTTTGATATCTATACGGCGCAACTTTTGCATCTGTCGAACTTTGTGGTGAGGCGCCGGGTGCTTAGACCGTTTGAGACGGGGAGCAAGTCGGAGGTCATTCGAGAGACTCTTCGAGATATCCGCAATGAGAAACTCGTTTTATCGCGCGGCGTGGGCGAAGAAGGCTGGATCGCCGGTGTGTTTGTGGCACGGGTGCGCGAGGACTTCAAGAATGGGCTGATCTATTTGGCAGTTATGGATGAGTTTGATCAGTCATTTAGCGGCAACTTCATGGTTGTATTTGCTCCGACAGCAACCTACTCGATCGAGCGCGCCGAATAATTCAAGGCGTAACGCAGATCGCCATCGGCAGACCGGAGATGCGGAGATAGCCGGACATAAAGGACGTTATGTCTGGCTAAACGGCGGGCTGAGACACATTCAGGGGGTCAAGGGGGCAGGGCGGGGGTAGTGTCCTAATTTGAATTCCTCAGACTTTTGAGTGGTACAATTATTGTGCCATGAAAATACTCGGCGTTGCAGTCCTGCTCGCCATCGTCGCGGTCGCTATAGGTTGCGTCGCCGTGTGGTGCCCGGCTGGTTGGATCGAGCGAGCGAATGCGTCTTCCACCATGGTTATTGCATTCTTCGCTTTTGTAACCGCCGTATTTGTATTTGTTCAAGCCAGCTCGGAGCAACAAGAACAACGGGCTTGGGTTCTCGTCAAAAGAACGGGTGACCCAGAGCGGTGGTACGCTCCCGATAAACCGGGCTATTTCCCCGGTATGGTTTTTGAGTTTAACGTGTTTGGGGAAACACCAGCCCGAGTCATAGCGTCGCAATTTGTCTTGCGCCCGGTACCCGCAAAAGAGGGGGTTAAGCCGCCCGAACCGGACCTGCCAGCAATCCCCGATTACGGCCCGAGATTTATTGACCCAGAAATCCCCGCCCAGGGCAGACTGTTGCCACCAGATGCGGGGTTTCAGGTTCGGATTCGGCTTGACCCTCCGACTATGACCGAAGAGCAATGGGAGAAGCTGCGGGACGGAAAAACAATCATGTGCGCATATGGGTTCATCGAGTATAAAGACGCCTTTGGGTGGAGAAGAAAAACCCGCGTTTGCTACATCTACGAATTTAAGTGGGGCGGCGTGATTACCGCACCAGACGGAACCGTGCTTAATCCGCCTGGATTTCGCGTGGGTGGCCCTCCCGCCTACAACGAAGCAACCTAAAAACAATCCAAATTAGGACACTACCCTCAATCAAGTCGCAAGTGCCCGGTAAAGGGTGGTCCGGTCCACGTTCAGAAGCGCGGCAACGTCCTCGCGGCGCTTGCCTTTGTCGATCTGCTCGCGTGCGTGCTCGATCTGCTGCGGCGTCAGTTTGGGCTTGCGTCCGAATTTCACGCCTCGGCGCTGCGCGGCATTCACCTCGGCGCGGGTCCGTTCGCTGATAAGGCTGCGCCCTAGCCGGTCGAGTTTCCAGACGGTGAGGCTGTCGCCGCGTTCGAGATTGAACGGTGTTGCGCTGAGCCTCGACGAAGTAAAGCGGAGCGACCATCTAGGTCTTATGCCCTGATTGGCCCGAGGAGGTCTCTGAGGTCCGGTTCACTTTCGGGGTCTTTCTGCACGCGTTCAAAACAAGGCCTCAGGTCAGAGCTGATTTGACGCTTGCTGTTCTTCAACCAGGCCCGATACTCCCCTGCAACCCAAAGGTAGGCGTCGAGCCCTGCACAGTCGCAAGTTAGGCTGGCTAATTTACTGAGTGTTTCGATGTTTTCGCAAAACCTGATGTAGCGCTCGGGTTTCCGGGATTGAGCCTGCCCGAGGTGCCAAGCGGCCATCTCCTCCGCGTAGCTGTCCAAGATTGGGAGATTTGAGTCGACGAAAAAGTGCCCGAACTTTGCGACGAAGCTGTAATGCGCGCGCCCCGTAATTTTTTTCTTAATGGCGTCGACAAGCTCCTCGACAAGGAGCGGACCGGTTGTGTGGGTTTTCTCCAGCAGTTCTTCGAGGAGCCCGGCGACTTTGTAGATTGCGATCACGTTTGTCCCGTACAGTGTGTTCAGCACGATGGCCTTTACTCGGATCGCGTCGTGACGCTCCGGGAAGGCTTGTTTCAGTTGAACGAGTTCCCTGCTCTCCGAGCCGGCCCAGAACCTGGATGCGGCGTCAATTTGGCTCTGTGTCAGCGGCTGCGCCAAGGTGGGTGTCAAGTCATTGAGGAGGGCATCAGCCGCGGGATCGCCTGTGAACTCAATCAATTTTTCTTTTGGAGCTTCGAACAAACTCCGGCCCTTCTCAACCAGCCTGTCGCGTATGGCCGTCTCGTTCATTGCCCATCCTGCCGAGAAGCGTTCCAGCAAGTATAACACTGCTCGTCTCTGACATCCGCGCGGCGTCGTTGCACAAAGGACCCTTTTTGGGACACTGGCCGGGGGCCAAAATTTCGAGCGTCTTTTGCTAGACGATAAAGTATGTTATCGTCCCATTGTTCAATCGTTCCTTCGGCGAGAGCTCTCCCGAACCGGGCCAACTGGTTTAGGGATGCGGATTCGTGCTCGAATGTCCCAAGCGATCAGGGGGGTCTGGCCAAAAAGCTCCCGGTGGGACCGTGAGATACAATATAGCTGAGGTCACCCTATGTCTTCGATTCGTAAAAACTTCCTGGTGGAGCTGATCAAGCTCGACCTCCGGTCGCGGTTATCGAATACCGATAAGCAGGATGTGGCATCCGCTCTCAACATATCTCTTCCCGAGGCAGAAGCTGTTGCTATTGGACTCGAGGAGGATGGCTGTATCAAGACTGTCGGGGTCGGAGGAAACATAGTGCCTACAGATAAGGGACGAAGGCTTGCGGCTGACCCGAACTGGGAAAGTGAGTAACATCGGCTTTCCAAACTGGCTGGCGCACTACCGGAAAACCCTTCCTTTCCGTTTCTATGAGAGTGTGATAACGTCCTTTATAAGGCTCTATGCCGACCTTAGCCCGCGCCACAAAATTGTCCAACCTCGATGACCGGGAAGCCCGGTCCGCACTGGTTTTCTACCGTGCGGCCGACGAAGGCATCCGCTCTCCCGGCGATGTTGTCTCGCTCCTCAAGCGCAAAGGCATCCGGACCGGCATTCTTCGCGCGCGAAATCCGATCACTCACGATCAATGGTGGATACCAGTTGTGGCAGCGGCAGGTGTGCCTTATTTTCAGGCTCTGGCGTCCGTGATCCGGGCCTGGCTGAAAGAACGCAGCGGGCGCAAGGTAAAACTCGAAACCGCGCGGCTGAAGATCAGCGCCGGTACGCCTGCCGAAGTCGAACGTCTGTTGGCCGCGATCGCCAAACATGAAAAGCCGCCCGACTTGTTACATGTAACCAAAGCCGCCCTCAAAGCTCCCGCCAAAAAGAATGCAAGGAAACGATCCGACAAGTGAAAACTGAAATCGTCCTTTCCCCTGCCCCGGAGCTTCAGCCCGCGCTCCTGTTCATGCCGATGCCGAAGGCGGCAAAGCGCGTGCTGGAATTTTTCATGGCCCAGATCAAACAATGGCGCGTCTGGTGATCGTTCAGAGGTCATGCCGCAAGCCTCGAAATCGTGCTGTGGCTGACGTTGTAGCTGCGGGCAATTTATCGCATCGGCTCGCCCTTCTCGCGTCGCCGGACCGCCTCGCGCTGCTGGTGCGGCGTCAGTTTCGGCTTCCGGCCCATCTTCACGCCGCGCGCGACGGCACGCGCCCTGCCCTCTCCTGTCCGCGCGCGGATCAGCTCGCGTTCGAACTCACCTAGGCCGCCTAGCACGGTCAGCATAAGGCGGCCATGTGCCGTCGTGGTATCGGCCCAGGTGTCGCCAAGCGACCGGAATCCGGCTTTTCTGTCGGTGATCGCTGCGAGGGTGTTCAGTAGGTCGCGCGTCGAGCGGGCCAGCCGATCAAGGCGTGTCACCATGAGCACGTCGCCGGCGGCGAGTTGGTCGAGCACACGCCGGAGCTGCGAGCGGTCGGTCTTGGCCCCGCTCGCCACCTCCCGATAGACCTTCTTGCATCCGGCTTTGGTGAGCTGGCGCACCTGCGCGTCCACACTCTGCCTGTCCGTTGATACCCGCGCATAGCCGTAAATCATCCGATTCTTATGCACCGGATTTCTGCACCGGAAAAGCCCCGTTCTTTCAACAACCTAATTTTGGTGCGAAATTCTTGATTTATGCACGGGACTGTGCGGCGCGTGACGCGGAATATTGTGGAGCGGATTTCGATTTGAACTGAATTGGGTGTTACGGAGAAAGCAGGAACTTGAAAGATCGACAAACAGCGTGGGACAATAGTGATGAAACGGAGGTGATGCCAGTGACCAAGATCGTTTCTTGGATCGTGACACCACTCCTACCTCTTCGACTTTGCCACAGCCACTGTTGACCCAGGCTTTAACGCAGCCTGATGGTGGAAGCGGCGACTGCCTTAGAAAGGTGAGAGCAAAGCGCCCATTACCGAAGCTCTTTAGGAATCTGAGGGTCGGCGGCCAAGCGTTAATGGTCGTCGGCTAGAGGGTACATGCAGACTGGACTGGGGGCGAACGAAGCCCCCTTTTTTCGGTTTCCATGTGATACCTGTCGGGGGCGAAGCCGAGTGGATCGCGATATGACTCCCACCCCAGAAAATCGGGAAGTAAAGCTAGTACATGGTATGAGAGGAGGCATTGCCAGCGACCGCATGGAGCAAATCCATTTGGGGCTGCCATATTCTATGGGACTGCGTGATGTGCTTCCTTATCTGGCGGACCCACTCGCCGCGCCACATGTCAGGATCGACAGGATGCGAGCAAGAGTCAGGCTTTCGGACGGTTGGCACACCCTCAACCAAGCTCGTATAGCCTTAGTTGAGTCGGAAGCGTGCAGGGTCTTTTACGAAGACGTTCAACCCGACCCGGTCGAGGCAGACTATCGTTGCCGCTTTTATCTCGACGATGCTGCCTTACGGCTGTATTCCAGCTGCGAACATCTGCTCTGGTGTGTTGTTGCGTATTGGAACCTCCCTAGCAACGTTTCACAAAGGAAGGCGAGGCGGAGCCTATGGGGCCTGGTCAAGAGGATTGTCGTTCACTTAACGCGCGACTTGGTCAACGTCGCACGCGGGAAGACGGGCGATAGGCTGCCTCCGTTGCTCGCTCGTGTTATCCGTGAAGCAGAGCGATCCGAGCATCCGCAGGTCAGTGGCGAAGTTGCAAAGATTTTGCGACGGCTAAGGTCCAAGGAGGCGTGGAAGGAGTGCACCAAGTACAGGCATGATTGGGTTCACAATCGCCTTCCTGCCATCAAGGGATTGTCAACCGACATCGTGTTCAAAACTTTCGATTATGGACAGGAGCTACCGCCGGAGATACTCAAACACGTTGGGCCGAAAAAGGGCGTCAAAATGACGGTGGGGGTAGGTAGGGACATCTCGATACTTCGTGAGACTGTGCGAAACGCTTACGGTGAACTCTTCCAGGCGTACGAGAGGCTTGCAAAACTACTCGCCAAGGACAATTAAGCTTTACGACCGGCGCCAAGATGAGATTTCACTCGACGAGATCGAGCGGACATTAATTTGAGGGGATGATTCGAATACCAACGGCGGCAAGGGCTGCTCGAACCGATTTGACGCTGATTGGAGTCAGGTAATGCCATTCAATAAGATGTACGCCGGCCTTTTCGCACGCCTCTCTCTTGGCTTTATCCAAGGCCTGTCGGTCTTTCAAGCCCTGCTCTGCACCCAAGTGATCGAGAGGGAGGTAATGCTGTTCGCCTTGATATTCTATTGCGAGATTCAGAGTGGGTACAAACATGTCGAGCCTCTGGTGACCAAGCCATCTGGGTCGTGCCTCCAGCACGATTTCATAACCGGCCAACACGCCCCGAACACACTTGGCGAGGTAAGTTTGTTGAAGCCATCCCTCACCTTTTGCCGGGAGCCCTTGTTGCAGCCGGTATAACCGTTCCATATCAGCCCGGAAATCTCGATAGCCGCGTGGATCAAAGATACGACGAACCTCGTCTCTCATTTGCCACCCGGACGGGACCGCTGGATTCTTTACGATGAACTCGTCTGGGGCTGGCTTCCCGGTTTTGATTCCGTATCGTTTTCGAAACCACTATTCACGTTGTTCGCGCCAGAGCTTTGTGATGCCAAGACGGTGCTCTTGAAAAAACGGCAAAGCCGTTCGGGACTCTTCCCTGATCTCCCTGTTCCGAATCCGCCGATCCAAGTCTTGCGAGAGTTTAGATAGCGGAATGTCAAGCGTCTTTTCCGCCTTCAGTGAGAAACTTACTACGCAATCGAGTTCTTGGTTTTGTGAGGCGGGGAGACGGTCTTGCATTGCGAAACGGGCGTCGAGGTCACGAACGGCAGCTAAGGACAGTTCCTGGAGCAGCCGCGCAAGTATCGGCTGGTCAGCTACGGAAGCTTCAGCAAGTTGGTGGTCGATGCCGGTCAGGCCTGCCACCCAGGCGTCTCGGTAAGCGGCGGGCTCGTCGGTCACGACCTCTTGCGCCGCTGCAAGCCCCAAGCGAGCTTCTTCCCTGTGATTGCCCTCAGCGCATCTGAGCCGCGCAAGGCGCACGGCAAGATCGCTTGCTGCGCGCCCTCCTCGCTGCCCTCCCCCAAAAGCACCTGCCCAACTACTTGGTATCTCTGAACTGAGAATCCTTTCAGCGAACCCACCATCCAGCGAAAAATGCTGACAGGCCCAGTCAAACCCATTCTGTCTCAGAACCCTGGGGTCCGTCCTCGCTCTGGTTCTCATGTTACCGGTTCCTGCGCTAACTTCATAGAACAAGAAGGTCGCAATAGTCCGTCAGCGGTCCCAAGGTCAGAGGAATTGGGTCCAGCGCACCGTGCTTCGTCAGGAGTTCCCATAAACCAGATGGCCGTTTGGAAGAACACGATGCGCGCGTTGAAGCCGCATTTCGTCACGACTTCTGGCGTTGCCGCCAATCATGTTCGGTCCGAAAACAGAGCTCGCCGACTTTGACGAGCTTTACGTACCAGTCGCACAGCGACGTTGCCCGCGCCTCCACGTCAGCCGCCTCTTTTGCGTCGAGTTCGCCGATTACATCTTCATGTTCATGATATGGCGCTTCTCGATCACTGGCGGCGTACCATCGCTTCTCTTCGAACGCTTTGCGCTCTGCGGCAATCAATAGTCTTTCCGTGTGCGCGGGCAGGGTCGCGAGCCCGTGTACTACTTCGTTTCGAACATCTCGTGCTTTGAGGATAGCTTTGAATCCTTCTTGTAGCTCGTCTGCTTCTACTCCCAAGCCCGACTCCCGAAGTTTGTCGCATGCCTTGGTAGGTACGCGCTTCTCTTTGGTCTTCCTCCCGAGGGTCGTGACATTGATGAAGTCGCTCAGCCGGTCGGCAGCCGAGGTCACTGTGACAAGAGCGGCGAACTCGTTGAAGTCAAAGGCTGTTGGCTCAATGCGGATCGGCGGGACCGCAGGTTGATGGAGCAATGCGTGGCCAATGAAGTGGCGAGCCGTCTTCATCAGGCCAAAGAAGTCGTGGCCCAGTTCCATCAGTTGTTTCTCGGTTTTGGTCGGTGCTCGGCCTGGCGGGGCGTTTTTTTGCCAACCATCAAAGTCATGGTCGTATGGAGGACTCAGTGCCCACATGCTGTATCCGATAAACTCAGGGTCAACGTCGTTCTCGTTCAGCCAGCCGAAGGCGTCAACATCGAAGACTCCACGGCTACAAAGAAGCTCCTCTGTTGTTTTCCGTAGAACATCAAGGTCAACAGTCATTCTGAATATTCTAGCAGCGCCGGGGCCACAACCTCAATTTTTCTTGAACAGAATTGCCGCTTCTGTTCAACGGGGCGGGTGAGCTTGCCGAAGTCGCTGCCGCACACTGGAAAGGGCAGGGCGGGATATCCTCTCGTGTGCGGCTATCGCCTCGCGAAGCGCATCAAAGCCCAGCTGGTCAACTGAGCGCGTTGGATGTCGAGTGGGTGGCTGATTCCAGAAGAGGCTCGAGTTCACAGCATCTCTACTCCCTTAAGCGATCGGCCAATGCCGAGACCGTAGCAAGTGCTGTGTTAAAATCAGGGGCCTCGCCGTAGACCATGTCCCGCAGAAATGCTGCATAGTAGCTGGCAAAGCGATCATCGGCAGCGAGGCCGCCTACCGCCCGCAAAGTTTCAGCAACCGGATTTTCGCGGTATGCGGGAAACTGGTGGCCGTAAGCCTCCACGTCGGCGCGCATGATCTCCCTGGCCAACGCTATAACCTCGACCGGATCGTAATGCGATCGGATTACGTGCAGGTCGTACACGTGGCGCACGAGGGTTTTGTCGCGCGGGCCGCCAGCATCGGCAAGTTCGGCCCCCGCGCGTCTGGTCAGCGCGACAAATTTCTCCGCAACTGTCTCGACGAGTGCCACGCAAGAAATCGACGGCACTTCTGGCGGCTGCTTAAAGGCATCCGCCAAAAAAGAAGTCACGCTTTGTTCGACGGGCGGTAGACGTAGCGGCCAAACGGCTGTCTCAATTTGAATTTCCGGCCGCAACGCTCCCTCACCGGTGACCAGCGGCGTATAGGGCAGGCGATAGATCGTGTAGCGGCTTGCGTTGGCGGAATCGCGGTGCGCCGGATTCTCCGGATCAAACTGAAACCCGGCCTGCAACAGGGCGGCGGTGACGTTGTCGCGCAATTTACGCAGCTCCGCATGTGAGCGCGGTTTGTCCGATACGATCTTCAAGTCGATGTCTTCCGACATGCGCCGGGTAAGACGGTGGGCCCGGCTCAAAGCCGTGCCGCCGCTGAACACCACACGAAACGGCTTCACGTCAGCGGTGTTGATCGCCGCAAGCGCCCTGACAACATACCAGTCCTTCTCGATCAGGACCGGACTTGGCAGATCGAAATGCTTTTGAACTTCGAACAGATCCCGGAGAGACGGTTTATCGCGCAAGCACCAAGTCCTGCCTGCCATCGTGGAGGCGGCGCGAAAATCTCCCTCTTACCCGCACGACCGGATTTAGCGGAATCTGTGTTGAGCGTCCCTCGTTGTAGTCGCGTTCGGCTTCGGACGGTTCCCATTTCACGCCGAGCTTAGTAAGGGCTTGCCGTGCCGCGCCTAAGAATCCGCCCCGGCTGTAAAGGATTGGATCGCCGGAAAGACGCGAGACAACTGCGCGGCCATAGACCCCGTAGCCGAGCCGCACGAGGCGTTTTTCACGCACGAGAATACGCAGGACGCGCAGGACCTGATCCTCGCCGCCGAGATCCCTGAACTCCCGAGGCAGGAACACGTCTTCGCCGCGCTTCCGGGCGATTCGGCACTCAATCCTCTCGCGCAATGTCTTCGGTGGACGCATGACAGCACCTGCAAAAACCCGAC
>Ga0326728_10017087_pt1 | contig 14626 bp, 8 predicted proteins | sample MB3enrmetagenome_FD_207602 | JGI IMG/M metagenome (GOLD analysis project Ga0326728, IMG submission 207602) | Lab enriched peat soil microbial communities from McLean, Ithaca, NY, United States - MB31MN | ecosystem: Environmental > Terrestrial > Soil > Wetlands > Peat | place: USA: New York...
TGGTGCTCCTCCTCTTCCATGGCCCGGAATTCCCGGCGGATTCCGTCCAGACATCGCTCTTCCTGCACCCGGTACTGCGCCGCGTCCGCCGCCATGGTCTTTTCGCCCTGCGGCTGGTTCATCACCAGATGAAAGATGCTGAAGGCGTTCTCAATTTGATCATCCAGGCGGTCAAGCCGCGACTGTTGGTGAGGGTCATCGGCGGTTAGACTGCGGAGATGATCAAATTGCCCCTGGGCCTGGGCGACGCTCGAGAAATAACTGTTGCGAAACCGCTCGTCCCTGACCATGGCGAAATCTGTGGCATCGTTCTGGGCCCCTTGGATGGCTGAAAACGTCTCGGAGATTGCCGCCAGGACTTCATTCGTCCTGGCAACTCGGCCATTCACCAGGATGAGCCGCTGGGTGTTCCGAAAGGAAGCCACCCCGGCAACGATCAACACCACCGCCGCCAGTCCCGAAATGATTCCCAACTTATTTTCGACGGTCGCCTTCATCCGTTACCCCTAATTGTTATTACGTCGGTAAAACACACTCATCGGCAGAAACCGCGTCCAGGAAGAACAAAACTTAGGGTGAGGACAATTTGCCGGAGTGTAACCCAAGGGAAACACTGCCGGAACGGAAGTAGGAGGCAACGTCCGACCGCTGCCTCCTAAGACCAAACTTAACCGCCACGTGTACGATAGGGAACTGGTACTAATGGGTAATGGAATACCCTGGTAAATCAAGTTACCATGACGCATAGAGGGCGCCCCTCGCGCCTGAAGGAAAGTTTTATGAAGGACTCACAAACCCGCCGCAGTTGCCGGGTTGCGATGACCGTGCCCATCCGCGTGTTTGGGATTGATTATCGGGGAATTGACTTTACTGAAGAGGCTTACACCCTGAGCGTGAACCTGCACGGGGCCAAGATCAAGCTGACCCACCAATTGCTTCCCGATTCGGAAATTCGCCTGCTCAGCCACCCTACGGGACGCGATTCGGTCTTCCGCGTCGTGTCCAAACTGCAAAGTCACGAACTGAAGTTTACTTATTGGGGCGTGGAGAATCTGGACCCGCAAAACGATTTCTGGGGAGTGGAGATTCCCATCCTCCTGCCCGGAGAGTCTGCCTATGTGCACGTGACGATGGTGTGCCCGGGCTGCTCGGCACGCGAATTCTTGAAGGCGGATGACGCCCTGCTCGCCTCGCTTCAGGAAAAAGGCGGGGTGGCGCGGACTTGCAAATTTTGCCGGAACCCGGGACTTTGGAAACTGGCTCCTTCCCGGCCGGTTTAAGACAAGGTCTATTGCTCGCGATAACCCAGGATTTCCGCCACCACACCCCGGAGCACGCGGCCCTTTTGCGGCGCAGTCTTGTCGATCCGCGAGGCGTACTCGATGCGCTGCACGATCAGCCGGTACTTTTGGAATTCACATTCCTCCGGCAGCATCAGAAGGTCGCTGCCACTCAGTTCATTAAAGTAAATCTCACTGCTGTTTGATCGTACTTCCGCGCCCGCCACCCGGGCCACGATCTTGCCGTCCTGGTAAATGGCGTCTTCTTCGTACTTCGCCGTCCGCCCGACAGGGGCAGTTGCGGATTCTGGGGATCTGATTTCTTCACTCACTGTTGAGTTTGTGCTCCTTTAAAGGGTTATGCGTTGCGCCCTGCCTGCTTCCGGCAGTCCTGAAACAATTCTTCAGGAAACTCCCCCAGCGGTCAAGAGGTTTGAGGGATCTCCGTCACCGCCCGAACGTCCCCATCAATTCCGCCTGCGCCAAAACATGACCTTGCATCGCCGTGCCAACATCTTGGCGGTGGACGGGGGCGCGCATATTCAGCACCGTATCGAGAGCAAAGAGCCGGAAGAAATAACGATGGGGTTTGCCGGGCGGGGGGCAAGGGCCGCCGTAGCCGTTCTGGTGAAAGTCGTTCATGCCCTGCCTGCCGCCGCCCGCCACGGCGTCGCCCGTGGGTACGCCCTCCGGCAAGCGCCGCGCCGAAGCCGGCAAGTTGTACACCACCCAGTGAACCCAGGTGCCGGCGGGAGCGTCCGGGTCATCGACAATCAGCACAAAGCTTTGCGTATGCGCCGGGGGTTGGCTCCAAGCGAGAGCCGGAGAGACATTCACGCCGCTGCACGTAAATTGCGCGGGAATCGTGCCGCCCGGCCGGAAGGCGGTGGTGCTCAATTCCAGCTTTCCGGGAGGCCCCCCGGCGCCTGAAACCCCTGCCCCCATAATGGCCAGGGTCAGGGTGAGGGCCGCACAGGCGCTTCTCCACAAGAAGGGTTCACCCATCCTCGGGCCGGCAAATTCGCGGGGGGACCGCTTTGAGTCAGCATGCATGGCGTTCGCCCTCCTTTGCACATGAGCTTCTGGAATTCCCAACAGAAGAGTGGTAGGTATAGCACAGAGCGGCACCCCGCGACCACATATGTTTCAAAGGGGCAGCCCTCGCGCCTGCCCTCCCGGTCGGCATGGCCGAATATAGGGAGCATACGAGGAGTGCCCCTGCGACCTTCGGGGGCGGAAACCTGAGCCGAAAGTCTCGATTAACGCGAAGAGAAGAGGAAGGATTCCAGCATATCAGCTCGCGCCTTCTCATCCGAAGCGATGACCCGAAGCATGTCCTGAACGGAAATCATGCCGCGATAATGGGCGTTTTCATCGACGACCGGCAAGTGATAAATGCCGTGCTTTTCCATCAGGCGTACGCACTCATCCAGATGCGTAGCGGGATGGATGGTGATGGGGTGCGGGGTCATCACTTCCGAGACCCGCATCCAGGCCGGACACTTGTTTTCCGCCGCCACTTTGTCGGAAATGTCACTTTGCGACACTACCCCCAGCAGTTGGCCGTCGGGCTTGAGCACCCCTACCGCCCGCACTTGCTTGGAGCGCAGGTAGCGAGCCGTATCGTGGACGGTCGTGTCTTCGGTGACGGAATAGATTTCGGTTCGAGAGTGGATCAGATCTTCGACCTTCATGTGAGCCCCCCCCACAATGTGAAATTAGGGCCATCATATGCCTAGATGCGGGGAATCGCAACGTGAATTCGGAAAAAATGTCCTAATGTGGTCAGGCGGGGGCTAGGCGTCCCTAGAAATGGGTTGAGCCCTGAAGGAGAATCTTGGGGATGACCAGTCCACTCGGGGAAGACCAGCCAAACTTTCATCCTATTTGCCGAGCTGCCACCGTGCTGGACCATGGTTCAAATAGCCCAAAGACATTAGATAACGCCCGTCCGGGGTCAACGCAATACTGCCACCCACATGGCCGTCATGTATGGCACGCAGTTCCGCTCCCGTGGTCACATCCCAGAACTTCAGCGTGCCATCCCCACTGGCGGAAACCAGACAGTGCCCATCGGCGGTGAAGGCCAGGGAGTAGATCGAAAGCTCATGGGTTTCCGTACACCCCGTGCCCCGCCACCGTTCCTGGCCGGTGGAAGCGTCCACCAGCCGCACCGTCCCATTGAATACCCCCCAGGCCAGCCGGCGGCTATCGGGACTGAAGGCGAGAGCGCTCACGGAGCTGTTCTTGAGCTCTTTTTCCCAAACCTTGTGGCCGGAGGCAGTCTCCCAAACTATCGGGCCTCCACTCCGGGAGCCTGCGGCGACGAAGCGCCCGTCCGGGCTGAAGACCACCTGACCGCGATAATAATCGCCGCCGCAATCGGGCTCGCCATCGAAGGCAGCACCCTCATGGCCCGTGGACGTATCCCAGAGCTTAAGGGAGCACACGTCCTTCCTGGTATTGAGCGTGGCAATGAAGCGTTTGTCCTGACTGAAGGCAAAGCCTTTGATCTTGCTGAGGTGGATTTTGCATAACAACTCCCCCGTCTGCACATCGGAGATCGCCGTGGCAGACCCGTCGGCGTCAGTCGTGGAAGCCAGCGAGCCATCGGGGCTGAATGACTGGAAGATGCGTCCACGCTTGACGGTTCTGACCAGCTTTTCGCTCACCGCGTCCCAAATCCCCACGTCGCCCTCGCCTTTATACCCATCCCACGTTGCGATGTAACGCCCGTCAGGGCTCAGGGTAACCTCTTCCTGCTCCGGCAGCCCGACGTGCATCGAGACAGGGGATACGCTTACGGGAGTGAGGTTGGCCGTCACCGTGGGTGATTCACCGGCGGCTAGCTTAACCTCTTGCTGGTAGTCCGAATAAAGGAACGCCGACACCCGCACTTGATGTGCGCCCGCGGTCAGTTTTTCCACGGTGAGGTTGCCTTGCGCATCGGTGGAGCCTGCCAACTGGCCGTCGACATACACCTGCGCGCCCGGCGGGGTGGATTGCACTTGGAGGACGGGAGTCCCGGGCGCCACCTCTCGGGTCACCGCAATCAGCCCCTTGTCAGCGCCTGCCTTGCTCAAACTGCTTTCCGCCCCCGGGGTGAGCTGCCATTTCAATACCACGCTGCCGACGGTGACGAAATAGCGTCCGTCGGGGGAAAAGGCAATGGAGTTATCAGACGCTGCCCCTCCCTCAAACCCTGCGACCTTGCGTACGACCAGCCCCGTAGCTACTTCCCACATGATTAAGGTGTCGTTGGCACTTACCGAAGCAAGGTTTCGCCCGTCCGGGGTAAAAGCCACGCCACCGACCTCTTGGGCATGCCCTCGGTACACCCACAGTTGTTGACCGGTGGAAGTGTCCCACAACTCCACGTTCCCTTCCATCGTCCCGGCGGCCAACCGGCGGCCATCCCGGCTTAGGGCAAAGGCTTCGATCAAACCTCCTTGGCCGTGAAAGTCCCGAACTTTGTGTCCCGTCGCTGTTTCCCACATACCGGGGGTCCCGCTCGACATCGGGGCAATCACGAACCGCCCATCGGGGCTGAAGAACAGCTGCCCCTCACCGGGCAGGCCATCGGTGTCGCCCTCGAAGGTGAGCGTTTCCCGACCCGTGGAGATGTCCGAAAGCCGGAGTACGCCCCCATATCTCTTATTAATCTTCGTGATCTCGATGCGGGCGAGGGAACGATGGTCCGGGCTGATCGCTGCAGCCTGAATATCACGGCCAGGAAATTTGGAGATCAAGGCACCTGTCGCCACCTCCCAGACCTCAATGGCGCGAGAGTCATAGGTGGCAATGAGAGACCCGTCCGGGCTGAATCCCCCGAACCGGCCATTAGGGGTGATGGAACTCACCAACTGATCGGTAGCCGTATCATGAATCCTTAAGGAGTGGCCCTCTCCCCAAGCTGCCACGTAACGCCCATCAGGGCTAAGCCAAGCACCACCTTTTCGAGATGATGGGTTCCTCAGTTCGACATGCGACAGGTCGAGGGGAGAGAGCTTGGCAGTGACCGTGGGCGATTCGCCCGCGGCCAGCTTAACCTCCTGCTGGTACTCCGAATAAAGGAACGAGGAGACCCGCACTTGATGCGCGCCCGCAGTTAGTTTTTCAACGGTGAGCTTCCCTTGCGCGTCGGTGGAGCCTGCCAACTGGCCGTCCACATACACCTGTGCGCCCACCAGATTGGCTTGCACGATAAGTTCGGGGGGCTTTGCAATTTCCAACTGGGTGGTGACCGTGGCCGTTTTCCCTGCTACCAATGTCACGTTTTGCAAGCTATCCTGATAGCCTTCCCGGGAAACCCTCAAGATTTTCCCACCCGGCGCCAGGCCTCGCATTCGCAACCTGCCGTCCGCGTCGGTGGCGCCCACCAGGTTGCCGTCCAGGTAGATACTCGCGTTACCCGGCGTGGATTGAATCACGAGGTCGGCAGTTTTGGGAGCGAGTTCACGCAGCACGCCGACCAACTCATCACTCGCGCCCGCCCCGCGCAACTGACTTTCCGCATCCGAGGTGAGAGCGAAACCGATACCGTGCTGGCGAGCCAGGACTTCCACGCGCTTGGGGGAAACATCGTGCTGAAGCAGGTAGATGACATCGCTGAGGCCATAGGGCTTGGGAGCCGTCTGGGCGCTCGCGTGCCAGGGCCAAGCGAGCCCGAGAAGCAGCAGCGCTATGGCCAGGGCAGGGAAATTCCGGCAATCCTTCCTGATTGCCATCATGGATTCACCGTCCCTTCCGCAGCCTTGGCATTTTTCGCCTTCGCAATCTTGCCGAGAAGCTCGGCGTTGCCAGGTTCGAGGGCCAGACCGCGTTGATAGGTGGCGATGGCATTATCGTAATCGCCGTTCTGGTAGTACGCGTCACCTTCCGTCAGCAGGGCCTCGACCTTTTTTGTGGCGTCAGGGTTGTTGGTGGGCGCGGGCTGTGTTATTTGCGCAGGTTTTCGCGTGTGACTGGTCCGGCGGCTTGGCTGACTTGTAGTTTCGAAGTCGGGTGTAATCTGCGGCGGATTCGTCACCGAGGGAACGGAAAGGTTGCTCGGCTCCGGTGGGCGGTATATCGCGAAATACCAGACACCGAGAAATAATCCAGTCAGGAGAATCACCGCCGGGATCGTTCGGGTTGGCCGAAATGGCGAGCGAGAAACCCCGCCCTCGACCATCCTGAACTTCGGGCCCGGGGAGGCGGCCGGTTGGGGTTTCATCACGACCGGCTCAGGCTTGATCTCGACCCTGGGCTTGAATTGCCATGGCGGGGATGGCTCGGGCACGCTCACCACCTTGGGTTCAGGCAATGGGGGCGCCGGCGCAGGGGGTGCGGGTGGCTCCGGCTCAGTGATCACTTCCGGCTCCTGCTTTGGGGGCATGGGCGGTTCGGGCTCGGCAACCACGGGTGGTGCGGATTCAGGAGGTGCGGGCGGCTCCGGCTCAGTGATTACATCTGGCTCCGGCTCAGGAGGCCCGGGGGGCTCAGGCTGGGGGACCACTTGCGGTTCCGGCGCCGGCGGCACGGGTTCCACGGGCTCGGGAAACAAGGTCGTAATCAGGCGGGTCGGCGCCAATTCTTTAAAAAGTCCCTCCTCCGCCCGCTCGAGTTCTTCAATCAACGCTTGCGCGCTCGCGGGGCGCAGTTCGCGGTTCTTAGCCAGGCAGCGCATCACGACATCCGCCACCCCCCGCGGAATTTGCAGGTCGGGACGAACCTCCTGAATGGGGGTGGGCGGAAGCTGCATATGGGCGAGCAGCAGTTCGAGCGTCGTGTCGCCCTTAAATGGCAATTCGCCGGTCAGCATTTGATACATGACGATGCCAAGCGAGTAGATGTCCGACCGGGCATCGAGGTCATCGCCGCGCTTGCCCATCGCCTGCTCGGGGGACATGTACTGCGGCGTCCCGATCACCATGTCCTTTTTGGTCAGCGTTGTGGTGACCGCCGCGACCAGGCTCGCCTCTTTCACTTTGGCAATACCGAAATCAAGTACCTTGGCAAACTCTTGGTAAGAGGTCTGCAGGCCGCCGTTGCGGTCTTCGGCAGGAGTCACCAGGGCGATATTGTCGGGCTTTATGTCGCGGTGGATCACCCCCAGGCGGTGAGCGGCATCGAGCGCCCCGGCGACCTGCTTCGAGATGGCGCAGGCGCGTGCGAACGGCAGCGGGCCTTCCTCCTCGATCACCCGCTTCAAGCTGCGGCCCTCAATGAATTCCATCACGATAAACGGCCGGCCATCATCGGACTCGTCGATATCGTCGATGCGTACGGCGTGTGGGTGTTGTAATTTGCGGGTGAGGATGGCTTCCCGCTCGAAGCGCTTGACGAATTCCGCGTCGCTTGCGAGCTCCGGGCTCAGGACTTTCAGGGCGCGCACTTCCTTGAAGCGGAGGTGCAAGGCCTTGTATACCGCGCCCATGCCGCCCTGGCCGATCTTGGCAAGGATGCGGTATTTGTTGCGTACCACGCTGCCTTCTGTCCACCCGCCGGCGGCTTCCAGGTGCGTACCGTCACGAGGACACAAGCTGAAATCAGTTGGATAATTGGAGCGGCAAGTGGGGCACGTCTTCATGGGTGATGCTGCCAGCGGGCGGAGTATAGCACGCGAGCCCCCTCGTTTGTAGCCTGATTGTGCCTCGTGATTGTGCCTCGGATTGGGGAAATCCTGGCAGGTGGGAAGTGGCGGAGGCAGTCAGCGGGTCTTGCATAGGGTGTGTCAGTGTGAATTGAATGGCAACGCGGCGTTCGTAAACTCAAGGAGACGAGGAGATCCGATTCCTTTTTGAGGAGTCACGTATACACGGCAGCGGGCAGTTTCCGACAAATGCGACTATACGTCCCCCACTCAGGGCGTCGGCCGGTCCTTAGACTCACCGGCCTTCTACCGCCGCCGATTCGCGAGCCGCGGGCTGATCGGTCACGCTCTCCTGTGCCATCTCCATCCTGGTCTGTACTTCATTGCGGATCAGTTGGGCTTGATCCCGAGTGAAAAACAGTTGGCCGCGACTAGCATCCTCCAGTGATTGCCGGTCCCAGTTGCCGTGCATGACCCCCGTAAGCGAGTGGTGGCCCGGGCCGAGCAGGAGGTGCCCGATCTCGTGCGCCATGGCGCAGCCAAGGATCTGAGACGGGAAGGCGATCTCGTATGCGGCGATATCTTCCACGCGCCGGGAGAACACCCCGGCATCAGAGGCGCGGCCGGCTCGCGCGGACACCACGGCAAAGCCCATTTCTCCCTGGATTGAACTGTACTTCCCGGCCATGGAGGGGGACAGGAGTCGCATGTTGACGACGACTGCGCCCACGGGTGTCTCGCAAGAGGGAAGCTGCCCTTCCGGCGAATGGGAAACGTCGCATGCTAGCCACGCCACCTCCACTCCAGCCTTGCGGAAAATCCTGGTTCCTTCTTCTTCCGCTCTCCGCAAGGTCCCGCTTTTTACGCCCGCGTAATTGTAAATACGCACCGTCATCTGAAACCGGGACTCGACTCCACCCGTTGCCTCCTGTCCGGCGAACCCGGCGGAAGCGACCGCCAGGAGAACCGCCAGACTCGCACCGGCCAGTTTCCAAGCATTCTGTCCGTTCTTGCTTCTCTGCTGATCGCTCTCTGCTATCCAACCCTGGTTGTTCATGGCGCCACCTCCGATGTGTGCGTGATGCCGCCACTGTCGTTCTACCCGCCCGCTACCTCAATGCAAGCGGGGTGAAAGGTATCGGATAAAAAGGTGAAGAGTTAACATATTGATAGGATTACGGTTAGGGGCCGAATACGGCGCAGAAATGAAGCGGATAAGGAGCAAGGGCGGTTGGCTCAGGAGCCCGTTCTGGGTGTTCGCATGCGCGCCGTCACATCACGGCGGTTCTGAAAGCACTCCAAATTGGGTCGGACTTTTTATCTGAATTAAATTGACTTTAAACTTAGCGGGAAGCTAAACTCTGGCTATCCTTGGAACTGGAAGGAAAGGCAGCCCGCTCGTCGTCGGGAACGGTAGGGGATTGCATTCCCCAGACTGCCTCACGCCATGGACGCTGTCCCCACAATCGAACGCCTGATCAGGTTCGAAGCCTTTGAGTTTGACCGGCATACCCTGGAACTGCGCAAGCATGGGCTGAAGATCAAGCTCTCCGGTCAGCCCATGGAAGTGCTCGCCATGCTGCTGGAGCGTCCGGGAGAGTTGGTGGAACGGGGGGAGCTGCAGCGGCAGCTCTGGCCGCATGACACCATTGTCGAGTTCGAGCACAGCATCAACGCGGCGGTAAAGGCGTTACGCCGGGCTCTGAACGACTCGGCGGATGAGCCACGCTACATCGAAACGCTGCCCCGGCGCGGCTATCGCTTCATTTGTCCCTTGACCGGCATCGAGGCTCGCCGGGGTGGCGACCCGGCTCCTCTGCCCGCCCCGCCCGCCGAAGCGGCCAGCCCGGCCCCGACCCGCCCGCCCGACTTCACGCATTCCGACTTGATCAGCCGCACCGTTTCCCATTACCGCATCCTGGAGAAGTTGGGCGGGGGCGGCATGGGAGTGGTGTACAAGGCCGAGGACACGCGCCTGGGCCGCAAGGTGGCGCTGAAATTCCTGCCCACCGGCCTGGCCGGCCATCCCGTGGCGCTGGCGCGCTTTGAGCGCGAAGCCCGCGCCGCCTCCGCCCTGAACCATCCCCACATCTGCACGATTTACGAGATCGAAGAAGTGGATGGGCAGCCCTTCCTGGCCATGGAACTGATGGAGGGCAAGACCCTGAAGCATGTGATCGACGGAGTGGCGGGGCAAACTCCGGCAGTGCCCGAGCAGATTGGCGCGGTCAGGGCATCCCAAGGGTCGCCCCTGCCCACCCATCAACTGCTCGATCTCGCCATTCAGATCGCCGATGGGCTGGAAGCGGCGCACGCGGCGGGCATCATCCATCGCGACATCAAGCCGGCGAACATTTTTGTGACCAAGCGCGGCGACGCCAAGATCCTTGATTTCGGCTTGGCAAAATCTATCCAGCAGCCAGGAGTCACGCCGATTCCGCCCGATGACGCCTCAAATCGGCCCGCCGGGGAGGTTCTACAGGACACGCCCACTTCCACCATCGAGCACCCTCATCTCACCCTGGCGGGCGCGGCAATGGGGACGGTGGCCTACATGTCGCCCGAGCAGGCGCGGGGTGAAGAGGTGGACGCGCGCACCGACCTGTTCAGCTTCGGGGCGGTGTTGTACGAGATGGGAACCGGCCGGCAGGCCTTCAGCGGCGCGAGTTCGGCGGAAATTCGCGATGCCATTCTGAAGCGCGATGCGACCCCGGTGCGCAGTCTGAATCCCGCCGTTGACCCACGCCTCCAGGCGATCATCGAGAAGGCCCTGGAGAAGGACCGCGAGGTCAGGTACCAGCACGCCTCGGAACTACGTGCCGATTTGAAGCGGCTGAGGCGCGACAGCGATCCGGACCGCGTTGTAGCGGCGATGTCCCCATCGCCGGCAGCGGGAATCGCTGCATCGCCGGCGACGCCGGCGGGGACACCGGCGCTACAATCCGGCACCTCCGATTCGCAGATGATCGTGAGTCTGGAGAAGCGCCACAGAAAAGATTTCTTTGCCTTGCTGGCGGGGGCGCTGGTGATTGTTGCCGCCCTCCTCTACGCCCTTTATCACGCCGCCCGCCATGCCCCGGGGCAGCCCCCCTCCCTGGAATTTACGCGCGTCACTGGCACCGGCGACATCGGGGAGGCGGACATTTCCCCGGATGGAAGGTATGTGGCCTATGAGCGGAACACGGCGGGAAAGAGTAGCCTCTGGTTGAAGCAATTGGCCACGGACAGTGACATTCAGATTACCACCCTGGGCGACAATCGGTGCGCAGGCCTGGCGTTCTCCCCCGATGGCATCTACCTCTACTTCGTCCGGGAAGATCCTGATAAAGAAACGGGCGATCTCGAACAGATACCGTTTTTGGGAGGAACGCCGCGAAAGATGCTGTCGGGGATCTCCGGCCCGCCGGCATTTTCTCCGGATGGCCGGCGGGTGGCCTTTACGCATGAACACCTGGGTGATACCACCTTGTTGACCGTTGCGCTGGATGGTTCGGGAGAGCGAGTGCTGGCATCCTACCGGGGGCCGCGCAATGACCGGGTCGCGTGGTCCCCCGACGGAAAGACACTTGCCTTCTTTCACTTCTCAGACCCGCGAGCGATATTGGCCACCATCCCGATGGAAGGCGGCGCGATTCAGCCGATACCCGGCGTGGCGTGGGACGAACTCGCCGATCTCACCTGGCTCCCGGATAGCCGTCATTTAATCGTGGCGGGCAGGCCGGTGGGGTGGCCGGGAACCCGGGCATCGTCGCAGCTTTACGAAGTTCCGCTCAAGGGAGGTGAAGTCCAACAAATCACCCACGACCTTACGATATATCAAGGTGTTCGGGCGAGCGCGGACGGAAAGACGCTGCTAGCCTTCCACGACCAGGTTTTTGCCACACTCCAGGTCGCTGCGCCGGGGAAGGAGTCCGAAGCCAAGACCTTGAGCGCGGGGAACCAGTCCTTCGATGGCTGGAGGAGTCTCGCCTGGACTTCCGATGGGAAAATCGTTTACGGATCGGCCCCCAACGGGCGCTTTAACCTCTGGGAGATCGGCGCGGACGGCTCGAATCCCCACCGCCTCACCGACACCGACGACTCCACGATTCTCTATACGCCCACCGTCGCTCTGCGTGGTGGCGTCATCGTATTCACCCGGTGGGAAGGCAATGGAGAGTCCAGCATCTGGCGCATGGACATGGATGGCGGCAACATGAAAAAGCTCACCGAGGGCAAGTCCGACATGGTCCCTGCCCTGTCGCCGGACGGCCAGTGGGTGATTTTCATTCGGGAAGTAGGCGTTAGGTTTCACCTGATGAAGGTTCCCAGTGCAGGCGGGCCCGCGGTCGAATTGATCGACCAGGCTCGCGACAACGCCTATGCACCCACAGTCTCTCCCGACGGGAATTGGATCGCCTGCGTCTACTACCTTCGTGGAAGTACGGAATCCAGCTTGGCGATCATTCCGATTGCCGGCGGCCCACCCGCCAGGATTTTCACCAAGTCCGGTTACAACTGGGTGAACCCGCGCTGGACACCCCATGGCCGCGCCATCTCTTTCGTCCACAATGAGGAGGGAGTGGATCATGGTGCGGCGAATATATGGGAGCAGCCGCTGGAAGGCGGGCCACCGAAGCAGGTGACCTATTTCACTTCCGACAACATCATTTTCGGTTACGCCTGGACCCCGGATGGCCGCCTGGCCCTCTCGCGGGGTTCGCGCCCCAGCGACGCGGTGCTGATACGGAATTTTCAGTGAAGGATTGATTTCACCCACCGCCAATGACATTGTTCCTCTTCTGGGAACCAGCCAAACGCTGCGCCCGCCACTATAGTCGGACTTTTTACCTGAATTAAATTGACTTTAAGTTTATCTGAAGGCTAGACTCTGCCTATCGTTGGAACTGGAAGGAAAGGCAGCCCACTCGTCGTCGGGAACATAGGGGATTGCATTCCCCAGATTGCCTCATACCATGGACGCTGTCCTTACAACCGAACGCCTGATCCGGTTCGAAACCTTTGAGTTTGACCGGCATACGCTGGAACTGCGCAAGCATGGGATAAAGATCAAGCTCTCCGGTCAGCCCATGGAAGTGCTGGCCATGCTGCTGGCGCGTCCGGGCGAATTGGTGGAACGGGGGGAGTTGCAGCGGCGGCTCTGGCCGAATGACACCGTGGTCGAATTCGAGCACAGCATCAATGCCGCGGTAAAGGCGTTGCGCCGGGCGCTGAACGACTCGCCGGATGAGCCGCGCTACATCGAAACGCTGCCCCGGCGGGGCTACCGCTTCATTTGCCCTTTGGCCGGCATTGAGCCTCGCCGGAACGGTGACCCGCCACCCGCGCCCGCCCCGCCCGCGGAATCGGCCAAGCCGGCCACGCCGCTCCCCTCCGACTTCAAGCATTCCGACTTGATCAGCCGCAGCGTTTCCCATTACCGCATCCTCGAGAAGTTAGGCGGGGGTGGGATGGGAGTGGTTTACAAGGCGGAGGACACCCGACTGGGCCGCAAGGTGGCGCTAAAATTCCTGCCCTCGGGCCTAGCGGGCCATCCCGTGGCGCTGGCGCGCTTTGAGCGCGAAGCGCGCGCCGCCTCCGCCCTGAACCATCCCCACATTTGCACAGTGCATGAGGTCGGACAATTGGACGGGCAGCCCTTCCTGGTAATGGAACTGATGGAGGGCAAGACCCTGAAGCATGTGATTGACGGAGGGGCGGGGCCTGCGGCCGCCCGCGGGGCCACCCCCGCGCCCGCGGGTGGTCGCCCCCAGGGGTCATCCCTGCCCGCACCTCAACTGCTTGATCTGGCCATTCAAATTGCCGATGGGCTGGAAGCGGCGCACGCGGCGGGCATCATCCATCGCGACATCAAGCCGGCAAATATTTTTGTGACCAAACGCGGCGATGCCAAGATTCTCGACTTTGGACTTGCCAAGTTCACCTCGGGGCTGGTTCCCGCCTCGCCCGACAGCGACTCCCCTCCCGTCGGGGAGGTTCAACAGGACACGCCGACCGACGCCATCGGGCAACGTGACCTCACTCTTGCCGGCGCGGCGATGGGGACGGCGGCCTACATGTCGCCGGAGCAGGCGCGGGCCGAGGTGGTGGACGCACGCACCGACCTGTTCAGTTTCGGGGCGGTCCTGTACGAAATGGCCACCGGGCGGCAGGCCTTCAGCGGCGCAAATTCGGCGGAGATTCGCGATGCGATTCTGAAGCGCCAAGCCCTTCCCGCACGAGGCCTTAATCCCGCCGTCGATGTGCGGCTCCAGGCGATCATCGAAAAGGCCCTGGAGAAAGACCGCGAGGCGCGCTACCAGCACGCCGCGGAAATGCTCGCCGATTTGAAGCGTCTGAAGCGCGATAGCGATTCGGACCGGGCTGTAGCGGCGATGTCCCCATCGCCGCAGGGGGGAATGGCCAAACCACCGGCAACGGCGGTGGGGACACCGCCGCTACAACGCGATGCCTCCGATTCGCAGATGATCGTGCGATTGGAGAAGCGCCACAGGAAATCTCTCTACGCCTTGATGGCGGGCGCGTTCGTGATCGTTGCCGCTCTTCTGTACGCCCTTTATCGCGCCCCACACCATGTGCCCACGGTGTCGCCCGCCTTGGAAATCGCTCCCCTGACGACCACCGGCGACATTGGCGACAATCTGGAAATCTCTCCTGACGGAAAATTTGTGGTCTACTACAGGAACACCCTGGAGGGGGACCGCGGAAAGCGAACCATCTGGTTGAAGCAACTGGCTACGGACAATGACATCCAGCTTGTTAACCTGGGTGA
>Ga0326728_10017088_pt1 | contig 14625 bp, 14 predicted proteins | sample MB3enrmetagenome_FD_207602 | JGI IMG/M metagenome (GOLD analysis project Ga0326728, IMG submission 207602) | Lab enriched peat soil microbial communities from McLean, Ithaca, NY, United States - MB31MN | ecosystem: Environmental > Terrestrial > Soil > Wetlands > Peat | place: USA: New York...
ATATTGAGCGTCAGCCTTTTTGAGAAAGAGCCCATTTTTACGCTACTTTCGCGAGAGGCATCCCCTTTTGAAGAGGACGATTCCGAAAAACAGTTGTCATTGCTCGATTAACAACGGGACAGCAGTGCAAAGCGATAATCCGCCCAAAACCAGGCAGGTCGCGAAACGGGGCACCTCCACGCGCCAGCTTCCCTCCAGTTCCGCGAGAGCCCCCCGATTCCCTTCCAGCATAAAAAGGGCCTGCATGTCCCCGTCGGACAGGGTGTTCCCGTCGGCGTCCAGCACCTGTCCGTTGGTGTAGATCAGCGAAAGCTTCCGGTACTGCTGGTAACGCTCCCCGAGGGGGATTTTTTCGAGACGCGTATCCGGCCGGCCCTTCCACCCGGCGCAGCCCGCCAGCATCAGTCCCAGCCCCACCAGGACCATCCCTACCCATCGATCGTTCATCGCTCCCCCCGAAAATCGTCCCACCCGGAACCGACACCGCCCACCGGCGCCCCCATTCCCACCATCGCCCGCGAAACGTTCCCGTTCCCCTTCGCCCTTTTCGTCACCGATATTCCCGGTTTCCAGGTTCCCCGATCGAGACGGTCTTGTAAACGGCCCTGCGGGCCCGCAAGGCCGCGACGAGTCGGCTGGGCGAAAGCGCATCCCAGCAGCCCAGGCCGCGGCCAAACAATTCCTACGGTCCCTTCCCGTTTCGGCCGCGATGCGCCGGCTGATCCCGTGATTCACCAGCACCGAAAGGGCGAACAGCAGCAGCGCCGCGGGCCCGGCGAATGCGTAAAAACAGGCCCCCGCCAAAAGGAAAAGGCCCGGCATGACTGCGCCGGGCCTTTTCCATGGCAACCGCAACACCAAGAGAACAGCCGCTAAAAATATCCCGTAGATCCAGGTATCGAAGGCCATTCCCCCCCCTTACCCCTCAATACCGATAATGCTCGGGCTTGTAGGGCCCCTCGACCGGGACGCCGATGTAGTCGGCCTGCTTTTGGGACAGCGTGGTCAGCTTGGCACCGAGCTTGCCCAAATGGAGACGGGCGACTTCCTCGTCCAGGCGCTTGGAAAGCCGCTCCACCCCGATTTCGTGCTTTTCGGTCCAGAGGGTGATCTGGGCCAGGGTCTGGTTGGTGAAGCTGCAGCTCATGACAAAGCTGGGGTGGCCCGTGGCGCAACCCAAATTGACCAGGCGCCCTTCGGCGAGCAGGTAGATGCTGTGCCCGTCGGGGAAGGTATAGCGGTCGACCTGGGGCTTGATGTTCAGGCGCTTGATGCCGGGAAACTTCTCCAGTTTCTCGACCTGGATTTCGTTGTCGAAGTGCCCGATGTTGCAGACGATGGCCTGGTCCTTCATCTTGGCCATGTGCTCGATCGTGATGATGTCGCAGTTGCCGGTGGTCGTGACGTAGATGTCGGCGTAGGGCAGGGCGTCCTCGATCGGGGCGACCTTGTAGCCGGCCATGCAGGCCTGCAGGGCGTTGATGGGATCGACTTCGCTGACCCAAACCTGGGCCCGGTGGTTCTTGAGGATTTCGGCGCAGCCCTTGCCGACGTCGCCGAAGCCGGCGACGAAGGCGGTCTTGCCGGCGACCATCACGTCGGTCGCCCGCTTGATGCCGTCGACGAGCGATTCCCGGCAGCCGTAGATGTTGTCGAATTTGCTCTTGGTGACCGAGTCGTTGACGTTGATGGCCGGAACCAGCAGTTCGCCCTTCTTGCGCATTTCATAAAGGCGGTGCACGCCGGTGGTCGTCTCCTCGGAGACGCCCTTGAGTTGGGCCACGGTGCGGGTCCAGAAGCCGGGGTCCTCTTTGAGGCGGCGCTTCAGCACCGACTGGATGATGGCGAACTCGCGGCTTTCGGTGGGTTCGTCGAGGACCTTGGGATCCTTTTCGGCCCGGAAGCCCAGGTGCACGGCCAAAGTGGCGTCGCCGCCGTCGTCCAGGATCAGGTTCGGACCGATGAATCCGCCCTTGCCGTCGTCCCAGGTCAGGCAGTCGAGGGTGTAATCCCAATATTCCTCGAGGCTTTCGCCTTTGAAGGCGTAGACCGGGATGCCGGACTTGGCGATCGCGGCGGCGGCGTGGTCCTGGGTGGAAAAGATGTTGCAGCTGGCCCAGCGGACCTCGGCGCCCACGGCCTTCAAGGTCTCGATCAGGACCGCGGTCTGGATGGTCATGTGCAGGCTGCCCGAGATGCGGGCGCCCTTCAGGGGTTGGCTGGGCGCGTACTTGGCGCGCGTCGCCATCAGGCCGGGCATTTCGTGCTCGGCGATCTCGATTTCTTTGCGGCCGAAATCGGCCTGGGCGATGTCGCGCACCTTATAGGGGGCGGGCTTGACGATGGGCATGAGCCACTCCTCTCTGCGATGGTAAAGTATGGAGTCGGCTGAGGCTTCAGCGTTCTCGGTTCGGGAAAAACCGGGCCTTGGGCGGCCCTTTTAACGGCGGCGCTTGGGGCGACCGCGCTTGGAAACGGGTTTCGCTTTGGCCGCCGGGGCGGCGGGGCTTTTCCCGCCGCCGGCGGATTCCTTGTAAAAAGTGTAGGCCACCGGGATCAGCGAAAGCGCGACGACGACGAGCACGATCATGTCGATGTGCTCTTCGAGGCGGAAATTCGGGGCGACGCCGGCGACGATGGGCGGCAGGAAATAGCCCACCAGCACCATCGACCAAATCCAGCTCAACGCGCCCAGGATGTTGTAGGGGACGTACTTGCCGTAGGACATGCGGGTCACGCCGGCCAAAAGCGGAGCCCCCGTGCGCACGAAAGGCACCCAGCGTCCGACGACGACGGCGAAGCCGCCCCAGCGGGTGTAGAAGTCCTCGGTGCGCTTCAGCCATTTGCGGCGGTACAGCGGAACGAAGCCCAGGTTGCGGTCCCGCCATTGGTAGGCGCCCAAGCCGGCCCAGCGCCCCGCGCCGAACCCGATCTGGGAGCCGACGATCGCGCACAGGGGCAGGACCGTCATCAAGGCGGCCAGGGACAGCACCCCGCCGCCCTGGGCCGCGGGCGTGGCGGCGTAAATTCCGCAGACGACCAGCAGGCTATCGCCCGGCAACACCGGGAAGACCCCGGATTCCAAAAAGATCATCACGGCGACCGCGACCAGCCCGTAGGCGCCGATCAGGAAACGGATGCCTTCGGGTTTGAGGATCAGCAACGGATGATGCAGGAAATCCAAGAGTCCCCCCTCGACCGCGTTCCCTAAGCCCCACCGGGCTTTCCCGCGGATCCTTCGATGAACGCCGCGCGAAGCGGGGCGTTAAAACAGCGTCAAATCCGGGACCTTTTCCAAAAAGCCCCGGCTGACCGCCATCTCGTACAACAGTTTCAGGGCCGCCACGCCGTCGCCGCGCAGATCCTGGGTGTCGCGGTTGACGTACATGCGGACGAAGCGCGTGCCGGTGTCGAGGTCGATGCCGCGCCCGAAATCCAGGGCGTAGGGCACGGCCTTGTCCTCGTTGGCGATGGCGTAGTCGATGCTTTCGCGCATGGCCCGGCTGACCGTGCGCAGCAGGTCCGCGCCCAAGTCGCGCCGCACCACGTCCAAACCCAGCGGCAAGGGCAAGGGCGTGATCTCCGACCACCAGCGGCCCAGATCGAGCACCTTGAACAGGCCGCTGTTGCGGTAGGTGATCTGGCCTTCGTGGATGATCAACCCGGCATCGACCTCGCCGCGTTCCACCATCCCCATGATATCGGCGAAATTCGCCTGCACCGGGGTGTAGCCCGGGACCGCCAGATTCAGGAGCAAAAAGGCGGTGGTCCACTCGCCGGGAACCGCGATGCGCTTGCCCTTGAGGGCCTCCAGGCATTCGGCGGGATGCACGAAGGCCTTGCTCACCACGATCGGCCCGTAGTTGCGTCCCATGCTGGCGCCGCAGTGCAGGATGCCGTAGCGGTCCGCAATCTTGGGATAGGCGTGCGCCGAGACGGCGGTCATCTCCAGTTCGCCCTTGAAGGCGCGCACGTTGAGGCTCTGGATGTCCTCCATGACGTGCTCGATGCGCCAACCCGGGATTTTCACCACGCCCTTGGCCATGGCGTAGAACATGAACGCGTCATCCGGATCGGGCGAATGCCCGACCCGGAGCGTTTGGACGGGAGCCGGTTGGGGGACGGACGTCAAAGTCCGGCTTCCTTGCGCAGGGCCGCGGCCTTGTCGGTGCGCTCCCACGTGAAGCCTTCGCCCGTGCGGCCAAAGTGGCCGTAGGAGGCGGTTTCCTTGTAGATGGGCCGGCGCAGGCGCAGGTGGGTGATGATCTCCTTGGGCGTCAGCGGGAAATGCTTCTCGACCAGGCGGGAAATCTCTTCCTCGTCGATGTGGCCGGTGCCGAAGGTGTCGACCAGGACCGAGACGGGCTTGGCCACGCCGATGGCGTAGCTCAACTGCACTTCGCAACGGTCGGCCAGGCCCGCCGCCACGACGTTCTTGGCGATGTAGCGGGCGGCGTAAGCCGCCGAACGGTCGACCTTCGAGGGGTCCTTGCCGCTGAAGGCGCCGCCGCCGTGCCGGCCCATGCCGCCGTAGGTGTCGACGATGATCTTGCGGCCGGTCAGGCCGGAGTCGCCGTGGGGGCCGCCGATGACGAAGTTGCCGGTGGGGTTGATGTAGTACTTGGTGTTCTTGTCCAGGAGGCGGGCCGGGATGACCTTTTTGACCACCAGACGCAGCAGGTCGGCGTGGATGCGCTTCTGGGGGATGCCCGGGTCGTGCTGGTTGGAAAGCACGATGGCGTCAACGCGCTTGGGAACGCCGAACTCGTATTCCACGGTGACCTGGCTCTTGGCGTCGGGGCGCAGATACTTCAGGAGCTTCTTTTTGCGGACTTCGGCCATCCGCGCGGTCAGCTTGTGCGCGAGGCTGATCGGCAGGGGCATCAGCTCCGGGGTCTCGTTGGCGGCGTAGCCGAACATCATGCCCTGGTCGCCGGCGCCGTCGCGGTCCACGCCCATGGCGATGTCGGCGCTCTGCTGGCCCAGCGCCACGATGACCGAGCAGGTCTTGTAGTCGAAGCCCATGGCGGCGTCGGTGTAGCCGATTTCCTTGACCGTCTGGCGGACGATGTCGGGGACGTTGATCTTGACGTTCGGGGCGTAGGTGATTTCGCCGGCGACGAAGACGACGCCCGTGGTGGTCGCGGTTTCGCAGGCCACGCGCGCGCGCGGATCCTGCGCCAAAATGGCGTCGAGGATGGCGTCGGAAATCTGATCGCACATCTTGTCGGGATGCCCCTCGGAAACCGATTCCGAGGTGAAGAAGGCCTTGCGCTGCATGGGGACTCCTTTTGGCGCGGGCTGCCCCGCTGAGCAAAAAAAGGACGCCTTTCTTGGCGCAAGTGCGCTAAAAAGGGCGTCCCGGCCCGGGCTCGGGCTGACGAAGTGCGTCGTGCTTTTATGAAATCGTGGGGAATGAAGCCGAGCTAGCTACGGCGTCCCCTGATCGGATTATAGCCACTGAGCCGCCAACTTGGCAATGGCCCATTTGCAGGAGCGGTCCCCGCGGGGACACCCAAACGCATCCCAAAACCGCCTTCTGCGCCGAATGCCGGTATTTTAGGCGGCTGTCTTCAACGGAGCCGCCCGTTCAATCCGCCTGGCCTCTTCGGGAGAATGCAGCGCCTCCCATAAGTCGATCCTTCTTTGGATGTTCAACCAGAAATCGGGACCGTTCCCAAAAACCCGAGCCAATATCAATGCGGTTGCGGCCGTTACCCTATCCGCGAATGCGGCGGCTTGACAAGTTTTAATCCGAGTATATACTTCAAAAGTAACACTTCACCGGAAAGGCTTCGATCCCGAACGCCAGGAGACGCCATGCAAGCCACCGCCAAAGATCTTAGATTCCGCTCCGGTGAACTGTTGAAAACCGTGGCCCGCGGGGAAGAAGTTTTTATCTCCTACCGCGGCAGGGTCTGCGCCAAGCTGGTTCCCGCTATCCCGGTCAAGCTCCCCTCCCCTCGAACTGCGCATAGCCCGGGCTTTGGAATCTGGAAGGATCGTGAAGATTTAGGCGATGCCCAGGCCTGGGTGCGTGAAATCAGGAAAGGCCGTTTCTAATGATGGTCGATACCGACGTCCTGGTTGACGCCCTGCGCGGATTGGACGAGGCGGACGCGCTATTGGTTGCGGTCGCGCCTTTCGAGATTTCCGTGATCACCTATATGGAACTGCTTCAAGGGGTCCGAAACAAGGAAGAACTGAAGGCCTTGCGCGCCAGCCTGGCGCATTGGCAGGCAAAAGTAGTCTATTTGAGTGAGGCCATTTGCTCCAAAGCGGTTCTTATTATGGAACGCCACCGTTTAAGCAACGCAGTGGGCCTGCAGGACGCCTTGATCGCCGCGACCGCGTTCGAGCGGAACACGCCCCTTCTTTCCGGCAACGAAAAACATTATCGCATGGTTGAAGGACTCACACTCAAGCGTTACCTGCGGCATCGGACCAATATCTAGGTCGAAACACCACGGTCCACTTCAGCCCTTCCTTAACAAACTCACGCTTTCCACATGGGGCGTCTGGGGGAAAAGATCCACCCCCTGGACCGACACCAGGCGGTAGCCGCCTTCCGCCAGTAATTTGACGTCGCGGGCCAGGCTGGCCGGATCGCAGGAGACGTAGACCAGATCGCGGACGCCGTGACGGGACAGGCGCTGCGGCAGGCCGGGCTCCAGGCCCTTGCGGGGCGGATCCATCAACACCGCGGCGGCTTCGAAGCCTTCGGGCAGGGTATGCCAGGCGCCCGAGGCGTCGGCCGCGGAAAAACTGAGCGCCCCCAACCCATTGGCTTCGGCGTTGGCGCGGGCGTCCTCCACGGCGGCGGCGTTGTTCTCCACCCCGTGCACGCGCAGTCCGCGCCGCCCCAAGGGCAAGGACAGGGTGCCGACGCCGCAATACAGCTCCAAGACGTGCTCGCCCGCCTTCCAGTCGCGCGCTTCCAGGATCGCGGCGATCAGTTTCAGGGTCTGCGCGGAATTCACCTGGAAAAAGCTGGTCGCCGTCAGGCGGTACTTGAGCCCGCCCAGTTCCTCGGAAAGGACCGGGGGGCCGGCCAAGACGCGCGTCTCCTCGCCCAGGATCACGTTGCCGGTCCTGGACTGCAGGTTGTTCTGGACGCTGACGATGCCGGCCTGCCCTACCCAGGAAGCGGCCTCCTTGGCGGCGGCGCCTTCCAAGGGCGAACGGGTCACGACCACGACCATGGCGCGGCCCAGGCCGTCGGCCCGCGCCATGACATGGCGCAACGAGCCTTCGCGGGTCGTCTGGTCGAAGGGCTGGAGTTGGAGGCGGGGAAGACGGGAACGGACGAAACGAAGGGCCCCATCCACCGCTGGAGCCAACAGCCGGCAGCCCTCCTCGGGCAGGGGGACCACGTCGTGGCTACCTTCGCGGTAGTAACCCAAGACCAGGCTTCCGTCGGGCGCCAGGCCCACGGGCACCTGGCCCTTGTTGCGGTAATGCAGGGGATCGTCCGCGGCGAGCACGCCCTTCAGGGGCGGTTCCGCGATCCCCCCGATGCGACGCAGGGCCTCGCGGATGAAGCCTTCCTTGGCGGAGGCCTGGGCCTGGTAGGACAGATGCTGCCAGGCGCAACCGCCGCAGCGCCCGGCCACCGGGCAGGGCGGGGCGACGCGCTCGGGCCCGGGCTTGAGGATGCGATCCACCCTTACCCGGACGTAGCGTTCGTGGTCCTCGACGATCCGCCCTTCGATTTGGTCGCCCGGCGCGGTGCGCGGAGCGAAGGCGGTCCTGCCGTCGGCGAGACGGCCGACGCCGTCCCCCCCGGCCGCCAACGAAAGGATATCGACCGGCCCGGAGGGGCTCGAAGGGTTGGGCGTCAATTAGGCCTTCAGGAGTTTTTTGAGGGTTTCGTTCACCAAGGCGGGGTTGGCCTTGCCCTTGGAGATCTTCATGACCTGTCCGACCAGGAAACCGAGGACGGCCTCCTTGCCGGAGCGGTACTCCGCCACGACCGAGGGGTTCGCGTCCATGGCCTGGCGCACGAAGCCTTCGATGGCCGAGTTGTCGGTCACCTGGACCAGGCCCAGGCGCTCGACGATCTTGGCCGGATCGCCGCCGCCTGTAGCCATCTCCTCGAAGACGGTCTTGGCGATCTTGCCGCTGATGACCGCCTTGTCGATCATGGCGATCATCGCCGCCAAATGGGCCGCCGAAACCGGGCTTTCGGTGATGCCCTTGTCCTGCTTCTTCAGCACGGCCAGCAGTTCACCCATGACCCAATTGCTGGCGGCCTTGGGGGCCGCGCCCGCCTTGACCACAGCCTCGTAATAGTCCGCCAACGCCGCGTCCTCGGTGAGGACTTGGGCGTCGTAAGCGGGCAGGCCGTATTCCGCGACCAGACGGCGGCGCTTGGCCTCCGGCAGTTCGGGCAGGGCGGCGCGCACCGCTTCGATCCAGGCGTCGTCCAGGACCAGGGGGACCAAATCCGGTTCCGGGAAATACCGGTAGTCGTGGGCCTCTTCTTTGCTGCGCATGGCCCGCGTCGTGCCCTTTTCGGCGTCCCAGGCCCGGGTGGCCATCTCCACCTTGCCGCCGGCCTCGATCAGTTCCACCTGGCGCTCGGCCTCGGCCACGATGGCCTTGCCGACGTTCTTGAAGCTGTTCATGTTCTTGACCTCGACCCGCGTCCCGAACGGAGTGCCGGGCTTGTGGACCGAGATATTGGCGTCGCAGCGGAGGCTTCCCTCCTCCATGTTGCAGTCGCTGACGCCCAGATAGCGCAGGATTTCCTTGAGGGCCGCCAAGTAGCCTTCGGCGTCCTCGGGGCTGCGCATGTCGGGCTCCGACACGATCTCGATCAGCGGCACGCCCGCCCGGTTGTAGTCCACCAGGCTGCTCTCGGATCCGCCGATCTGGGCGGCTCCGGTGTGTTCGAGCTTGCCGGCGTCCTCTTCAAGGTGGATGCGGGTGATCCCGAAGCGCTTGCGCACCGTCGAGCCGCCCTCTTCCACGTCCGCCTCCAGATGGCCCGGCCCGCAGATGGGCAGGTCGAACTGGGAAATCTGGTAGGCCTTGTCCAGGTCGGGATAGAAATACTGCTTGCGGTCGAACTTGGAGAACTTCGAAATGACGCAGTTCAGGGCCATGCCCGCCCGCGCCGCCCGATGGACGGCGTCGGAGTTGAGCACCGGCAAGGTTCCGGGCAGACCCAGGCACACCGGGCACACCAGCGTGTTCGGATCCGCGCCGAAGCGGTTGGGGCAGGAACAGAAGATTTTGGTCTTCGTGCTCAGTTCGGCGTGGACTTCAAGGCCCACGACGATCTCATAGTCCTTCAGCGGCATGTCTTGTCCCCCGTCAGGCCTTGACCTTTTCGTCCCAGGCTTCGTCGCTCAGCGTCTGCAGTTTCTTGGTGGTGAAGCTTTCCACGTCAAAGCCCTGCTTGTCCACGTCGTCCGAACCGCACTTCAGGCAGGTCAGCTTGACTTCCAGATCCCCGGTGTCGGGCTGCGAAAAACGCACGAGCTCGGCCCCGTTGAACTCCCAGATTTCCATGGGCTTGTAGTCGGTGATCAGCGCCTGGAACTTCGTCTTGGCGCCGCAGGAACGGCATTCCATGTTTCCTCCTTGGTCCACTTGTGTTGCCCGAGGCGCCCAAGACGCCCGGGGATGTCGCCGGCCGCCGCCCCTTAAAGAGCGGGACGGCGGTCCTTCCAGGGATGGGACTCCTCGTAGGCGTGGCCCGCCGCGAACAGCGCGCCCTCCTCGAAGGCCCTTCCGATGAGCTGAAGTCCGATGGGCAGGCCCGCCGAGCTGAACCCGCAGGGCAGGCTCAGTGCGGGCACCCCGGCCAGATTGACCGAGATGGTGAAGATGTCGCTCAGGTACATGGTCATCGGGTCGTCCGCCTTTTCGCCGATGCGGAAGGCGGGGGTCGGCGCGGTCGGGGTGGCGATCACGTCCACTTCCTTGAACGCGGCCTCGAAGTCCCGCACGATCAGCGTGCGGACCTGCTGGGCCCGCTTGTAATAGGCGTCGTAATAGCCGGAGCTGAGGGCGTAGGTCCCCAGCATGATGCGGCGCTTGACCTCGGGGCCGAAGCCGTGGGCGCGGGTGCGCATGTACTGGGGCACCAGGCTTTCGGCGGGCTCGCGGAAGCCGAAGCGGACGCCGTCGAAGCGGGCCAGGTTGCTGCTGGCCTCGGCGGTCGCCAACAGGTAGTAGACGCTCAGGCAGTGTTCCGTGTGCGGAAGGCTGACCTCGCGCACTTCGGCGCCCATCTTGGCGTAGGATTCGACCGCCGCCCGCACCGCGGTGGAGACCTCGGGGTCCATGCCGTCGACGAAGTATTCCTTGGGCAGGCCGATCTTCAGGCCCTTGACCCCGCGCTTCAGGTCGGCTCCGTAGGCCGGAACCGGCCTCGGGACGCTGGTGGAGTCCATGGCGTCGTGTCCGTCGATCACCCCGCTCAGGACGGCGGCGTCGGCGACCGTGCGGGTGAGGGGGCCGATCTGGTCCAGCGAACTGGCGAAGGCCACGAGGCCGTAGCGGGAGACGCGGCCGTAGGTCGGTTTCAATCCGACCACCCCGCAAAGGCTGGCCGGCTGGCGGATGGAGCCGCCGGTGTCCGAGCCCAGGGCGCCGTATCCGAAGCCCGCGGCCGCCGCAGCGGCGCTGCCGCCGGAACTGCCGCCAGGCACGCGGTCCAGGGCCCAGGGGTTATGGGTCGGTCCAAAAGCGCTGTTCTCGGTGGAGGAGCCCATGGCGAACTCGTCCAGGTTGGTCTTGCCGAGGATCACGGCCCCGGCCTCGCGCAGCTTGGTCACCACCGTGGCGTCGAAAGGCGGCACGTAGGGCTCGAGCATCTTGCTGGAGCAGGTGGTGCGCAGGCCCTTGGTGGAGATGTTGTCCTTGACGGCCAGGGGCAGGCCCAGCAGGGGCGTCTTTTCGCCGTTCTTGCGGCGGGCGTCGGCGGCCTCCGCGGCCTTGAGCGCGCCTTCGGCGTCCACGGTCACGAAGGCTCGCACCTTGGGCTCGGCGGATTCGATCCGCTTGAGCGCGGCCTTGGTCAGCTCGACCGAGCTGGACTCGCCGGAAGCGAGGCGCCCGGCCGCCTGGGTCAATGTCAGTTCATGGAGTTCCACGTTCGCACCTTCGGTGGGGGGGACGGATCCGCCTACTCGATGATCTTGGGCACCCGGAACTGGCCGCGGGCGCGGTCCGGGGCGTTGGACAGGGCCTCATCACGGGTCAGCCCCGCTTTCGGCTCGTCCGCGCGCCAGACGTTGTTCAGGGGCAGGATGTGCGCCGTCGGCGGCACGTCCTTGACGTCCAATCCGGCGATGCCGGCGGCATGGTCCAGGATGGCGTTCAACTGGTCCCGGTAACGGGCGCGCTCTTCGGGAGTGATCTCCAGGCGCGCCAGGCGGGCAACGTGGTCGACGTCGGCTTCGCTCAGTGCCATGTCAGTCCTCTTCCGGTTGGGGGGACAGCTTTTCCAGGTTGGCCTTCGAGGCCACCAGGTCTTTGCGTCCGAAATTCATGAAACTCACGGTCAGGCGTTGGTCGGCGCCGTCGATCCGCGCCTTGATCACCAGCCCGGTGCCGAAGACGGCGTGGCGCACCCGGTCCCCCATGCGGAACCCGAGGGCCCGGTCCATCTCCTCCGGAGGCAGATCGTCGAGGAAGGGCACCGTGGTGCCGCCGGCGACCGTCCGGTCCTCCTCTTTCCTCAGGGCCTGGAAGCCTTCCATGAGGTCGGGCGGGATCTCTTCGAGAAATCGGCTATGCGGGTTGTAGGCCCGATTGCCGAAACTGCGGCGGCTGATGGCGCAGGTCAGGTGCAGTTTTTCCCTCGCCCGGGTGATGCCCACGTAGCAGAGGCGGCGTTCCTCCTCGACCCCGCCCTCCTCCTCCACGGAGTTGGAGTGGGGGAAGAGGCCTTCTTCCATGCCGGTCAAAAAGACGACGGGATATTCCAGGCCCTTGGCGTTGTGCAGGGTCATCAGCGTCACCTGCTCGGCCTTGTCCTGGGTCTTGTCCAGGGTGGAGGCCAGGGCCACCATCTCGAGATACGCGGCCAGCGTCTTGGTGCGGCTGCGTTCCTCGAAGTCGAGGGCCGAGGCGACCAGTTCCTTGACGTTCTCGACCCGCATTTCGGCTTCCGTGGAACGCTCGGCCATCCAGTATTCCAGGTACCCGGATCGCTTGACCACTTCGGAAAGCAGCCAGGCCGGCCCGGCCGTGGGGATTTCGGCGCGCAGGGCTTCGACCGTGGACGTGAACTTTTCCAGCTCCCGCACCGCCTTGGCCTGCAGGCCGGGAACCAGGGCGGCCTGCTTGAGGGCCGCGAACATCGTCAGGCTCTTGGACCAGGCGTAAGCCTGGACCTTGTCCAAGGTGCCGTCGCCGATGCCGCGGGGGGGCATGTTGATGATGCGCTTCAGGCTCAACAGGTCGTCGGGGTTGAGCAGCAGGCGCAGATAGCAGAGGCAGTCCTTGACCTCCATGCGGTCGTAAAAACGCATCCCGCCGACGATGCGGTAGGGCAGGGCCTCGCGGCGCATGCCGTCCTCGAGGGCGCGGCTTTGGGCGTTCGTCCGGTAGAGAACGACGAAATCGCTCAAGGGGCGGCGTTCGCGTCGGTTCAGCCAGACGATCTGGCCGGCGACATAGCGGCCTTCCTCGACCTCGTCGGGCGCCTGATAGTAGGTGATCGGGTCGCCCAAGGGGTTCTGGGTCCAGAGCTTCTTTTCTTTGCGGCCCTGGTTCCGGTTCACCACGGCCCAGGCGGCCTCCAGAATCCTCTGGGTGGAGCGGTAGTTCTGCTCCAGCTTCACCACCATGGCGTCGGGGAAATCCTTTTCAAAGTCCAGGATATTGCGGATGTCCGCGCCCCGGAACTTGTAGATGCTCTGGTCGTCGTCGCCGACGACGCAAAGGTTGCGGCTGTCGGCGGAGAGCATGCGCATCAGGCGGTATTGGGCCGGGTTGATGTCCTGGTATTCGTCCACCAGGAACCAGCGCAGGCGCTGCTGCCAGGACCTCAGCGTCTCCGGATCGCCCCGCAGCAGGTCGACGCTATGGTTGATCAGGTCGTCGAAGTCCATGGCCTGGTTGGACTTGAGCTTGGCCTGGTAGAGCTTGTAGACCTCGGCCGCCAGGGTCGCGCTGTCGCCGTCGGCCTGTTCGAGCGCCTGGCCCGGGGTGAGCATCGCGTTCTTGGACTGGCCGATGCGCCACAGCAGGGCCCGGGACTTGATGACCTTTTCGTCGATCTGCAGCTCGTGCATGCATTCCTTGACGAGACGCGTCTGGTCGTCGTCGTCAAAAATGCTGAAATCCCGGCTGAACCCGAGCTTGGGCGCTTCCTGCCTGAGGAAACGCACGCAAAACGCGTGGAAGGTGCTGACGAACATGCCCTCCACGGCCTTGTGGGTCATGATCTTGCCCAGGCGCTCTTTCATTTCGCCGGCGGCGCGGTTGGTGAAGGTCACCGCCAGGATGGTCGCGGGATCGACCCGGCGCTGCTGGATGAGCCAGGCGATGCGGGTGGTGATCACCCGGGTCTTGCCCGAGCCCGCGCCCGCCAAAATCAGCAGGGGGCCTGCGCCGTGCACGACCGCTTCGCGCTGGGGCGCGTTGAGCGTTCCGAGGTCGATTGTCTGCGGCGCAGCGGCCATTCGGCCCCAAGAAAAAGCGGAAGGCAGGCCGCAGGGCCCCTTTTGGGCCCTTGCGCCTGCCTCCGACTAAGAAATATATTTTTTTCAGCGACGAGGGGCGTCCATCAAGGCGCAGAGGGCGCCTTTGTCCCGGCTGTCCCAGTACCCCGTGTCGTCCGAAACCGTCAGGTCCTGGACGTACACCCGCTTGAGGTAGTCCAACAAGCCCACCACGGTCAGATGCAGTTCACTGCCTCCGATGCTGGTCTGGATGCTGGCCTGGCTTTGGTGCAAAAAGCCGAACCGCTGGCTGCCGGCGACGCCGGGGGCGGAGGGCAGGCCCAGCGAAAAGGACCCGAGCCGCGTCAACACACCCTGCTCATCAAAGGTGAACCAGAGCGGATCGGTCTGGGGGTGCACCGTCAGCTTGACCCCGCGCAAAGCCAGCGGAGGCGCCAAAACCCGGCCGCGGTCCTGTTCGGACACGCCCCTTTCGAGGAGGTCACAGGGCCACGCTTGGGCCGCCGCGATGTCCTGGAACTCGTTTTGAAGTTCCGTGAGGCGGGACAAATCGTTCAAGGTCCCGCGATACCGCAAGGTGACGCTCATGCCGGTTCCCTCCCCTTGAGGCAGTTCCCCGTTCGGGAGAGAGAATAACATAGGGAGGGATAAGAAAGAAGCCCGAAGGCAAAAGTCTCTTTAAAAGCCTGGGCAGGCGCTGTTCCGGCGGCGATGGGCGGACTTCGTTCGGCGGACATCCTCCCATCGAGCGTTGTAATTTAATGATGTTGGATTTTAGTCTGGAACAAGCCAAGAGCAAACCAAGCTCCCTTCCAAACCGTATTTTCCGGACACTTTTTTATCCGTGCCGGGCGTTGTAAACGCCGGTCGAATAGTGCGGCGGTTTAGGCTTTCAAAAAGCCGGTCGAAAAGTGCGGCACCCCCCAGCCCATCCAGGACAATGTATTCCGCAATGCGGAACTTTCGTACCTGGAGGAAGGAG
>Ga0326728_10017089_pt1 | contig 14625 bp, 9 predicted proteins | sample MB3enrmetagenome_FD_207602 | JGI IMG/M metagenome (GOLD analysis project Ga0326728, IMG submission 207602) | Lab enriched peat soil microbial communities from McLean, Ithaca, NY, United States - MB31MN | ecosystem: Environmental > Terrestrial > Soil > Wetlands > Peat | place: USA: New York...
TGGTCGGAGGCGGCGCGCCCCGGATCGCGTTGAACGCCGTGGCGCCCAAGCCCTACCGGGCGACGAAGGCGGAAGCGGCGATCGCGGGCAAGCCGATCAATGAGGCCAATGCGGAAGCAGCCGGAGCCGCGGCGGTGGAAGACGCCAAGCCCTTGGCGGCGACCAAATACAAAGTGCAGATCGCCAAGACTCTCGTGAAACGAGCCCTCCTGGCCACCGCGTCCTAGGCTTGCAACGACGGAAAACACAAAATACCGGAATTTTTTCGCGTATTTTGTGTTTTTCGTGGTTACAATTTCATTGAGCCCTCCTGAATAATCCCCCTCGAGGAACAAATGAGACCGGAAGAAATCTTACAGCTGGCACAATGCTTCATGGAAAGCAGGATATTGCACGCCGCCGCTGAACTGGACCTTTTTACCACCGTCAGCCAGACCCCGCTCTCCGCTAGTGAGGTTGCGGAGAAGATCGGAGGGGACGCCCGGGCGCTGGCTGTCCTGCTGGATGCCGTGACGGCAATGGGATTGCTGGTCAAACGGAATGGGGCCTATAGGTGTGAGAACTCAATGCTTGTCGCGGGCTCTCCCGATTCAGTCCTTCCAATGGTGCTTCACATGTCCCACCTCTGGACTCGCTGGTCGCGACTGCCGGATATCGCCAAGGGCCTGCCGACTCCGGAACTCGCCTTTTCCCGCGATCGAGAGCAACTGCGGGCGTTCATAGGAGCGATGCACTCGATTGGAGCCCCGTTGGCGAAACGGATCGTCGAATCGGTCGATCCGGGTCGATCGAAAGCGTTGCTGGACGTGGGCGGCGGGTCAGGCACCTACACAATCGCCTTTCTTCGCGCCGTTCCTGAAATGCGCGCTACGATCTTCGACTTGCCCGAAGTGATCGAAATGGCTCGCGAGCGCCTCGCCCAAGAGGGCTTGCTCGAACGCACGACCCTTGTTCCCGGAAGTTTTCATCAGGACGAATTGCCTCGCCGGAACGACCTTGTCCTGATTTCGGCCATCATTCATTCGAACAGCCTGGAAGAAAACCTTGAGCTGTACAAAAAGTCATTCCGGGCCTTGAATTCCGGCGGAAGGATCCTGATTCGGGATCACGTGATGGACCGCGACAGGATTCGTCCGAAAGACGGAGCTGTTTTCGCCATCAACATGCTGGTCGGCACCTCCGGCGGCGGCACCTACACCTACGAGGAAATCGAGGCCGGCCTGAAAGAGGCAGGTTTCAAAAACATCCGGCTTCTGCACCAGGGCGAACACATGGACGCGGTGGTGGAAGCCTTCAAGCCTTGACACAAGTACGGGGACGGCCACCCTATTTCCTTGCCTCCAGCGGCTCTTATCCAGATCAACTCAAAGGAGGCAAGCGATGAAACTACGGTCGCCCGTTACGGTCTTGCTGTTTTCTTCCATCGCCAGATTTGCTCTCGCGGATGGACTCATTGTGCCCGTCCGCCCGGACATCCACACCCCGCAACTCCTGGGCGGTTCAATATCACCGGGTCAACATCAGGGCCCAGGATCGAGTTGCGGACGTTTCCATCGACCAGGCTTTCGTCAATACCGAGCTTGGGATGATCGAAGTCCAATGCCTTTCCCTTATCCCGCCCACGGCCGCCATTGACAGTCTGAAGCTACTGGCGGACGGGAAGGAGTCCCGGGGCAAGGTCCTCGGCGCCGAAGAAGCCCGTCGTGCCGACGAAGAAATCGTGAGAACGAAACGAGATCCCCCCTGCTCGAATAGTTGAACTGCGGTCTCTATCGCGCCGCCGCCTTCCCGCTCCTGCCGGGCAAACACGTCCGAGTCGTCGTGCACCGCACCGATGTATGCAGGAAAGACGGCGACATCGTGGAAGTGTTCTACCCGCTCAATACCGAAAAATTTTCGGCTCGGGCTATCGATGAGGTTGAGATTAGAACCGATGTGCCTTCGAAAGGCCCCTTATCGGCGGTGTATTCGCCAACCCATGCCCTCGTGATTGAGCGACCGGCGCCCGAACACGTGATTGCCTCCGACAAAATAGCCAACGATATCCCTTCCACCGATTTCCGCTTGATGCATCAACCACGCAGGGATTGCGTGGGTGCGACCTGTCTGTCGTACCGACCCGACGAACAGGAGAATGGCTATTTTCTGCTGATGGCGAGCCCCATGCCGCGCGCAGACAAAGCAGCGCTCACAAGGACTTGGTCATCGCCCGGACCAGCCGGGTCCGGCGAACTTCGCGCTCTCGGGAACTTGAGCAGGAAAACCGCACAATTTCCATTACACGGCCGATTTCGCGCGCGTTTCGGATCAATTCAGCTATGCGTTTGTGAAACGGCTCTGGGCTGTCCGGCGCATCGGCTTCCTTCTTGATCAGATCCAGCCGAACGGCCGGCCGGCCGAGGTTGTCGAGGAACTGGTGCAGCTGAGCAGGCAGTACGGAATCATCACGCCCTGCACCGGTTTCCTTGCGGACGAGCAGGCGGATTGGTCCAATCGGATGGCAATCCTAGGGGCGGCGAAAACGGCGGCAATGGGTCTCGTCTCCAATTGGAAGCGGTCGCGCCGGTCAGACGAACGCATCGAATCGCGCCATAATGAACAACGCCAGTGTTGTTCCGGCCCCGTCGATCGCGGGCAAGGGGTCGGCCCAGATCGGCCAGAGCAGAGTCCTAAACTATCAAGCGAACGCGATTGAGCGCCTGGCCGATGTCCAGAACGTGGCCGACCGGGACCTGGACAAGTGGGGCGCCAGTGGATTGACAGCGCCGGAGCGGACAAGGATGTGTCCAAACTGAATGCAGGGGCCAAATCGATCGCTCAATTCAGCGACGAATATTTCCGGCTGGCCGCTGCAAACAGCGTAGCCGAGAATCAAATCATTCCCATGCCGCAGCCGGGAGAGGAGCGGATTGTCTCCATTCGCGGTCATCTGTATCGCATGACGCCGTGATGATCCCGGGAGTGCCGGCGTCTCGCCGCGAGCGCTTAGTCATCCGTCCCATTGACAATGGCCAAGCATGATCCTATAGGGCACGAGTGGGCCGGTTTCTGATATAGCATCCGGGGGGGGCTCGTTCATGCTTCAAAAGTTCGCGATAGGAGCTTTGATCTTTATGTCCATCATTCAGTGGCCATTGGGTGCGGCTTCTTCGGACGGTTTGCCGCCGCTCCGCACAGTTCAGAGGGTGGAACTGAATCAATATATGGGAACCTGGTATGAGATCGCCAGTTTCCCGCAGCGTTTCGAGAAAGGGTGCGTTGCGAGCATGGCAACCTACTCGCTGCGCGCTGACGGCAAAGTCACTGTTCTTAACGAATGCCGGAATGAAACCCTCGACGGAAAGCTGAGGAGCGCCAAAGGGAAAGCCTGGGTTGTCGACCACGGCACGAATGCGAAGCTCAAGGTTTGTTTCTTTTGGCCATTTTCGGGTGACTACTGGATCATCGACCTCGGCCCCCATTACGAGTATGCGGTTGTGGGACATCCCCAAAGGACCTATTTATGGATACTCAGCCGCAAACCGCAGATGGATTCCAACTCCTATGAAGCCATTCTTCAACGCTTGAAAGCACAGCATTACGACATCAGCCGGTTGAAGAAAACCCTCCAGCCGTCCCGCCCTTGAGCTCAGATGCTCCCGGACGCCCTTCCCGGGAAAGGACCGCCTACGCACCCAGTTCCATGGCTTCTTGCTCCTTTAGGATGGCGCCAAATAGTCGCCAGCCATCGAAATTTGAAGGAGGGTCCATACGGCCGATCTTGAAGGCAGCAACGGGCAAAGAGCGAAATTCCGGGTCGTGGCAAAACCGAACCTTCCCGGGAAGCTGTCCTGCAACCTGGCCAAAGGCAAAACCAAACTCGGCACCGATGTTGTTGTGCGCGGCACGCTTCATGCGAAGTTGCTGAGATGCCCCCATCGATGTCAGTGAGGCAAAGCCGCCCCCCGGGGTCGTGGACATGGTGACTTGGGAAGATCTGGACGTAAAAGCCTTGGTCGGCGGCATGACGGGCGGTCCCGATCGGCCAGAGCAGAGTCTTAAACCATGCAGCGAAAGGGATGAACGCCCAGCCAATCTCCAGAACGTGGCAACCGGCCTGTACGAGCGGGGGCGCCTGTGGATTGACGGCGCCGTCGCGGATAAGGATGCGTCCAAGCCGAATGCTGAGGAAAATCGACCGTTCAATTCAGCGACGAACATTTTCTGCTGGCTGCGAAGTGGCGGGCGCCTTGCGAGACGGGACAGGAGGCGGATCCCGGTAAAACCATGCGTCGCACTTCGCTGGAAAGCCAGATCTGCCGGCTGATGTTTTTTAGCGGAGGATGCCAGCTCTCGGAAGACTTTTCCCACGATAACGCGACCGGGGTGAAACTCAACACAATCAGGTTTGAATATAAAAAGCCCACCCTCCTGGACCCTGCTCCCGGGAATATGGATTTATTGGAAACACGCGCGGGCAACGCAGCCTATGGCGCGAACGGAATCAGCCATTCTATGACGAACACTCATCTTGTGATTTGTGCGATTCAGAAAGCCGTCGGGAAGGGGGTCGATCCGCCCGCCACACCGGACAAGGTCCTGAAAGCGCTGGGGAAGGCATAACCCAAGCGCGGTTCATTGATCACTGCCGTCGGATGGCCACAAAATCCAGGCCGGCGAATTCTTGCCCGTCCGGAATCCCTTCAATGCGAATCTCGTCGCCGGGCCGCAGCGCGATCCCTTTAATTCGCCTCCTGCTCGAAGAATCGCCTCCCGGCTTCTTTGCCGGCAATTGGTTGTTCGCCACCCATTCATCCACCAGCTGATCGTTCACAAACACACGAAAGCGCGACTCGCCATTGTTCTGGTCAAAATATTCGATATCCATCGAGTGCCAGCCTGCGGCACCGCTGAATTGGAACCGGGCCGAGCACCCCTCCCTCGCCCTGCATTCGATCCCCTTGCCCCCCGAGGCATTTTCCGGCGGGACAACGTCGATCGGGACATAGCCGCTCAACTGCATCGATTCCGCTTCTATGCGGTCGGGATACTTCCCGACACGCCCTGCGGCATCCGGTATGCCGGACATCCTGTTGAACCAGCCGCAGACCGAATCGCGCCAAACGCGTGCGTGCCCCGCCTGGAACTCGAGCCGCGCCAGAATCTCGCGGTAACGCTCTTCATCCACTCGGCCTTTCAGTCGCTCCCAGTCCGACACGTAGTTCTCCGCTTGCTCTGCGCCTTCATAGTGGCTGTCGTAGATATGCTGGATTACCGTTTTGCCCGATTGCAGCTTGTAGGTATACGGCACATGATGGAACCACAGGAGCAGGTTATCCGGAGTCGTGAGGAGAGATTCATAGACTTTGGCCACCTCCGGCGCATATTGTCCCGTAAAGCCTGTGCCTGTTGCCACCGTACGATCCATGCCGACGCCCTTTTCATCCGCCCGGTGCCATTGCCCCCAGCCGTTTTGCTCCGAAGCTTCCACCCGCGGACCAAAATGGCTGCCTGTGATATCGGTCAGGGTCTGGGCACCCAGAGGCCCGGTGTAGTTTTCATAAGTCCGCCAGGAACTCATCAGCATTTTTGTTGCGGTCTCTGTAACCACAGGGTCCCTGCCAAAGGTAAGGCGCACCCAATCGCCGGCAATGCGGTCGGCGCTCAAATTCGGGTTCCAGGCCAGCCTGCCGAAACCATAGAGGTTCGCCATGCCCATCGGGTTCCCCAGCCAGTTCGCATCCGTCCCGACGTTCACGACAGCGACAAATCCCCCAGGTCTGCCGAAGGTTTTGCCTGCGATCAATTCCTTGACGGGCGTTCCCGGCCCCTTCGCCTGCAAATCAAAATCGAGCACTTCCTTCCAGGCCGGAATGAGAAAACACAGGTGCTTCTGCTGGCCCATGTATTCCAACATCACCGGAAGCTCGATCGCGCTGTTCGTTTTTTGCAGTCCGCCGAATAGCGGGGAGACAGGTTCGCGCACCTGGAAGTCGATCGGGCCATGTTTGATCTGGATCATCACGTTGTCGTCGAATTTTCCGTCGAGGGGATGAAAGATATCGTACGCGGCGCGGGCGCGATCATTTTTCGGGTTGCGCCAGTCCAGGTTGTGGTCGTAGACGAAGGCCCTGTAAAAAAGCAGGCCGCCGTGCGGCTCGAGCGCACGGGCCAGCATGTTCGCCGCGTCCGCGGGAGTGCGCCCGTAGGACGATGGGCCAAGCCGCCCTTCAGAATCCGCTTTCACGATGATTCCGCCAAAGTCCGGAATGTGCCGGTAGATTGTTTCCGCCCGCGCTTGCCACCAGGCCGAAACGCGCGCATCCAGCGGATCGAACGTGTCCAGGCCGCCGATCTTCTGCGGACTCGACAGGTCCACGGCTACGCCTATCTGTACGCCCCACGGCCGAAGCGCCTCGGCAATACGGGCCAACTGCGGCAAAAATTCGTCCTGGATGGCCCTCGGGTTGGCGTTTACATTATTCACCATGACTCCCTGGACCCCGATGGAGGCCAGGAGCCTCCCGTATTCCCCCACGCGGGTCAGATCCGCACGCACCTGGTTGTTTTCAAAAAAAATGGAAGGCCCGCCATAGCCGCGTTCGATCGTGCCGTCGAGATTGTCCCATTGGTCCACCCAGCGGACCGGCGCGTAAGGCTGCTGCACTTCGTCAAGCAGCGCGATGTCCTGGGCTCGAGCGATTTTGCTCAGGAAGGCAAAGACTCCATAGAGCACGCCGCGTTCATCGGGCGACGTGATCACGAGACAGCGGTTCCCCCGGATCTTCGCTCGGCCCAGCCAAAAACCTTCTTTGCCGATTTTAGGGATAGCCAAGGACGGGGCCGAGGATTGGACAGAAGCAACGGTTCCAAGAATGATGGCCGGCTCTTTCGGCAGGGCCCTTTCCGCGCGCAACGTTCGGCCCAATATCCCACGAATGCCGCGAATCATTTCCTTGCGGGCATTCGCGAGGATCGCACCGTCGCCGAGAACGACCACTCCGGCCGGGAGCGCTTCGTATTTCCCTTTGACGGCATCCTGTAACGGTGCGTAACGCAGCCAGGCATCATGCCCGTCTTCAGCCGGCAACAAGTTCGAAAACGCGCAACAGAGCGCCACGCAAAGGAGTCTGTTCATAGCGAGAGTTCGAGTTTAACTCAAAGTCTCCAAGACTCGAAGACTCAAATTTTAGCGGCGATTCCCGGAGAGGATTTTCTTGCGGAGGCGGATGGTTTTGGGGGTTACCTCGACCAATTCGTCGTCGTTGATGAATTCGAGCGCCTGCTCGAGGGACAAGTCGCGGAAAGGGACCAGCCGGATCGCTTCGTCGGCGACGGAAGCGCGCATATTGGTCAGCTTCTTCTCTTTAACCACATTCACGTCCAGATCAACCGTCCGCGCGTTTTCCCCGATAATCATCCCCTCGTAAACCTCGGTCCCCGGCCGGACGAAAAGCTCCCCGCGCTCCTGCAGATTGTAGAGCGCATAGCCGGTCGCCGCTCCGGCCCTGTCCGCTACCAGCGCACCTGTGAGCCGGTTGGAAATCTCGCCCGACCAGGCGCCCCAGCGCAGGAACATCGAGTTAAACAGCCCGGTCCCTTTGGTATCGGTCAAAAACTCGGAACGAAAACCGATCAACCCCCGGGAGGGGACTTCAAAATCCATGCGGACGCGCCCGGCCCCGTGATCGACAATTTTGACCATGCGACCTTTGCGGCGGCCCAGAGCTTCGGTGACGACCCCGATAAAATTCCCGGGGCAGTCGATCACCACCTGTTCGACCGGCTCCATGAGGTTTCCATCGATGGTCCGGGTGATGACTTCGGGCTTGGAGACCTGCATTTCGTAATCTTCACGACGCATCATTTCAATCAGGATCGCCAGCTGAAGTTCGCCCCGGCCGGAAACCTTGAAGCTATCCATCACCTCGGTCTCCTCGATCCGGATCGCCACATTGGCAAGTGCTTCTTTCTCGAGCCTGGCCCTGATGTGCCGCGAGGTCACGTACTTCCCATCCCTCCCCGAAAGCGGGGAGGTATTGGCGTGGAAGATCATGGATATGGTCGGTTCATCGACCTGGATGGTCGGCAATGGGATGGGATCTTCCGCGTCCGCGACGGTCTCACCGATGGAAATCCCCTCTATTCCCGCGATCGCAATGATCTCTCCCGCCTTCGCTTCGGAGACCGGCTGCTGCTTCAAGCCTTCGAAGCTGAACAGCTTTGTGATCCGTGTCTTTTCGATCGAACCGTCAAGCTTGCAGACCGAAACCGTATCCCCCACGGCAATTCTGCCCGAAAAGATCCGTCCGATGGCGATCCGCCCAACATAGTCGTTGTAGTCGAGGGTCGTGACCAGGATCTGCAGTTTATTTTCCAGGATCGGAGCTGGAGCCGGGATCGTCTCGAGGATCTGCTCGAATAGCGGGCGCAGGTCCTCGGAAGTGTCGCTGAGATTTCGTTTGGCGATCCCCTGTTTACTGACGGCATAGAGAATCGGGAAGCCAATCTGCTCCTCGCCGGCCTCCAAATCGATGAAAAGATCGTAGATTTCGTTCACAACCTCCTGCGGCCTGGCGTCGGAGCGGTCGATTTTGTTCACGACCACGATCGCCGGCAGCTTCTCTTCCAGCGCCTTTCGCAGCACGAAGCGGGTCTGCGGCAGCGGCCCTTCGGAGGCGTCGACGAGAAGCATGACGCCGTCAACCATTTTCAGGACGCGTTCGACCTCGCCGCCGAAATCGGAGTGGCCCGGCGTGTCCACGATATTGATTTTGACGGATTTATAGTGAATGGCCGTGTTTTTGGCCATGATGGTGATGCCTCGCTCTTTTTCCAGCTCAAGGTTGTCCATGACCCGTTCGATGATCCGCTCATTTTCGCGGAAGGTGCCGCTCTGCTTCAGCATGGCGTCAACCAGTGTGGTTTTGCCGTGATCGACATGGGCGATAATGGCAATGTTTCGTATGTCTTCGCGTCTCATGAGTCCTCTATTCCCCAAGGATTCCGGCACCGGTTCCGGTATCGATTCCGGTGCCGACACTGAAAACCAGGACAGTAACTGTACCTCTAATGCCTTAAGACTCCAAGGCTCAATGTCCCTGTTGAAATTGCTTGCCAACTAACCTCTTTCGATATAAAAAATAGTTTGGTATTGTTACACACGTATTAGGTATTGTGGAAAGCAGGTAACGGAGCTTTAGGAAAATACCGGGTCTTTTAAGCGTCGCGCGCAGGTAATTATAAAGGTAGGCTTTAAGTCCCCAAGAAGTCCTCGGACTATCCTCGAAGATCCTCTCAGAATAGAACTGGAGTAAGCGATGGATGCGAGAGAGCAGGCAATCAATAGGAATGTATCCCTGCTGTCTGAAGTTGCTCAGAAGAGCGGAGAGACGATACAGAACTGTTATCAGTGCCAAAAGTGTTCGGCCGGGTGTCCTGTCAATTTTGCCATGGATATTCTCCCGAACCAAGTTTTCCGGCATATCCAGTACGGACACCGGGACAGGGTGCTGTCATCGAAGACCATATGGCTCTGCGCTTCCTGCCACACCTGCAGCACACGGTGCCCCAACAGTATTGATATTGCTAAAGTTATGGACACTTTGAGAAGCATCTCCGCACGGTCCGGCGCCGTATCCGGAGAAAAAAACATCTCCATGTTTCATAAGTTCTTCCTAAGTCTGACGAAATATACGGGCCGGACGTGGGAGCCGGGTTTTTCACTCTACGAACTCAAGAGCGGAGGTTTGGGCGGATTTATGGGATGGGGGATGAAAGCGTTTCTCAAGGGGAGGCTTGGGATTTTCCCCAGCTTTAAGGGCGGGAAAGAGTTCAGGCGGCTGTTCAACCAGCCGGGAAAAGGAGGCGTGCGATGAATGAATTCTCCTATTTCCCCGGATGTTCCCTTCACGGAACATCCAGAGAGTTCGATGAATCGATTCGCGGCGTCTTGGGCCAGCTCGACGTCAAAATTCACGAGTTGGAAGACTGGACGTGTTGCGGCGCAACGTCCGCCCACTGCCTTGACGAAACGCTTGCCGTCGAAATGCCTGCACGAAATCTCGCCATCGCGGAAAGGAGCAACCGGGACTTGTTGGTTCCCTGCGCAAGCTGTTATAGCCGGTTTAAGGGAGCCGAGATGGAAGTCAAGGAGCATGGGAAGAAGGTAAGCTTCCCTTACAAAGGGAAGGTGCCGATCCGGTTCGCCATGGACTACCTTTGCGACAAGCCGGTGGTCGAAGAAGTGAAGAAAAAAATGGTCAAGCCGCTCGCCGGGCTTAAAGCGGTCTGCTATTACGGATGCCTTCCGGTCCGCCCCCCGAAACTAACGGGGATCAAGGACTACGAAAATCCGATGCACATGGACCGTCTGTTGAAACAATTGGGCGTGGAGCCGATCCAGTGGTCCTACAAGACCGACTGCTGCGGCGCCAGCTTGATGTTTACCCGCATGGATGTCTTCAAGCAGCTGATCGGCAAGATTCTTGTCAAAGCCAAGGAGACCGGAGCCGATTGCGTGGTTGCCGGCTGTTCCATGTGTCAGATGAATCTGGACACACGGCAAGAGGATGTGGAAAAGGACCTTGGGAAGAAGCTCGACATTCCCATTCTGTACTATACGGAATTGATGGGTTTGGCCATGGGACACCGGGATACCGGCAAATGGTTCAAGCGGCACTTCAAAAACCCTATTCCGATGTTGAGCGCAAAAGGACTGATTTAAAAGGTGCTTACCGCAAAAACCCCAAGGGCGCAAAGGAACTCAAAGAAGATCTATAGAAAAAACTTTGAGCCCTGTGAGCCTTTTGCGGCTTCGCGGTGAAAGGGCAAAGCGAAAATGGCTGAAAAAGTTGGGGCCGTAATGGTTGTAGGTGGCGGGATTGCGGGAATCCAGTCATCTCTTGACTTGGCAGAATCGGGCTATTACGTCTACATGGTGGAAACTTCACCCGCGATCGGCGGAGTGATGGCTCAGCTTGACAAGACCTTCCCTACCAATGATTGCTCCATGTGCGTGATCTCGCCGAAATTGGTGGAGGCGGGCTGCAACCTGAACATCAATATATTGACGGCTACGGACGTGGAAGCTATTTCGGGCGAGCCAGGTAATTTTACCGTCCGCGTTCGCAAACGCGCCCGTTTCGTAGACCTCGCGAAATGTACAGCTTGCGGTGATTGCGCAACCGCTTGCCCTATCGCCCGCCCCAATGAATTCAACGCCCTGCTCAACACTCGCAAGGCCATTTACAAGAGATATCCTCAGGCGATTCCGAATGCCTATGCCATTGAGAAGCGCGGCGAAGCCCCCTGCCGCAATGCGTGCCCCATTGAACAGCGCGCTATGGGTTACGTGGCTTTGATACGGGAGAAGCGATACGCCGAGGCGTATCGCACCATTAAAGAAGACAATCCATTCCCCTCCGTTTGCGGTCGCGTTTGCAACCACCGTTGCGAAGAAGCCTGTTCCCGTGGAGAAAACGGCCACGAAGCGGTCAACATCATGCACCTGAAGCGCTTCGTGACGGATTGGGCTTTCGCGCATCCAGAAGAAATCCAGAAGGCGTACGCAGCCGGAGTTCAAATACAGCCGGACACCAGTGGATTGGGCAAGAGGGTCGCCATCATCGGCTCCGGCCCTGCCGGTCTGACCGCAGCGAATGATCTCGCCGCGAAGAATTTTTCCGTAACGGTCTTTGAAGCGCTGCCGGCAGCCGGCGGCATGATGCGCGTAGGAATCCCGGAATACCGCATGCCTTACGACCTGCTCCAGCGCGAAGTCGATGAAGTGGTTTCCAAAGGAGTCGAACTGAAGCTTAACAGCCGCGTCGATGACGCGTCCGGTCTACTGGGGGAATATAACGCGGTATTTGTTGCGACCGGTGCTCACGTAGGCCTCAAGACCCAGATCCCCGGAAACGCCCTGAAAGACGTTTGTGTCGCAACCGATTTCCTGCGCGACGTCAGCCTCAGCGATCCCGCGAAACGGCCGGATTTCGTTAAGGGCAAACGCGTCCTGGTTCTGGGTGGCGGCAACGTCGCCGTCGATGCGGCCATGTCTTCAATACGCTTGGGCGCAAGCTGGGTCGGGATGACCTGCCTCGAGGCCGAGGGGAAGATGCTGGCCCATGATTGGGAAGTCCGCGATGCCCGCGAAGAAGGAATCGAGGTGATGCCGGGCCGGAACTTCCTGGAAATCACGAACCAGAGCGGCAAGGTGACCGGAGTGCGAACGGTTAACGTAAATTTCCGCGGCTTCGTCGACGGAAAAATCGACATGGACGTCATCCAGGGAACGGAGACTGTCGTTCCCTGCGATATCGTCATCTATGCCATTAGCCAGCGACCGGACCTCGCTCTTCTGAAAGACAAAGTGGCATCGGCTCGCGGCCGCGTAGTGGTGGACAGTAACACCCTCGCCACAAACGTTCCCGGAATTTTCGCCGGCGGCGATGCCGTAACCGGAACGACTTTCGTGGTCGACGCCATTGACGCCGGGCACAAAGCGGCGCGCGCCATCCAGTCTTACCTGCAGGACGAAACCGCAAAGGTATGGCCGCCCGCAGTCAAGGTCGTCGAAAGGCTTCCCGAAGCCAAGCTCGAGCCGGAACAGAAAACGCAATTGACCGAAGCAGGCTCCCAGGCGAACCGTTTTGAACCTTCGAAACGCGCCGCTTCCGAACGCAAGAGCGATTTCAAAGAAGTGGAAGCGGCACTCAGCGAAGAGGAAGTGATCGAAGCCGCCAAGCGGTGTCTGGAATGCGGCATCTGCTCCGAATGTTTGCAGTGCGTCTACGCCTGCCGCGCGGGCGCCATCAATCATGACGACCGCGACCAGGTAGTGGATCTGAAGGTGGGTGCCATCGTTCTCACGCCAGGATTCAAGACTGTCGATGGAAATATCCGCCCCGAGTTGGGGTACGGACAGTATGCCAACGTCGTAACCAGTCTGGAATTCGAGCGGATCCTCAGTGCCAGCGGTCCATTTGCGGGTACCGTCCAGCGCATTTCCGACGGCAAGCATCCGAAAAAAATCGCCTTCATCCAATGCGTGGGAAGCCGCGACACTTCATGCGGCAATGACTACTGCTCTTCCGTCTGCTGCATGTATGCCACCAAGGAAGCCATCATTGCCCGAGAGCATGACAATAATATTCAGCCCACAATTTTCTATATGGATATCCGGGCTTATGGCAAGAACTTCGAAACGTACTATGAAAGAGCCAAGACCGAATCCGGCGTCCGGTACATCAAATGTGCGGTCTCAAGGGTTCGAGAGGACTATAATACCAAGAACCTGCTGATCACCTATATCGATGAGGCGGGAAAGATCGTCGAAGAAGAATTCGAAATGGTGGTCCTCTCCGTCGGTCTCGAGCCGGCCAAGCATACGGTGGCGATGGCCAAGCGGCTCGGCGTGGAGGTGGACAAGTACGGATTCGCAAGCACGAACTCCTTTGCGCCTCATTCGACCTCCAAAGAAGGCATCTACGTTTGCGGGGCCTATCAGGGACCCAAGGATATCCCCGAGACCGTAGCGCAGGCTAGCGGAGCGGCAGCCGATGCCATGGCGCCTCTCGCTACCGTGCGCGGAACGATGATCGTCAAGAAGGAATACCCTCCCGAGGTCGACGTCAAAGGCCAGGAACCCCGTATTGGCGTATTCGTCTGCAATTGCGGCATCAACATCGGTGGCGTCGTCAATGTTCCAAAGGTAAGAGAGTACGCGAAAACGCTCGAGAACGTCGCTCATGTTGAGGACAACCTCTACACCTGCTCCCAGGATACCCAGGCAAAGATCCGAGATGCGATCAAAGAGCACAACTTGAACCGGGTTATCGTGGCCTCCTGCTCTCCCAGGACCCATGAGCCGATGTTCAGAGAAACGGTGCGGCAGGCCGGTTTGAACAAATACCTGTTCGAAATGGCAAACATTCGCGACCAGTGCTCCTGGGTCCACATGAAGCAAAAGGGAGAAGCGACGGAAAAAGCCGAAGACCTTGTCCGGATGGCGGTCGCCAATGCGCGATTGATCCAGCCACTTGGTGAATCCGCTTTGCCCGTAATCCACAAAGCTATCGTCGTCGGAGGCGGCATCGCCGGAATGACCTCCGCTCTGAAAATCGCTGATCAGGGTTATGAAGTCTACCTTCTCGAGAAAGAGGAAAAACTGGGAGGCAACCTCTGGAACCTCCACTACACCCTCGACGGGCAGGACGTCCATGCGCTGCTCGAGAGCACCATTAACCGGGTTAAAAATCATCCAATGATTCGCGTGCTGATGAGCGCCCGCGTGGTGGATTCGAGCGGTTCCAAGGGCAACTTCACGACCGGCGTAAAAGTGGGGCCGAACGGTGACTATCAGAAGATCCAGCACGGCGTCATCATTCTGGCGACCGGCGCCTATGAATCGAAACCGACCGAATTCCTCTACGGTGAGGACCCGCGGATCGTCACCCAGCTCGAATTGGAACATAAGATCGTCAGCAAATCCGCAGACATCGCGAAAGCCAAAAAAATCGTCATGATCCAATGCGTGGGATCCAGGAATCAGGAGCGGCCGAACTGCAGCAGAACCTGCTGTGCCACGGCCGTCAAGAACGCGTTGAAACTGAAGGAACTGAATCCCGAAACGGAGATCACGGT
>Ga0326728_10017090_pt1 | contig 14624 bp, 14 predicted proteins | sample MB3enrmetagenome_FD_207602 | JGI IMG/M metagenome (GOLD analysis project Ga0326728, IMG submission 207602) | Lab enriched peat soil microbial communities from McLean, Ithaca, NY, United States - MB31MN | ecosystem: Environmental > Terrestrial > Soil > Wetlands > Peat | place: USA: New York...
GCACGCGACCCACCCACTGGGTGGGTTCCCCGCTCGCGCCCTGATACAAGGCCCGTTGGTTAAGGCTCGTGCGATCCCACCCTAAAGCTCTCTGCTGCGCGACGAGCTTTAGGATGGGGCACCCGGCGACCCACCCACTGGGTGGGTTCCCCGCTCGCGCCCTGATACAAGGCCCGTTGGTTAAGGCTCGTGCGATCCCACCCTAAAGCTCTCTGCTGCGCGACGAGCTTTAGGATGGGGCACCCGGCTGACGGCTGAAAGCTGAAAGCTGTTCTTACTCCACCAGCGCGTCGGCGATGGCGAGGTGTTCGTCGAGGGCAGCGATGCCAAGGTCGAGCTCCTCTTTGGTGACGATGAGCGGCGGGGCGATGACGAAGTGGCTGACCCAGGCCTGAATCGATACGCCCCCGGCCATCATCTTTGCAGCGATCTGATCGACGACCAGCGGCTTGCCTTCCACCTTGTCGCGCATGGTGTTGAAGAGCTGCCTGGTCTTGCGATTCTTCACGATCTCGACGGCGAAGAAGAGGCCGAGACCGCGGACATCGCCGACGGAGGGATGTTTTTCCTTGAGCTTCAGCAGCTTTTCGCGCACGTAGGGCTCGAGCTCAGCGGCGCGCTCGACGAGCTTGAGGCGCTGCATCTCTTCAATGGTGGCAACGGCGGGGCCGAGAGTGAGCGGGTGCGCCTCGTACGTATGCCCGTGCGAAAAATAGTGGTCCTCAAAGTAGTCGGCGATGGCGGTGGTGGTGGCGCAGAGGCCGAGCGGCACATAGGCCGAGGTGATGCCCTTGGCGGTGACGAGAATGTCGGGCTTCAGGTTCCAGTGGTTGATGGAGAACCAGCGGCCGGTGCGGCCCCATCCGGCCATGACTTCGTCGGCGATGAGGAGCACGCCGTGACGGTCGCAGATTTCGCGCAGGCGCGGGAAGTATTCGGGCGGCGGAACAAGGACGCCGTTGGTGCCGACCACGGGTTCGAGGATGATGGCGGCGACGTCGCTCTCGTTGCGGATCATGTGCTCGATGTAGTCGGCGCAGGCGATGTTGCACGTGGGATAGGTGTGCTTGATGGGGCAGTCGTAACAGTTGGTCTCGGGCGCGAAGACGACGTTGGCGATTTTGCCGGCCGGTTCCATGGCCCAGCGGCGGGGATCGCCGGTGGCCGCGATGGAGCCCGCGGTCGATCCATGATAGGAGCGATAGCGGGAGATGATTTTGTTTTTGCCGGTGAACATGCGAGCGATTTTGAAGGCCGCTTCGTTGGCCTCAGTGCCGCTGGTGGTGAAGAAGAATTTTTCTAATCCTTTTGGAAGGACTTCGAGGAGCTTCGAGCTGAGGCGGGCGCGGGCGTCGGTGGCATAGCCGGGCGCGGCATAGCAAAGCTCGCGCGCCTGCTCGGCGATGGACTCGACGACGCGCGGATTCTTGTGGCCGAGATTGACGCACATCAACTGGGAACTGAAATCGAGATAGCGCTTGCCCGCGCCGTCGGTAAACCAGCAGCCCTCGGCATCGGCGATGGTAAGCGGCTTCCAGCTTTTCTGGAAGCGCCAAGTGCCGTAGTTGGTCTGGCGCGTGATGGTGGAAATCTGTTCGGCTGAGAGCTCCGGGGTTGCGACTGTATCACTCATGGGTGCGACTCCTCCAAAGGATGCAGACAATCGTATCAAAAGCAGGGACCAAGGGACCAAGGGACCGAGGGGGTAGAGCGGGGATTCAGATGCGGCTGGCGCGTGGCGCGTGCTGCTCGCCGATGAGGCGATCGATGAGGGCGGAGAGGGTTTCGCCGGTGCGAGGCAGGATGAATTCCTCGAGCCTGGAATCGTAGTCGAGTTTGAAGCTGGTGGCGAGCGCGGAGATCCAGATCTGTCGTACCGGCGCGTTGGGCGTGATGACGAAACGGGCAGCGGGATCTTCGAAGAAGACGTTGAGCACGCCGCCCTGTTCCTCGACCTCGAAACCTGCCTGCTCGCCTTCCTCGCGCGCGATGAGATGCCGCTTGAGGTTATCGAGCGCGGCTTCAGCCGTGCGTCGGAAGTTTTGCTCGTCTGACATGGAGACAGTGTAGCAAGGCGATTGCGCCGCAACGGCAGCGATTGCGGCCACGGGATGGAAGTGCGTGTGTCCGGGAACTGGACAGATCGGCCCAGAGAAGATTAAAGATTCGTGCCTCTTTGCCGATAGAGCAGATGAAGAATCGAGAAATAAACATGGGAATAGCCCCCATCCCCGGAATTCGCACGCTGCCAGCCGGAAAAGCGCCGCAGGGGGATTTTCTCCCGCCGGAGGTCTTCGATATCGAGGGCTCGGCGAGACCGGGCGATGGCGACCAGCAACGCGGCGGCAGAAAAGCCTCGGGCGCGGAAGAGAACGACGAAGACGAGCTGATGCTGGACGCGGAGACGGAGTCCAGCGCCGATGCGCGCGAAGAACTCCCGGCGCGGAACGTGGATTATTTTGCGTAGAGCGAGACAGCGAGACAGCGAGTCATAGAAATGACCCTATCCAAGGACAGATTGGACGGGGCATTCGTGTTTGTGCTGGATCGAGAATGGTTGCGGCGTCAGGCGGTGACGGAGTCGCGCACTGGCTGCTCGGCGTAAATGGCCTCGGAGTCGGTTTCGGCGAGGCGCAGCAGGCGATGCAGATAAGCACGTGAGATGGAGAGGCTGCGGGCAGCCAAGGTTTTGTTTCCGTTGGCTTCGCGCACCGCGGCCACCGCCAGGCGGACCTTGTAGTCGCGGAGCTGGCGCTCGAAGGAGTCTGCGGGCTGGTAGTCGGCAATATCCACCACTTCGTCGAATGCTCCTGTGTCTTCGTCCTGCTCGTGGGCGTCGAGGTTCAGGTCCACAGCGCGGACCGCGCGGCCGGGAGCGAGGATGATGGCGCGCTGCATGACGTTTTCGAGCTCGCGCACGTTGCCGGGCCAGGCATAGCTCTGGAGCATGTCGAGCGCATCGGGCTCGATCGAGTCCATGGGCTTTTGGAAGATGCCCGCATAGTGGTGCAGGAAATGGAGCGCGATGAGGGGAATGTCTTCGGACCGATCCTGGAGCGGCGGCGCGTCAATTCTCATTACATTAATGCGGTAGTAGAGATCCTGGCGGAACTTGCCTTCGGCCACCAGCTTGGCAAGGTCCTGGTGAGTGGCGAAGATGAGGCGCGCGCGCAAGGGAACGAGCTTGCTCGAACCCAGACGGTTGAATTCCATCTGCTGCAGGACGCGCAGCAGCTTGACCTGGGTGAAAAGGCTGAGGTCGCCGATTTCGTCGAGGAAGAGGGTGCCGTCGGCGGCCTGCTCGAAGTAGCCTTCGCGAGCGCCGACGGTTCCGGTGAAGGCGCCCTTTTCGTGGCCGAAAAGCTCGGCCTCGATGAGAGTTTCAGGAATGGCGCCGCAGGAGACAGCGACGAAGGGCTTATTGGCGCGGGAGCCGAGATTGTGAATGGCGCGGGCGATGAGCTCCTTGCCGGTGCCGCTATCGCCGGTGACAAGAACCGCGGCATTGAGGTTGGTTACGCTGCGCACCAGCTGATAGACGCGCTGCATGCCGGGGCTGATCCCGATGATGCGATCACAGTTGCCCGGCTCCTCGACGCGGTGCTGCACACTGTACAACTGCTGCTTGAGCGCCGAGGTCTCGCAGGCGCGGCTGAGCATGGTCTTGAGGTCGCGAATGGAGGGCGGCCGGCGCGTGTAGCCGAAGGCTCCGGAACGGACGAGCTCGAATGCGGTGGACCGCAGACTGTCGTCGGCCATGAGGATGGCCGGGACGTTGGAGGCGATGAGACGGCGGACGCAGTCGATGCGGGTTTGCAGGGAGTCCTCGTGGGAGTACAGATCGAGGATCAGGACATCGCAGTTCCCTGCAGCGATCAGGGCATCCATCCCCTCGGCGTCGGACTCGAGCAGAACTTCGAAGTCTTTACCCAGGGCAGGAGAAAGAAGCGGCTGCAGCGTGCGGTCTTCGGAATAAAGTCCAATTCGTGTCATGCGCGTGCGGTCATCCAACTCGCAGAACTCACGGTGCCACTCTGGTGGGATTGGCGATGTAGGTACATAATCGGCCATCGCTCCAGCGGCGGATATTCCGCTTTCGTGCTAGGGTGTTGCGATCTTGGTTATTGAGCGAATTCCCTGTGGATTGACAGGGATAGTAACGAGCGGGGGACCGGGGAGACGGGACTGGAAGGGGCGCCAGGAGCAGACAAATCCCGAAGAAGCCCGCCAAATACCGAAAAAAGCCGGAGGCCGGAAGCGCGATGTGCAGGCACGACGCGCGGCCGGCTCTGCGGTTACCCAGGGGTGGATTAGGGCCGTTTTTGGGCAGGGAGGGAGGTTACTTAAGTATAGTTCCCCCGGTGCTCTGGAGCGGCCAAGTGTACAAAAAGAGGCCAGAGGAAGCCAGACGCGTCCCGGCCTAATATGAGCGCAATTGCGTGCGTGGGGACCGTGGATTTCCCGGAAAAACGCGAATCAACTCCGGATCCTGAATGAGTATCTTATTATTTGTCAATGGTTTAGAAAGGCGCAACAGCGCTTGAGAGGCAGCGCCCGGCAAGCGCGAAAGTGTATACGGGCTAGACCATGAGGAGCGGGGCGCGTATACATCCGTGTACACCTCCTGTAGCGGTACAAGGTATGTGCCTGGATCGAAAGGGTGTTATGGGTGCAGAAGTTTGGTCGGAGAATTGCTGTAGGGAGCGGTGAAACCGGTAGACCGGAGGAAGGAAGCCGCGGGATGGTGCATGTGCTGACACAGTGGCCCACAGCGATCGTTCTGGCGGTTCTGTGCGTGGCGACCTTTACCGATCTCCGCAGCCGGCGCATCCCGAACTGGCTCGTGCTGCCGTTTTTCGGCGCCGGGTTGGTGGTTTCCTGCTTTCTCCGCGGCTGGCACGGCCTGGGTCAGAGCCTGGCCGGAGCGGGACTGGGACTGTTGTTATACGGAATCCTTTTCTTTATGGGCGGCATGGGCGCTGGCGATGTGAAGCTGTGCGCGGCGATCGGGGCCTGGATTGGCCCGGTGCAATTGATGTATGCGCTGGTATTCACCGGCTTAGCGGGTGGATTGATGGCGTTGGCCTGGGCGGTGTGGGGAGGGTTTTTGGGTGAGTTATTCCAGCACGCCTGCGGCCTGGCATTCGGTTCAAAGGAGGATCGCGGAGAAGCGGTGTTAACAAATCCGCTACGGCGCAAGATGCCGTACGCGCCCGCTATCGCGATCGGAACGTTCATTTCGTTTTTTGCGCATTGAAGGAAGCAGACAGGCGATGTCCAGTTTGCAACAAACCGGCAATGAATCTTGGGCGCGCACGACCATGGCGCCGGAGAGGCACGGCACGGCAAGGAGCACAGATAAAGTGGGTACATATTCTTCCCCCCAGCTGGTCAATGCGAGTCCCGAGCTGATGGGCGACACGCCGCTCTCCATCGCACTGATCAGCCCCAATAAACGCCACCGCGAGGCGGCGGCACTGGTGCTGGCCCGCTGCGCAGGATATGAAACCTCAGAGTTTTCGAGCTATCCGGCCCGATTGGACGATGCCAGGGAGATGATGGACCAGAAGTATGGCGTGGTGATCATCGAACTCGACAGCGATCCGGAGTGCGCGCTGGCGCTGGTGGAGAACATCGCCGCCGATGGGCAGGCGACGGTGATGGTGTACTCGACAAGCGCCGATCCAGACCTTCTGGTGCGGTGCATGCGAGCCGGAGCACGCGAGTTTCTGACGTTTCCGCTGGAACAACAGGTGGTGGAAGAAGCTTTAGTGCGGGCCGCAGCCCGGCAGCCGGTAGCGCGGATCGCAAAGAGGTCGGTGGGAAAGCTGTTTGCGTTCATCTCTTCCAAGGGCGGCGCCGGGGCGACCACGCTGGCCTGCAATTTCGCGGTGGCGCTGGCCAAAGAGTCGCAAGAGAAGACGCTGCTGATCGATCTGGATCTGCCGCTGGGCGATGCGGCGTTGAACCTGGGCATTACGGCGAAGTTTTCGACGGTGGATGCGCTGGAAGCCGCGGACCGTCTGGATGCACAATTCCTTTCCCAACTGCTGGTGCAGCACAGCTCCGGTCTGTGGATGCTGGCGGCCCCAGGAAAGTTCATTCACTACCAGGCCGCCACCGAGGCCATCAACTGGCTGCTGAACGTGGCGCGCTATGAGTTCGCAAACGTGGTGGTGGATCTGGGGACGCAGCTGGAGATGATGGGAACCGCGGCGTACCGGGAAGCGACCACCGTGTACATGGTGACGCAGGCGAGCATTCCGGAGCTGCGCAACTCCAACCGGCTGATCCAGGAGTTTTTCGCGTCCGCGTTGCCCAAGCTGGAGATCGTGCTGAACCGGTTTGATTCCCGCGCACTGAGCGTGTCGGACGAACACATTACAAAAGCGCTGACCAGGCCGGCGCAGTGGAAGATTCCGAACGACTTTGCGGCGGTGCGGAACATGCAGATCAGCGCCACGCCGCTGGTGCTTTCGGACTCACCCATATCGCGGCAGATCCGGAAGATGGTGAGCGCGGTGACCGGGAAGAGCGAGACCGCGGTCAAGAAGAAGAAGGCTTTCAGCCTGAGTTTGTTTGGATGACGCTGCAAGGAATGAAATTCGCCCGGGTGGATGGAAGGTAAATCGTGGAACTGCTGAATCTGGAAAATTACAAAGCGGAGATTCACCGAACGCTGATCTCGAAGCTGGATTTGGAGAAACTGTCGCGCGTCAACTCCAGCCAGGCGCGACAGGCGGTCTCAGGGCTGGTGAAGGAGATTATGTCGGACCAGCGGGTGCCGCTGAACTTCGACGAGCAGGAGAAGATTCATGCCGACCTGCTGGACGAAGTTTTCGGACTAGGGCCGCTGGAGCCGCTGCTGCGCGATCCCAAGATCTCCGACATCCTGGTGAACGACAAAGACCACGTGTTTGTGGAAAAGGGCGGCCTGCTGCAGAAGGTGAACACCACGTTCCGGGATGACCGGCACCTGATGCAGATCATCGACCGCATCGTTTCGCGAGTGGGGCGCAGAGTGGACGAGTCGTCGCCGATGGTGGACGCCCGCCTGCCCGACGGATCGCGCGTCAATGCGATTATTCCGCCCCTGGCGCTGGACGGGCCGTCCATGTCCATCCGCCGATTCGGAACCGGTCCGCTGGCGGCCAATCAGCTGGTGCAGTTGAAGAGCATTTCGCCGGAGATGATGGAAGTGCTTTCGTCGGCGGTGCGGGCGCGCATCAGCATCCTGGTTTCGGGTGGAACGGGCGCCGGCAAAACCACGTTCCTGAATATTCTGTCGCAGTACATTCCCAACAACGAGCGGCTGGTGACGATCGAAGACGCGGCCGAATTGAGACTGGCGCAGGAGAACATCGTGCGTCTGGAGACGCGGCCGCCGAACATCGAAGGCCAGGGGGCCATCAAACAGAGGCAGCTGCTGATCAACAGTCTGCGTATGCGTCCTGACCGCATCATTATCGGTGAGGTGCGCGGCGAGGAAGCCTTCGACATGTTACAGGCCATGAACACGGGCCACGAGGGCTCGATGACGACGATTCACGCCAACACGCCGCGCGACGCCATTTCGCGGTTGGAATCAATGGTAGCGATGACGAACATGAACCTGCCGGAGAAGTCGGTGCGGCAGCAAATCGCGTCGGCTATCACGATCGTAGTGCAGGCGACGCGCATGAGCGACGGAACGCGCAAGATCACAAATATTTCGGAGATCACGGGCATGGAAGAGAACGTGATCAGCATGCAGGAGATTTTCACGTTCCAGAAGAAGGGGATTGGACCGGACGGCCGGGTGATCGGCGCATTCGTGCCCAGCCGCATCCGTCCCCGGTTCCTGGAGAGGCTGCGGGTGTCGGGCATTGTGATGCCGCCGAGCCTATTCGACAAGGAAACGCAAGTTAACTAAGGAGAAAGGGGGGTACGGAGATGGGACTCATTGCATTGTTGGTATTCATCGGCGTATTTGTGCTGATAGCGCTTCCGGTGATAGCCGCGGCGCCCTCCAATAACTCCAAGCAGGCGATGGCGCAGCTGGACGCAGTGCTGAAGACCGACTCCCAGCAGACGGTGCTGCCGCCGAGCGTGAACCTGCGCAAGGATGAGCTGCTGAGCAGCATTCCGTGGCTGAACAAGAAGCTGCTGAGCTTCCAGCTGGCGCCTTATCTGCGCAAGATGCTGGGCCAGGCCCAACTGGACTGGAGCCCGGGCCGTCTGCTGATGATGACGGTGGCGTGTTTTGCTCTGCCGTCGTACATTTTGTTCCTGTCCTTCCAGTCCTATCCGCTGGCGTTGCTGGCGGGCGTGGTGCTGGGAGCACTTCCTTCCGCATGGGTATTTATCAAGCGGAGCCGGCGGTTTTCGGCATTCGAGAAGAACTTGCCGGAGGCGCTGGACCTGATGGTGAGCGGACTGCGCGCGGGGCACAGCTTGCTGGCGGCCATGGCCCTGGTATCGCGGGAGTGCCCGGAACCGATCAAGGGCGAGTTCAAGATCTGCTTTGAGGAACAGAACTACGGTCTGGAGATGAAGGCGGCGCTGGAGAACCTGCTGCTCCGGGTTCCGCTGCAGGACCTGAAGATCACAGCGACCGCGATCCTGATTCAGAAGGAGAGCGGCGGCAACCTGGCCGAGGTACTGGACAAGACCTCGCATGTGATCCGGGAGCGGTTCCGGCTGAAGCGGCAGATCATGGTGCACACGGCGCAGGGGCGGCTAACGGGGTTGGTTCTTACGGTGTTGCCGATCGTACTGGGCATCGGCATTTATTTTGTGGATCCGGGAATGATCAGCATTCTGTGGCATCGCGATATCGGCATCAAGTTGATGTGGGGCGCGGCCGGACTGATCGTGCTAGGCGGATTCGTGATCTATAAGATTGTCGACATCGACGTGTAGGGGAGAGATATGACGTTTGCGATTCTCGCATTTTTGACAGTGTTTCTGCTGATCGCCAGCGGCGGACTGCTGCTGTTTTATCGCGAAGTCATGCTGAAGCGCATCAGCGAAGCCATCAGCCCGCGCCCCAAGGAGAAAAGCGTTACGTCGGTGGTGCAGCAGGCCAAGGCCTCGATCGGGACCCTGATGGAGTCGGTCGAGAACCTGATGCCGAAGAGCGAGCAGGAAGTTTCGATCGTGCGGCAACGGCTGACGCGTGCAGGGTACCGCAACGAGTCGGCGGTCAAGGTTTTCTACGGCTGCAAAGTGGTGACACCGCTTGTGCTGGCAGCCATCGCGCTGGTTACGGGATTGGCGAACTTTGGCCCGTTTCTTGTGTATGTGCTGGCACTGGGCGGAGGTTTTCTGGCGCCGGACTTCTGGTTGGGAAAGATGATCTCGAAGCGGCAAAAGAAAATCAACCGGGGATTGCCCGATGTACTGGATTTGCTGGTGATTTGCATGGAAGCTGGTCTGAGCCTGGACCAGGCAACGGCGCGGACGGCAGAGGAGCTGAGCACGGCGCAACCGGAGTTGTGCGACGAGTTGAACGTCGTGGTGCTGGAGCAGCGCGCCGGCCGAGCCCGTTCCGATGCATGGAAAAACCTGGCAGAGCGCACCGCTGTCGAGAGTGTGCGCAACCTGGTTTCGATGCTGGTGCAGACCGAACAATTTGGAACCAGTATTGCCAAAATGCTCCGCGTCCACTCTGACTCGCTGCGCGTGCAGCGCATACAGATGGTGGAGGAGTTGGCAAGCAAGACTTCGGTCAAGCTGGTATTTCCGCTGGTACTCTTCATCTTTCCTGCGCTATTTCTGGTTACACTGGGACCAGCCGCCATTGTAATGGTTGAGTCTTTTAACAAGTTAACCAACAAATAAGAGGCAGGAAGGGAGAACGACATGGACAGTACCACGCTCATCAGAGTTATTGCCGGGGCATTGGCAGTCATCATTCTGGTGATTCTGGTTCAACGCCGCCGCACCAGGGTAAAGTAAGCGGCGCGCTAGAGTCCGTGAGTGTCTTGCAGAAAACAGGCGCCACGGCGGGAGTAAGGCAATTCGCAGGTCCGGGGGACCGGCCCAGGTGCGGCAAGCATCTGGGCAGGAAGCCCGGAGTGCGATGCAGGTGAAGTGTTCTCTTTCGCACCGGGACGTGCGCGAAAAGCGAGGGCCCAGTTGTATGGAGCTTCTGGAAGGATTTGAAGAAGCGGCTGCGACACACAGAGGAAGGGGAGCTGCTGCGCAGCCGTCACGGGACAAGAGGACCATGGAATCGCGAACCCATTGCGCCTATAACCAAACTCGGGAATGCTTTCTTGGCCTGGAGGTCAAGGCTGCGGACCTGCCGTCGGCGCGGGTGGGCGAGTTGATGTCGGTGCGGCCGCTGAAGTCGGGCGAGGGCGTGTGGATGACGCCGTTCCGGGGGATTCACGCGGCAGCGATGCCAGCGCCAGTGGACCTGATCTACCTGGACGAGGATTGCCGGGTGATCGACACCGTGGAATCGTTTCCCACCTTTCAGGTGAGTTCGTCAAGTCCGAAGCCGGAAAGCGTGCTGGCACTGCCGGCGCACTCCATTTACTCGTCGCAGACCCAGGCCGGGGATCAGCTGGTGCTGTGCGTGGCCGAGGATATGGGTCAGCAGCTGCAGCGGCTGAGCAATCCGCGGAACGAGCTGCGCAGCCCGAAGAACGAGGGGGGAGCGGTGGCACCGACGATTGCCGGCGCGGTGCTGTTGCGCGAGAAGCCGCTGTGGAGCGGTGGGCCGGGAGTGCTGGAGCTGGAAAGCCGGAGCCAACAGGGAACCAAGGCCGCGCAAGAGGCCTACGAGATGGAGTTGACGCAGCCGGGCGCAAAGACGTTCAAGCAGCCGCTCAACTGGTTGCAGCGCTGGTGGTCGCCGGATCCGCGCAAGGCCCCGCGGGTACTGACGCCGGGGTTGGCTGCGTATTACTGGAACGGCGCGACTCCCATGGCGCATGGCATTCGCGACATCAGCACGACGGGACTGTACGTGGTGACCGAAGAGCGCTGGTATCCGGGAACCCTGGTTTTGATGACGCTGCAGAAGAACGACCTGGGCGAGGAGTTGGCCGAGCGCTCGATCGCCGTGCAATCGCGGGCGGTGCGCTGGGGACCAGATGGAGTGGGCCTGCAGTTTGTTCTGCCCGATGAGCAGGGCCGGCGCCATGGCAATCAGCAGGTGCTGGATGCGGCGGGCAGGAAGGAATTCGAACGTTTCCTGGAGCAGTTGAAACGGGCGAAGTGAAGAGCGCCCGAAAGGCGAGAGCTGCACGGTCAAGGTAAAGGGCACCCAGAGCTGGCTGCATCAATCCTCGGAGCCGATTGAAAAACGTCCCCCAGGGGCAGAAGCCCCGCTGTTTATCCGCCTTTCATGGCACCCTTCGACTGCCGCTCAGGACAGGCTTTAAGGCCGTGCCCTTTCAAAAACAACGATTTTTTCCGCAGCCTGAGGAGACCCGCGGTGCACATGTCTGGAGGACGGCGCCGCTTCTGGCTACAGAGCGGGATGAACAGTGAGGAGTTGTACGGCTTACGAAGGTCGCGCCTCTATAGCACGAAAGGGGAATATACCCCGCGCCACAAACGGATGATCATAGAGCGAATTGGCCTATTCCCTAAGAGTGTCGGCGAGGCCGCACGATGGTGTTGCACAGAGACGAACGCGTCCCATTGTCCCCGCGCACAGTGCATAGGCAGACGTGTGCCGGAATTTGCCGGCCAGGAGCCGCGCACCGGGGATGCTACGACAAAACAGGAGAGCAGCGACCACCGCGGCAGGCGGCGTGTGCAGCACGCGGCGAGCGGAAGGGCGTGCGCACGCTTTCAGGGGTCATGGGAGAAGCGCCGATAGAGGTTTTGATTTTCCGCGCGGCGGAGTTCCGGAACGATGAATCGCCACGCCGGAGGTAGAACGATGAACGTTCGCAGAGGTATCACCCGGCAAGCTTTTCGGCTCGCGCAACGGCTCATGCGGGCGAAGTTCGTGAAAGGCGAGGAGGGAACCTCGCTGGTCGAACTTGCCATTTCAGTGCCGATCATGATGATGCTGCTGACCGGGGCAGCCTCTTTCTCGCTGGCCTTCTACAGCCTGCAGCAACTTGGCAGCGCGACCGCAAATGCCGCGCAAGTACTGGCTGCAGAGCAGGGGCTGATCACCGACCCCTGCGCGAACGTGGTGACGTCGGTGACGACATCGTTGCCGAACTGGACGGCATCGAAGCTCACTTACACGGTATCCATCACAGACTCGGGGGGAACGGCGCACACCACGCCCGCAACCACCGGCAGCAGCTTCTCTTGCAACACTTATGCGGCCTACATGGCGCAGAACGAACCCGTCACGGTGACGGTCAGCTATTCGTATTCGTGGCTTCCGATTTTCAAGTTCACTCCGTCGAGCGCCTTGACGGCGTCAGAAACCGCCATGGCGAACTGAAAGGGGATTCAATTCTATGAAACAGCTTCGAACCTCATTCTGGCGCAGGCTTCTACGAGACGACCACGGCCAATCAGGACTTGTCGTGGCGCTAATGGTCCTGGGAGCGGCGACACTGGGCGGCGCGGCGATTGAAACCGGCCACGTCTATTACGCCCGCCAGCTGCTGCAAGCGTCGACCAATGCAGCGGCCATCGCCGGGGCGCAAGCCATGCCCAACATCACCCAGGCGTCGACCAATGTGACCAAGTACAGCGCCGAGACGGGAGATCTGAACGCCACGACGCTCTTGCAAAGCGCCTCCATCTCGTCCAGCTTCTACTGCTCGTCGACGGTAGGCAGCACGCTCGACGTGGCCTGCCAGGCGCCGACATCCGGATCGTGCAGCGGCTCGGCTTCGAGCTGCAACGCGCTGGCGGTGACGCAGACGGCGAAGGTTCCGTTGTGGTTCGGAGGCCTGTTCGGCATGCCGACAATGAGTTTGTCGGCAACCGCGACCACGGCCATGCGGGGCGGGTTCAATACGCCCTGGAACATCGCCATCATTCTGGACGCGACGTCGTCGATGAACAACAATGACAGCGGCACGTCCTGCTCCGGGACGCAGGAAACCTGCGCGCTAAAAGGCATTCAGGCGCTGTTGCAGGACATGTATCCCTGCGCGCTGGGCGCCACCTGCAGCAGCAGCACCATCGTGGTGGACAACGTGGCCCTGTATGTTTTTCCGCCGCTCCTGCAATCGACAGCATCACAGGACTACTGCTCCGGGGGCCATTCACCGACGCACGAGTACTATGAGCTACCGACCCTTCCTTATACTTCAGGCAGCCCGAGCACGTCCTGGACGGACACGATCATTTCGTTTCCAACCATGCCGGACTATCGGACCTCGGATACAGCAGCGACTTTGAACACCGGCTCGGATATCGTGAAGGCGAGCGGCTACTCCGGCTCGAGCTGTACCGGCGTGATCGCGACGGGCGGCGCACACACGTATTACGCGCAGGTTCTCTACCAGGCGCAAGCGGATCTGGTTACCGCGCAGAGCAACAATCCGGGATCGAAGAACGCAATTATCCTCCTGGGTGACGGCGACCAGAATGCGACTACCGACATTACCGGCAGCGCAAGCTGCACCGGCGGCAGCCACGGTTACTGCGTGTCGAACTACAACAGCAGCAGCGATCTGCGGCCCACGGCTAACGGCAATTTAAACGGCGTGACGGGCAACAACCCCACCAGCCCGACGTATCCCTCGGCGGTGGGCGAGTGCGGGCAGGGAGTCCTTGCGGCGCAGGCGGCCACACAAGCGGGAACCCACGTCTATACGATCGGTTACGGAGCCGTAACTTCGGGCGGATGCTCGACAGATCAGACCTACACCGGTACCGGCAACACTGCGTATGGCGGCGGGGCATGGCCGAACAGCGGCAGCAAACAGCCCTGTGACGAGTTGGCGGCGATGGCTTCCAACGCAGCGAATTTCTATTCCGATGACGGCGACGGCTGCAAAGCGTCGACTCCGTCGAACCAGAACATCAAATCAATGACCGCGATTTTCCGCGCCATCGCGGACAATATGAGCGCACCGCGGCTGATTCCCAACGGCACAACATAGAAGCCGCAAGGAAAGTGAAGGAAAACGGAACAGCTTGCGAAGGGCACGGACGCGAAGTCCGTGCCCTTTTTGCGCGGTGGAGCGAAGGGTGTGGACAACGCGAGGCGAGGGCGGGGCCGGGCTCACATTTGAAGATATGAGTAGATTCTGCCTTGAAAGGGCACGGCTGCTTTAGGGCGGTTCTCCAATTACCATGAGGCATTTTGGGTGCTTTTCAAGGTGGCTTTTTCTTGAGGAAAAAGCCACGTGGCAATTTCACTCCGCCCTACACCAATTGGAGAACCGCTTTAACTGTGCCGCCAGAATCAGTAAAAAACCACGGGCTTCAGCCCTGGGATGCGTTTTTGCTTCCTGCAAAACCATCTCTCAGGGGCTGAAACCCGAGTCTTTCTCTTCGGCCTTCTTCGGCACGGCTAAACAGGCTGCGGAAAAAGGCATTTCCGCGAGGGAAGAAGCGCGCAGGGGCTAAAGCCCGACGCTTATTTTGCGCAGCTTGCGGCGCGAGTAAACTCGCGCCCTGATACAAGACTCCTTGCCAAGAGAGTTTTTCCGCAGCCTGTAAAGCCGTGCCCTTTCAAAGCCTCTGCTGTCCGCAATTCCAAA
>Ga0326728_10017092_pt1 | contig 14623 bp, 14 predicted proteins | sample MB3enrmetagenome_FD_207602 | JGI IMG/M metagenome (GOLD analysis project Ga0326728, IMG submission 207602) | Lab enriched peat soil microbial communities from McLean, Ithaca, NY, United States - MB31MN | ecosystem: Environmental > Terrestrial > Soil > Wetlands > Peat | place: USA: New York...
CTTGTCGAGCATCGCGAAGCTCCTGTCTCGCATGGGGTGAACCCCACGATCTTGAGACAGGTCCGCACCTTCGCGTTCTTCCTCGGCCCTCGGCGGTTCCCCGCCGCCCCTCGCCGCCGCTACCGCGCGAGCGGTTTAGTCCTAGACCCGATGGCCGCCACGACGCTGTGCGGAAACCAATGTCCGTTTAGGCGTCCCAATCACCCGAAGCCGCCATTCGGCTTCCGACCACGTCGGGTCACGTATGGCCAATCACGCGGTGTCGGCGCGGCGCGCCGACCGCTCTATGTGTAGTGGGTGTCTGTCTTAACCGGATAGGCACGGTTAAATCCTCTGTCGCAGGCGTCGCGTAGCTCGCGCCGATTGTGGGGATTCGACGAGCGCCAGGTCTTTTCCTCGCGGAACTTGCGCCCGTCGCGACGGCCGCGCTCGCGGGCCTGATCCACAGTGTCGTCGTCGTCGTCGGAGTGGGCGGGCGCGGCGGGCGGAGCGGCGCGGGGCGCGAGGCGGAGGAACGGCGCGAGGCGCGGCGGGCTCTTCGTGGTGACGGTGTAGCCGCGCGACCGGAAGAACTCGATGAGCTGCGACGGCGACTTCGTTATCTTCGTAGCTTTCCTCCCGGCTCCGGCTCGCCCCGCCGCTTCGCGCCGGCCTTGATGATCGCGCGCGCCGCGGGGTCGGTCGGCAGGTCGACGAGTTCGCCGCGCGCCTTCGCGGCAGCGCGGAGGATCGCCTCAGGCGTCGCGACGACGGGCGGCTCGGGCGGCGGCGGCGACGCGGGCGCTTAGCACGCAGCCGAGGGCGGCGACGAGCATGATCTTGCCGACCGCTCTAACGTAGGGCGTGTCGTCGGCTACGGCGTAGTTTACCAACCAGCTGTCGATGCGCTCGACGCCGTCCCGCCGAAGACCGTCGAGGTAGTCGAGAATGGGGCGGAACGAGTCGCGGCGCGCGGCCTCCTCGACGACGGTGATGAAGAAGTCCTTGACCGGCAGGAACTTGTAGCGCTCATCGATCGTGAGCCACAGCTTGTCGACGGCGGGGTCGTCGAGCACCTCGTAGCCGGCGAGCCCCGAGATCAGCAGCCGATCATGGAAGCGGTCGTAGCGCAGCCGCACGCCAAGGAGGTCGATCGCCGTCCGGATGTTGTGCTGGCTGCGGGGCTTCGGCAGGCCCCCGGCGCCGATCTCGAATCCTCGATTGTCCTTGCGGTAGCCGACCGCGTCGGCCATCCTCTTCGCCGCCGCCTCGCCGAAGACCTCGCGCAGCTTCGGCAAGCCGTACGCGTAGCCGCCCTCTGCGTGCTCGCGAGCCATGGCGACGGCGGTCGTGCGGCGGTCGGCGACCTCGCCGGGCCGCTGGCCGGTGAGCAGGATCACCTTGAGCGCCGAGCCGGCGTCGAGCCCGGCGGCGTCGAGCGCGGCCCAGAACTTCGGAATCTCGCCGTCCGACAGCACGCGCTCGCGGCTCCGCGTTGCGTTGCGCTCGACCCCCGGCGCGGGTTCGCCTGGACGAGGTCCTCGCGCACGGCCCAGCTGAAGATCGCCGACGCCGCGGCGAGCACCTGGTTGGCGACGACCGGCGCGCCGATCCTCGCCATCGCGGCCCTCACGTCGGACCGCGCGATGTCGGCGGCCCGGAGCCTCGCCCACCTCGGCGGCAGGTTCTTGCGGACGAGCGCGTCGGCCTGCCGCCACGACCGGTTCTTGCGCCTGGCGTGCTCGTCGACGTAGCGCCGCGCCAGCTCCTCGAACGTCCCGCTCGCGCGCTCGGCCCGGCGCTCCGCGACGGGGTCGCCCCCCTCGGCCACCCGGAGCATCACGCGGGCGGCGAGCCGGCGGGCGTCGGCGAGGCCGACGGCGCCCACGGCGCCGATGTGATGCCAGCGGGGCGCGCGCCCGCGCGAGTAGACGCGCTTCCACGACTTGTAGCCGGTCCGCTGGACCATGAGGGCGAGGCCGCGCTGGTGCGTGTCCCAGACGCAGAAGGCGCGGTCCTGCGGCTGGACCTTCTGCGCGAGCAGCCGGTCAGCCTCCGCCTCAAGGGGGCCGCGCCGGCGCGCCGTCTAGTCTCGGTTGGGGCATCTCGAACTAACCTCAAAATAACGCTCGGCCCTTAATTGGGCTTGACTGCTGTTAGTGGCTCTTGAGGGGAAAGTAAATAGGGAACCGGCGCCGGCCACCTACTCGCCGTTAATTTAACTGGATTTAATAGCCGTGAAAAGAGTACTTCGTTAAGCGGCCTTTAACCGATTCCCGCCACCTTGTCGCCATCAGCCCGGCGCCGGGCCACGACGGCGGGCGAACGAGTCGAGTGTCCCCCATGCGTCGCAATCCGACCCCCATCCCCGCTTCGATCGAGGTTCGCGCCGGCCGCAGTCCCCTGCTCTCCCGGCTCTATCGCGACGTCGGCATGGCGGCCGTCGCCGCCGAGCTCGAGCTCAACGCCGAAGACTTCGAGCCCGAGGTCAGCGAAGCGCTCGCCCGCGGCGCCCGCTACCTGCTGCCGCGCGAGCTCGACCTCGTGTCGTAGGCGGCCTGCGCCTCCAGCCAGGCGAAGGTTCTCAGGATTCCTCGGACCTCGGCGAGGCCCTTGAGGCGGCCGACGCAGGAATAGCCCGGGTTGACTCCCGCCTTGCCGATGTCGTCGGCGAGCAGATGGCCGTGGTCGGGGCGCATCGGGATTTCCGCGTCGGCGCGCCCGTCCGCGCGCCGACGGCGCTCCTCGGCGAGGAGGACGCCGACCAGCGCCACCATGTCCGTCGCCCCCTCGAGATGCTCGGCCTCGACGAACGAGCCGTCGGCTTCGACCGCGACGTTGCGCAAGTGAGCGAAATGGACGCGCGGGGCGAACGCTTCGGCGATCGCCACGACGTCGTTGTCGGCGCGCGATCCGAGCGAGCCCGCGCAGAGCGTCAGCCCGTTGGCGGGGCTCGCGACCGCCGCGAACAGCGTGGCGAGATCGGCGGCGGTCGAGACGACGCGCGGCAGCCCGAACAGCGGGATCGGCGGGTCGTCGGGGTGGATCGCCAGCCGCGCGCCCAGCTCCTCGGCGACCGGCGCGACCTCGGCGAGGAAGGCGACCAGGTTGGCGCTGAGCGCCGCGTCGTCGACCTCGGCGTATTCCTCGAGCGCGCGCGCGAAGTTGTCGCGCGTGTAAGCGTCCTGGCGCGCCGGCATGCCGCCGATGACGTTCTTCTCGATCGCCGCCAGCGCCGCGTCGTCGAGGCGCGCGAGCTTCTCGCGGGCGGCCGCCAGCGCCGCCGCCGAATAGTCGCCCTCCGCGCCGCGCCGCTTGAGGACGAAGACGTCCCAGGCGACGAAGGCGGGCATGTCGAAGCGCAGCGCCAGCCCGGTCGAGGGCAGCCGGTAGGCGAGGTCGGTGCGCGTCCAGTCGACCACCGGCATGAAATTGTAGCAGACCGTGGTCACGCCGGCCTTGGCGAGGGCGGCGAGGCTGTCTTTCCAGGCGTCGATGTCGCGTCGGTAGGGCCCCGCGCGCCGCTTGATGGCGGCGCTGACCGGGATCGATTCGCAGACGTCCCAGCTCAAGCCCGCCGCCTCGACCGCGTCGCGGCGCGCCGTCACGTCGGCGAGGCTCCAGGCGCCCCCGTCGTAAAGATGATGCAGCGCGGTGACGATCCCCTTCGCGCCCGCCTGCTTGGCGTTGTCGAGGCTCACCGGATCGTCGGGTCCGAACCAGCGCCAGGTTTCTTTCATCGGCTTCCTCCGTCCGGCGGCGCGTTCACATCATCGAATGGATGGCGGCGCCGAGGCTCGCCGCGATGACGGGAAAGCCGAACGCCGCCCCCAGGATGAAAACAAGGGCGAAGTGGATGGCGAACGCGCCGATCGCCACCGCGGCGACGTAGTGCGGGGCCTTGTCGCGCGGCGTCTTCATCATCACCGGCGCGCCGATCCATAGGACGTAGAGCGCGTAGAAGCCGAGGAGGCTCAACACGCCCAGGTTCGAATACAAGGCGAACGCGCCCACCAGCCACGCCGGCGTCTTCGAATAGACCACCAGCTTCAGCGCGTCGGGCGGGCTCCTCCGCCCGCCGAAGGGCGCCGCCAGCGCGTCGGCGAACCGCGCCAGCGCATAGACGACGACAAAGGTCAGGGCGTAGGCGACGGCCGCCAGCAGGAGCGCTTCGCCGAAGTCTTGGCGAAGGCGTCCGCTGAGCGCCGCGTCGGTGAGCCCGCAGACCGGCGGAACGGCGGCGACAATGGCGACGTAGCGGGCGAAGAGATCGCGCGCGTCGTCGGGCTCGCCCGCGATCTTCGCCCATTCCGTCTTCGGCGACACCAGGATGTCGTTGACGCGATCGAAGAGCTTCATCACAGCCTCTTACACGCGTCGATCGCGCGCCCAAGGGGCGATCGACGTCGATCCTCTTCGCCGCGCCGACGGTCGCGAAACGGCGATTCAGGCCGCCACCCTGGCGATGATCGCGGCGATGACGAACCCCAGCGCCAGGCCGCACACCACCACCGCGGCGACGTAGGGCGTCGCTCGGTCGTTCGGCGTCTTCATCAGCGCCGGCGCGCCGAGCCACAACAGATAGAGGCTGTAAAGGGCGAGGACGCCCAGGATTCTCAGGGCGGGAATCAAGGAGAACACGCCGACCAGCCACACCGGCGTCATCGAGTAGACCACCAGCTTCAGCGCGCTGGGCTGGTCCTTGCGCCCGCCGAAGGTCGGCGCCAGCGCGTCGGCGACCAGGGCGATCAAGTACACCATGACGAAGGCGAGCGCGTATTGGAGGATCGCGCCGATCAGGCCGGCGGCCAGGCCGATGCGAACGGGGCCGACGATCGACTGGCCGACGAACGTGCAAACCGCCGGAATGGCGGCGAGGACGGCGACAAAGTTGGCGAAAAGGTAGGGGGCGTCGCCCGGCTCGCCCTCGATCTTCGTCCATTCCGTCTTCGGAGACAGCAGAATCGCTTTGGCTCGTTCGACAAGGTCCATGATGGCCTCCCCGCGCGCCGATCGGCTCCCCTCGAGCCGTCGCGGGCGCATGCTATTCGGTCGCGCCACGGCGCGCCAGACGCCGCGGCGCGGCGTCGCGGGGGCTCAGGTCTCTTGGGATGCGGCGGGCCGGAGGGAGGCGGCGCGAGGCGATCGCCTCAGGCGTCCATCCTGGCGAGGCGCTCGCGGTCGCGCAGCGTGATCTGGCGCGCGCCGGACAGGCCGAGCGTCCCGTCGCCGTGGAGCTGCGACACCGTCCGCGACACGGTCTCGAGGGTGAGGCCGAGATAGTCGGCGATGTCGCCGCGCCCCATCGGCAGCGCGACCACGCCGGCGACGGACAGCCGGCGATCCATCTCGAGCAGGAAGGTGGCGACCCGCTGCGCCGCCGTCTTGCGGCCGAGCAGCAGCATGTGATCCTCGGCGTGGCGCAGGTCGTTGGCGGTCATCGTCCACAGGCCGCAGGCGACGCTCACGTCGGCGTGCGCGGCCGCATCGAGGGCCCGACGGCGCACGATGCGCACGGTGGTGTCGACGATCGCCTCGATGGTCAAATGATGCGTCGGGCCCGATTCGAGGCCGAAGACGTCGCCCGGCAGATGGAACGCCCCGATCTGCCGCCGGCCGTCGCTGAGCAGCCGGTAGCTGCGCGCCGCCCCGCGGACGACTTGGTAGACGTATTCGGCCGGGTCGCCCTCGGCGCAGATGCAGGCGTTGCGGCCGTAGGAGAACTCCGAGACGAGGAGGCCCGGACAGCCGGCGAAGAACGGCGGCGCGTCGCTGTCCGCGGAAGGCCGTCGACCCCAGTCGGGCCGCGCGGCGGGACGGACGAACGATCGGTTCAACATGGCGCCGTCTCCTCGTTGCTTGCGACGAGGACAGAGCTATGCGGTCGGCGGCGCCAATGAAATCTCGGACGGCGCCCTAAGGGCGGGCCCCTAAGGGGTTTCCCGGAGGTCGTCGCCGGCGGCGGCGCTTTCGCGCATCGCCGCCTCGACGTGGGCGATCAGGTTCTCCTCGAAGTGCGGCTTCAGCACGACATGGCGGACGCCCCAGGCCGCCGCCCGGGCGGAGAGCGAGGCGCTCGGATAGGCGGTGACGAGGACGATCGGCGCGGTGATCGCCCGCTCGCGCAGACGGCCGACCAGCTCGAGCCCGTCCATGCCCGGCATCTTGTAATCGATCACCAGACAGTCGTCGGGCGCGGGCCGACAGGCCTCCAGCAACGCCGCGCCGTCGGCGAACGTCCGCACGGCGAACCCTTCCGTCTCCAGAAGGAAGCGCAGGGAGATCAGGACATCGGGATCGTCATCGACGACGAAAACCGTCGCGACCCGCAGTTCCGTTTGCATGGACGCTCATCGCCGACGAGCCCCCCTCGGGGAGAGCCATCAAATCGCTTGTTCCGCCTAGCGCGAACCCCGCCGGCTGACTTTGACGCAACTCAATCTTTCACCACCCCTGCGCGCACCGCCAAGCGCACCAGCTCGGAGAGGTTGGCGGCCTGCATCTTGGTCATCACGTTGGCGCGGTAGACTTCGACGGTGCGCGGGCTGATCTCGTATTCGCGCGCGATCGCCTTGTTCGACAAGCCGGCGACCAGCCCCTCCATCACCTGACGCTCGCGCGGGCTGAGGGAGGCGACGCGCGCGACGATCGGCGAGGCGGCCGCCTCGGCGTCGTCGCGACGCGGCGCGTCGGCGAGCGCGGCGCGCACGGTCTCGATCAGCCGCTCGTCGTCGAACGGCTTCTCGATGAAGTCGGCCGCGCCCGCCTTCATCGCCTCGACCGCGAGCGCGACGTCGCCGTGGCCGGTCATCACCACCACGGCGAGGCCCGGATTGTCCCGCTTCAGGCGCTTCAGCAATTCGATGCCGTCGATGCCCGGCATGCGCACGTCGGTGACGACGCAGCCGCTCTCGACCTCGGGCAGGACCGCGAGGAAATCGGCCGCCGACGCGAAACTCTGCGCCGCGAAACCCGCCGCGCCGAGCAGGAAGTCGAGCGAATCGCGCATCGCCGCGTCGTCGTCGATGACAAAGACCCGCGCCGCCGATTCCATCATCGACCTCCGTCTACTGCGCGGCGGGGAGGGTCAGTCGGAACGTCGCGCCTCCCGCCGCGTTGGTCTCGGCCGTCAGCTGGCCGCCGTGGGCCTCGATGATCGTCCGGCTGATTGACAGCCCGACGCCCATGCCGGCCTCCTTGGTGGTGAAGAACGGCTGGAAGAGCTTGGATTGGACGCCGTCGGCGAAACCCGTTCCGGTGTCCGACACCACGATCTCGATCATCCCGTCGGCGAGGCGCGCGTTGGTCACCGTCAGCTCGCGGCGCGGCGAATCCGCCATCGCCTCGAGCGCGTTGCGGAACAGGTTGACCAGCACCTGCTGGATTTGCACGCGGTCGACGATCACCAGGTCGTTGGCGGGGTCGAGCTCGAAGCGCAGCGCTACGCCCTGCTCCCGCGCCCCGACCAGGCCGAGCGCGCCCGCCTCCTCGGTGAGCTTGGCGACGCTCTCGACGCGGCGCTCCGATTCGCGCCTGAGCACGAAGTCGCGCAGGCGGCGGATGATCTGACCGGCGCGGATCGCCTGCTCGCCGGCCTTGTCGAGCGCCTGCTCGATCTTGGCGGCGTTGAGCTCCGCGCTCGCCGCAAGCAGCCGGCGCGAGCCCTTCATGTAGTTGCTGATGGCGGCGAGCGGCTGATTGAGCTCGTGGGCGAGCGCCGAGGCCATCTCGCCCATCGCGCTGAGCCGCGACGTGTGGACGAGCTCGGATTGCAGCCGCTGCAGGCTCGCTTGGGTGCGCTGCTGCTCGGTGAGGTCGCGCAGAAAGCCGGTGAAGTAGCGCTTGCCGCCCGAATTCATCTCGCCGACCGACAGGTGCATGGGGAAGGTCGAGCCGTCGGCGCGCTTTCCTGCGACGATGCGTCCGACGCCGATGATCCGCCGCTCCCGGGTCTTGCGGTAGCGCTCGAGGTAGCCGTCGTGGCGGTCGCGGTCGGGCTGCGGCATCAGCATCGAGACGTTGCGCCCGATCGCGTCGCCTTCGTCGTAGCCGAACATGCGCTCGGCGGCGCGGCTGAAGGACTGGATCGCGCCGGTCTCGTCGATGACGATCATCGCGTCGGGGACGGTGTCGAGAATCGAGCGCAGGTGCTCCTCGCGGGTGCGTAGCGCGTCCTCGACGCGCTTCTGCTGGTCGATGTCGTAGACGACGCCGCTCACGCGCCGGCCGGCGCCGCGGCCGACCACGACGCCGCGGGCGCGCAGCCAATGGCCGCCGCCGTCGCGGCGGGCGCGGTACTCGACGTTGAGTTCGGCGCCGGTCTCGGCCGAGCGCGCGATCGCCTCGGCGACGGCGTCGCGGTCTTCCGGCTCGATCAGCTCCAGCAGCGCGTCGTAGTCGAGCGGCCCGGCGTCGGCGACGCCGAGCAGCGCGCGCGCGGTCGCCGAGCCGACGAAGACGCGCGTCGCCGGCGCGAGCTCCCAGGTGCCGATGCCGGCCCCGGCGACGCCGTCGGGCTCGCCCGACTGCGGCGACGCCGGTTCGGCTTCGCTGCGACCGGTTCCTTCCATCATTGACTCCGAGCTAGGACGCGGGGCGGGCGCGCGCCGCGTCGGATCGCGAAAGCACAACTGCGATACTGAAATCAAGCGAACTCCCGCGCAAGCGCGAGATGAGCCGCCGCGCCGACCGCCGCCGCACGAAAAAAGGCGCCCGACCCGAGGGTCGGACGCCTGATTCGCTTGATTCTCGCTGCGGCGTCAGTGGGCGACCGCCCCCTCCGCGCCGATGCCGGTCTGCGACCGCACGAACTGCGGCTCGAACGCCGCGCGCTCCTTGGCCGCGCTCGCCGAGTTGTCGTATTTCGAGAAGAGCCAGCAGCAGACGAACGCCAGCGGGATGGTGAAGATCGCCGGCGAGGTGTAGGGGAACAGCGCGCTGCCCTTGGGGTAGCCGAACACCGCCTCCCAGATGCCCGGGCTGACGATGGTCAGCGCGACGGCGCTGACGAGGCCGACCCAACCGCCGATCACCGCCCCGCGGGTGGTCAGGCCCTTCCACAGCATCGACATCAACAGCGGCGGGAACACCGCGCTCGCCGCCACCGCGAAGGCGAGGCCGACCATGAACGCGACGTTGATCTTCTCGAACACGACGCCGAGGATGACCGCGACGACGCCGAGGGCCAGGGTGGTGATGCGCGACACCCGCACCTCGGCGGCCTCGTCGGCCTCGCCGCGACGGAAGACGTTGGCGTAGAGCTCGTGGCTGACGGCGCTGGCGCCGGCGAGCGTCAGGCCGGAGACGACCGCGAGGATGGTGGCGAAGGCGACTGCCGCGATGAAGCCCTTCATCAAATCGCCGCCGACCGCATGGGCGAGATGGATCGCCGGCATGTTGCCGCCGCCGAGCAGCGCGCCTTTGATGTCGCCGCCGACGTGATAGGCCGGGTTGGTGAGCACCAGGACGATCGCGCCGAAGCCGATGATGAAGGTGAGCACGTAGAAGTAGCCGATGAAGGTGGTCGCCCAGAACACCGACTTGCGCGCTTCCTTCGCGTCGCCGACGGTGAAGAAGCGCATCAGGATGTGCGGCAGGCCGGCGGTGCCGAACATCAACGCCATGCCGAGCGAGATCGCCGAGATCGGGTTGGCCACCGCCGAGCCCGGCAGCATGATCTTGTCGTGCTGGGGATGGATCTCGATCGCCTTGGCGAGCAAGGCGTTGAAGTCGAAGCCGAACGTCGCCAGCACCAGGATCGCCATCAGCGTCGCGCCGATCAGGAGCAGCGTCGCCTTGATGATCTGCACCCAGGTGGTGGCGATCATGCCGCCGAAGGTGACGTAGATGATCATCAGGACGCCGACCAGGATCACCGCGTAGAGGTACGGCAGGCCGAACAGGAGCTCGATCAGCTGGCCGGCGCCGACCATCTGCGCGATCAGGTAGAAGGCGACGACGACGAGCGTGCCGGCGGCCGCCATGGCGCGCAACGGCGTCGCCCGCAGGCGATAGGAGGCGACGTCGCCAAAGGTGTAGCGGCCGAGGTTGCGCAGCGGCTCCGCCATCATGAACATGATGAACGGCCAGCCGACGAGGAAGCCGATCGAGTAGATCAGGCCGTAGTAGCCGGTGGAATAGACCAGCGCCGAAATGCCGAGGAACGAGGCCGCCGACATGTAGTCGCCGGCGATCGCCAGGCCGTTCTGCAGGCCGCTGACGCCGCCCCCTGCGGCGTAGAAGTCCTTGGCCGTGCGGGTGCGTTGCGCCGCCCAATAGGTGACGGCGAGCGTTAGGGCGACGAATACGGCGAAGATGCCGACGGCGCTCCAGTCGCGGGCGGCGGCGGGCGCGCCGGCCGTCTGCGCCTGGGCCGCGCCCGCCGTCAGCGCCAGCGCCGCCGCGGCGGCGAGCGATTTGACGAGACCGTTCATCGCTTGCCTCCGATGAGATTGGCGTTGACGATCGCCCGGGTCAGCGCGTCGTAGCGCGCGTTGGCGCGCGCGACATAGACGCCGGTGAGGACGATCGAGAGCACGATGATGGCGACGCCGAGCACGATGCCGACGGTGATCGAGCCGGCGACCTTGATCGCGATGACGTCGGGAATGAACGCCACCAGGGCGATGTAGCCGTAGTAGACCGCCAGGACGATCGCCGACAGCGTCCAGGCGAATAACCTTCTTGCGCTTACGAGGTGGACATAATTCGGATCGCCTTGGATCCGTTTGACGAAAGCGTCATCCATCGCTTTTCCTCCACAGGTCTGTGTTTTCTATGCTGCTCGCGATTCGTCGTTCGCTTCGGCTATTTCCGTCCGGCCGGCGGAGGGGGGGGTGGCGCGGCGACGCCGCGCGGCGCCCGTCTTGCGGCGCGAAGCTCCTCCCTTTACGGCTGCGGCGGCCGCGCTTTCGCGCGGGCGTCGTCTTTTTTCCTCCCTGTCTCGCTGGCGCGCCGACGCGACTTTATTTTCGCCATATTGCTCGGATTCTTCGGCGGCGTCGACGGGCCGCCGCTAAGACCTTCGTCTAGCGGATAAGACCTTCGTCTAACGATTGAGGCGCGGCCGAGCCGCCTCCGCGCGGGCCGTCAGCCGAAGTTTGTGCGGGCGGCGGCGATCGGATAAGTTGACGAAGGGCTGGCCCCCGATCCGGATGAGGGGTATCACACTTGGCCCGAGCGGCCCGAAACCCCATATCCTCGCCCAGCGCGGTCGCGCGAACGGCGAGAGTGCCGTTACAAAAAGGCCGAATCGATGGATTTTCTCAAGCCACGGTTGCACCGCATGAACCGCCGCCGACGCATCTATGAAGGCAAAGCCAAGGTGCTTTACGAGGGCCCAGAGCCCGGCACGCTGATCCAGCACTTCAAGGACGACGCGACCGCCTTCAACGCCAAGAAGCACGAAGTTATTGAAGGGAAAGGAGTTCTCAACAACCGCATCTCCGAGTACATCTTTCAGCGGCTCAACGATATCGGCGTCCCCACCCATTTCATGCGCCGCATCAACATGCGCGAGCAGTTGATTCGCGAGGTCGAGATCATTCCGCTCGAAGTGGTGGTGCGCAACGTCGCCGCCGGCTCGCTGGCCACCCGGCTCGGCATCGAGGAAGGCACGCAACTGCCGCGCTCGATCATCGAGTTCTATTATAAGAACGACGCGCTCGACGACCCGATGGTGTCGGAAGAGCACATCACCGCCTTCGGCTGGGCGAGCCCGCAGGAAATCGACGACATCATGGCGCTCGCCATCCGCGTCAACGACTTCCTCACCGGCCTGTTCCTCGGCGTCGGCATCCGCCTGGTCGACTTCAAGATCGAGTGCGGCCGCCTGTGGGAAGGCGACAACATGCGCATCGTCGTCGCCGACGAGATCAGCCCTGATTCGTGCCGCCTGTGGGACGTCAAGTCCAACGAGAAGCTCGACAAGGACCGCTTCCGCAAGGACCTCGGCGGAATGATCGAGGCCTACACCGAGGTGGCGCGCCGCCTCGGCGTGGTCCAGGAGAGCGACGAGGCGCCGCGCGTCGCCGGGCCGCGGCTGGTGCAATAGGCCGCGGCGGCGGCCCGCGCCACCGCTACCCGAGCCGCTTGGCGAAGAATTCCAGCGTCCGCGCCTTGGCGAGGGCGGCGCTCGGCGCGTGATAGGGCGGCCAGCCCTCGCGATTGAACGCGTGCCCCGCGGCCGGATAGAGGAAGACCTGCGCGTCGGGATGCGCGGCGGCGACCTCGCGCGCGCCGGCGGCGGGGATGTGCTCGTCCGCCTCGCCGAAATGCAGCATCACCGGAACGCGCGGCTTCAGGTCGTTGAGGCCGACGACGCCGCCGCCGTAATAGCCGACGGCGGCGGAGAGGCCGTCGAGGCGGGCCGCGGCGAGCCAAGCGAGCGTGCCGCCGAGGCAAAAGCCGACGATCCCGACCTTGCCGGCGCTTTTCGCCGCTTCGACCGCGGCGGCGACGTCGACGAGCGTCGCCTCGCGCGGGATCTTCGCCGCCAGCTCCCGGCCGCGCGCGAAGCCTTCCGGCCCGTAACCGAGGTCGGCGTCGCGCTCGCCGCGGTCGAAGATCGCCGGCGCGACGGCGAGATAGCCCTCCGCGGCGTAGCCGTCGGCGACCGAGCGGATGTGGGCGTTGACGCCGAAAATCTCCTGCACGACCACCACGCCGCCGCGCGGCGCGCCCTTTGGCGCGGCGCGCCAGGCGCCGAGCTCGAAGCCGTCGGCCGCCTTCAGCCGGATCCACTCGCCCATGGCCGAACTCCCCGTTCAAGCGAAGCGCGCCAGCGCGAACGCGCCGGCGCGCGAGATGGTACGCGGCGAGCGGCGCGCCCGGCAAGACGGGCGCCGCCGGCTCGAGCGGCGCGCACGGTTTGTTGAAATGAAAACGGCGCCGAACCCGTCGGCGCCGTCTTCGATTCCCCTCGACCGCGAAAGGCCGCGACTCAGTACTTGCGCGTCAGCGGCGGCGCGTAGGTCGGCTCTTCGCCGATCATCCAGCGCAGGCCGATGCGGAAGTCGTTGGAGGCGAGGTCGTTCTTCGAATAGATGGTGTAAGCGCCGCCGCTGCAGGAGAACCCGGACGTTGAACCGGCCGACAGGCAGTGCGACGACCCGGTGGTGTACTTGCCGTAGTCGAGGTAGCGGTAGCCGAGGTCGAGCTTGAGGTTCTGCGTCACGTTGAAGCTCAATCCGGCCATGAGGCCCCAGGCGAAGTTCCACTTTCCGCCGTCGTCTAAATAACCGCCGGTCGGCGCCGCCGGGTTGGTGCCGGTGTAGGCGTAGCCCGTGTCGGTGAAGCCGAACATCTTGTTGTAGGCGAAGCCGAGGCCGCCGCCGACGTAGGGCGTCACCCCCCACCAGGTGCCCATGTCGAGATAGCCATTGAACATGGTGACGGCCGACCACATGTCCGCGCGATAGAAGTCGGCGTACTGGATTTGGTCCGCAGCGTCGTTGAGGACCTCCAGCGCCTGGAAGTGGGCGCCGCCGCGATATTCCTCGGTGACGTCGGCGCGGAACCAGTTGTTGAACTGATAGCCGAAGCCGAAGTCGAACAAGCCGGAGGCGGAGATGGTCGGGTTGTAGAAAATGTTGGTGGCGGTGGCCGGGTACCCCACCAGCGGGTTCGGCGAGGTCGCCAGATTCGGCGTCGACGCGTTGACGCCCAGGCCGACGTCGCCGCGCAAGTACCAGCCGTTGAATTCGGCCGCGGGCGGCGGCGGTTCGAGCGCCGGCGCCGGCGGCAAGAGGTCGGCGGCGACCGCCACAGGGCTCAGGGCGATGAGCGCGCCGCCGGCGAGCATGAGGGCCTTCAACCTGGCCATGAGGAAACCCCTTCGTTCGACGCGCTCCGATGCGGTCGGCGCGCAGCAGCTAAACTGAAAGGGAAATTGCCACGAAGACGTTAATGCGAGCTTAACCCTAAAAATTCACCTTAATGAAAGGTTACCGCCGGCCCCTTCGCCGCTCCGCGTCGCCGCCCCCGTCGGTAGACACAATATAGCGACGCCGCTCGCTGCTTATTGTCGCGATATATTTACGACGCGCGCAGTTGACTTTTCCGCTTCGGGTTAACCACGACGCGGCCAAGTCGAGAAGCGCCCGCGTCGGCGCCGCGCAAGCTCGCCAACGAAGCCCGCTGGCGCCCCGCGGCGTCGAAATTGTCCGGGGCGAGCCAACGTTCGAAAGCGGCGCGCCGGAGCGGCCATTCCGAATCAGCGATCGCGTGCCAGGCGGTGTCGCGGTTGCGGCCCTTGACGATCATGTGCTGGCGGAACACCCCCTCGAACGCGAAGCCGAGGCGCAGCGCGGCGCGCCGGGAAGGCGCGTTGAGGGCGTCGCACTTCCACTCGTAGCGGCGATAGCCGAGATCGTCGAAGATGTAGCGCGCGAACAGATATTGCGCCTCGGTGGCGCCCGGCGTCCGCTGCAGCGCCGGCGCGTAGAGCACGCTTCCGACCTCGATCGCGCGATGGTTCGGCTCGACGCGCATCAGCGCCTGATAGCCGACCGCGCGCTGAAGCGCATTGTCGACGACGGCGAAGAACAGCGGATCGTCAGACTTCGCCTTGGCCGCGAGGTTGGTCTTGAAGGCGGCGGGATCGGCGAACGGGCCGTCGGCGAGATAGGTCCACAGGCGGTCCTTG
>Ga0326728_10017093_pt1 | contig 14622 bp, 9 predicted proteins | sample MB3enrmetagenome_FD_207602 | JGI IMG/M metagenome (GOLD analysis project Ga0326728, IMG submission 207602) | Lab enriched peat soil microbial communities from McLean, Ithaca, NY, United States - MB31MN | ecosystem: Environmental > Terrestrial > Soil > Wetlands > Peat | place: USA: New York...
TATATAACTTTCGATGTGCTGAGAAAAGATGTTGAAAATAGAGAAACTAGGGAAAAAAGAAATATATAAGCAAATGACAATATTTGACTTTGAACAAGTACTTATCCAAAGCAAGGGCAAGAGCATACACAGTTGATTACAGCGGGGTAAGCAGCCGAAATTTCTATTTTCATACTCTTCCTTAATTTTGCCTTAGTTCTGATAGAAACCTTTAATATGGATTGTTCCTATCACTATTGATGAACAGTGGGCTCGTGGGGTAGCCAGGATATCCTAATGGGCTTCGAAGTACGATACTTTACGAAGTTACCCATTAACTCGTGTTCGAATCACGGCGAGCCCGCTTAATTATTTTGTTTTAGTTGAATACCCTGCAGCTTGCTCGGGAATTGAAATTCCCCTGCTAACAGTTTCAACTAACTGATCTTTATTTTAAGCTATCTTTGCACTATAAAAATGGAACTACTTCATGCAACTCATTATGCTGACAAAATAAGACATCAAGTGTTTTTTTATTGAGTATCGTAAAAAAATTCTTTAAGCTAGCAATATCATAAAATATTTGAAATCTATATGCTTTGAAATTGGTAAAATGTACTTTTTGGAGTTTGATGCAAAAGGTGCTGATATTGATCAAGTACATTTTTTCTTTGATTTTGAATCAAAATATCCTCCTTCAAAGTGATGTACATTAGAAAAAGTATCACAACAAGAAAAGTCTTTAAAGAATACTCTGATATTAGAAAAAAAGTATGAAGTGGTGAACTGTGAAGCGATGAAGGTCACATTGGAATTGTTGGTGAGATAAAACTTCCGATGTAATTTAAGAACTATGGTGAAAATAAAAGAAACTAGGAAGAAGAGAAGTATAGATATGCTAATGAAAATATTTGATTCTGAATAATTTCTTTATATCCAGAGCTGTAGAATGAAAATGCATCATTTCTTTCAGTGGGATGCAACATCTAACCTTTGATTTCGCCTCTAAGATTTAGATTTAATTATTGTTCAGTAAAATCTTTTCTTCGACTAAAATTTATTTTTGAGAATTTATGTCTTATTATTTTGAATAAATTTTATGCATCAGAAATTAACGATGCTAAAAACAAAGTAATTACTCAACCTACTAAAAATAAGTTGGATGATATTTTTTGATACAAAGCTAAAAAGAATTTTTTAATTGAGATTCCCATCTTCAGTAAGTATTTTTAAAAGCTTAATAATCGAATATGAGGCTCGAGTTATTCCCATACTACGATTGTCAGTATCTGTGCCTGCGACATAGAGATTCCGTACAGGAGTCCGGATATCTGCAAACTTTCCGTCAATTGTGACTGCGGCTTTTTCAGGAATTGTAATCTGCTCGTGATGCATCTCGATGTGCTTTTCGATGTTAGGATGGGCGCGGAAAATCGTATCATACGCCTTTTTGATTTCCTGACCATCACTTTTATTGTCGATAATAAAGGAAAAACCTATAAGTTGTTTACCGTTGGGGGCAAGAGACGGATCATAATTACTTATAGGCATTGCCCAATAAGCAAAATCCTTAAACCATATTTCAGAACCTATATAATTAAACTCAGGAAGCTCCTTTTCTAGGCCAAGCCATATAGTCAGGCTTTTACTGGTCACAATACCTTTGAGGTCTTCTACATAATCAGTTGGAAGACATTTTACAAGTGTTGGAAGCTCAGTTGCAAAGCCTGTATAGATAACGATGTCAGAGGTATAGATTTCATCGGCTTCTACACCTGAAACCTTTTCATTTTGCACCAGAATAGATACCACCTCACACTCTTTTTTGATTTCTACAGTTTCTGGGAGGGAATAAAGGATGGAATTTAGAATGGCTTTTAATCCTTTTCTTGGGTATCCCTGAGAACTGTTTACATCGTTTGTTGCCAGCCTTTCGAGGGACGTAAAAGGTTTGGCCACCTTGGTCATCCTGGCCTGGAGGGAAGCATGTAGATTAGATTGGAGAAATGAGACAGGGATAAACTCTGCAGACTGGAGCTTTTTCGGATCAGATCTCCCTATCATTGCATCAAATTGCTCCTGAGTAACACTGTCCCTGAGAAGACTGCTTCCCCACAGGACACGTTGGGCTGAAGTTTCTTTCATGGACCTGCCCGACAGAAAAGTGGATATTGTATCCACAAAGTCATAAGTATCTTTTGAAAGATTTTTTGGTAAGAAATCATACACAGACTGATTAGAGAGATCTATTCCGAACGAGGAAAGTGTAAAGGCCTTCGTGAGAATCTGAAAAAGTAGAACCCTGTCTTTTCTTGGAAGCACATCGAAAGTCACGAAATCTTTTAAATTGGAAGGAACCTTAACGAGGGCATCTTCAGTCCTAACGTAGTAATGCCCATAGTCTTCAAATACAGGCAAATAATCAAAATAATTATCCATTAGTCTTTTCAGGGGTCCTTCAATTAAGTGGGTTATCGCATGTACACCTGTGTCCACCTGGTAGCCTTCTACCATGTAACTGTTGCAGTTCCCACCAAGATACTTTTTTTTTTCAAGAACAAGGACTCTTTTTCCATGTTTGGAAAGTGTTAGCGCTGCTAGAAGCCCACTTACACCCCCCCCAACAACAACTACATCGTATTTTTTCATTCCTCAAACTACCTCTATTTCTTCCAGTAAATCAGGCTTTCAGTCAATGCAATTATGCAACTTATTTTTCTTAACTCGCAATATGATTCTACATCAGAAAAAGACAATTACTATGAAATTTTTTGATATAATTATTGTTAAGTGTTTAATGCACGGATATGTTTGAAGTACTTTATATTAATTTATGGTTTAAAAAAGTTATTTTCAATCTTCTTTGATATTTTTATATGATACATAGAAAAAATAGTATTTATAACTAGCAGTCCTTGAATGGCGAAAATTATCAAATATAAGTTATGAACAACTTCAAGAATATTGGATTTAAGTAGAATAAAACTTTGCAAGATTGGATCTTAACCTTCAAAAATTGACCTCTATTTTTGGTATAAACATTTCTCAATTGAATTCTAAATTGGCACTATCATATATCAAACTGTCATAAATATACTGATTTTCATAAACTTGCTTGCACTGAATTTTCGTTCTCAAGTGCATAAGTCCTATTCATACTTTATTAGTAAAAGTAATTTTTAAAAATTGGAAGATAATCCGTGAAAATTAAGATCAAACTTCAGATGGAGGACTTGAAAAAGTTTGATGAACTTGACTATGAAGCAACTAACAGGCAGTACTGAAAACTTTTTATTTTAGATCCATGCTGACAATTTAATGTGCTTAACTCCGAAGGTATCAGTACAAAGGAATAAAACTCATAACCAGTGAAAGAAAAAGTTATATAAAGTGAGGATGGAAACTCGCATTACATTACAACCACTTGAGATCCTACCAGAGGTACATCTTAGCAAACTGAAGGACGGCTAAATTTTCGAGGAATAAATCTTATGGAAATCTTTCAGATAATGAATATAGTGAATTAGAAATTAGAGATTTTTTAATATCTTCTGGGATCGCCAAAATTTATAATTAATTACACCGGCAATTGACTGCTAGTTCACGATTACAGTATTGATGTTTTAAAGAATCCAAATGTCAGTAGATCTCTAAATACCCATTTTTAATACGTAATTCCATATCTCTTGTGAATGTATTTTTGCATTTAACTTTTTCCATTTTCACATCTAATCCACGTGCTATATGCAAAATTTACAGCAGTTGCCTTAGAATATCATTCGACTTATAATGAACTATATTTTCTTTGAAAACGAACATAATTTTTTATTGAGTATATTTTTGAGTTTATATCACTATTAATCAAGATCGAAGAGCCAGATTTTTTCTCGATTAAATTTCATTAAATAATTCAGGATCGAGTTTGGCTTGAAGGTATCTGAGGCAATCTGGCTCAAGTAATCTTAATTTCCGTTTTCCTAAAATTAAGATTATCCCACGAATTATTTTTATATATGTATCAGCCAAAAATTTCTTGGTCTCAACAATCTTCCTGTTTTGAAAAAGGAAAGTCTTCTTTTCTTTATGCTACTCGTTTGGACTTAAGGGATCTATCCTGAAAAGCAAAATCATGAATAATGCGGTCACAGTCCCTGTGCTCCATAGAAGCGGGTCTTTTGTAATATTCAGTAGCCCACCCATTATCAGCAATAAAGCTCCAACTAACAATAAAATATGAACTTTTTTTTTCAATGTACTAATCCCCCATTAATTACATTTTTGAGCTTGTAAATTCTTAAATGTTGTTTAAGGCTTAAAATCCAATTCCCTATTTATAATTGTTCTTCTTAATTATCTATTTTTTCATAAGGTATTCATTCCTTCGCCAAACTTCAATAGAAATCAAAGTTATATTTTTAAACAAATAGGATTCAGGACTTGAAAATAACTCTAGTTGGAAGACTGAATTCAAAAACGAAAATGAAAGTCTCCGACTCCGAATAAGGCACAAATAAATAAAAGTACCTAAGGTTAACATGACTGGTTCCAAATTGCAGGTAATAATCTATCGAGTGCATCAATATATATTCATATAATATTTTTTAAATAAAATATTTATATTCCAAAAAAATCCTACAAATTTATTAATGAACGAAAAAAATTTAAATGTTTATAATTTGGTATAATAAAATATCATTCTATTATACATAATTTTTAGGCATATTGGAGGAAAAAACCATAGTGTTTAAGCATTATAGCATAAAATATAATGAAACTCAGTTCCAAAATGAACATGAAATTTTTTAAATAACAAGCAAAAACAAATAAAAGTACTTTTAACCTATACATTTTTTGACTATTAATTTCATCATTAACTTGTAGGAAGATTCTCATATATTTGATTTTTAAAAACCGTTCCAAAACTAATCAGTTAACTGCCATTGAAAACTCAAATGTGACCTTGATTATGGATTAAATTGGCTTTTTAGGTAATTTTACTGCTCAAGGAATTAGTGGTTTAAATTGACAGAAATAGTAAACAAATCTTGTAGTTTAGATATTAACAAACATTTTGTCATCGCTACTATCCTCAGAGGATTTTGATTAATCTTTGATTTTCACGAACCATTTCTTATACCATTTATAAGTATATGACAAAATTTAGGGGGTTATTGAAATCCTCCTCAGTATATCCGGTAAAAAAAGCTGCAACTTTTCGCTAAGATGATGATGGAATTTTAGCTTTAAAAGCTCGGGTCATATCAAAAAACGAGATGTTGCTGCATGGAATCAATAATTAACTTTTGAGCTCCTATTCATGCTTCATTGATAAAGTATTTACCTGTTATAGTTGAAAATGCTGAAGGTATGAAAGCTTTTAAGTATAAAAAACAGAAGATGTAAATTCATAATTCATTGAAAAATTTGTACCTATAACATCATTCATCCATCAAAAATTTTCCCTAAAAATCAAGTTTCGATCTTATGTTTGGCTTCATCATAAATTTGTACGAAAAAGAAAGCTTCAGAAAAAAAGCTCACTCGATTTTTATACCTGAAATGTTTAATCTAAATGATGTGTTGGCAGATATTTTTGGCAAGAATGGTAGAAAAATTCTGTTAGGAATCTCTTCGAGTAATTGATCAGATCATAGAAAACCTTTCACCAAATATTCGTAAAAAAAATGTTTAGATAAAAGAAATTCTGTACATAGAAATATCTCACAGCATTACAGTTAGGCTTCAAACATGTCTGAATCTTATAAAACATCTTGCCGATGAAACCAAAGCTTTAAAAAGATAAATTTCAGATTATGCTCATGGAAAGCATAAAATGAAATGGAAACTTTAATGCAGTTTATGGTTATTAAGAAAAATGGCACAACAGCTCTAATTACTGAAATAGCAACTATAAGGATTTTTCTTCAGGAGATAAGCTTGCTTCATAGCGTTAGTAGTTCAGAATGTATACCAATCTGCAGCTGATTTCTACAACTAGCCAATCACAAAAAAGGATTAAGATGCCTATGTTAATTCTAACGCAGATTGCTCAGGCAGCAGCAAGAAAGAAAAATAGCAAATTAAAAGAGTTTTTAACCTAAGGAAGAAATCAATTGGACATTCAAAGGCAATTATTGCTCCAATAAAGAAAATTGTCACAATAATTGGCACCTGATTACAAATTAAAAGATGTACACAGATGAAATTAGGTTTTGAAAGGGGGAAATTCAGAAGAGAATTATTGTTGAGACTGAAACATCCTCAGTTAATATAAGTATTAAAATAATTTTTGGAATAATCGCAATTGTTGGAAAAAAAGTATTAAAAGAGTAAGTTAGGAAAATATCTTCCTTTCCTTTAATACCAATCCCAGAGAACTTCCAGACAAAGATAGTAAATTCAAGAAGCTGAAAAGCAAGAACTGGATATCAAAAATAAAAAATATTTATATTTATTCTATCAATGATACAGTTTTATATTTTTGAGATATCTGGAGATTTCGAAGAGTTTAACAGGAAATTAATTCCAGAGAATCAGATTAATTAAGCATGATACTGAGAAAGCATCTCAATCTGCATTCGAAAGTGCAAAATGTGCGAGTAAAGCCTCTAGTTGGATTTTTTCACTCGCTCCCTCTGTGAGCCTGAAGTCGATCTCACCGATAATATCTATGAGTTCAATAATGTGCTTTTCAGAAAGCCCGAGATCCAGAACCATGCGGTTATCCATTTCGTATATAGCTCTGTAAATCTGTCCGACTATATCTTCACCAGAGAGTCCTTCTTCATAGAGCAATTTGTTAAGTTTTTTTCTGGCAGCCCTAAAATTTCCCCTCAGCGCGGTTTCTGTCAGGGATTTGATTTCCTCAGGGTTTGCGGTTGCAGTAGTCCTATAAATTATCCCACTTGATATAGGTTTTCCCGGATCTATACCAGCTGAAGCCTGAAGAGAATTTACGCCTTTTCGCATATCTCCTTGGGCTACATAAATAAGAGCTTCATATCCATCCTCAGTGATTGTTAAATTTTGATCTTTAGCAATATATTCAAGACGTTTTTTTATAGATTCATCTGAAAGGCGCCTGAATCTATAGACTGCACAGCGGGATTGGATAGGCTCAATAATCTTTGAAGAATAGTTACAGGAGAGGATAAAACGACAGTTGCTGCTGAAACGCTCCATAGTTCTCCGAAGTGCAGACTGGGCATCTGAGGTTAGTGCATCGGCTTCGTCCAGGAAAATAATCTTAAATTCCGCTCCTCCTATTGGTGCAGTTTTTGCAAAGTTTTTAATTTTTGTTCGAACAATATCAATCCCCCTCTCATCGGATGCATTTAGTTCGTTAAAATTTTCACGCCAGCTATTTTCCCCATAAATTTCCCTAGCAATCGAAACTGCAGAAGCAGTTTTTCCGACACCCGGAGGTCCGGAAAAGAGGAGATGAGGAAGTATTTTCGTTGCAACATAGGACTTCAGGCGCTCTATGATTTCCTCCTGCCCTGCCACCTGATCAAGTCTAAAAGGCCTGTATTTTTCGATCCAGATCTCTTCTTTAATTTTATAGTCCTCCATTAATGCTTGCTTCTAAATTGGAGAATATAATCTTAAAACTTTCGAATGTTTGCGATTTTTATTGTACGTAGACAGCATTTCGAAGAACAGGTTTTAAGAAAATTACAGTCAGTATCAGAACTGTAGAGCGAGAGGCTTGAATACTTATGGGTTTTTAAAGACCTACGCTTTAAAGACCTAAGGAGTTTACGTTTTATTATACAATAAAAAGCATATAATTAATTGTATAAGATAGTTGAATGACAATTTTTTAACCTTTTTATTGGATTGCCTCTATCAGACCTAACTTGACATTCTACCCTCAGTTCTAATCTGGGCAAAGTTTATATCCTTTACCATTCCAGATCTGAGTCATGTTAAATTCAGCATTTTTTTGTTTTCTTGTTTTACTGTCTGGTTTCTAGGTGAATCTGTCGAGATCTGAAAAATTTGATAATTATGGAGTATTTCGATAAACCCCTAAATTTCGTCACATGTTTATAAATGGTATAAATACGACTCGTAAAAATCAAGGTTTTATCGAAATACTCTATTATGATCCTGAAAAATGAAATTTAAGGTCTGAAAAGAATAACAAAAGGGATATATATCAAGCGAATATCAAAAAGCATTTAATAGATATCAGAAATGTATTGCATATTTTGCAGGAACCTATATATATAATTTATATATATACCCTGCTTTCTGGCATCTTAATCTATGTTGTTAAAAGGATTTTGATAAACTCCAATTATGGCTGGTTGCTTATAATGTATATATGAGCAATTTGTTGAAATCATAGGTTTATAGAAATTATGAGTTGTCCTGAAGGGAGATTTTATGGAAAAGACCGTTCTTTTCTTGATTTTTTGGCTTTAGTCTTTTACTTCTTTTGTAAAAGCCCCTAAAGGATAAAATTAATCCCTGAGATCTGCTAGAGGATCAAGCGCCAGATTCTCAAACAATTGTCTAAAGTTCGATTAATTCGTGAACTATAGGCCTGAAGATCAATAAACTACAAGCTTTCAACCTTCAAATTAACTACTCTGCAAATAAATAATTTCAAAGTAAATTTACCTTCAAACCACGGTATTAAACAGAGATTATTGATTATATAGGTGTTTTCAAATGTCCGAAGATAGTTCAATAGGTTCTTCCATTGAAGATATTAAAACCAGGGTAGAATTCCAGCTTGAATGCGGGGAGATCGTTGCTGAAGATGTGAAATCTCTTTTAACTGAAATAGAAATCATGAAAATCCAGAATGAAAATATGAAGGCTCGGCTCCTTGAAGCAAGTGTGGCGACTGGCAGGCACCTTCAGGAAATCAATAAGTTAAAAGCTCATCTGGAGCAACTTACTGAGCCTCCTCTTTTTATTGCAACCATTCTTGAGGTAAATGGTGAAATTGCCCTTATAAGGCAGCATGGGAACAACCAGGAGGTACTTACCCAGATTCCAGAGGAGTGCCTTGGGAAGATAGAACCTGGAATGAGAGTTGCAGTAAATGGAGCTTACTCAATTATCTCCATAGTTAGCAGGGCTGCAGACGTCCGAGCTCAGGTTATGGAACTCATTAACTCTCCAGGCGTGGATTATAGTATGATTGGCGGGCTCAATGAGGTACTTCAGGAAGTCCGTGAAAGCGTTGAATTACCTCTTACAGAACCCGAACTTTTCGAAGAACTGGGAATCGAACCCCCTTCTGGTGTCCTGCTCCACGGTGCTCCAGGTACGGGAAAAACTCTAATTGCAAAGGCTATAGCCTCTCAGGCAAAAGCAACTTTTATCCGAATGTCCGGTTCTGATCTGGTCCAGAAGTTCGTAGGTGAAGGGTCTAGGCTAGTCAAGGATATTTTCCAGCTTGCAAGGGATAAGTCTCCGAGCATTCTTTTTATAGATGAAATAGATGCGGTTGGCAGCATGAGGACCTATGATGGAACAAGCGGCTCTGCAGAGGTTAACAGAACAATGCTTCAGCTCCTTGCGGAGATGGATGGCTTCGATCCCAAAGGCAACGTAAAGGTGGTTGCTGCGACCAACAGGATTGATCTTCTCGATCCTGCTCTCCTGAGACCTGGCAGGTTTGATCGTTCTATTGAAATTCCGCTTCCTGATGAAAAGGGCAGGGTTGAGATTCTTAAGATCCATACTCGAAAGATGAACCTTGCCAAGGATGTGGATTTTGAGAAACTCGCGAAAGTCATGAATGGTATGAGCGGGGCAGAGATTAGTGTCATTACTAAAGAAGCTGGAATCTTTGTGCTGCGCAGACGCGGTAAACAGATCACAATGGTAGATTTCATGAAGGCCTATGAAAAGGTCGTAAACGTTCAGGAACCTTCAATTCCTCACGCTATGTTCGTATAACTGGTTTTTGAACTGAAGGATATTCTTCAAGCTTAAGAGAAGATTTATCCCGTAGTGCCGGAAGAGGATAGAATCCTAGCTGGCAGTTTATACATTTTTCAGACTTTAGACGAAAAGTTTATATTTTTTTAATTACTTGGAGTATGCTGCCTAAGAGGTAATGCATATTAATAACATGCTCCGATAGTGTAGCTCGGCCAATCATTCAGGACTCTCACTCCTGAGACTGGGGTTCAAATCCCCATCGGAGCAATTAACTTTTTTTATGCAATTTTGTTTACGAAAATATTTGGTAGTGCCTTATTAGTTGGTCAATATTTAATCTTTGAATCCCCTCCTCCATTTTCACCTGCTTTCTAAGCCTAACTATGCACAGGAAATTGAGAGTACATACGGCAGAAAATAAACGCAGAAACAGAATATGTGAATACTATGGGAAATGTCAACTTATTATTGATGGATCACCAAATCTATGACTTTTCGAAAATTATATTTTTGTAGGATCTTGTAATTAGTGTTATAAACTATATAAAATATTTGAGTAATTTTTATCTTCGAACTACGTTTTTGTGTATTTATTTTGCTACTAACAGGGCATAACAAGTGTATTCTTATGCGATATTGAATCATCGAGTTTACAAACATATAGGTAAAAATCCTGCTTTTCGTTGTTTTTGTGTTATTTGAACATAAGTTTCTAGTTTAAGAGTGATTACCATAAAGAGAAATATTTGATACTATGAGAATTTTAAGAATCTTAAATCAAAATAATGAGCTGAGAATGGTAGCAAGAGTGAGTAGATTGAGATATCCATAATAATTTTATGTTGGAAAAACTTCATTGCTGCTCTGTTATATTGGTAAGCATGAAATTTCAACAGGAAAAATATTGGATGGTTAAAATCATAGAAAATATTGATTAAGACAAAGGTAGATGGAAAAAATCATAAGGTACATATTTTCAAAATGGGATAAATTTGAGCGGAAATGAATTGCAAAAACTACAAAAGAGTTAATTTGACAGTGAAAAGTTAATAAAGTTAAAGGTCTTAATCGTAGTTTAATTAAATATCCTCAAGACTTTTTAGTACAATTCGAAATAGGATTACATAAACAGTAAGACCTATATCTACATTTTAGTTACATTTTTTGATTTTATGTTTTTTTTGTCCTCGTTATCATTAACAGCTCCATACCAATTGTTGGTAGTAAGGGTTTCAAACCCAACAGTACCATACATGGCCATAGCTATGGTGATGCCATCAATGGTTGTGGTAGTGATGTTAGCGATGTTGTTAGTGGGGTATATGGTCGAGTGCTTGATGCCACTGCTGTCAATGATACTACAAATAGAGCTGCCAGCAAAAAGTAGTACCTTTTTTATTTTACTAACGGGTTGTTTCAACATTCACTTCCCTTCTTTCTTATTAAGGATTCCCACAATTTTAGTATTTCACAATTAAGCGGCTAAAAAACAGCATTAGGCCCCAAATAATCTAAATCATAATATCATATTATGAGTTTATAAATGCTTTATTTTTACCCTCAATGTGTAAAGTCCTAACTATTTTACTCTTTTATGTTGTTCAAATTAATAATAAATTTAGGAAATTTATTTTTCGATTCAATCTCATAGGAAATTTGATGAGAATAACTATTCAATTTGAGTAAGCAGCTTGAGTGAAATAATGAGGATTTCAATAAACCTCAATTTTTGGCTGGTTGTTTTTAAAGTAAGTCTAAGCTGGAGGTTTATCAAAATCTTCTTTAGTCAAAAAAGGTCGTAGCCTTTTTGAATTCGAGAGCTCTTCAGTTTATTTGAAATTTCGGGTATGTATTTGGGGCACTCTAAAATTACAGGTTTTCTGGGAGTTCTTAAGAGTTCCTCTTTTCTTTTAATAAAAGAACCAAAGTGTAGGATACCATTAATACGATCCCTAAACAATACGATCTTTAAACAATTCTGTCAAATAGCTTTTCCACAAATAAGTTTGAAGATCAAACAGGTGTATGAGATGAATAGTGTAACAATTGACAAAGTTTGCATTCGATGGCTAGGACGCGCTGGTTTTTTTCTTAAAGGGGAAGATATCAAAATTTATATTGATCCGTTTCAGATCAATCACGAACCTTCTTTTGATGACAAGGCAGATATCCTCCTTATCACTCATGAGCACTTTGACCACTGCAGCCCTGAAGATATTCGAAAAGTACGACGATCTGACTCAACTATACTGATCCCGGAAAGCTGTTCTCTGGAATTCAGTGGTGATGCAAGGCGAGTTGCGGAGGGAGATATCCTTGTTGAAGGGCTTGAAATTAAAGGGATCCGGATTGAGGTACTTCCAGCTTATAATCTCAATAAACCTTACCATCCACGAGGTTTTGGAGTAGGTTATGTAGTGGAACTTGGAAAAACTCGGATCTACCATGCAGGAGATTGCGATTTTTTCCCTGAGATGAAGAGCATCAGGGCAGATGTGGCTCTTTTACCCATAGGGGGTATTTATACTATGGACGAGGAAGAAGCTGCCAGTGCAGTCGAAGTTATATCCCCAAAGGTTGCAATTCCAATGCATTACGGAAGATTAGAGGGTATAAATGGAAATCCCGAAAAGTTTAAAACTCTTGTACAAGGCAAGAACCCTGATATTAATGTGATTATTCTTGATTCTTGAATTCTAGTTTTTTGGAAAGTCCAGGTATCTAATTGTGATACTAAATTAAGTGCAGGATCAATATACCTATGTCTAGAGTGGCTAGAAAACAACAGAAAAATTTGATTAAAGATATCGCAACTCAGCGTATGTGGCGGCTTTTTGAGCTTGCGAAAATGGAGTATGCAGAACATCCTGACCGTAGTGAGCGCTACGTCCAGCTCATCAGGAATATTTCTATGAGGAACAGGATGAGTATCCCAAGGGAGATCAAAAACAGGATATGTAAGCACTGCTATACTTTCCTTGTGCCTGGGAACAATGCTCGCTACAGACTGAATGAAGGATATATCGTGATCTTCTGCAAGCATTGTGGGAAAGAAATGAGGTATCCTTATAAAAGATTAAATTAAAGCCTGAATGGTGTTTGCTATAGAGAATCATTAAAGAGAATTTCGATAAACTCATGCGCATTTGAGTATTGGAGAGTTTCAATCTCTTAACATCAATTTTTTCTCGTGAAAACTCTTACTGATTTTGCTCTTAAATAAGAATACAAATGTCTTCAGTTGTTGGAGATAAACTTGCTGAAATTGATTCCTTAATTGGTTGGGAATCTTTTCGTATCATTTTTGAGTCCATATATTTTAACAAAACAGTTTATTTGGGCAAACCTGAGGCTGATGTAGTTATCATGTTTAAAATTCTTGTTTTACGGCAATTCATTATCTTTCAGACTTTGAACTTGAGAAACAACGTATTGATCGAACTTCTTTCAGAAAATGTTTTGATTTCCCTGAGTTTATACCAGATAGTACCATATTTTGATCATTCAGAAAAAGAATTATTGATAACTACAAAGAAGACGAAACATTGGGACAGTTGCAAAGCAAGCTTAATTTCTTTGGTCTGAAAACAAAAAAGAGAATAATTAAGCAGATATAATTTTATTCATTTAGATCCTTAAAATGCAAAGTATATAACCCTCGAGAAGATGAAGCAAAAAAAGGAGAAGCATAATTGAACCTGGACAAAAAAGGATGGTAAATCACACATTGGATGTAAACTTCATTGCATTTAATAGACAGGGATTATGAGCTGATCAGAAGATTCAAAACAACAATTCTTCACTTCATGATTCTTAGTTAGGTTTAATTAAAAAAATGAAGTGGTTTTACAGAGACAGAGGATGCTTTGGAACAAAATCAAAAGGTTATGATGCAACAATGAAAAGGCAACAAAAGAATCTCTTCTGAAAATTATTTATATGTTAAGAAACTAGAGAATTAGCTCAAAAAAAATGTAAGAGGAACGAGTTTATGCAGTAACTAAAAAGATATTCACAGCAAGAAAAGTTTTTGTCATTACTGTTCGAAGAGTGAATCTGAACATGTTGTGTAAAGCTTTGTGTTATAATCTCTATCATTTGATGACACTGGAAATAAAAAGAGTATTTTAGGATATCGGAAGCTACCTTTAAAATCAGAGAATAATGGACCCAAAAAAATAGGGTCAAATACAGAAATTACCGAGAAAAATTTTGACAGGATTATACTCAAAAAAAATTAGAGGTAAATTGAAATTCTCTTTAATTTAATAAAAGTACTCTATAATAGTCAAAAAAGTCTTAATCAATTTATGAAAGCTTTATTTTAAAATTAAAGGCTCAAATCTTTTTTTTAAAAATTTAATTTTTATTTAATTTTTTCTACTTTTAGAATTAACTATTTATTTAAGGTAATTACTTTCATCACTTTCAATTGCCTGGAACGCCGGTGTAGGTATTTTTAAGATCCTTTAGTTGCATATTAAATAGCTTGCGAAAATCGGATGTTTATCGAATCTGTTTATTCAGTCGAATACCCCGCAGCTTGCTGCGGGGATGGAAAACTTCCCCGATAACCGTTGTTAAATAATAAATTTATATTTTTTGCTACTTTTGTACTGTAAATGGAACTAAGACCTGCAAATTATTGTGTATATAAAATAAGATACCACATGGTTTTTTGTGTGAAGTACCGTAAAAATCTTTTTTTAGAGACAGAACTCATCAACTTTTTAAAAA
>Ga0326728_10017094_pt1 | contig 14622 bp, 13 predicted proteins | sample MB3enrmetagenome_FD_207602 | JGI IMG/M metagenome (GOLD analysis project Ga0326728, IMG submission 207602) | Lab enriched peat soil microbial communities from McLean, Ithaca, NY, United States - MB31MN | ecosystem: Environmental > Terrestrial > Soil > Wetlands > Peat | place: USA: New York...
TGACACGGAACGCTGACGACACCGGGGCACATGGAGGTGTCGTATGCCGGGCCCGAACTTGCCCAAGCAGGTCGCCGTCGGCCTCGCGATGACGGCGAGCGCCCTTCTGCTGCTGCTCCCACGGGCCAACGCGCAGCAGGCCGAGCCTTCTGCGGAAGCACAGCGCATCGAGGATCTCTCGCACGAGGTGCAGGAGCTTCGCGAGCTCGTGCGCCGCCTGGAGGGGCGGATCGATGAGCTCGAAGGACGCGCTGCCGGGACAGGCGTCGCGACCGTGGCCGCTCCCGGTGCGCAGAATGAGTCGGCGGGCGCACCTGCGCCCAGTGCGCCGGTGACGGCGCTGCTGCCCGGGACCACGCTCAACGCACTGCTCGATACCTATTACGACTACAACACCAACGACCCGCTGGGCCGCGTGAATTACCTGCGCGCCTACGATGTCAGCAGCAACAGCTTCAACATCAATCAGGCGGATCTGGTGATCGAGAATGCCCCGCAGCTCAGCGCCGGCAAGCGCTACGGCGTGCGCATCGACCTGCAGTTCGGCCAGGCGACCGAGACGCTCCAGGGTAACAGTCTCAACGAACTGCGGCCGGACATCTGGCGAAACATCTTCCAGGCCTATGGCAGCTACGTGATTCCGGTACATGGCGAGCCGCTGCAGCTGGATTTCGGCAAATGGGCCAGCTCCCTCGGCCTCGAGGGCAACTATACGCAGGACCAGATCAACTACTCGCGCTCGCTGTGGTTCGACTATCTGCCCTTCTATCACTCCGGTCTGCGCGCCTCCTACCGGATCGATGACGATCTGCAGCTCAACTACTGGATCGTCAACGGAACGGAGGAGACCGAGGCGGACAACAACTTCAAGGACCAGCTGCTGGGCGTGGTCGTCACGCCGCTGAAAGGACTCAGCTGGACGATCAACTACTATCTCGGCCAGGAGCATCCGGACATCGTGTACGTATCCCCCTCCGGCAGCACCACGCTTCTGCCGACGCAGCAGGGAACGCCTTTCGAGCCCATCGTCAACGCGCCCAGTGGGCGGCTGCAGATCTACGACAGCTATCTGACCTGGCAGCTCAGCGATGCACTGCTGCTCGCGGCGGAAGCGGACCTGGTCATCGACCGGCTCTACACTTACTCGCCGGGCCAGCGCACGCAGGGGGGCGCCGTTTACGGTCGCTACCAGCTCACGCCCCGTGTCGCGGTCGCATTGCGCTCCGAGTACATGGAAGATCGAAACGGGCTGTTCAGCGGCACGGAACAGTACCTGCGGGAAGGCACGCTGACGACCGAATACCGGCTTGCCGACGGTTTCCTCGTGCGCGGCGAGCTGCGGCGCGATGCGTCCAGCCGCAGGTACTTCCTCACCGACAGACTGGGACTGCTCAGCAATCACCAGGATACCGCGACGCTGGGCGTGGTCTGGTGGATCGGGCAGAAGAGCGGGCCCTGGTGAGTCGACCCGATCCCGATCAGCTGCTGGCGGCCGTTCAGGCCGCCGACGCGCGCTCGGCACGCGGTCGCCTGACGATCTTCTTCGGCGCGAGCGCCGGCGTCGGCAAGACCTACGCCATGCTCGAGGCGGCCCAGCGCAGCCACGCGGATGGCCGGGACGTCGTGGTCGGCTACGTTGAGCTGCACGGGCGTGCCGAGACGGAGCGCCTGCTGGAGGGACTCGAGCAGCTGCCTGCGCTCATGGTTCGAATCGGCAACAAGGTCGTGCGGGAATTCAATCTCGACGCCGCGCTCGCGCGGCATCCGCAGCTGCTGCTCGTCGATGAGCTGGCGCATACCAATCTCGCGGGCGGAGATCCGCCGCCCCGGCACGAGAAGCGCTGGCAGGACATCGAGGAGCTGCTCGATGCGGGCATCGATGTGCACACCACGGTCAATGTGCAGCATCTGGAATCCCTCAGCGACGTCGTGACGCAGATCACCGGCGCGCGCCAGGCCGAGACGGTGCCGGACCGCATGTTCGACTCCGCTGACGAGGTCAAGCTCGTCGATCTGCCGCCCGATGATCTGCTGCAGCGCCTGCGGGAAGGCCGTGTGTACCTGCCCGAGCAGGCCCGTGTCGCGCTCGAGAACTTCTTCCGCAAGGGTAATCTCATCGCGCTGCGCGAGATGGCGCTGCGCAAGACCGCCGATCGCGTCGATGAAGCCATGCGCGCGTACCGTCACGAGAAGGCGGTGCGCGGCGCCTGGGCGGCGCGCGAGCGGCTGCTCGTGGCGGTCGGGCCGGACGAGCAGGCCGAGCGCCTGGTGCGCGCGGGCAAGCGTCTGGCCGACGGGCTCGACTGCCAGTGGCTCGTCGTGTTTGTCGAGACTCCCGACCTGCTGCGGCTGTCGGAAGCCGAACGCAACCGGCGCATCTCGATCCTGCGGCTCGCCACCTCGCTGGGCGCGGAGGCCATCACGCTCGGCGGCTCATCGGCCGCCAACGAGCTGCTCGAATACGCGCACACGCGCAATGTCACGCGCCTGCTGATCGGTCGCCCGCGGCCGGGCGCCCGCTGGCGGCGACTTTTCAGACCCTCCACCACCGAGCAGCTGCTCAGCGCCAGACGCGACGTCGATGTGCTCGTCATCGGCGGGGAGGTCCCGCCACGCCAGGCGCCTCTGCTCATCGAGGACAGCGTCGTGCAGCGCGAGAGCGACACACGGCACTGGCCGCGCTATCTGCTGGCCGTCGCAGCGACGCTGGTGGCCACCGGCATCTGCTGGCTGTTCTACAGCAGCTTTCCGCAGCTCGGACAGGCCAACCTGGTCATGGTGTACCTGCTCAGCAGCTCGCTCGTGGCTGTGTACGGCGGACGGCGGGCGGCACTGGTGAGCTCGGTGCTCGGCGTGCTGGCGTTCGACTTCATGTTCGTGCCGCCGCGCTACTCATTCGCGATCAGCGACGTGCAGTACCTGCTGACCTTTGCAATCATGATCAGTGTCGCACTGATCATCGGCAACCTGAATGCCAGCGTGCGCCTGCAGGCGCGTGTCGCGGGGCATCGCGAGCGACGCACGGCGCTGCTGTATGCGATGACCCGCCAGCTCGCGCAGACGCGAGGGCGCGAGGAGATGGCGATCGTGGCTGCGAGCCACGTGAGCGAGGTTTTCGCAGGTCGCACCGTGGTGCTGTTCCCGGACGAGCATGGGCGAATCGGCTATCCGCGTGCGCGCCCGCGTCCCTTCTCCTACGCGGCCGCGGACCTGGGCGTGGCACAGTGGGTGTTCGACCACTTCAAGCCCGCCGGCCTTGGCACCCATACGCTCAGCGGCGCTCCGGCGCTGTACCTGCCGCTCTCCGGCGGTGAGCGGGTCTTCGGCGTCCTCGCCTTGCTGCCGGGCAACGCGCGGCGCGTCACGCTGCCCGAACAGTTCCGACTGCTCGAGACCTTCGCGGCGCAGATCGGCCTCGCTCTCGAGCGCGCAGAGTTCGCCTCCCACGCGCAGGCCGCGGAGGTTCGCGCGGAAGCCGAGGCCATCCGCAATGCGCTGCTGGCATCCATATCGCACGACCTGCGCACGCCGCTCGCCACGATTGCCGGGGGGGCAGCGACGCTCGCGGGCAATCTGGAGGCGCTGGCGCCGGAAGACCGGCACGCGCTCGCCATGAGCGTGAGCGAGGAAGCGGAGCACATGAGCGAGCGGATCACGACCCTGCTCGACCTGGTGCGACTGGAAACCGGCGCGATGCAGCCCCGCGTGGACCAGTACGAGCTCGGCGAGCTGCTGGGTACTGTGCTGCATCGACTCGACGCGCGGCTGCGATCCCATCGCGTGCGCATCGACGTACCCGATTCCCTGCCGCTGCTGCGCGCGGATGGCCGGCTCATCGAGCAGGTCCTCGAGAATCTGCTCGACAATGCCAGCAAGTACACCCCTGCCGGCAGCGAGATACGCATCAGCGCCCGTCCGCTCTCGCGGCAGATCGAGATCAGCGTCGAGGACGACGGTCCCGGCCTGCCGGGCAGCGACCCTGAGCTGCTGTTCGAGAAGTTCCAGCGCGGCTCGCGCGAGAGCACCGCAGGGGGCATCGGACTGGGCCTGGCGATCTGCCGGACCATCCTGCGCCTGCACCAGGGCAGGATCTGGGCCGAGAACCGCGCGCCCCGGGGTGCGGCGTTTCGCTTCACCGTGCCAAGATCCGATGAGCCCACGACCCCGGTGCCGGGAGCCGCCTTTCCGCAATGACTCAGGCCAGCCGAGCCGTGCTCGTCATCGAGGACGATCCGCAGATCCGCCGCGTGCTGCGGACACTGCTCGGGCTCGAGCAGTTCCGCGTGGTGGAGGCGGAGACATCGGCGCTCGGAATCAGCGCTGCACGCACTCACAAGCCCGACCTGGTGATCGTCGACCTCGGACTGCCGGATCGCGACGGCATCGAGGTTATTCGCGCCATCCGTGCCTGGTCGCGCGTGCCGATCATCGTGCTGTCGGCGCGCTCGGCCGAGGCCGACAAGGTCGCCGCCCTGGAGTCCGGTGCCGACGACTACGTGACCAAGCCCTTCGGCGCGCGCGAGCTCTCCGCCCGAGTGCAGGTCGCGCTGCGGCACAGCGCAGGGGCCGGGGCAGGAGGCACTGCACTGCTCATCGGGGACTGGCACGTGGATCTCAAGGCCCGCACGGTGCGCACGCAGGACGGGCGGGAGCAGCATCTGACGCCCATCGAGTACCGGCTGCTCGAGGTGCTGGCCGAGCACATCGGATTCGTCGTCACGCATCGCGTGCTGCTGACACAGGTCTGGGGGCCGGCCAGCACCGAGCACACGCACTACCTGCGCGTGTACATGAAGCAGCTGCGGACCAAGCTCGAGCCTGATGCGGCCCGACCGCGATGGCTGCTCACCGAGACGGGAGTCGGCTACCGTCTGGCACCGAAGGACCCACCCTCCTGATGGAGGCGTTTCTCGTGTCGCTGAGCTCGGTCCTGCTCGGTGAGCTCGGCGACAGGACGCAGCTGCTGGCGCTCATGCTGGCCACGCAGCTGCGCCGTCCAGGCGCAGTCATCGCCGGCATCTTCGTCGCCACTCTGCTCAATCACCTGCTCGCGGCACTGGCCGGACAGTGGGCGGGCTCGCTGCTCGACCCTGCCGTGCTGCGCTGGGTGCTCGGTGTGTCGTTCCTGGCACTGGCGGCATGGGTGTTCGTGCCGGAGGAGGAGGAAGAAGATCGTCCCGCCATGAGTCATTACGGCGCCTTCATCCTGGCAGCGGTCAGCTTCTTCCTCGCCGAGATGGGCGACAAGACGCAGATCGTCACGCTGGCGCTCGGCGCCCGCTATCACGATCTGCTGCCGGTCGTGTGCGGGTCGGTACTCGGCATGCTGGCCGTGGACATCCCCACCGTGCTGATGGCAGGCAGCGTGATGCGCCATGTGCCTCTGCGCCTTATCCGCTTTGCGGCCGCGTTGGTGTACGCTGTACTCGGCGTCTTTACGCTGCTGGGTATTACCGATATTCACATCTAAAGAGGTTTCCATGAGCAGAACCTGCGGCGGACCCGAGAATGCACACAGACGCGACGTGCTGCGCCGCCTGGCGCTCGGACTCGCGGCGGTACCGCTCGCCTCACTCCCGCAGCGTGCCCCTGCGGCAGCGGCGGCGACGCTGCTCAGCGAGGATGATCCGCTCGCGAAGGCCCAGGGTTATGTCGCGGACGCCCACCGCGCCAAGGGGGCGCAGGGGGGGGCATTGTGTTCGAACTGCTCGATCTACGGCGGCGTGCCCGGCACCGACAGCGGGCCCTGCATGATCTTCCCCGGCAAGCTCGTCAAGGCGGCCGGCTGGTGCAAGGCGTGGAGCAGCCTGTGACGCGCAGTCAGGCCGCGATTCCGTACTGACGCAGCAGGGCCGCCACCTCCGGCTTTCGGCCGCGGAATTCGACGAATGATTCGAGCGCATCGCGGCTGCCGCCGCGCGCGAGGATGCTGTCGAGGAAGCGGCGGGCCGTCGTGCGGTCGAAGGCACCGCGCTCGGTGAAGGCGCTGAATGCATCCGCAGCCAGCACCTCGGCCCATTTGTAGCTGTAATATCCGGCTGCATAGCCCCCGGCGAAGATGTGGCTGAAGCTGTGCGGATAGCGATTCCAGTCCGGTATCCGGATGATCGCCACCTCCTCGCGCACTTCTCGCAGCACATCGTAGATGCGTCCGCCGTGCGCGGGGTCATACTCGGCGTGCAGGCGCATGTCGAACAGCGCGAACTCCACCTGGCGCAGGGTCTGCAATCCGGCCTGGAAGCTGCGTGTGGCCAGCAGCTGGCGCTGCTTGTCGGCCGGAATCGGCTCACCGGTCAACACATGGGCCGAGATGCGGTTGAGCACGTCCGGCTGCCAGGCATAGTTCTCCATGAACTGGCTCGGCAGCTCCACGGCATCCCAGGCCACGCCATTGATGCCGGCCAGGCTCGGGTAGTTGACCCGCGTGAGCATGTGATGCAGGCCGTGCCCGAATTCGTGGAACAGCGTCACGACGTCGTCGTGCGTCAGCAGCGCCGGCCGATCGCCTGACGGTGGCAGCGAGTTGCATACCAGGTAAGCGACGGGCAGCGTGGTGTGGCCATTGAGTGCCTTGCGGCCGACGCAATCGTCCATCCAGGCGCCGCTGCGCTTGTGGGGCCGCGCATAGGCGTCGAGGTAGAAGCTCGCGAGCGCAGCCCCGCCCGGGGACTGCACCTCGTAGTATCGGGCGTCCGGATGCCACACCGGCACCGCGCTGCGCTGCCGGATGCGCACATCGAAGAGCTGCTCGGCCACTTCGAACAGCCCCTTCAGCACTCGGTCGAGGGGGAAGTAGTCGCGCAGCTCCTCCTGCGAAATCGAGAAACGGCTCTGCTGCAGTCGCTCGGAATAGAAAGTCACGTCCCAGGCATCGAGTCGACGGCCTGCGAAGCGTTCGAGTTCCTCGAGCTCCGAGAGCGCCGCCGGACGCGCTGCGCGCACCAGCTCACGCAGGAAAGTGATGACCTCGGGAACGGTACGGGCCATGCGATTGGCGAGCGCGTAATCGGCAAAGCTCTGGAATTCGAGCAGCCGAGCGGCCTCGTGGCGCAGTCGCAGGATGTCCTGCATGACAGCGCCATTGTCGAAACGGCCGGCGCCGGTGCCCCGATCGGACGCACGCGTGGTCCACGCTTCGTAGAACGCGCGGCGCAGCGGCACCGACTCGCCGTCGGTGACCACCGCGACGTAGGTTGGCTGGTCGAGGCCGAACAGCCAGCCCGAGAGACCCTGCTCGACGGCGCGTCGTTCCGCCTGCGCGATGACCCCCTCGTTGATGCCGGCGAGCTGCCCTCGATCAGTGACGTGGTGCGTCCAGGCATTGGTGCTGTCGAGGACGTTTTCCTCGAATTTGGCGGACAGGCGCGAGAGCTCCATCATGACCGCCTTGAAGCGCGCCTTGCGGCCCGGATCGAGCGCGACACCGGCCAGGCGAAACTCACGCAGCGCATGCTCGATAACTTCGCGCTGCACGCCGTCGAGTCTATCGCCCTCGGACTCGCTGACACGGGCATAGGCGCGATAGAGCCGCTCGCTCTGCGCCAGATCGGTGTGATATTCCGACAGCAGTGGCAGGCACGCGTTGTAGGCGGCCCTCAGCGGCTCGGAATTCATCACCGCATTGAGGTGTCCGACCGGCGACCACACCCGGCTCAGGCGGTGCTGCAGCTCCTCGAGCGGCTCGACCACGCTGGCGAAGGTCGGGTTGGACTCGAGCTCGATCTGTGCAACGCGCGAGCGCTGCTCGGCGATGAGCCGGGCCACGGCAGGCTCGACATGCTCGGGCCGAATGGCGTCGAACTGCGGCAGCGGCGTATCAGCGAGCAGGGGATTGTGTTCGGGCACGGACGCCATCGTTACCTTCCTTTGGATTTCAGGGAGCCATTTTAGCCTCGCGCACGCGGTGTAACATCCTGCCATGGACTACGATCTCATCGTCATCGGTGGCGGCAGCGGCGGCCTGGCCTGTTCCCAGCGGGCCGCGGACTACGGTGCCCGTGCGCTGCTCATCGAGGCCGGGCGCCTGGGTGGTACCTGCGTCAACGTCGGGTGCGTGCCCAAGAAGGTGATGTGGAATGCGGGCCAGATTGGATCCGCACTGCATGACGCCGCCGATTATGGATTCGACCTGCAGGTGGGGCGGCACCACTGGGACAGACTGAAGTCATCGCGGGATGCTTATGTCGAGCGTCTCAATGGGATCTATGAGCGCAATCTGGAGCGTCGCAACGTGCAGCTCGTGCGCGGCTTCGGACACCTGCAGTCCGCCCAGTCCGTGCGCGTGGGCGAGCAGGAGATCTCCGCGCAGACCATCGTGCTGGCGACCGGAGGCACCCCCATGGTCCCCCGCATCCCGGGAGCCGATCTGGGCATCACCTCGGATGGGTTCTTCGAGCTGCCGGAGCGCCCCGAGCGGGTCGCCATCGTAGGCGCCGGGTACGTAGCAGCCGAGCTCACGGGCATCTTCACGGCGCTGGGAAGCCGCACGACCCTGGTGCTGCGACGCGAGTCCATCCTGCGACATTTCGACGCGATGCTCGGGGAATCGCTGCTGACCCTCATGCGCGATGAAGGCACCGAAGTAGTCACGCAGGCCACGCCGCGCGCACTGGAGCGCAATGCCGCTGGCGAGCTCCTGCTGCAGCTCGCCGACGGACGCTCTCTCGGCGCCTTCGATTGCCTCATATGGGCCGTGGGGCGCACACCGGCTGCAGGCAGCCTCGGTCTGGATGCGCTGGATGTCCAGCGGGACATCGGCGGTCATGTGCTCGTGGACCCTTTCCAGGCCACCAGCGTCGAGCACCTGTTTGCGATCGGAGATATCACGCAGCATGCAGGCCTGACGCCGGTGGCGATCGCTGCGGGCCGCCGGCTCTCGGACCGGCTGTTCGGCGGTCAGGCCGACCGCAGGCTCGACTACGAGAACATTCCCACCGTGGTGTTCAGTCATCCCCCGGTGGGCACCGTCGGGCTCAGCGAGCAGGCTGCCCGAGCGCGCAATGGTGCCGACGTCCACGTATTCACGAGCTCGTTCGTGCCGCTCTACCACGCCATGACGAAGCGCAGGCCGCACACCCATATGAAGCTGGTCACGCTGGGACCGGAGCGCAAGGTACTCGGTGTGCATGTCATCGGCCCCGGAGCCGACGAAATGATGCAGGGCTTTGCGGTCGCGGTGCGGATGGGTGCCACGAAGCGCGACTTCGACGACACCGTCGCCATTCATCCGACCTCGGCTGAGGAACTCGTGACCATGCGCTGAGGGCCGCCGCTAGGGTTGCGGGGGCTGGACCCCCGCCGCGATCTGTTGCAGCACGTCCTGCGTCGCCGCCTGAAATGCCGCAATGACGGCCTGCATCCGGTCCGCCTGCGCCTTGACCTCGCTGTGCGCGACGAAGCCCCGCAGCGGAGCACGGTCGCTGCTGCGTGCAAGCCCCACGGTGATCTCGACACGGACGGTCGGCGGACCGTCCTCCGCATAGCGCGCCTCGAAATGCGTCAGGTCCAGGCTCAGCAGATACCCGGCGGCGACCGCACCGACATCGCCTTCCACCGCGGCGAAGCGTGCGGTGCTGCGAATCGTCCGGATCACGAGGCTCTGCAGGGCCGCCGGCGCTGCCGCGGCCCAGCGTACGTTGGCGTAATCATCGAGCCGCTCGCCTGAACGCACCACGGCAATGCCATCGCCTGCCAGGCCCGGCGCGGCGATCGGTGCCAGCACGCGCAGGCTCGCTGCGGCAGCCGGCACAGCGGGGGAATCGGGCGCAAGCTGGGGCGGCTCGAGCACGTAGCGCTGGGGCGGCGCGGCCTGACCGTGCAGGCCGCTGAAGCAACCGGGCAGCGAGGCGAGGGCGGCGGTCAGGGCGCAGGTGACCGATCGCCCGGCTCGCAGGTTTGGCGCAGGTCGGAGGGTCTTCATGGTGGAATCGTCACACCGCCCGCGGTGGGCTGATAGAGCAGGCGGGAGGGGTCCTGATTGAGCGAGCGGGACAGTTCGCCGATCTGCTGCACGGTACTGCGGCTGTCGCGTACCAGGGACTCGATCTGGGGCAATCCCTCGTTCACGAAGCTGGTGAGTTGCGCCCGATTTTCGGCCGAGAAGGCGTCGAGCGTGCGGCTGGTGCTGGCCAGATGCTCGCTGGTGGCCCGCAACTCCTGGAGCGCGGACAGAAAATCTGCGCTCGCGCCGTGGGTCGTCCCGTGCAGATCCTCGATGAGCTCATGCGCCGAGCGGGTGGTGGCGTACAGTTCATTGATGAGCGAGTCGAGGTTCCTCTTGCTGTCGGGCAGCGCCGCAGCGGTCTGATCGAGGTTGCCGACCAGACGGTCGACGGAGTGCAGGTTGGTGTCCGAGAGGACGTGCGCGGTGCGGTCGAGCAGATCGCTCAGACGTGCGGTCAGGCTCGGCAGACTGCTGAGGAACTGATCGAAATCCGAGTGCACGGAGCGGATGACGGGATAGTTTTCGCTCGGGACCTCCGCCAGGACGCGCCGGTGCTCGTCGGGACGCTGCTGCTCCAGGTCTATGTAAAGCAGTCCGGTAATGCCCTGCAGGGACAGCTGTGCCTGCGTGCGATCGGTGACGGGCGTCGTCGAGTCGATATCGACGATGACCTGCACGCGGTTTTCCGCACGCGGGTCGATGCGTATGCGCCGAACCCGGCCCACATCGACGCCGAGGTAACGGACCGGTTCGCCCTGGCTGAGTCCGCTGACGGTACCGTCGAAATAGATCTCGTAGCGAACGAAATCGCGGTGCTCACGGCTTTCCGAGTACCAGTAGACGAACAGCACGCCCATGACCAGCAGCAGCACGACGAAAGCTCCCACCGCGACATAATTGGCCTCACGCTCCATGCGTCGCTCCGATCGCACCCGGCGGTGCTGCCTGCAAAGCGGCAGCGCGCACGCGGGCTCGCTCGCCTCCGAAGTAGGCCCTGATCCAGGGATTCGGGTCCTGCACGATCTCGGCGAGCGTACCGCTGATCATGCGACCGTCGATGATGACGCCGACGCGGCTGCAGGTGCGGAAGATCGTGTCCAGATCGTGCGTGATCATGACCACCGTGAGCTTCAGCTCGCGTTGCAGGTAAATCAACAGCTCATCGAAAGCCGCGGCACTGATCGGGTCCAGCCCCGTAGTCGGCTCGTCCAGGAACAGCAGCACGGGGTCCAGCGCCAATGCCCGCGCCAACGCCGCGCGCTTGATCATGCCACCGGACAATTGTGACGGGAACTTCTGCGCAGCCTCGAGCGGCAGGCCGACGAGCCGCACCTTCAGCAGCGCGAGCTCATCCAGCGAGCGCTGCGATAGCTGCAGGTGCTCGATCATCGGCAGCTGCACGTTTTCCTGCACCGTGAGCGCGCTGAACAGAGCGCCCTGCTGGAAGGTGACACCATAGCTCGCCTTGAGCTGGCGCAGCTCGTTACGATCCAGGCTGTGCAGGTCGCGGCCGAGAAAACGCACGGTGCCTGCGCTGGGTCGGCGCAGCCCGAGGATGGTCCGCAGCAGTACCGATTTACCTGCACCGGATCCGCCGATGACACCGAAGACTTCTCCCTGCTCCACGCGCATGTCGAGCCCGTCATGGACGGTCTGGGTACCGAAGCGAGTCACGATGCCGTCGGCCTCGAGCAGCGTGGTCATCAGATATCGAGCCTCATGAATACGACGGCGAACAGCGCATCGGCAACGATGACGCCGAAGATCGATGCCACGACGGCCAGCGTGGTGAGGCGGCCGAGCTCGCGCGACGATCCTCGCACCCGAAGCCCGCAGGCGCAGCCGGCCACTGCGATCAGTGCGGCGAACACCGGTGCTTTGATCATGCCGACCCAGAATGTCGTGTCGGCAATCGCACTCTGGGCGCGATTGAGATACTGCAGCACGGGCATGTCGAGCAGCTCGTGGCACAGCAGTGCCCCTCCCACCAGGCCGATGACGTCGGCCGCTATGGTCAGCAACGGCAGCACGAGCATCAGGGCCAGCAGCCTGGGCACGACCAGCGCCGCGATGGGGTCGACGCCGATGGCGTTCAGCGCATCGATCTCCTCGTTGAGCTGCATGGCCCCCAGTTCCGCGGCGAACGCGCTGCCGGATCGGCCGGCCAGAATGATCGCCGTGAGCAGGACGCCCAGCTCGCGCAGGACGCCTATCGTGACCAGATCGACGACGAAGATGTCTGCGCCGAACCGCCTGAGTTCCTGCGCTCCCATGTACGCCAGGATCACGCTGATCAGAAAGCCGACCACTGATACGATGGGAATCGCCGTGATGCCGGTGTCATAGATATGACGCGCGATCGCGATCGGCCGCAATTGTCGCGGATGCATCAGCCCGTGCAGGGCGCTCAGCGAGACACGCCCGCCGAAGTCGAGTGCCAGCAGCAGCCCGTGCCAGCCGCGCACGGTGCGGCGCCCCAGGTCCTCGACGGCGCTCTCGGGTCCGGGAGACGGCTCGTGACGTACCTCGACGGGCATCTCGCCCGAGTAGGTGCGCTCGATCAGCGCCAGGGCCGAGGGCTCCGTTCCCTCGAATTGCGCAGTGATCCCTGCGAGGCGCGCGCGCTGCAGGAAATCGTGCAATAGCCAGGCTCCTGAGAGATCGAAGCTCGCATCGGCTGCGCTCAGCGTAGCCTGCCGGGCACCGGCGAGCTCGATGCCGGCGAGCTCGGACTCGATGGCCGCGGCCTCGGCGGCGCGCCATGAGCCCGTGAGATCAAGATCCAGCTGTTCCGCCCTGCGGCGCGCCCTGATGAACATGTGCCGGTTATACTGCCGTGCAACGTGATGCTCAAATTCCTGCTCAGGCGGGCGCTGTTGTCCCTCATCACGCTCGCGATCCTGTCGGTGTGCATATTCCTTGGCGGACAGCTGCTGCCGGGCGACGTCGGCCGTGCCGTCCTCGGACCCCTGGCGGACGCGCGCGCGGTTGCCGCCTTCGACCACCAGATGGGTGTCGACCGGCCGCTGGCCGTGCAGTACTGGGACTGGATCGGGCACTTAGTGCACGGGGACATGGGCCGCTCATTTGCGTTTCGCGCGCCGGTGGCGCCCTTCATCGGCGAAGCCCTGCTCAACTCGCTCAAGCTGGCCGCTTTGGCTTTCGTGCTCGTGGTGCCAGTGGGCATCACGGGCGGGGTACTCGCAGCCCTGCGAGCGGGCAGCCTCGTCGACCGCGCCATCCTCATCATCGGCCAGTCGCTCGGCATCGTGCCCGAGTTCATCGCGTCTATCGTGCTGATCCTGATCTTCGGAGTGTGGCTGCGCTGGCTGCCCATGTCGGCTGACTGGCCCGAAGGCGCCGGTGCGCTGACGCAGATTCGGCACCTGCTGCTTCCGGCCCTGCCGCCCGTGCTGATCTACTTCGGCTACATCGCCCGCGTGGCCAGGCTCGGCACGCTCGAGGCACTGCACGCCGACTACACGCGTACCGCGGTCCTCAAAGGCCTGCCATGGCGCACGGTGCTGCTGCGACACGTGCTGCGCAATGCACTGCTGCCCACGATCACGATCACGGCCAGTCTCGTCGGTTATCTGGTGGGCGGACTCGTGGTCATCGAGGCGCTGTTCCACTATCGCGGAATGGGTGGCCTGGTCTACGCCGCCGCGCGCGCCAGGGACTTTCCAATGCTCGAGGCCGGTGTGCTCACGATCGGCGCCGTCTATGCGGCAGCCTCGCTGGCCGCCGACGTCCTCGGTTCGGCACTGAACCCGAGACTGCGGACCGGTCGGACATGAGCGGCGTGGGCGCCAGCCCAGCGGCATCCGCTGCATCCGCTGCATCCGCTGCATCCGCCCCGACGGACACGCTGCGTGAGACATGGCGCGCCGCCCTGGGCTCGCGCACGCTGCTGACGGGTAGCCTCGTGCTGCTGTTCTGGGTCACCTGTGCGCTGTTCGGCCGGCACCTGACGCCTTTCGATCCCTATGCGGACGATCTGCTTTCGACGCTGGCGCCGCCCTCCGCGATCCACTGGTTCGGCACCGACCAGCTCGGCAGGGACATTCTCTCGCGCGTCATCGTCGGCGCGCGCGACATTCTGGTCATCGCACCCCTCGCGACGCTGCTCGGTACGGTGCTCGGCACTCTGCTGGGTCTCACCATCGGCTATTACCGAGGCCTGCTCGACGAGGTGGTCGGTCGTCTCATCGAGGCGCTGCAGGCGCTGCCCCTGGTCGTGGTAGCCCTCATGGCGCTGGCCGCCGTCTGCGTCATCGGCTTCGTCTTTACGCCGATCATCGCGCGCACCGTGCGTGCCGCAACGCTCAACGAGGTGGAACTCGACTATGTGGCCGCGGCGCGCCTGCGCGGTGATGGCGCGCTCACGGTCATGTTCGTCGAGATCCTGCCCAACGTGCTGCCCGTGGCAGTTGTCGAGATGACGGTCCGCCTGGGGTATGCCATCTTCTTCGTGGCTTCCCTGAGCTTCATCGGGTTCGGCATCCAGCCGCCCTCCGCGGACTGGGGCATCGCCATAGCGGAGAACTACAGCCTCATCGGCAGCTACTGGTGGACGGTGCTGTTCGATGCCGGGGCCACCGCCTCGCTGATCCTCGGCGTCAATCTCGTGGCCGACGGGCTCGGCGGCATCCTGGAACAGCGATGAGTGCCCAGGCCCT
>Ga0326728_10017095_pt1 | contig 14621 bp, 12 predicted proteins | sample MB3enrmetagenome_FD_207602 | JGI IMG/M metagenome (GOLD analysis project Ga0326728, IMG submission 207602) | Lab enriched peat soil microbial communities from McLean, Ithaca, NY, United States - MB31MN | ecosystem: Environmental > Terrestrial > Soil > Wetlands > Peat | place: USA: New York...
ACTGGTGGATCGACTCATGAATTTCATCAAAGCCTATAACCAGGAGGCTCGGCCCTTTGAGTGGACTTATACAGGCAGTCCGCTGGCTGCCTAATTAAGTCAACGTAATTTGATAACGCAACACTAGGTTTGCGGGCAGTGACTCCGGCTGAGGCGCTCGAGCTTGCAAAGGACACATAGCCCTCCGCTTCACACGCCTAACGTGCCTTTTGTCTCTGAAACAACTCAAGCGCCTTCAGGATGACGTTAGTAGCCATCTCAGTGAGGTGATACTGGGGCATCTCTTCGCGGCGCACCCAGCGGGCGTCCACGACGTCGGAGGCAGGCTTGAGCCGGCCGCGCATCAGCCGGCAAACGTAATCCACGATGACGTAGTGGTACTTGACCCGCTTCCCTTCCCACGTGATGCGATCAAACGCCGCCACGATTTCGAGCGGCTCAACGTCCAAGCCGGTTTCTTCCTTCAATTCGCGCCGTACCCCCTCAGCCAATTCTTCACCGAGTTCGAGCATTCCGCCGGGAATGGACCACTGTCCCTTCAGTGGCTCGCAGCCGCGGCGAATGAGGAGGACGCGGTGGCGATGAACAACCACTCCACCCACACCCACGATGGGACGATCTGGATACTCTCGTTTCATCTTCCTATTGATTCGCCGCCCGCGCCACGAGTTCATACAAAATCTTCACCCCTCGCCGGAGCTGCTCGACGGGCACGCGCTCATTGGCCGCGTGCTGAGTGGCGTCCACTTCCGGCGTCACTTCGAGGGTGTTGAAGCCGTAACAAGTAATTCCAAGCGGCCGATACATCTGGCTCTCAGTATATCCGCTGCCCAGGGCCGGCGCCACAATCGCCTGCGGATTGTATTGGTGCACTACCTGCTCGATCAGCCGATAAAGGCTTGTGTCCGTAGAGGAAGAGTTGGGGGGCTTGAAGCGCGCGGCAGACGTAATCCGTATGGAATCATCCGCCAGCACGGTTCGAAGCTGAGCCAAAAACAACTTGGGGTCCTCACCCGGAAGCAGCCGCACATCAAGCTCGGCGTAGGCGGTATCGGGAATCACGTTGGTCTGGGGACCGCCTTGAAGGACAGTGAGTGAAACAGTGTCCCGCAGCAGATAGTTGAGGTCTTCATCCCGGCTGATACTCCGGGCGAAAGCGGGGTCCTGAAGCGCCTTGCGGATGTTGCGGAACTGCGAGGCCCGCCGTTCCGGTTCGAGGGGTGCGATCACGCGGAAGTACTGTTCCACGGAGGGCAGCAGGCGGATGGGCGGTTGCCAATCCACCACTCGAGCCAGGGCCTTTACCAACCGGTCCGGCGCTGAGTCCGGAATGGGGACAGAGCCGTGGCCGCCTCGACCTGAGGCGGTGAGGCGCAGCCAGAAGGGGGCCTTCTCCCCCACGCCCACCTCGTAGATTGTCGCCCGGCCACGGCTCATCAGATTTGAGCCACCCTCCGTTATGAGGAATTCCGCGTTGCGCACCGTTTCCGGATGGTTTTCCAGCAGCCAGGCGCTGCCCGTGTCATTGACTTCTTCGTCCGAGGTAGCCAGGAAAATCAGGTCGCGCTTCAGGGGCAGGTGTTGCCGGGCGGCGATCAGCATGACCATCGCCTGGAGCAACCCCTCGTCCTTCATATCCTGCGCGCCGCGCCCGTACATTTCCCCGTTCAGGATTTCGCCGGAAAAAGGCGGAAGCCGCCAGCTCCTGGCGTCCGCCTGGACCACATCCATGTGGTTCAGCAGGACCAGCGGCCTCAGCGTTCCATCACCTTTGATGACCGCGTAGATGTTGGCTCGCCCGGGGGCATAGGGATAGATAGTGTTGGGAATCCCAGCCTGGTCGAAAAGCCGGTGGAAGAATTCTGCCGCGGCCAGCTCGTTTCCGGGCGGGTTCGAGGTGTCAATGCGCAAGTACTCGCGCACCAACTGTACCGTCTCGTCCTGGTAGGGTGGCCAGGCAATCGCCCGGAGATTACCATCAAGCTGGGCTTCAGCGGAGGCGGAAAACGAGAGCGCGGCCAGAAGCAGCAGGACGCGGAGCGGATGAAGTTTGCCACGTGCCATACGTGCGGCGAATATGTTTGGGAAATCCACCATGATTTTAGCGACCCATCTGTAAGGACTCCACATCAAATCAAAGAGACGGGCTACTATATCAGATGACTCGCCGGAGGCAAGCATTGAAGTGCGCGGGTTAAATCCGGCTCGCAGAAAGAAGAAAAGGTCTTGATCGAGCGAAGGGGCCCGAAATCTGGATGCTCACTTGCCACCACAATAGCTCTTCTCGCTGTTGTTGCCTGGGGCGGCCAATCCGTCACCGGCGCGTTCGAGCCCGCGCGGGATGCCGCCAATCAAGCTGCGATGGCCTCCTTCCCCAAAGCTCCCGCTGACCTTCCTTATCCCAAGCTTTTCTTCCAAAAGGGAGTCAACTTCACCGCCGAGTTCCCGGAGGTCTACGCCTCCGAGGGCGCCCGGCGAATGCTGGAATTGTTGCCACCGAACGGCGTGAACGCGATTGCCCTGGTTCCGTACGGTTGGTCTTCCACTCATCCCCCGCGCGTGCGCCTGCCCCGCCAGGGGCAAAGCTGGGAAAGCGACGAAGGCGTTGAAGAGCTCACGCGCGTGGCGCACGCGCTGGGCATGAAGGTTCTACTGAAGCCCGCGGTGTGGAAAGCCGACGGCCTGGATATCCCTTCGTCTGCCGACAGGGCGTTGTGGTTCGGGGAGTACCAACGTTTCCTCGAGCATTACGCCCAGCTCGCCAAGACGATCCATGCCGACGTCTTTTGTGTGGGCGGCGAACTCGTGCACCTCACTCCTTACGATGCGGAGTGGCGGAAGCTGATTTCCCGCGTACGCCAGTTGTACCCTGGCCCCCTCGTCTATGCCGCCAACTTTGGACAGGAATTTGAGCACGTCGCCTTTTGGGATGCTCTCGATTACATCGGCCTCCAGGAATACTACCCGCTCCCTGATAATCTCGCCGTCGAGTCCATCGTCCGGCAGGTAAAAGCGGTGCAGCAGAGGTACCATCGTCCCGTGATCTTCACCGAAGTCGGGTTTCCAAGTTTGGAAGGCGCAAACCGCCAGCCATGGGATGACTCACACCACACCCCAATCTCTCTTCAGGCGCAAGTGGCCTGCTACCAAGCCATATTCCATGCCTTCTACAATCAACCGTGGTTCGAGGGTATGTACTGGTGGAAGATCGAAACGAATGGGAGCGGCGGCGCACAGGACGGCTCGCACACGCCTTGGGGCAAGCCTGCGATGGAGGTGATAAGGCATTGGTACAGGGAAGGTGGAAGATGAGTCTGAGGTTGACCGCCCTTGCCATGGCTCCAGCGTCGAGCCTGGCGCTCCACGCGGCGCATTGAAGCTGCGAAAAAATCCATGGCCTTGTCATCCTGAGCGAAGCGAAGGATCTCTGCAGTTCTTTGGGGCCAACGACTTACGAGAAACTGCAGAGATGCTTCGCGGAGTTTACCCTGAGCGAACTGCGGAGATTCTTCGCGCAGTTTATCCTGAGCGGGCAGAGCGAGATTCTTCGCTTCGCTCAGAATGACAGCGAAGGACTCAGAATGACAGCCGAAGGGCTCAGCATGACAGGTTTCAAATTTCTGACACCTTCATTCGCTCCAGCATAAAAATGGAACGGGCTTAGTGGTATAGTTTCGGTCCGCCTCCGGCTGGGGGATGGATTTGTCCACCGCAGGGGGGCAGGGCGGCCACAAGGGCCGCCCCTACAAGAGGAGATTCTATGTCTACTTCCAGAAGGACTTTTCTGAAGAGCTCGATTGCAGGTGCGGGCGTGGTTATGGGAGAACTGCGGGGGTTGGCGAGTGTTCCAGGCGTCATTCCGGGCGCGGCGGCCTCAGCGGCTCGTCCCCGCAGCACGCCGCTCGCGGCTGGGGGTTCGTCGATGACAGCCGCTGAATATACCCGCGGGGTGGGAGTTTACCCGGGCGATCCGAGTGAGGACTTTGGGCCTGCCCTCGTGCCGGACGCCTCGACCTATCGCAACCTGGCGCTGCATCGGCCCGCCTATCATTCCAGTTGCTATGACTACAATCTGACGGCCCAACTGGTCACCGATGGGATCAAGGACACCCATCTGCCCGACTGGGTAACAACTTCGGCGAGCTACCGCGGCCTGCTTCCTAAGACCGACCGGGAGTTTTTTCTTGACCACAACGCGACTAGCGTCGTCGACTTGCGCGGCCCGCGTCCTTGGGTACAGGTGCAACTGGGGGGAGGAGCGAAGGTTCCAGAGATCGAAAGGGTGGACGTGCTCTTTGTCGCGCCCAGCGAGTTGAAACCGGAGAACCTGAGTGTTTCCGTTTCTGTCTCCGAGGATGGAAGGGAATGGAAGGAATCAGGTAAGGTGACTAACCCCAAGCGGGAGCCCGCCACCGGCTACCCGATGGGTTTTGGGCGACCCGGGCAACTGTTCCAGCCTTCCATCCCTCTCGGTGCAACTTCTCAAAGCCGCTTTTATCGAATCGAGTTCGAGGCGGTCAACGCTCCGCCCATGGCGTTCTTTATGGCATGGCAAGTTGCCGAAGTGGCGTTCTACAACCAGAACCAGAGAGTGGAAATCGGCGGGCCTTACAAGTTCACCAGTGCCTGGATGAGTGGGGGTTTGGGTGAGGAGTGGGTCTACGTCGATCTGGGCGCGCGCTGCGAGTTCGATCGTGTGGCGCTGTACTGGATCGCGCGCGCTGCCGAGGGTTCCCTCCAGGTTTCCGATGACGCGCAGGGTTGGCGGGACATTCAACCTCTGCCCGGCGGGACAGGGAATACTGACGACCTCAGGCTCGCCCAGCCCGTGCAGGGAAGATACGTGCGCGTCCTGATGCGGCGGCCCACTTCAGCGGATGGCTACATGCTGAGCGAGGTGGAGGTTTATGGGCGTGGCGGACTCTTGCCGCAACCCAAGCCCGCGCCCGCCGCTCGGCCTGACGGGCGGCTTGACCTGGCGGGAGGCGCGTGGCGCCTGCAACGCGATTCGCTTGTGGACGCCGGCGGGGCCACCCTCTCGAAAGTGGGATTCGCGGACCACGATTGGGTTATTGCTACCGTGCCGGGCACGGTGCTTTCATCCTATTTGAATGTGGGGGCAATTCCGGATCCGAACTACGGCGAAAATCAGTTGCTCATTTCCGATTCATTTTTCTACGCGGATTTCTGGTACCGGAACGAGTTCACGGCGCCGGCGTTATCTCCAGGCGAGCGTGCCTGGCTCAATTTCGACGGGATTAACTGGAAAGCAGAGGTTTTTCTGAATGGCGAAAAGATCGGCCGTATCGAGGGTGGATTCATACGCGGCCGCTTCGACGTTACCGGGCGTCTGCTTTCCGGCCGCAAGAATGCGCTGGCGGTTCGCCTCGAGAAGAATGACACGCCGGGAAGCGTCAAGCAGAAGACCTTTGAGAATCCGGGCAAGAACGGGGGCGCGCTCGGAATCGATAACCCCACCTACCACGCCTCGATTGGTTGGGACTGGATTCCCACCATTCGCGGCCGCGACACAGGTCTCTGGGGCGACGTCTACCTCACCCAGAGCGGGCCGGTAACCCTCGAGGAGCCGTTCGTCGCCACCACGCTGCCGCTGCCGGATACTACGCGGGCCGATGTGAGCGTCGAGGTCAAACTGGTGAATCATACGCCCCTGCCCGTCGTGGGAACCTTGCGCGGACGCTTGGGGGAATTGGAGTTTGAAGAGCACGTCAGCGTGGATGCCTCCGCAACAAAGAAGGTGAAGTTCGACCCCTCGAACACGCCCGGCTTGCGGCTGGAGAATCCCAAGCTCTGGTGGCCTGCGGGATACGGCGAGCCTCACTTGTACGCCATGGAGCTGAGCTTCCAGACTCGGGACCGGAAAGCGTCAGACGCCCGGGCCTTCCAGGTCGGCGTGCGGCAAATGTCTTACAGTGAAGAGGGTGGGGCGCTGCGGATTTGGATCAATGGCCGGCGGTTTGTGCCGCGAGGCGGGAACTGGGGTTTCGGCGAGTCCATGCTGCGTTATCGCCGGCGCGAATACGACACCGCCGTGCGCTATCACCGCGACATGAACTTCACCATGATTCGCAACTGGGTGGGGCAGGTCGGCGATGAAGAGTTCTTTGCGGCTTGTGACCGGCACGGCGTCATGGTCTGGCAGGAGTTCTGGCTCGCCAACCCTTGGGACGGGCCCGACCCGAAAGATAACGACCTGTTCATGCGCAATGTCCTGGACTCGGTCCTGCGTTTTCGGAACCATGCTTCGATTGGCCTTTACTGCGGCCGCAATGAAGGCAACCCACCCCAGCCGCTCGATCAGGGCATCCGCAAAGTGCTGGCCGAAAATCATCCCGACATCCACTACATCTCCAATTCGGCCTCTGGCGTGGTGGGCGGGGGTGGGCCTTATATGGCCATGCCGCTCAGCTTCTATTTCACGGGCGGCGCCCACGCGAAGCTGCACAGCGAAATGGGCATGCCGAACATACCCCCCGTGGAAAGCGTGCGCGCCATGATGCCGGAATCGACCCGGTGGCCGCAGGGACTCGACTGGGGTCTGCACGATTTCTGCCTGGGCGGCGCGCAGGGCGGCGAGGGTTTCAGAAACATGATCGAGTACAACTACGGCGGCGCCGACAACCTTGACGATTGGGTTACGCTCGCCCAATTCCTCAACTACGAAGGTTATCGCGCCATGTTCGAGGGGCAGAGTAAGTACCGCATGGGGCTCCTGCTTTGGATGAGCCACCCCTGCTGGCCCTCGTTTGTTTGGCAAACCTACGATTACTATTTCGAACCCACAGCGGCTTACTTCGGGTGCAAGAAGGGTTGCGAGCCCCTCCACATTCAATGGAATCCAGTCACCGAGAGCATCGAAGTGGTCAACAACAGCGGGGGAAACGCCCAGGGCTTGACCGCAACGGCCGAGGTCCTGAACTTGGACGGGACAATGCAGTGGGAGAAGTCCACCGATCTCGATAGTGCGGAAGACAGCGTCAGCTCGTGCCTCAAGATGGAGTACCCGACCGGGCTGACCCCGCTGCATTTCCTGCGGCTCGCGCTGACTCGCGGCGCGGAGACGGTGTCGACAAACTTCTATATGCGCGGTCCCACGGAAGGCAATTATCGGGCGATACGCCAGTTGCCCAAGGTCAACCTGGAAGCCTCAACGCGCCTCGCGCGCCAGGACAATCGCTGGGAGTTAACCACCGAGCTGCACAACTCCTCCAACCAGCCGGCGTTGATGGTCCGCTTGAAAGCCGTGCGGGAAAAGAGCGGCGACCGCATTCTGCCTGCGATTTACAGCGACAACTACATTGCCTTGATGCCTGGGGAGCGGCGGACGATTCGGACGGAGCTGGAGCACGCCGACACGCGCGGCGAGACGCCCCGCATCGTGGTGGAAGGGTTCAACGTCGGCAAAGGGTAGCGCAAAGTCTCGTTCTCCAGAGTCTCTGCGCTGGGGCGGCATGGACGTACACATACAAACCGATGTCTGCCCCGCCGCGGCATGGCAACTCGAACCTCGCGCACGGCGTGACAAAGCGATCCGACTGGCGTAAGATTAGCTTGATACGATCAAAGCAAAGGGAATCACGCTATGACGCTGACAATTGACCTTCCCGACGAGCAACAAGCCGCACTCACCGCCAAGGCGCGGGCGCATGGCGTCTCGGCGGAAGAATACGCCCGACAGATCCTTGCGCACGACCTTGAAACCGGCGCCCGGCCCCGGCGCCACATCTCCGAAACTATCCGCGAGAACATGAGCAAGGTTCCGCCTGAAATTGTGGCGCGCATGCCTAAAGATGGAGCGAGCGAGCACGATCACTACATTTACGGCTGGCCCAAAAGAAACCCGTGAGAATAGTTTTTGCCGATACGTTTTACTGGATCGCGCTGACGCTGCCAGGAGACGCAGCCTATGCGCGCGCTCACGAGGTCATGGATGACATCCTCACGACTGAGGAAGTTCTCATCGAATACCTTACGTTCTTTGCCGCTGCGCCGGAATACTTGCGCCGGGAGGTGGCCGCCAATGTCGAGGCCGTGTTGAGCGATCCCGGCGTGCGTGTCATTCCGCAGAGCCATGACTCCTTTATTGCGGGGTTTGAACTGTACCGGGCGCGTCCCGACAAGGGTTACAGCATGGTCGATTGCATTTCGATGCAGACCATGCGCGGCGAAGGCTTGACCGAGGCGCTCACCAATGACCGGCATTTCGAGCAAGAGGGTTTCCGCGCATTGTTCCGCGATTCTTAGTGGAAGCTACCTAACAGGAAGCAGCCTGCTCCCCGATCAGAGGCGTCAACCGCCACCCGCAGGCGCACACGCGGCGCAGGCTGAGTCGTGGGTGGGGCTGGCGGTGGCAAAGGTCGAGAACTTCTGCTCGACCCGCTTCCACCCGCATTGGGGGCACTCAGGCGGCTCCTGGTGGCGCGTCAACACGATTTTCTCGAAGACGTGTCCGCAGTTGCAACAGGCGTATTCAAATATAGGCATGGCAAACCGAGCTCACTCCTTGGGTTTGATCTCGCAGCTTTCTGGCTTGGAATTCCCCGCCGGGGAGGGCCAACGGCGCGCTCAGGTAAAGCGGGAGATTCCCGGAATGCGTGGCAGGACCAGGAACCAAACCAGCAGAAAAAGAACGAAAATCAGGTAACTTTCCATACTTAAATTATAAGCTCCTTACAGCGCGGGACGAGAAAAACGACCCCCTAGCCCCCGTTCCCTCTCCCCAACGCGGATGAGCGTGTCCCACATCTTTCGTTGGACACCGCCGGTACCCAAGTCGCTAATATAGCCCTCTCCCTTGGGGAGAGGGCTGTGTTTCTCACTTCGGACACGCCGCCGGTGGGACAGCTTGAGCGGGACGTTTTTCCATAGGAACCCAATCCCGGCATTCATAGCCTGTATAAACTTGCCGCGGGCGCGCAATCTTCTGTTCGGAGTCCTGGAGCATCTCTTCCCACTGGGCCAGCCAACCGACCGTGCGCGGGATAGCAAAAAGAACAGTGAACATCTCCGGCTTGAAGCCCAGAGCCTGGTAGATGATCCCAGAGTAGAAGTCCACGTTGGGATAGAGCTTGCGCTTTACGAAATACTCGTCCTGCAAGGCGATGCGCTCGAGCTCCAACGCAATCTCGAGCTTGGGATTCCTCCCCGTGACTTCAAAAACCTGATCGGCAGCCCATTTAATGATCCTGGCGCGCGGGTCGTAGTTCTTATAAACGCGGTGCCCAAAACCCATCAGTCTTCCGCGTCCAGTTTTAACGCCTTCGATGTAGGCGGGAACTTTGTCCTTGGACCCGATCTCATCCAGCATCTTCAGCACCTCTTCATTGGCGCCACCGTGCAGAGGTCCGGAAAGGGCAGCGGCGGCGGCGGCAACGCTGACAAACGGATCCGCCTGTGAACTGCCCACCGCGCGCATGACGTTGGTGCTGCAATTCTGTTCGTGATCAGCGTGAAGAATGAACAGGATATCCAGTGCCTTGGATAAGACAGGATTGGCGCGGTACTTGGGCTCGACCATCTTCCACAGCATGTTCATGAAGTTTTCCGTATAGTTGAGGTCATTGTCCGGATAAACGTAGGGATAACCGAGGCTGTGGCGGTAGGCGTAGGCCGCAATCGTCGGCACTTTGCCGATGAGCCGCTGAATCTGCAAGGCGCGAAGCTCAGGGTCGTGCACTTTGCGGGCCTCCGGGTAAATCGTCGAAAGTGCTGCGACGGTGCTGATGAACATACCCATGGGGTGGGCATCGTAACGAAAGCCCTCGAGGAAATTCTTGGTTGTCTCGAGGAGCATGGTGTGATGAGTGATCTTGTCGGTCCAATCCGTCAATTGCGCGGCCGTAGGAAGTTCACCAAACAGAATCAGATAAGCCACCTCCAGAAAGGTGCACTTTTCGGCGAGTTGCTCGATGGGATATCCGCGGTACCGCAGAATGCCCTCGTCGCCGTCGATGAAGGTAATGGCACTCTGGCAGGACGCGGTGTTCATGAATGCCGGATCGTAAGTCATCAGTCCAAAGTCTTCCGGGCCGGTCTTGATCTTTCGCAAGTCCATGGCCCGAATGGTGCCCTTAAAAAACGGCACTTCACAGGCCGTCCCGCTCCGGTTGTCGAGTATGCTCAGAGTCTCCTTTTCCACAGCGCCTTCCTCCTTTTAACAGTGCATTCGAGCGTCAAAACCTCAGCCCTGCCGCTTCGCGCGCGAAGTGCGTTCACGAGGTCAACTTAGTATTGTAACCCGATTTTCATCAGGCTGCTTCTTCCGAAATTTCATCGGAGATGTCCGGGAGGATTTCAAAAGTAGTTTCAATCTTCGCCGTCTTCGAGATCATGGCGCCCACCGCGCAGTACTTCGTCTCAGAAAGATGAATGGCTCGTTGCACGGCCTCGGGAGCGATGTCACCCCGGAGCCGGTGCTTGATTTCAACGCGCGTGAAGTGAGCAGGCGGCTCCGGGTTCTGTTCGGCACGGAGCTCGATTTCATACCCGGTAACCCTTTGGCGCTTCTTGCGGAGAATGCTGATGACATCAAAAGCGGTGCAGGCGCCCAGCGCCAGCAGGGCCAACTCGATGGGTTTGGCCCCACTGCGGCCGTTCGCATCATCCAAGACGATGGCATGGCCCGTACCTGACTCTGCCACGAACTGCCTGCCTTCGCCTTGCAGGGTAGTCAAGCGCAATTTGCCTTCGATCATAGTTCACCTCGGTTTCTGAGCATCTTCAACCACATTTGCCGAATCCATTCATTGTGTTGCACTTTGCTTGCCTCAAATGCATAAATGCAATTCCTTGGGAAAGGTAACAGGAGGATTATAATAGACCTCTTTCAGGGCGTAAGAGTCCGCTTTGGAGGGTATAATAGGAAGTTTTCCCGGTGACTTAGGAGCGAGAGGCGCGGCCTTAGCCTTTCCTGCTGCGGAGGTTCTTCGATGAATGCCAGGGACGTAAATCGGTACAAGGAAGTGCTGTTGGCTAAGCGGCGGGAGTTAACTACCGCAAGGGTCGGGACTGAGAGCCCTGCTCCCTCCTCGGGCGGAGACAAGGGCGATTTGGTGGACCATGCGGCGGCGGCGGCCGAAGCAGAGGTGCAAGTGCGCTTGCGCGAGACCGATAGCAAGCTTCTGCGGGCCATCGACGAGGCGCTGGGGCGAATCGAGCGCAACACCTTCGGGGTCTGTCAGGCATGTAGGAAGCCCATTTCCGCCGCCCGGCTGGACGCCGTGCCCTGGTCGCGTTTGTGCCGGGAGTGCAAGGAACAGCAGAGCAGTGGTTAGTGCCTAGTGCCTAGTGGTTAGTGCCTAGTGGCTAGTGCCTAGTGCCTAGTGCCTAGTGGTCAGTGGCTATTGGTTAGTGATTAGTCGCTCGTGGCTAAGGCGTAGTGGCGAATTGGGGTTCGTGCCAGATTGAGAGCAAAGCCATGGCCAATCGCCACCCACCACTACTTGGCCCCGCGACTAACCACCTGCTATACGAATCTCTAGCCACTGACCACTAGGCACTAGCCACTAGGCACTAAGCACTAGGCACTGCTTTATTTCGGCGGCGCAGATCTCTGGTCATGCCGGGAGGGAGTTTCGAGTTCGTCCCGGCTGAAGGTGAGGGGTGCGCTTAATTGAAGTTCAAAGTTCGTCCCAGACGGGAGAACGATTTCCTTCCCCCGGCTAGCCTTGATCCAGACGAGGCCCGCGCCGGCGCCGGCGAGGCTGCCGATTCCAAGCCCTTTCCCAACGCTTCTGTCGGCCGCTCCTACAATCGCGCCAAGCTCTGCGCCCGTAATCGTCGTCTCAACGACCTTGCCTGCATCATCGCCTTTAGATGAGGCGCCCTCGATCTTTGATTCCTTGGGTTGGAATCCCTCCCGCCCTGTGCCACCAAATCCGGAGAGCGTCCCGCGCAGAGGAAGGGTTGTGCCGCTGGGCAAGACAAGAGTCTCGAACCGGAGTCCGATCTGCGCCTTCTTGCCATTTCCACGGCCGGGTCGAACCACCTTCGTAATCGATCCCTTAACGGAGCTTCCCCGGGGAATCACGATGCTGTTGCCCACCGTGATGGGGAAGATCGTTTCGCAGTAAAGCGCCTGGCCCGGTTGGGTTGTCCGCGAGTTGATGGTGTTCATAAGCCGGAGGGGGATCGTGGTATCGGCGGGCACCATCAGCGTCGGCCCCGTGGGCGTGGCGGGCGCCTTCTCTTGCGCATTTTGGGGGTAGCCATTCGAAACAGGAACGATCGCTGCGAGGGCAAAAACGACGGGGAATAAGTGGCCGGGTTTCATGATTCACCTCCCGAGTGTCGCGTTACGCAAATAGGTCAACTCCTCATGGGGCCCGCGGACCCGCTGGTTTGGCGCCCTCCTTCAGTTTCTGATGCAAATCGTCAAGTTCCTTTTCGAGCTGTTGCAGCCGGTTCTGCTTCTCCGCGGCGAGCGCCAGAAGGTAATCCGCCAGCAGTTCCTTGTTTTCTTCCATAGCGGTCTGAAGGGCGCTCAATTGCTTGCCGAGTTCTTCGCGGTCGTTGTCATAGGCCACTTGAGAGAGGTCGAAAAGGTCGTCAGCCATGCTCTCCGTGCGGATAACGAGCGTGGCGGCCAGGACGAGGTCTTCCGGTTTCGCAGCCAACTGACGAGCGGTCTGGCGCAGATCGGTTAGAGCGAGACGACGCTCCTCCATAGGCCGGCGGGCCAGGGGCTGGCCTGTTTCGTCGGTCAACGGCTGGTTTTCGTTCGCCAGGTCCTTGAAAACCGCTTGCAAAGGCCCAAAGTTTGTGTCGAAGCGCGCCAGGAAGTCAGGCAGATTGGTGGCAGTGAGCTCTTGCTGTGGGAGGAGAGTCGCTGGGTAGACGGCTGCCGAAACCATGAAGAACAGGATGAGCGCCCTTTTCATATTGACCTCACTGTTGCGGATCGGGTGATCGGGTCATCGGGTCATCGGGCCAGCGGGTGAACCCGGAAAGCCGAAATTCGAAAATCGAAATTCGAAAATCGCCCCGATTTTCGAGTTTCGAGTTTCGATTTTCGATTTTCGAACCGCCCGATCACCCGATCCCCTTGGTTCCCAGGGCAGAGCTGATCGCGGCCGCGATGCGTGCCGCGTGGTATTCCACCATTTCGGCCTCCCCAGCCTCGACCATCACCCGGGCGAGCGGTTCCGTCCCCGAGTAGCGAACCACCACGCGTCCTTGCTCGCCGATCTCACCCCGGCATGCGCTGATGGCTCGCGCGACTTCCGGAATGGATTCCAGCGGCGTCTTCTCCCTGACTCGCACGTTCTGAATAATCTGCGGAAAGGGTTTGAAGGTTCGAGTCAGTTCCTCGAAGGGCTGGCGGGTCTCTGCCATAACTCGCATCACCTCGAGCAAGGTGATGATGCCATCCCCGGCAACTGACAGGTGGGCGAAAATAATATGGCCCGAGGGCTCCCCGCCCAGGTTGATGCCGGAACGCAGCATCTCTTCCATAACGTACTTATCGCCCACGGGGGTGCGCTTGAGGCCAATCCCCTGTCTCCCCAGGGTGATCTCGAGCGCCAGGTTCGTCATCAGGGTGCCGACCACAGCGGAGCCCTCGAGCGTGCCTTGCCGCTGCAGGAAAGGCGCCATGATAGAGAGAACATAGTCGCCGTCGATCAGCTTGCCTTCGCGCGTGGCGAATATGGCGCGGTCCGCGTCACCGTCGAACGCCACTCCCAAGTCCGCGCGCAGCGCCCGGGTTGCCTCCGCCATCGCCTGCGGATAAAGTGAGCCGCAACGGAGGTTGATATTGCGCCCGTTGGGTTCCACGTGCAGGAGCTGCGCCTCGATGCCCAGGCGGCGGAGGAGTTCCGGGACCACACGATAAGCCGCGCCGTGTGCGCAATCCACTACCAGCCGATATTGCGATACCGCCAGCCCCGCCGGCATGAGCGCGAGGAGTCGCTCCAGATAGTCTTCCCACAGGCACGGTGCGGCCTGGAGTGCGGCAGCGGAGCCTGCGGAGCTGCCGCCTTCAGGAGTCGAGTTGCAATCCTCCTGCCCATCAAACTCCGCTTGTGCCAACTCTCTTTCAATGTCGATCTCTGCCGATTCGGAAAGCTTGGTGCCGGAGCTCGAAAGGACCTTGATGCCGTTGTCTTCGTAGGGGTTGTGGGATGCGGAAATGACCACGCCGGCGGAAAAACCGTGATGACGAGTGAGGAAAGCCAGGCCGGGAGTGGTAATCACGCCAGCTGCGATGACTTCTGCGCCCGCCGACCGTAACCCTCCGGCCAGCCGGTGGGCAATCCAACTTCCCGATTCCCGAGTATCTTGTCCCAGAACCACACGCACGGAGCCTGTGGGCTCTCCTCTCCGGAGAACATTGCCCAGGGCCACTCCAAGGTTCCAAACGGTGGTGCGGTCGAGGGGGTACTCGCCCGTCACACCTCTTATCCCGTCCGTGCCAAAAAGCTTGGGCTTATTCGACATTTTCCCACCTATTGTAGTCCACAATGCAGCCAGAAAGCAGTAGGCAGTAGGCCCTTCCCCGTGAAGTTCTGACCGAAAGGGGCAGGATTTGGTGAGTCATGATGTGGGAGTGAAGGCGAGTTGGGGAATGAGGACAAGGTTTCTGAGTTTGAGGCCGGCGGTGA
>Ga0326728_10017096_pt1 | contig 14621 bp, 10 predicted proteins | sample MB3enrmetagenome_FD_207602 | JGI IMG/M metagenome (GOLD analysis project Ga0326728, IMG submission 207602) | Lab enriched peat soil microbial communities from McLean, Ithaca, NY, United States - MB31MN | ecosystem: Environmental > Terrestrial > Soil > Wetlands > Peat | place: USA: New York...
CGTGCTGGTGCAGGTTCGAGACCTGCACGGCCAGTTCCGAGCGGTCCGCCCGCGCCTTCTTGCAGAGCACCAGAGCGATGTCTTCCACCAGGGCCATTTCCAGAGCCCCCACGGGCTGCCGCGCCTCAATGAGACCGTTCAGCAGGCGCTGGAACTGCCGCGGGTCGTCGCCCAGTTCCAGGGCAGCGCTCTCCAGGAACCGCTCGTCCGTGTAGAGGCCGTGCCTGCGGGCGTTCCGGCACGAACGCCGCTTGCCCTCTGCCGTGCGCGGGCCGCCGGAGCGCCCGGCGGTTGGCGATGGGCGATGGGTGATGGGCGACTGGCTTGTCGCCTGGTTAGCATTTGAATCTTCCATGTCTCGTTTCCTTTCTGTAGGGGCACGCCATGGCGTGCCCGTACGGGGTGCCGAAGGCCGACTGCCGACAGTCCCCCATCTTCCAGCCTATCAAAAGAAAATGAGAGAGTGGGAAAAGCTGAGAATAATGAGAAAATAAATATTTAGTGCAATGGAATCAAGGGGTTGGCGAGATGAGGAGCTTCCACAATGTGAAAATCAGGGTCCAAAGTGTAGCATTTTGACACATATATGCAAGAACGTGCATATAAAGGCGCGTGGCGCCACCCGTGCAAAACAACAACAGATATATTCACGATTATGGTGTAGCGAGGGGTTTGTAAATAAGACCGATGACTATTCCGATGATGGTCCACTGGACGAAGTAAGCCACAGCCTGTCCCAGAGCGAGTTTCAGCCCGATCTTCAGGTTCACATAGTTGTGCAGCACAAATGCGCAAACCACGAAAATGCCAATGAGAACGCCGAAGCGCGCACCTTCCGTAATGCCCGATCCGCCCTGATGCATCATTGCGAAAATTATGGCGACAACCAGGGTCGATATGAAAGTTGCGACGATTCCAATTGGCATAACAGTCTTCATTTCTTCTTTAGGCCGGAATACGCCCGGGTACTTGTGGCTTTCATCGATAAGAGCCGGCACCAGCCACAATACTAAGAAACCAAAGGCAAAAGACGTGACCGTGCCACCAAGCGCCGCCAGCGCGAGACGGGAATAGTTCATTTGCACTCCTTTACAAATTGCGGATCGAAATCACGGTCGGTTCGGCAGGACTGGTTCGCCCAAACAATGATGATTTTGGTAGGGTGAATCTAAGGCTCTGCGGACGGCTGCCAGAGCTCAATCTTATTCCCATCCAGATCATAGATCCAGGCAAAGCGACCGTAGGATTCATCCATTCGTTTGGGATCAATCTTTACTCCCTCTTGTTTTAAGCGGTCGAGCAAAGCATCCAGATCGTCCACGATGTAGTTGATCATGAACGGCGCTGGGCTGGGATCGAGGTAGTTCGTGGAGGCAGGGAAAACAGTCCAAACTGTAACGTGTTCCTTCTGCGGGTCGTCGTGTTCGCGCCACGGAAGCATCGCGCCTCCGCCAGTGTCAGTGAGTCCAAGATGCTTCGAATACCATTCGCGCATCTGATCACGATTAGCGGATTTGAAGAAGACACCGCCGATTCCAAGGATGCGCCCGCGCTGCTCCATTTTGACGGGCGGCTTCGAGTTTTCAGGTTGCGGAGATTGCACTTCCTGTCCTCCTTTTAAGCAGATTGAAATGAGCAACAGCGAGCCGAGCCCAAATGTACTCCACGTTATTCCCTGTATGTATGGATTATACGAGTTTTCATGGATTATACAAGTTTCTTGATCTTTCATTTACAGCCTTCCCCAGGGAAACTCAGAGCCTGATAACTGTTTTATTTCAAGGAAATAGCGGTCCGGCATTATTGACCATTTGTCCACCCCAGCTTAGCCTAGATCAATCTCAGGGATTAGCAGGCTGCGAAAAAAGGCCATCTGTCATGCTGAGAGAGCGTGATTTTTTTGAATGTTGCCGAAAAGTGCCATTGATAACAAATGAGTTAAGTGCTCGAAAATGGCCAAAAATCCAAAAAAATCACAGACTCTGAGCGGAGCGAAGCATCTGCAGTATCTCCCTGAAGACAAGCCAATGCAGATCCTTCGCTCCGCTCAGGATGACAGGCCGGGGCGACTTTTTCCCCAGCCTATTAGGGTGAATCTAGACTTATGAAGAGAGTCGTCAAGCAGGGGTTCTGTGCTTCCATTCCGTTCCTGGCCTTCATGCTGGCAGGCGCACCGCTCCTCGCCCAGGAAGTTACGGGCAGCATCCGGGGCGAGGTGCTCGACCCAAGCGGCGCCGGCGTGCCTTCCGCGGAGGTCGTAGTGACGCAGGTTGAAACCGGCCTAACGCGCGAGACGGCTGCCGGGCGTCATGGTGGCTACTTATTTGTACTCCTGCCGCCAGGGCACTATCGTCTGGTGGCGACGGCGCTGGGCTTTCAGAAGTTTGTGCAGGAAGGGATTACGCTCAGCGTTAATGAGAGCGCCAATGTTCCGGTCCATCTGGAGATCGGGTCGCCCGCGCAGGTTGTGCAGGTCCATGCGAATGCTTCTTTGATTGAGAGGGCGGACACCACGCTGGGGGAGACGGTGGGCGAGCGCGAGATCGTCGACCTGCCACTCAACGGGCGCAATTTCTCTCAGCTCGGATTGCTTCAACCTGGAGTCGTCCCTCTTACACCGGGCTTGGCCGAAGCCGGGGGCTCGCTGCGCGACGGGCAGCCCTATGCCGTCAATGGCCAGCGGCCTGAGTCCAACGACTTCCTCATCGACGGTGCTTCCAATTTCAACGCCGTGGATGGGGGCTTTGTGCTGAAGCCCCCGATCGATGCGATTGCGGAATTCAAGATTCTCACCCACACCGCCGACGCCGAGTTCGGCGACGCATCAGGCTCTACTACCAACATCGTCACCCGGTCCGGGTCAAACCATCTGCAAGGTGACGTGTGGGAGTTCGTGCGCAACGACGCCGTGGACTGCTCGAACTTCTTTGAGAACGCCGACGGTCTTCCGAAGGCCGAATACCGGCAGAACCAGTTCGGCGCCACGCTGGGCGGTCCCATGCGGCGGGACAAGACGTTTTTCTTCGGCTATTACGAGGGCTTCCGCAATCGCCAGGGCGAAACGATGAGCGATGTGCGCGTGCCCTCCCTGCTCGAGCGGCAAGGGGATTTCTCTCAAGACGTTGCCCAAGACGGCCCGCTCCTCAACCTGGTTGCCCCCGGTGGCCCTGCGCCGCTTCCCGGCAACAAAGTTCCTGGCATCGACCCTACCGCGCAGCAGGTGCTGGGGATTTACCCGCTACCCAACGCCACCGATCCTAACGGCGTGCTCGATCTCTATAACGTCAGTCAAGTATTGCGCGACAGTGAGGACCAGGCCGGAGTGCGCGTTGACCACTATCTCTCCTCCCGCGACACTTTGAGCTTCCGTTATATGTTCTTGAACGGCACTCTGTTCGATCCTCTGTCCACCTCAGGCGCAGGAGTTCCCGGCTTCCCGGTCGGCGAAAACCACCGCACCCAGAATTTCGTCGCCCAGTTGACTCACACGTTTTCGCCGACGGTCGTAAACATCGCGCGCCTTGCCTTTCTGCGCAACAAGTTTCTTTTTGACGAGCACCTTAATCACGTTTCACCAGCCTCCCTCGGATTCCAGTTTCAACCCACGCTGGGCATTGCGGCCGGCCCGCCCTTCATCGAGTTTGGAGGCGGGGGTTACGCCAGCATTGGCGATCCCATCACCGGACCGCGCGACACCTACGAAAACGCCTTCGCGGCGGCGGAGTCACTGACCTGGATTCACGGCCGTCACGAGTTGAAATTCGGCGGCGATTATCGTCGCGACCAAATTAACGTGGTGAATGGAATCGCCTCAAACGGCTTCTTCGTCTTCATCCCGGCGCCCCTCACCAATGCCTTCGCCAACTTCCTGATCGGGCAGCCCTATCTCTTTCTGCAAGGCGGAGGCGACCAACCGGACGGCTCGGGCGACCTCTCGCGAGGGTTGCGGGGGAACGACTTTAACTTCTATGCCCAAGACACTTATAAGGTAAATTCTCAAGTAACACTTAACCTGGGACTGCGCTACGATCTGCCTTTCCCTTACACCGAGATTCGCAATCGCCAAAACCTGTTTGTGCCAGGCGTACAATCCAAGGTGATACCCACCGCGCCCCAAGGTTTGCTTTATCCGGGTGACTCGGGCGTCCCCGGCGGCTTGATCCCCACCGACACGCGAGCCTTCGCACCCCGGGTCGGCTTGGCGTGGGATCCTCACGGCGATCCGCATTGGCTGGTGAGATCCGCCTATGGCATCTTCTACGACCCGTATTACAACGGCCAGGGCGGTCCCCTCCAAACTCCCATCAGCGCGCCGCCCTATCTGCGCACGCCGCAGTTGCTGTTCCCTGGAAGCCTCTCGAACCCGTTCGCCAGCGGCAATCCTTTCGCGTCGCAATTCGCCGAGCCGATGACGCTGCTGACGCTTTCTCCCCAGTTGCGCCTCCCCTACGCGCAGGATTGGAACCTGACCATCGAGCGCTCGTTCGGAAACGATTGGCTGCTCGAAGCCGGCTACGTGGGCACGAAAGGAACAAAGTTGGCGCGGTTTATCGAAGACAATCCCTCCCTTCCCGAGGCGGGCCAAACCTGGGCAGCGCAGCAGAACAACATCGACCAACAGCGCGTCTACTGCATGCCGAACGCGCTGGGCAACTGCACCTATAGTTCCGTCGGGCTGATCGCCGGCATCGCCAATTCCTCCTATAACGCTCTCGAGACCAGCCTGCGCAAACGCTTCAGTCGCGGCTTAACTTTCCTTGCTTCCTACACGTATTCGAAATCTCTGGACGATGTCTCCTCGTTCAATATCACTGGCTCCGCCTCCCAGCCGGTCGCCGGGGAGAACGACTTGGCGCAGAATCCTTTCGACCTCGCCGCCGAATACGGGCGGTCGATGTTCGACGCGCGCCACCGGCTTGTCCTGAGTTACCTGTGGGAACTGCCTTTTTGGAAGCAGGGACACAATTGGTCCCAGCGCGCGCTGGGGAACTGGCAGGTGAACGGCATTACTACGCTTATGAGCGGCACACCATTCACTGTAGAAGACCAGAGCTATAACGATGACGCGCCCGAGATCACCGGGTTTTCGTCCTTCCGTCCCAACCTCATCGGCAACCCCAACAACGGGCCGAAGACCGTTGCGCAATGGGTCAACACCAGTGCGTTCCAGCGCATCGATCTGACGACGACGCCGGCGGGGGTGTACGGAACGGAGGACCGCAACGTAGTTCAAGGACCCGGCTTGGCTCAGTTCGATTTTTCGGCCTTCAAGAATATTCAACTCGCTGAGTCAAGAAGCCTCCAGTTCCGAGCTGAGTATTTCAATCTGTTCAATCGCGCCAATTTTGAGCTGCCCAACGGCGATATCAGCTCGACGACTTTTGGCGAGATTCAGCAGGCCCTTTCGCCGCGGCTCATCCAGTTCGCGATCAAGTTTTTGTTCTGATGTTTAGAGACGGCACAGGCAGGAGACTGAAAAACGCTTCACAGTGTCATCCTGAGGAGTTCCGCTCTGCCGGACGACGAAGGATCTCTGTAGTTGGTCGAAACTGCAACTGCTGAGATTCTTCGCTTCGCTCAGAATGACAGACCTTCGACGCGAGCTGGCCAAGCTGTTGTCGTGGGCAGCGACACTACTCAAGAGGAGAAGTACAAATTATGGCGTGGATTAAAACCATTCCGATGGCAGAAGCGGACGATGCGTTGCGCCGCGCGGCGGAAGGCCAGAGGGCGCTCTATCCAATCGAGTACGCAACACCCGTACACGCATCTGATGGAGGCGGCGCGCAGATCGTGGAATCACACAGCCTGATCCCGGATGCTCTCTATCACGCCTTCGCGACCTTTGGCGCGCTCATGTCGCCGCAACTTCCGCTCAGCCGCCGCCAGCACGAGATCATCACCACAATGGTCTCCGTGACCAACCGGTGTGTTTATTGAATCGAGTCCCACGCAGAGTTTCTGCGTCGCGTCACCCTGGATGAATCATTGGTAAGAGCGCTCGAGTCGGATTACACGACGGCGCCGCTCACCGCGCAGGAGCGCGTGATGGTGGATTACGTGGTCCAGCTCACCCAGGATGCCACAAAAATCAGCCGCGCCCACCACGAGCGGCTGCGCCAAGCCGGCTTCGATGATAAGGCCATTCTTCAAATCACCCTCATCGCCTCATGGTTTAATTACATCAACCGCGTTGCGGATTCACTCGGCGTGGGCCGGGAAGGATAAGGGCTGCCGGGAAACCACGAAGCATGGTTGTAGACCAGCGCGACAACCCGGCGGCCGAATCGTGGCACGGCCGTCCCGGCCGTGGTCACGGGCGGGACGCCCGTGCCAGCGCCGGCCTGAGCGAAACTGATCTGCATTATTACGGCTGGCGTGTGGCGCTGGCGGCATGCCTGGGCGTCATGGCGGGGTTCGGCTCACTGTTCGTGTACACCTTTGGCGTGTTCGTCAGGCCTCTCAGTGCTCAATTTGGCTGGAGTCGCGAGGGAATCTCGCGCGGCTTCGGTTTCGCGGCACTGAGCGTGGCCATTTGCTCCCCCACGCTCGGCCGCTGGCTGGACCGCTACGGCCCGCGGCGGGTCATCCTTCCCTGTGTGACCCTATTTGGCTGCGGGATTGCCTCCTTGGCCTTGCTGTGATCGCACTTGTGGCAGTTCTACGCCACTTGCATTTTGCTGGGCGCGGTGGGAAACGCGCCGCTCACCTTTCCTACGCTCGAACCATCTCCACCTGGTTTCGACGCCGGCTCGGAATGGCGCTGGCGTTTGTCATGCTGGGGGCGGGCTTGGGCGCTATGATCCTGCCGCTGCTGGCCCAAACCATCATTAGCCGATCCGGCTGGCGTGCCGCCTACCTGTTGCTGGGGGGGACTGCATTGGTGCTCGGCCTGGCACCCACCTGGGCCTACGTCCGCGAGCGTCCGCAAACACAGGACGATCCTGCCCCTGTCGCACGTTCCGGCATGACATGGCAGCAGGGCGTGCGGACCTATCCTTTCTGGATTATCGTCGTTGCACTTTTTGTGGGCTCGATTAGCATGAACGGGGCGATCACCCCACATGGCGGCGTTGCTGACGGACCGAGGCGTCACGGCCGGCAGCGCGGCGCTGTGCGCGTCCATGCTCGGCGGCTTGAGCGTGTTTGCCAGGTTGGGAGTGGGTTCGCTGCTGGACCGCTATTTTGGCGGCCGTATTGCCATGTTGGTTTATCTGGCCACCGCCGCCGGGATTTTTCTGCTCGCTCGAGCGAACAGCTTTGCTGTGGGCTGCTTGGCCGCCGCGCTCATCGGAGTTGGAGCGGGCGGAGAAGCGGATATCACACCTTACCTGCTAACTCGCTATTTTGGGCTGCGCGCCTTCTCTACGCTTTACGGTCTCACCTGGACGTTCTACGCCGTTGCGGGGGCCATCGGCCCGGTGATACTGGGCCGCGCGTTTGATCAGACTGGCTCCTACCGTCCGGTGCTGGTATCGCTCGCAGTGGCGACGGCTCTAGCGGCTGTGTTGCTTGTCCTGCTGCCACGCTATTCAAACTCACCGGCAATCGATCAGACCTGACCCCCCTCCCGCGGCTCCGTGACTGTACCCGAATCTTGCCCGCCAGCGAGCTTGCTGGTCATCCTGTGCATCGCGTTGCGAAAGAGGTTGACCGAACGAGGAGCGTGGTGTACGCTCAGCGCCGTTTGACGGACTACGATGAGTCGAACTGTTGCATAGGAGGGTTCGGAGATGGTTCAACGCTTCATGATATTTGCGATTTTGCTTCTATCGGTGGCGGCAGCAGCGCTGGCCGCACCGGCGAATCCCGTAGACGGCCACTGGCAGGGAACGGTCAGCGGGCCGAACGGCGATATCACACTCAACTTCACCTTTAAAGCGGATGGCACCAAGCTGACAGGAACAGTTGAGACGCCCAACGGGGAACAACCCATCAGTGACGGAAGGATCGAAGGCGACAAGCTTTCGTTCAAAACCCAATTCCAGGACAACACGATTGAGCACGAAGGTACGGTCTCCGGCGACACGATCCAGTTGAAAGTCAAATGACCGTGGGGCTCGATGGATATGACCCTCAAGCGTGTGGAAGAGAAAAAGGCTTAAGGGCTCTCCTCAGTGCCCCGGGGAATCCATAGTCGATTCCGCGTGATTCTCTCCGGTGTAGCGGCGATTACGTGAAAGGTCGTATCTCGCCCTTACCGTGCCGGTGGTGGTAATCGAAAAGCTCTCATGAGTGGAAAGACCGTCGACGCCCTTGACCGTGAGGCTTCCCGTATAACTCCCAGCCAGAGTGTACGTGTGGGAAACGCTCCGTCCCACGGCCTCCGTTCCATCACCAAAATCCCAGTGATATGAAAGGGCCGGCACAGAATCGCCGCCCGGCGTGGCGGAAAGCGCGATGGATTGGCTCGCGCTTGCCGAGGCCGGCGCCTGCACGGTCACCTGAGGCGCGGCGGCGGGGATGGAGTCATCGACCAACTTGATCAGCCGTACGGAGTGCGCCGGTTGATCTGCAATCGCTAAAGTGACGCCTTGCAGGGGAACTCCCTCGTCCTTGTTCAGCACGTCGAAGGCGTGGAAGGGATGATCGGCCGGCAGACCGAGGCCGGAGAGAGTAAAAGTGTGCGAAAGCGGGCGCTCCGTCCAGTTGAAAACCGCAAGCATGGCTTGGTGGGGATCTTCAGCAAGGAAGAAGACGCTGGGTTCTTCGTCCTCCGGCCGGAAGGTCATCAGGTCAAGGGGCAAGGCGGCGCGGCCCAGGCGGTTCATGTCGAGAATTTCCTGGTTCTCAACCAGCGCCAGCCGGTCGGATTGCGAACCGAGAGTGGGCAGATCGTCGCCAATCTCATACATTCCACCGCACAACGCCGCCAGCACAATCTGCACCTGCGCTTCGCTCAGGGTAATTCCGGTTCTCGACCTGTGCCAGCCTTGGTCGGGATCAAGATTGACTACCTTGGTTACGGAAAACGCGTCCGGATCGCTGAGGTAGAAATTGCCGTGCATGTAGAACCGCGCCGCAATGTTCGGCACCGCGTCCTTACTGGCCGAAAATGAGTGTCCCGTGTCGGGCGCGATGCGTCCCTCCTGCACCAGGCCCACGGGATTTAGCATGGCGCTGCCGTCCTTGTCCAACATCACATCGTCGCCGACCGCTTTCCGAATGATCTCGAGGCCGATGCGCTGCGCCTGGAGCGCCGTGGTATTGGGCCGGTGGAAGAACCCTTCGATGGCCGTGCTATCCATGAAATCCAGCTTGATAAAGCGGATTCCCCACTCGCGGGCGATGATTTCATAGGTTTTGCGCAAGTATTCCTGAGCGCCGGGATGTGTGGGGTCGAGCACATAAAGATCATCCTGGTGGCGTGCGACTTGTCCGATCTTGATGGGTTTGCCCTGTGCGTCGTGAACCAACCAATCGGGGTGGTGTTCGAAAACCCAGGCGCGATTCGAAACATAGAAGGGCGCAGTCCAGATGCCGGGGATAAGTCCCAGGTGGTCGATATCATGCTCGATGTTCCACATTCCGTGCGGAAACTGCACGGAATTCGCGGTGGTGTATTCGCCTCGGGCATAGGCGTAGCCTTCGTCGATGAAACAGTAATCAAAGCCCAGCGATAGCAAATGCTGCGCCAGCCAAAGCGCGTTTGAGGCAACCTCGCCCTCAGTGACTCCCGCATAAAACGCCGTCCAACTCCACCATCCGATGGGGGCGGGTTGCGGAAAATCGAGCTTATAGAGGCGGCGAACCGCTTTCCCGTAAGTCTCAAGCTCCCGCAAATAGTCTGTGCCTGCTGAAATCATGACCCGTTCGGAAGAAAGCGAATCCCCGGGAGGGACTGACAGGTTCAACTGGAGTTGCTGGCTGGGCGCGATCTTGTCCCGATCGAGAACGAATTCCGTTGTGCCGGTTGAATCCACCGTAAAAGAAGTAATGTGCGCGTCGTGCGACGAGGGCGGGCTTACCTTCAAGTGCGAGACCGTTAGAAATCGATCCGAGGTGAGAGCCGATAACATCAAGCTCTGTTTGCTGGCGAGGTTATAGATGAGATCGTTACAGGCGCCGGAATAGATGCCATGGGGAGCTTCAGCCAGCGTGCCGATCTTGATGGTCGGGTCCTCGGTAAAACCCTCGAACATGATTCGATCGTTCTCTTCCCCTGCGCCCAGATTGACGAGAGGGTTGCCCGCCGCGTCGACCACTCGAATCGCCTGCACTGAAATGCTGTTGCCGGTTCCATTGCGCACGAGCACCGTGACGTCGCCGTAGGGCGCATCCTCATAGAGACGTAAGGTGCATACTAAATCGGGTTTGTTGGCGAGTCCGCTGAAGGTGACTCGAATGGCGCGGCCTCGGCCCAACGCGTCTTCAAACGATGTGGGCGTGGCTTCGTGGTGCGGGTACTGGGAAGAACTCAGCCACTCACCATTCACTTCCACACCGACATTCGAAACCAACACCGGCTGCTGAAGCCCGAGCGAGCGGATTTCGTAAGCACCGTCTTGGGCCCTCACTGCGATCGTCAGTTGTTTGTTCTGAATCAACAGGTCTTTCTGTGCTGTGGCCTGTAGAGCTGAAACCACGATTAACGCTGCGACATACATGAGTCTGGTCTTCATGAGCAGAGGCACCTCCCGGCGCGCTGGGCAGAACGCGCCATGTTGCTAAAGAAGCTTAACACGGCGGCAACCGCGATGCGTAGTGTAACCTTGGTCACTACTCGCGCCAATCCAGGCCGGCCACGCGGGCGGCCGTTCGAAGCGGCATCGCTTCAGCGGACGGATTTGGGTTATCCTGGCGAGTCAGAGTCGTTGCTGCCAGATTCTGGAAAGGATACGAAACCTGACTATGACCCATCAACAGCAGATCCTAATCACCACTAAAGGTCACGGTGACATGCACGACCTTACCGAGCAAGTTGCAGAAATTGTGAGTTCTTCGGCAATCCAACGCGGCACCGTCAACGTCTTCAACGTTGGAAGTACGGCCGCCCTGGGCACAATTGAATTTGAGCCGGGGCTTCAGCATGACCTGCCTGCCATTTTGGACAAGCTCATTCCCCCCAGCCGTAACTACGGGCACGAACAAGCCTGGCATGACGGGAACGGGCACTCGCATTTGCAGGCGACACTCCTCGGCCCGTCGTTCACGGCGCCCATAGCAGGCGGCAAACTCATGCCGGGCACATGGCAACAGATTTTCCATCTCGAATGCGACGTTCGCGGGCGGCGGCGCACTGTTGTAGTGACGGTTGTCGGGGATTGACTCCAACGCTGGCGACCTCAATTCTCGCTTCTTCCAAGGCTTTGACGTCGGATTTCGGAATCCTGAAGGCTGAAATCCAGAAGTGCGGCGCTTTGCACAGGAGGCTTACACATGCCGCCTTTTTGAGTTGGTCACCTCATCTCGTTCTGCTCCCGCTTATTCTCTAATGGCATTTCCAGGTTATGTCGAATTTTGTCTCTGTGTATACCCTCATGTCACGACCCTCCGGCCAGCATAACTAGCAACAGTTCACACTGCCCCGCAAATCACTAGGTATGCTTTGCCCATTTTGAGCGGGCAGGCTTTGCCCCTTCCTTCTGTGTAAAGAGAGCACGCTTCAAGATTCGGCGAGCTAAACCTCGTCATATGTGTCGATTTGGGCGCGTCAAAAGCCGGGGGCGCTTGGCACGTGTCTTGATTCTATCCCTGAGGAAGTCGCGGCAACCGAAGCTCGACCACACAAGTGCCGCGCGGACCAGAGAAGGGATGGCTTCCTCAAGGAGAGACAATGTCGGCACCCAATGTTCTCATTAGTAGTTTGTTGAAGCATGGCCAACCAGGCGGATTGTATTCCGCGCGGAACTCGTCACAGTCGGGCTCGAACAGCCTCTGTCGTAGTGAGAACCCTCGAAAGATACCTAGCCTCGAAAACCCTGCCCTGCCTGCGCTTTTTGCATTGATGGTGATCGCGCCGAAGACTGCGGCTCAGACCTCTTGGCGCCCCGCACACGTTGCGGACCTTAGGAGGAGAGGTGTGCCTCGCCTTGACCAACTTGACAGCCGCGGGAAGAATCCCCACGTCCGGCGCTCTGCCCAACTTACCCTATCTGCATTTCTGTTTATCATGGCCTTCATCCTCATTGAGCACGCTACCTCGCCGCTGACGATTGCTGCCTCGACGTCAGCGTCTTTCGTACAGGCTGCTGCAAGCGCGGCTTCTGGGACCGCCACTACCTTGTCCCTCGCGTTCCCCTCCAACACCCAGGCGGGCGACTTGCTTCTGGTCGCTTTCGACTATGATACGAAGGCCACGCCCACCTCCGTCACCGACTCCCAAGGAAACGTCTTTACTGAGGTGGGAAGCCAATTGGAATCCCCCGCTGAGGTCCGCAGCCGGGTCTACTACGCAAAGAACATCAAGGGCGGCGCGGATATGGTAACGGTCACCCTCTCGACCAGCTCCAGCTACCTGGAACTTTATCTTAACGAGTACTCGGGCATCAATACCACGAATCCCATCGACGCTGAAGTGGGCGCCTCAGGCAGTGCCGGCACGGCCTCCAGCGGCGATGCCACGACCACGGTGGCCGGTGACATCATCTACGGCTACTGCGTCGGCGATGAGTTCTGCAAGGTGGGTCCCGGCTTCACGGCTCGCTCCACCCTGGACGCCAACCTGGTTGAGGACATGGTGGCGGGCAGCGCGGGCAGCTACGCGGCTACCGGGTCAGCGAACAGCGGCTGGACGATGCAGATGGTGGCGCTTAAACCGGCATCCGCAGTTATGCCTCCCGCGATCACTAGTGTACTAACGACAAGCGGGACAACCGGTAAGGCATTCTCCTACCAGATCACCGCCACCAACGCGCCCACCAGTTACGGAGCCATAGGATTGCCGGCTGGGCTGTCGGTGAACAGCGGGACAGGATTAATCTCCGGCACGCCGACGACTGCGGGAAGCTCGACGGTCAGCTTGAGTGCTACCAACGCCGCCGGGACAGGTAACGCCACCCTGACGGTGACGGTTGCCGCTGCCGTTCCCCCGGCCTTTGTGCAGGCTGCTGCAAGTGCAGCTTCTGGGACCGCCACTACCTTGTCCCTCGCGTTCCCCTCCAACACCCAGGCGGGCGACTTGCTTCTGGTCGCTTTCGACTACGATACGAATGCCACGCCCACCTCCGTCGCCGACTCCCAAGGAAACGTCTTTACTGAGGTGGGAAGCCAATTGGAATCCCCCGCTGAGGTCCGCAGCCGGGTCTACTACGCAAAGAACATCAAGGGCGGCGCGGATATGGTAACGGTCACCCTCTCGACCAGCTCCAGCTACCTGGAACTTTATCTTAACGAGTACTCGGGCATCAATACCACGAATCCCATCGACGCTGAAGTGGGCGCCTCAGGCAGTGCCGGCACGGCCTCCAGCGGCGATGCCACGACCACGGTGGCCGGTGACATCATCTACGGCTACTGCGTCGGCGATGAGTTCTGCAAGGTGGGTCCCGGCTTCACGGCTCGCTCCACCCTGGACGCCAACCTGGTTGAGGACATGGTGGCGGGCAGCGCGGGCAGCTACGCGGCTACCGGGTCAGCGAACAGCGGCTGGACGATGCAGATGGTGGCGCTTAAACCCGCTTCGGCCTCCACCAACTCTGCGCCGGGAGTCAGTCTTTCATCGTCCAGCCTCTCCTTTGGGAGCGAGGCCGTCGGCGTAAGCAGCACGGCTCAGACGATTACCCTGGGTAATACAGGCAGTGCGGCCTTAAGCATTACCAGCGTCGTGATCGCGGGGGCGGATTCCAGTGACTTTTCGCAAACCAATAACTGCGGGGCAACCGTTGGGGCGGGAGCCAATTGTACGATCAGCGTGACCTTTACACCTGCTGCCAGCGGGTCTCTCAGCGCGGCCCTTACGGTCACCGACAACGCCAGCGCCAGTCCACAATCGGTTAGCCTGACGGGCACAGGCACGACCACCGGCGGGGGGACGAGCCCCGCCGTGAGTCTTTCCCCCACCGGCCTGAGCTTTGGGAACCAACCCGTGGGCGTAGCCAGTCCCTCTCAGACCATCACCCTGAGCAATACCGGCAACGCCGCGCTCAGCATCACCGGTCTGGCACTGGCTGGCGCGAATCCGAGCGACTTTGCGCAGAGCAACAACTGCGGGGCCAGCGTGGCAGCGGGCGGCAACTGCACGATCAGCGTGACCTTCACGCCGGCCGCCAATGGTTCCTTCACCGCGGCGGTGAGTGTTGCGGATAATGCCAGCGGCAGCCCGCAGACGATAACCCTCTCCGGCACGGGGGCGAGCCCTGGCGCGAGTCTTTCACCCAGCAGCCTGAGCTTTGGGAACCAACCCGTGGGCGTAGCCAGTCCCTCTCAGACCATCACCCTGAGCAATACCGGCAACGCCGCGCTCAGCATCACCGGTCTGGCACTGGCTGGCGCGAATCCGAGCGACTTTGCGCAGAGCAACAACTGCGGGGCCAGCGTGGCAGCGGGCGGCAACTGCACGATCAGCGTGACCTTCACGCCGGCCGCCAGTGGTTCCTTCACCGCGGCGGTGAGTGTTGCGGATAATGCCAGCGGCAGCCCGCAGACGGTAACCCTCTCCGGCACGGGGGCGAGCCCTGGCG
>Ga0326728_10017097_pt1 | contig 14620 bp, 17 predicted proteins | sample MB3enrmetagenome_FD_207602 | JGI IMG/M metagenome (GOLD analysis project Ga0326728, IMG submission 207602) | Lab enriched peat soil microbial communities from McLean, Ithaca, NY, United States - MB31MN | ecosystem: Environmental > Terrestrial > Soil > Wetlands > Peat | place: USA: New York...
CCAAATGCTCAAGGACCGAATCCAGCCAGCCGAGGAGTGCCTTTTCAGCCTCTTCGCGATCCTCGGCGTCCTCAAGCGAAGCAATGCTTTCCCCTCGGTCGTTCAAAGGGATGAAGTGGCAAGGAAGGTCCTCGTCCCGGTGGTTTTCCGGTACCCATTCCCAGAGCAAACATTCATTGCAGGGGTGCCGCTTAACAACTTCGTCGAAATTCAGGCAGGTAACCGAATCACGGAAGAGCTTTGTGGGCTTCCACGGAGTACGGACAGACCGGCCGTACCCGCCGCTTTTCAAGATGTCCCTTTGCAATTTCAATTGGTCTATAATCTCTTTGAGGTCGGCTGGCATAGCCTTTTCACCTCCTTCAGGTTTCTAGGGGGGAGCCCCATCTGTGCCAAGCCCGGCACAGTTGGTTGAAGCAATTTCGTGGCCAATGGCAAGGCATTGACACGAGGCAGGTTAAAGGCCAAGGGGCGGAATCCGACGATCAGAATGGGTCAAAATGCCCACTCCCGACTCTAGCGAGGTCCGACAACCCATGTTCGAGGAACTGGCATTAGCAGTGTTTTGCCTCCTGGCAACCCTGATCGGGCTGGCCGTCGCGGTTTGGGAGGTGATAAGTGGCAGGGTTTTCGACATGGACGGCCTGTGGCTAACCCTGATCAGCCTGACCTTGGCGGGGGTGTTCGGCGGAACCCTCGCATGGTCGTTTTACACTGGAGAGGGGCGGCAAATGCTCCGTCACCTTCGGAAGGGGTCTGCGGCGAAGGACGTCCCCGAGAAAGACCCGCCGGCTACCTCATGATCCGCTACCTTCCCAGCGTCGATGCCACCCTGAATGCAGCCAGCGCCATCTTCCTGACGCTGGGGTTCTTTTTCATTAGGCAAAAGAACATCCGAGCTCACAAGGCCTGCATGCTTTCGGCCTTCGCAACCTCAATGGTTTTCCTGGCTTGCTACCTCACTTATCACTACTTTCACGGCACAACCCACTTCCTCGGAGAAGGCGCCGTTCGAAGCTTCTACTTCGCGCTGCTCGGTTCACACACCGTGCTTGCGGTGTTGATCGTGCCGCTGGCGCTCACTACGCTATACCGCGCCTGGCGGAAGCGCTTCCCGCAGCACAAGCGAATCGCCCGCTGGACTCTGCCCCTTTGGCTTTATGTTTCGGTGACGGGCGTGGTCATTTACTTTATGCTTTATTACCTCTATCCGACCCTGTGATGCAGGGTGCCAACCGGAAGCCGGCGCTACGCCCAAATTAGGACAGTACCCGCAGCCGGTTCCGTTGGATTCTTGTTGCGAGCGCGCTATAATAAGCGGTCACAACCTTGTTTCCTCACGATGAGGACCCGCAGAGGAATCTTTCATGATTGAGCCCATTCCACGACTAGGCGATACCATTGACGATTATTGCCCTCGCTGCCGCCTGCTCCTGAACCACGCGATAGCAAGTCTGGTGGATAACAAGGTGGTGAAAGTCATTTGCCAGACTTGCCATACTGAGCATCCGTACCGAAACGCGGAAATGCCCGTCAAGAAGAAGCCCGGTTCGCGCGCCACGCTTTTCGACCAGGTTTTGCTGAAGACCGGGTCCACGCCCGAGGCTGAGCCCCCAGAGCCGTCGGAGGAATCCGTTCCGGTTGAGCCTGAGCCGGCGAAGAAAAGAAGCGTCGGAACTCCGGCACGCTACATCACCCGGCATAGGAGCAAGTCTCCGCGGGCGTAGCAGGTTCCGGGGGCCAGGTTTCAGGTGCCAGGGCAAACAAGTGTCAGGGTAAATTTGAAAATATAAATAACGAATGGTTAGTGAATTATGAGCTGCAGGCGTCGGGTCCGCGTGTACTCAGGACCTGGCATCTGCTCTATAATTCACCATTTACTATTCACTATTCGTATCGACACATTTCAATGTATGGCCCTTTGGCTAGCGGCGATTGTAGTTGTTCTTTGGTTTGGCCTGGGAGCCCGCACCTTCAGGAGCCTTCGTGGCACGACTATCCTGCGCGCGAACCAACTCACCTCCCCACTCGAGTCCTTCCTCAAAGTGTCGATTATCGTAGCGGCCCGCAACGAGGAAGAGGCGCTTCCCGCAGCACTTCAATCCATCTTGGCGCTTGAATATCCCGACCTCGAAGTCGTTCTGGTGGATGATGACTCTCGGGATCGCACGGGAGCCATTGCGGACGAGTGGGCGCGCAAACCGGCGGCGGGGGGCCGGCTGAAGGTTCTTCATAACAAGCAATTGCCACCTGATTGGCACGGCAAAGTGCATGCCTTGCATCTGGCGGCGAGCGCCGCCCGCGGCGAGTGGATTCTGGCTACGGATGCCGACATGGTTTTTCATCCCTCGATTCTGCGCGTGGCCATGTCCTGTGCCCTCGAACGGGGCGTGCAATTTCTCTCGATTGTCCCGGAGTTGGAATTCGGGTCTTTCTGGGAAAGAGTCGTGCTCCCCGCTTTCTCCTTTCTTATCACTTCCATTTTTCCCCTCCACCAGGTAAATGATCCGAAGTCTTCCCGAGCCCTCGCCGCCGGGGCCTTCATCCTCATGAAGCGTGAAGACCTCAATGCCTTGGGCGGCTATGCGCGCTTGAGGAATGTATTGATTGAAGACGTCCGGCTGGCCGACCTTTTCAAACACCATGGACGCCGCATCTATTTGGCGGCCAGCCGGGGTCTCTTTCGCACCCGCATGTACTCGAGTGGCAGGGAGATGTTCGAAGGGCTCAGCCGCAGCGCCTTTGAAGGGTCCGGATTCTCGGTCCCGAAGATTCTGGGAGCGATGCTCCTGGCCAACCTGCTGGCGGTTTTTCCCTGGGCCGCGCTGCTCGCTCGGATTCTGCGCGACTTGAGGTTTGGCGGACCTGTTTTGCACGATCCGTTTCTCCTCGTTGCCTTGCTGGCTTGCGCCCTCGCTTCGCTGGTCTATTTGCCTTTCATACGCCACTTCCGTGTTCCGGTTCTGTACGTATTCGCACTGCCCTTGGCGACGTTGTTCTATTCCTGTGTGGCCGTGAATTCAACCTTCACCGGTATCCTTGGTGGAGGTGTTCCGTGGAAGGGCAGGCGCTACCGTGCGCCGGTTGAGTAGCTACGCGTGGCCGGTATGAGCCGTTCCCTATGCGGAGCTTTAGGAAGGGGATCCTACCTCTCAAGCAGGCTGCGGAAAAACCCTTGAACACTGTCATTCTGAGCGAAGCGAAGAATCTCGGCAGTACGCATGTCATTCCCGCGAAGGCGGGAATCCAGTTCTTCCGGACATGGACCCCCGCCTGCGCGGGGGTGACGACGCTGATTTTCATTTAAAAGGGTTTTCCGCAGCCTGCCAGGCGCAAACACCCTTTCGCGCCTTGCATTCTTAAGGGTGGGGAGCGACAATACTCTTGCGGTCGGGGCCGAAGGCGAATTTTGGAATTTCAAATTTGAAATTTGAGATTCTTCTAGGGAGAGTGGGTCATGGAGACAGCCAGCTTTGGTGCGGGGTGCTTTTGGGGGGTCGAGGCAACGTTTCGCCAGACGCCGGGCGTCGTCTCCACCGCCGTGGGCTATATGGGAGGAGCACTCGAAAAACCAACCTATAAGGATGTTTGCACGGATAAGACCGGACATGCCGAGGTCGTGCAAATCATCTACGACCCCTTAAAGACATCCTACGACGACCTCTTGAAAGTCTTTTGGCAGAACCATGATCCGACGACGATGAACCGCCAAGGCCCCGACGTGGGAACGCAATACCGCTCGGTGATTTTCTATCACACGCCGGAGCAGGAAGCGCTTGCCAGAGCGTCCAAGGAGAATCTGGAGCGCGCCGGAGCGTTCAAAAGACCCATCGTAACGGAGATTGTTCCCGCTTCTACCTTCTGGCGCGCGGAGGACTACCACCAGCAGTATCTTGAAAAGCGCGGCCTTGCCCAATGCCACATAAAGTAAAGCTAGGGCGCTGCTTTGAAAATACCCGTGCCGGAGGCACCTTGGAGTGCGGCGGCTTGACGCCGCCTTGGGACTCTGGCGCCGCGACGGCGCGGCTCAGGATAGCCTTCAGTCCGCGGTGTGCGAAGGCGGCGTCAAGCCGCCGCACTCCAAGGCGCTGCGCGCGTTTTCATGGTTTCCGGGTGCCCATCAGCGGACGGGCATGAGCGACTGCTTTGTTTTTTCACAGGCAGCGGCCAGATGCCGGTGCACCTGATATCACAAAGGAGGAGCATATGCCAGCGATTCGTGCCCTTGAACCATTTGCGCGTTCCCTGCTCCGCATCGTGGCCGGATTCATCTTCTCCTTGCACGGCATGCAAAAGCTGCTCGGCTTGTTTGGCGGCATGGGTGGAAATGGTGGGACGGCCCATCTCGGTACCCTTCCATGGTTTGCCGGTGGCTTGGAGCTGATCGGAGGGCTGGTGCTTGTACTGGGGCTCTTCACCTCTCCGGTGGCGTTTATTCTGAGCGGTGAGATGGCCGTGGCTTACTTCAAGGCGCATTTCCCCCAGGGGTTCTTCCCGTTAGTTAACCACGGAGAGTTGGCTGCGCTCTACTGCTTCATCTTCCTCTACCTGTGCATTGCCGGGGCCGGGCCCATCAGCCTGGATTACCTGGTTCGGAAAGAATCCGCCTAGACGATCCTGACCAACTCGGCGAGAACATCACGACGGCCATGGGGACGGTAAGCCGTCTCACGAGAGTCACAGGGGCAGGGCTCGCCCCGCCCGGCGTCTCGCCAATCCTCAACCGCCGGCGCCCGGCCGGACGGGCCTGGCGGCAAAAATCCCTGGCGCTGGAGGTGCGATTTTACATCGCCACGAGGGCAGAGGCAGGGGCAAAAAGTGACAAAAAGTCGCTGCCACCCCTCCCACCCTCCCCGCCCTCATCTTGAGGAGAACAAGCTATCACGAAATTCCCTCTCCCACGGCGGTGATCAGGGGAGACCAAGCCCTCCCGCTACAGCGGCTGCAGGAGTGGAGTTTGCCCTACCCTTGCTGCCCTGCGCTCTCCAGAAGCTCGGTGCTTTAATCGTTACCCTCAGGGCCTGTCCCAGGGCTTTGTTCTTCGTATCCTCTACAGAAGAGCACGGGAAGGCGCGGGTACTGCGGATATGCGGGATCCGCGGAGCTTCGCCGGCAGAGATAGAAAACCGAGCCTCGATCGGAGCGGATGGTCCGAACGTACTTGCACCGGGCGCATAACCCCGCCGGGTGAGTGTCTGGGCGAGGGTTTTCCGTCGGCAAAATTCCCCCCTGAATTACCCTCTGCCAGAGTAAGGACGGAAGAGCAAGAATGCAAGTGTGGACGCGGTTGATGGCCTTGCGATACTCTGTAGCAATAGTTCGGGCGGCGTTGTTGCGCCGCCAAGATTTCGGCTTCTTCGTGCTCTCTGTGGCTAAGAAAAGACTGAACACAGAGAACACTGAGACCCTCTGACTCCAGACTTCTCTAGGGTTTGATGTTCCGCAGAGCGCGTTTCGATTTTCGAATTCCACGTCCCGATCCGGGTTCGCCGCGAAACACGTTCATTTTCATCGTTCCGATTCTGGTAGTCCTCATCACATTTCTTTTCTGGTATCAGACGTGGTTTGGAAGGACATTAAGCGACAGGGAGATGAGCCAGTATCTATCGGATACTTCTGTGCCTCATAAAACCCAGCACGCCTTGTCGCAGCTTTCGAACCGGATGGCGCGCAGCGATGGGACGGCGCGGCGCTGGTATCCCGAGATCATCGCCTTAGCGCAGAATAAGCAGCCGCAGTTCCGGTCGATGGCGGCTTGGGTGATGGGCCAGGACAACCATTCCGAAGAGTTCCACCAAACACTGCGCGGGCTGGTCGACGATCCTGCGCCGCTGGTCCGTTGGAACGCTGCGCTGGCTTTGACGCGTTTCAGCGATGCGGCGGCAGAGCCCCAGTTACAGGCCATGCTGCAACCCTTTACGCTGACTGCCCCAGGGGCTGGCGCGCTCGAATTCCGCCTCAAAGAACAGGACGAGGTCCAAAGCGGGGGCTTCGTGGCGCGCATCAGTGGCGGGAGCGACGTGAAACCCTTGGACGTTGTTTCGCCCCTAACCGGCAAAGTGGTGCGGCTGCCCGCCAAGGATGGAAGACCGATCGGCGCCGGCGAAGCGATCGCCATCATTGAGCCCGGCGAAACGCAAGTGTTTGAAGCCTTGCGGGCCCTGCTGTTGATTGGACACTCTGAGAGTTTGCCCGACGTGGAGCGTTTCGCTGCCGGAGTTCCGGGAATGCCCGACCGGGTCCGAGAGCAGGCGCTCTTGACCGCGCAGGCTATTCGGCAGAGAGCTAAAAGGTGAATTTCATTCCGAGCTGGGCTTCCACTTCTTCAGTGGGGATCATCTCGATGGCGTCCCACGGGCAGCCATCCAGAAAACATCCGTCGGGGCCCTTGCTGGTGCACTTTTTGCAGCCAATACAAAGTTGGGGATCGACTTCGATACGGCCGAATGGAGGGTGGTCCTCATCCACCACCCAATACATGCAGTCTGCGACGGGGCAGTAAGGAACGCAGGCCGGAGACCCGGCGCAGCCTGTACAACACTCGGTGATAACGGCCAATTCCTTGGGCCTTTTCTTGCGCGGAGTGTCAATCCCTTCCGACTTCGGCTCCAGCTTGACCACTTCACCCAACGGAATGTAATACTGTGGCACGCAGTCTCCCTTGAATAAGAATCTCTACGTATTGTCCCAGATTAATCCCCCTTGCGTCAACGATTAAGCCCCCTGGCTTGACTTGCTCGAGCGGGCCGGATAGGATGATAATTAGGGCGCTGCCAACGGCATTTCAGCAACCTTTTGGAGGCTAGGTTTCTTCTAATGGTGGGCAAGACTTTCGGGCATTACCGCATCGTTGAGAAGCTGGGCGGGGGCGGGATGGGTGTGGTGTACAAGGCTGAAGACACCCGTCTGGGGCGATTTGTGGCGCTGAAATTCCTGCCCCCGGACCTGGCCCAGGACCGGCAAGCGCTGGAGCGTTTTCAGCGGGAAGCTCGCGCCGCCTCGGCTCTCGACCACCCACACATCTGCGCCCTATATGACGTTGGCGAAGACGCAGGTCAGCCTTTCATTGTGATGCAGTTCCTGGAAGGTCAAACGCTGAAGCATCGAATTGCGTCGAAGCCGTTCAAGGTAGACGAAATCTTGGATCTTGGTGTCCAGCTCGCTGACGCGCTCGAAGCCGCGCACGCGAAGGGTATTGTGCACCGGGACATCAAGCCTGCAAACATTTTCATCACCGAGCGCGGACAAGCGAAGATTCTGGACTTTGGCTTAGCCAAGCTGGCCTCGCAGCCCAAGCCGGTGGCCGAAGCTGCCGGTGTAACCTCCATGCCCACACAGGGAGCCGCCCGAGAGCATCTGACCAGCCCAGGGACAGCCCTCGGGACGGTGGCCTACATGTCACCCGAACAGGCGCTGGGCGAGGAACTCGACTCGCGCACCGACCTGTTCTCTTTTGGGTTGGTTCTCTACGAGACAGCCACCGGCTGTCCCGCTTTCTCGGGCAGCACGTCGGCCGCCATATTCGACAGTATCCTCCACAAGGCGCCACCCTCCCCACAGCGCTTGAATCCCAACCTGCCGGATGAACTGGAACGAATTATCAGCAAGGCGCTCGAGAAAGACCGGGAGATGCGCTATCAAAACGCCTCCGAGATGCGGACCGATCTGAAACGCCTCAAGCGCGATACCGATTCGGGCCGCACGGCCTCAGTTGCCGCTGCGGTCATGACTCCCGCCCGAGAAGTGAGCGGCCGGATAGAAACCGCTGCCAAGGCTCCGTCGGTCGCGGCTGAAACTGGCGCGCCGGGCCAAGCGAACCGGGCCAAACTGCGCCCAAGCTGGCCGATCGTCGCGGCGGCGGCAGCAGCGTTGATCGCCGTGGTGGGAGCGGTGTTCCATTTCCGGCGAGCGCCCGCGCTGACCGAGCGGGACTCCATCGTGGTGGCGGATTTCGTCAACACCACAGGCGAGCCGGTTTTCGACGGAACGCTGAAAGAGGCGCTCACGGTGCAGCTCGAACAGTCCCCTTATCTCAACGTGCTGCCGGAATCGCGGGTGCGCGAGGCCTTGCGCTTCATGGGCCGCTCTCCCGACGAGCGAGTCTCGAACGACTTGGCCCGCGAGATTTGTTTGCGCGAAGGCGTTAAGGCCATGCTGACGGGCTCGATTTCGAGCCTGGGCAGCCATTACGTCATTGACCTCCAAGCCGTCAACGCGCAGACGGGCGACTCGCTGGCCCGCGAGCAGAGTGAGGCCGAAAGCAAAGAGCAAGTGCTCAAGTCGCTGGACCGCGCCGCATCCAGCCTGCGGCGCAAACTCGGCGAGTCCCTGGGCTCTGTCCAGAAGTTCGCCATGCCTCTCGAGCAAGCCACCACTTCTTCCCTCGAGGCGCTGCAAGCTTTCACCCTGGGACAGGCCGAGCACCAGAAGATTGCTGACGATAAAGCGATCCCTCATTTGAAACGCGCCGTCGAACTGGACCCGAATTTCGCGATGGCCTATGCCACCCTGGGCGTGGCCTACAGCAACGAGGACGAACGTACGCAGGCCTCAGACTACTTGAAAAAAGCGTTTGAGTTGAAAGAGAGGGCGAGCGAACGGGAGAAGTTGTACATCTCCGCGCATTACTACGAGATGGTAACGGGGCAGGCCGAACGCGCCATCGAAGTCTATGAGTCGTGGAAACAAACCTACCCTCGCGACTGTACACCTCGCGATAACTTGTCGAACCGCTACACCGAATTCGGGCAGTTTGAGAAAGCTTTAGCCAATGCCAGCGAGTCTCTGCGGCTCAATCCCCAAAGACGTTTTCGCCTACCAGAATGCTGCCGGCGCTTACCAAAGGCTCGGTCGGTACGATGAGGCGAAGGCTATTGCGGAACAGGCCATCGCCCAGAATGCGGATGCGCAGGGCGTTCACGAAACGCTTTATGAAATTGCCTTCATGCGGGGAGACGCCGCGGGCATGCAGCGCGAAATCGCCTGGGCGACCGGAAAGCAGCAGGAATTGTTCATGCTCTTTCCCCAGGGTATAGCTGACTACGCGATGGGGAGAGTGCATCGGGGCCACGAGACCATGACGCGGGCAATCGCTATGGCCGAGAAGGCCGGCCTCAAAGCGATGGTGGCTGACGCTCGAGCCGGGATGAGTGTTGTGGAGGCCGCACTCGGCAATATGCAAGAGGCGCACAACGGGGCGATCGAGGCTCTCGCCTCTTCCGACAACCGGAATACGAAGACGACGTGCGCAGTCGCGCTCGCGTTGGCGGGAGATACGAGTCGAGCTCAGAAGCTGATCGAAGATTTGGCGAACGATTTTCCTTTGGATACGCTGCTCAACAATGTCGCGCTTCCCACAGCGCGGGCCATCATCGAGTTGCAACGCAAAAACCCCACCCAAGCGATTGAGCTGCTGGAAGCTGCCAGGCCCTACGAAGTCTCCGACTACGGGCCCATCTACGCTCGTGGCGAAGCCTACATGCAGGCGCACGACGGAGCCAAAGCCGCCGCCGAGTTTCAAAAGATCCTCGACCACCGCGGCGTAGGCCCTCTGGATCCGTCCTACGCACTCGCTCAGTTGGCGTTGGGCCGCGCCTTGGTCCTTCAGGGCCAAACGGCAAAAGCCCGTACCGCCTACCAGGATTTTCTTGCTACTTGGAAAGATGCCGACCCCGACATTCCCGTTCTGAAACAAGCCAAGGAAGAGTACGGAAAGCTCAAGTGACAGCGCGAACGGGCGCCGCCTTTGGGTGGGGCCTCAGACCCTCGTGCCGCGCCCGCCACGTTACGTTGAGGCTGGGGCAGGCCCTCCGGGCCCTACAGAAGCCGCAGGGGTGCTGTCAGAGAGAGCGCGCGGCTCACGCGCAGGGTAAGCTGTCATTCGGATCCCAGGGCGATGACGAAGTATTGCGCGTGCGTGGAGCCGGCGTTTTTGATGCCGTGTTCATCATTCGAGGCCACGTAGGCCACCGAGCCAGGCCCCAGGCGGGAGGCATGGCCGGCGATGGTAACCTCCAGGGTACCCTCGCGGACCAGGAACATTTCTTCGTGCGCATGGTGATGCGCCGGATGAGGCATGGCCCCGGGCGCAAGGTCGGTCTCGTGCATCTCGATTTCGTAGCCGATGTGAGTCTTTCCTTCCAGGATGCGGCGAAGGGTGTTTCCGTCGCCATTTTCGACGGGCAGATCCTCGAATCGAAAGACCTTGGAAGGGAGTGGGGCCTCCGCCGCCAAACCGCGCGAGGCCATAAGTGCAGGGATCCAAAAGCAGACTTCGCGTCTTGAACATTTCATCGCCATGATCCTCCCGTTTCAATGTCCTTCCGAGCGAGGCGAGGAACCTCGCGCCGGTCTTGGGTGTTGGACAAACGCAGAGCGAGATTCCTCGCGGAGTTTACTCTGAGCGCCCAGAGCGAGATCCTTCGCTGCGCTCAGGATGACAGCGAAGGGCTCGGAAGGACAGTGCACCTCTTGCTAGGGCTGAACAGGGGGCTGTGCCGGCAGGGGAGCTTGGGCGGTTGGTTGCGGCGCTGCCCCTTTAGGCGATGTTTTCCCTAATTGCTTGTAAACGGCCTCCACCTCTTCCGAAACCAGCTCCGGTGCGTGCCATCTATAGTTCTCCACCTGGGAATCCATTTCACGTTTCACTTGGCTTATGGATTCTCCTTGCTTGAAACGTGTCTCAACTTCTTTTCCCAGCCATTCCAGAAACTGGCGGAATTCTGTCAATTCTTTCTTTCCGCCGGGCTCGCCATGTCCGGGGACGTATACATCCACGTCCCATCCCTCGACCTGGCGCAGGGTGGCAACCCAATCATGGATGTTCCTCGATTCGATACGGGGGAAGTAGTCGTTCTGAAAGAGCTCCCCGAGAAACAAGACCTTTGCTGCGGGCAGATAAACTGCCGCATCGTCTCCAGACCCATTCCTGAGCAGGCTAAGCAGCTTAATCTCCTGCCCGCCCAGACGCAAAGTCATTTCGCTGCTGAACGTCTGAGTGGGAACGGTAATGTGGAAGCCACGCATACGGGTTCGTAGTTTCCCGTTGCCTTCGTCATCGGCAATGCGGCGCGCCAGGAGTTGGCCGTACTGGCGAACTCCTTCCTGCGTTTTCGCCGATGAAATCAGGGTGGCTTGCAGCTCCGTGAAGACTTCGTTGCCCAGTATTTGCTCGCCGCTGGAATTCGTGTCGATGACGTACCTCACTGGAAGGTCGGAGTGATGCCGGATCTCATAAAGCACTTCGCGGGCGTGAAAGGGTGTATTGGTTGTATTCACCACCACCATGCCCTCCTTGGTGACGATGAATCCCGCCGTCCCCGCGCGGCCAAACTGCGGGTCTCCGTCCAGGTCCAGGACATCATCCGAAACCCATACAAAAACATTCGGCTTTACTTCCAGGAGCTTGTAGAGCCAGCCCGTAGCCGGGCAGTAGGCAGAAGGCAGTAGGCAGAAGGCAACGAGCAAAAGGCAAAAGTGGAGAAGTTTCAAGAGCTTGCCACCCAGAGAATGCCTCCTGATGGTAGATCTGCCGTCTCGACTCTCCCTAAATGTCCACATACACCTGTGCGCGCCACCCCTCTCCTGATTCCCTCAAATCAAGCTGATGATAAGTCACCGCCTTCACCAGCAATTTGACTTGATGCCGCCTCCGGTCGAACTTTTCACCTCGCGCTATAGCCGCGAGCGAGTGCTCAGTGAACTCGTCAAACTTGAAGTCGCGAAACAGCCAGCCCTCCGCATCAAACCGATACAGGATTTCACTCAACCAGTTTACCAGCAGGCTGGGCATATCGGAAGCTTCGGTGCGCAGCGGAAATTCATTCCGGGGCGCAATCGCTTCCAGGTTCACCATCAAGTGCATCAGAGCGCGGGCGGCATTTGCGAACACTTCCTTGCGCGTGGCTCCAAACGCCTCGAAGCCGATGTCGGCCGTGTGCTCGAGTATGCGGAAGGGCTGCATCTTTGGCCGCTCTGTGATTAGCGAAAACCAGCCGGGAAATAGCTCCACATCATACTCGACCTTTGATGACTTGGGTAGGTCGAAGCCGCGCTTAATCTAAGACATTACCCGTATTGCATTTCTCAAGGCCATGAGGTAGAATGTATTCAAGATCAGGGTTTTCCAATAAACACGTGAGCGGAAGTAACAACGATCCTACACTCTATCTGGCCATTGGTGCCTGCGCTGGCGTGTACCTCTTCATCAAAGGGTTCCGAGTCTATCGCAAGTACCGCGTCGTCGGGGACACTCCCGCCATCCCGATTCGAAGTATCCCTATGGGCCTCGTCCATGTCCGCGGAAAGGCCACTGGCGGCCAGCGCGTGACCAGTCCCATCACCGGCACAACTTGCTTTTTCTATCAGGTCGAAATCGATAGGTGGGAGGTGGAAGACAACAACGGGCGGTGGGTTCATCACCATACTGATGCTGACGGTCTGCCTTTTTGTCTTGCTGATGGGACGGGCAAGGTCGTCATCGACGCGCACCCGGCAGAACTCGATCTGGTGCAAACGGGCATGCGCAAGGTTTACGACAGGCCACAGGTTCCTGGGCGACCCGCGCCCTCACAGAGCCTTTCCAGCGGTCCCACAGAAGATAACTTGCGGAGCTACGTCAGTGCAGTTGAGGCTAAACGCGTTGGCTCCTGGGTGGGCCGCGGGCTGGCCGCCGTAGGCCCGATCCGCGACCCTGCGAAGGAACAGAAGCGACAGGCATGGGCGGAGATGCTAGGCGGAGGAATCGGCAGTCCGGATTTTGTTCAAAAGCTCATGGCGCTTCAGAGGCCTGCGCTGGAGCGCAGACTCGAGGAGATGGGAGCCCAGAGCGACCCCTTCCACGAGCAGGCCAGGCGCGAGGCGATCGAGGCTTTGAAACACCCTGTTGGTAGCGCGGAGTTCGCCAAGGGTATGCAACGCGTCATGGGGAGCTTGCGCGAACCGGCCGAGCGGCAAAAGTTGATGCACGGCATGGAGTCGCTCGAACGCGCCCAGCAGGGCGGGCTGGCTGCCGTAATGCCTGCTGCATCGGGTCAATATCGCTTCACGGAATATTGCGTTCTGCCTGACCAAACTTATGAAGTGACCGGGACATGCGTCGAGAACCCGAGCCCGAAGGACGAGCATGACCGCAACATGATAGTAAAAGGCCAAAGCGAACCCACCTTCCTGATTTCCTACCGGACCGAGAAACAAGTCGAGAGCAATCTCCGTCGCCGCGCTGCCCTTTATGTTTTCGGGGGCGCAGGCCTTTCCATTCTATGTGTGGCAATACTGCTATTGAAGTATGGCTGGCTGTGAGCCGCCTGTTTACTGGATCGGAAACCCGCTAGACTTTTTCCAAACCCTTGAGTAGGATGGGCGGGAAATAAGGGGGGCCTATGTCTTCTTATGGCGAGAAACTCGAGATCGGGGCTTTATTGGGGTTCGGCGCCGGTCTTTTCTGGTTCTTCAAAGGGTTTCGCGTCTACCGGGAATACCGGGTGCTGGCGGATACTCCCGAAATCCCGATCCGCAGCGTGGCGATGGGTTTGGTAGAAGTCCATGGCAAGGCCACCGGCCAGCCGACGGTTTTGGCCCCTGTCACCAAGACTCCGTGCTTTTTCTACAAGGTTGATGTTGAAAGGTGGGTGAGGGATAAGAACGGCGGGCACTGGTCCCATGCGGCGACTCAGGCCGAGGGCTCCAGGTTCTACCTCGAGGACGCCACGGGTAAGGTCCTTGTGGACGCTCACGGCGCCGAGTACGATTTGATTCAGACCGCGAAGCACGAGACAGGACAAGGCGTTGGGGCTTCGTTGGGCCGCCTATTCGGCGGATCTCAAGACTCGAATCTGGCCACCGGCCCCGGAGTGTCCGATGCCGACCTGCTCAATTATGCGGAAGCGGTGGTTTCCACCGCCCATGCCTCTTTCTCTTTTGACGGAGGGAGTCTCCTCTCGGACCTGGCACGTGGTTCCGTGGGGCTGGGGTTGGGTTCGGCACACCGTTATCGCTTGAGCGAGTATTGCATCCTTCCTGAACATTGGTACGACGTCACCGGGACTTGCGTGGAGAACCCGGAGCCCAAAGACGAACACGACCGGAACTTGATCGTGAAGGGCCAGAACGAGCCCACCTTCTTGATTTCCTTTCGAAGTGAAAAAGAACTCAAGAGCAAGCTGCGAAACCGCGCAGCTTTTCATGTTTTCGGCGGGGCAGCGCTCTCCGTGGTGTGTTTGGCCATTTTGCTATTCAAGCTAGGCTGGATGTAGGAAGAAGTGACGAGTGTCACTCGTCACTTTCTTGAAGGGGGTGAGACGATGGGCGTTGCAATCCTGATCGGATTGGTTGTGGTCCTATTTGTGGTGGGAGTCTTCGTTTACTTCATCACCATCTACAACAGCTTGGTGCGCCTGCGCAATGACCTTGACAAAGCCTGGGCCAACATCGACGTCCTGCTCAAGCAGCGTCACGACGAACTGCCCAAGCTCATCGAGACCTGCAAGGGCTATATGCAGTACGAGCAGAAAACTCTTCTGCTCGTTACCGAGGCCCGCACCGCTTTCATGAGAGCCAACACCGTGGCGGAGAAGGCCCAGGCCGACAACTTCATGGCCGGTGCTTTGAAATCGCTATTTGC
>Ga0326728_10017098_pt1 | contig 14620 bp, 7 predicted proteins | sample MB3enrmetagenome_FD_207602 | JGI IMG/M metagenome (GOLD analysis project Ga0326728, IMG submission 207602) | Lab enriched peat soil microbial communities from McLean, Ithaca, NY, United States - MB31MN | ecosystem: Environmental > Terrestrial > Soil > Wetlands > Peat | place: USA: New York...
AGCCTCACCCCTGCCCCTGTGGCCGATACCCTCACCATCGATGCGGGCCGCATAATGGATTCCGTCGCCAACAGCTCTGTGGCCCTCTCGGCCCAGACGATCGCCCTCCAGAATACGGCGGCCACCGCTGGCTCAAGCGCCGCGGCAGCCGGAGGCCAGATCACCTTCAACGCCTCCCAGATACAGGTGAACCAGGGCAGCGTGCTCTTCGACGGCTTCTCGAATGTCAACCTGAACGGCGGAAGCAACGTCAGCTTCAGGGGGGTAGGAAGCCTCTCAACCGGCGGGGGCAACTTGACCATCTCGACCCCCAGGGTTGCCACTTCCTACTACATGAACTCCGCAGGCACCTACACGGCCGCCAACTATGCCATCAACGCGGGCGCCGGCACAGTGACCATGGCCGGCAATGGCAACACCTCCTCAAGCACCGCAGCACCAGGCGGCACCCTCGCCGTCAATGCCGGGGAGATCGACATTTCCACCATCGTCGAGGTGCCCTCGGGCCAGATCGAGTTGACAGCCGCGAACAACATTAACGTAGACAGCGGCGGCCAGCTCCTCGCGCGAGGCTACTATACCTCTTCCACGGGACAAACCGTTCAGACGAACGCCCCGGGCGGGGTCGTCTCTCTCACGAGTACCGGGGGAGGGGCCATCAATCTCCTCACCGGGTCCTTGATTGACGTGTCTGCTGGCACCCAGGGCGATGCGGGGACCGTCACGCTCTACGCCCCCATCGGTGGAGTGGCCCTGAACGGAAACATACAGGGCCAAGCCGCGGGCGGCAAAGGCGGCTCTTTCTCCATAGTGACAAACACGCTAGACACAGTGGGCGGCGTCAATCTATTTTCCGCCCTCAACAGCTTGCTCACTACAGGCGGCTTTACCAACGCCCTCAACATCGAGGCGAGTACCGGCAACGTAGCCATCGCAGCAGGGCAAACGGTCGTCGGGCAAAGCCTTACGATCACCGCAGACGGCACGAACCCTGACGGCACTGCTAACGGCGGATCGATCATCCTCGACGGCACCATCGACGTCTCCCAGCCGGGCCAGGGAGGCGCAGTCGGGCTCTATGCCCAACAAGACCTCACCATCGATCCGACCGGCAAGATATACGCCTACGCAACCGACGCGGCTACGAACCCTATTGCCAAGGGAGGGGCCGTCACCCTCTCGGTCGACACGGGCATGCTCACGCTCGCCGGCGGCACAATCGACGTCTCCGGGGCCGTAGGGTACGGCGGCACTGTGACCTTCCGCGATCCTCCGCCCCCGCCGGGGGGCAACACGCAATCGGACATGTCCCTGTCCGGAACCATCAAAGGGGCCTCGAGCGTGGTGGCGGAGATAGACAAGGTCTACGTGAACCAATTCCAGGGCACCGACGCGACGGGCGGGACCGGCACCGTGATCGGCTCGACAGCGATTGGCCAGATCCAAACGGACCTCACCAATCTTATGACAACGGATGCCGGTCTGGCGACAGAGCTTTCGCAGGGATTGACTGATGGAAACGGCAATCTTCTCACCGTCTATAACGCCTCCTCGAATCCCACCGGTACGTTCCACCTTCAGCCGGGGGTAGTCATCGAGCAGACCGCCGGGGACGGTTCCATAACCCTCTCGACCAATTGGAGCTTCTACCAGTCGAGCACACAAAACTGGCGCTTCGGCAGCGGGAACGAGCCGGGGACCCTCACCCTGCGGGCCGCAGGGGACCTCTACATTAACGGCAACATCACGGACAGTCCGCTGATCTCGTACACCTCGAACGGGAACACATACTACTATAACGCCAGCCTCAACTACCAGCATTTGGTGAGCAGCACGGCCCAGCCCTCCTGGAATATCAACCTCGTGGCGGGCGCCAATGCCAACAGTGCCGATCCGCTCGCCATCCTGCCGCAGGGCGTGCAGGGAGCCGGTGGGAGCCTTTCCATTGGCACCTCTACATCAGGAAACGTCGTCTATACGCAGGAAGGTAACCTCCTCTTCGCTTCGAGCGGGGACACAACCGTCTACCCCTACACGAGCCCGACCGTATACATGATAGCTGAGATGCCCTATTCCCTGGCCACCTATTCCGGGCACATCAGCGGAAACGTGGAAGGGAATCTCATTATTTATCCCGACGCTGCCATCCAGTCGGCAACGGGCAGTATCGATATCAGTGTGGGGAAGAACCTCGACCTGACAGGAGGTTCGGGGTTGCCTACCATCGCTTACGACCTCGGCGCCATCAGGACAACGGGCGAGCGTGGCACCAATAATACAACCTTCCAGTACTACAGCTACCAAAACGGGGGGAGCATCGCCCTCGGCGTAGGCGAAGACGTGATCGGCGGCCTTAACGCCAATGCATGGCTGTACTCAGATGATTTCTATACTACTGGCCAGGGAGTGACATATTATCCTGTCACGGCCGTTTACGCGCAGGACATCAGCACCAACAATCTGACCGTGTCGCCCACGGAGGGCATCGCCGCCATGGGCGGAGGCAGCGTCTCCGTCTCGGCCGGAGGCGACTTTAGCTGCCAGGTCGGGGCCTTCGGGCAGGGGAATCTTCAAGTCTACTCCGGTGGGAACGTGACAGGGCTCTTCTTCGTGAAGGACGGGACGGGCGCGGTGTCTGCCATGGGCAATTTCGGTGCACCCGCGCACCCGCAGCTCGTGGAGATGGGAGCGTCTCAGGTGAGCGTATCCGCCCAAGGAAGCGTCTATATCGCGGCGGTAAACCCTAACCTCTCGGAGGCCGGCTCGCAGGGTTACTGGGATAACGGCTACACCCAGAGTTCATCGGTGAGCGTGACCGCTGTGACAGAAGACGCGAACATCTACGGCGTCGTGGACCCTAATAGTTACGGCCAGCTCGCTGACGAGGGCTATTTTCCCGCGACGGTGCATATATCGGCCGGGAGGGATATTATCGTAAGCAACGACATCGTCCAGCTCCCCGCGCAATACGGGAACCTGACCATGCAGGCAGGCCGCGACATCGTTTTTAATACGAATGCCTCATGGTACATGTCGGACGCCGACCTGAGTTCAATATACCCCGGCTATCCGTCCTTATCCTCCCCGGACCTGAGCAGCCACGCTTCCACCCCCGTCCACACCGGCGACAACACGCCGGTGAGCATCTCGGCCGTGGGGGACATCACAGACATGGACATAACCCTCCCGAAAGCGGCGACGATCACCGCAGGAGGGGACATCGAGAGCCTCAGCTTCACGGGGCAGAACGTTGGGCCCTTCGATGCGACGAGCATCATCGCCAATGGAGACATCGTTTACACTTACGGGGAAAATGGCGGCGTCAATTCGATCCAGGTGGGAGGGCCGGGCTACCTTGTGGTGCAGGCCGGCGGGACAATCGACCTGGGCACTTCCAGCGGCATCCGGACAATCGGCAATGGCATAAACCCGGCGGCCTTGAGCGCGGGTGAGACAGGGGCCTCCCTCATCGTGGCCGCGGGCGTGGCAAGCCCCCTGAACTCGCAAACAGAAACGGTCTTTTTTGATGCCATCCAGACGGCTGGGCAGGAATACTCCACCCTCCAGGCCAGCGGCAACCCGGCAGGGGCCGCCGCAGTCGTAAGCCAACTGAGGGCCTCCACCATAGATCCCTTTCTCGCGTCAGCGAACAACGGTCAGGACATTAACATGACCTCTTCCCAAATCTCTACGGTAGGTGGGGGGAGCGTCTTTATTCTTGCCACGGGCAACGTGAACGTGGGCACCACCTTGCTATCGGTCGGGGCCAGCACGGGCATCCTCACGGAGACGGGCGGCGCCATCAACATCTTCACCGTCGGTGACCTAAACGTCAACCAGTCGAGGGTCATGACCTTCCAGGGAGGGGATATCGCCGTCTGGAGCGACCAGGGCAGCATCAACGCGGGAAAGGGCAGCAAGGCAGCGGTCAGCGCGAGCGCGCCTACCTTCTCGTTGGTCAATGGTGTTTGGACGGAAATATTCAATCCCCCCGCGGTGGGAAGCGGCATCAGGGCCCTGACCTACCAGTCGAATCCGAACACACCCGCCCCGCCTGAGGGTAACATCTACCTCTTTGCGCCGAGCGGCATCATCGACGCGGGCGAGGCAGGTATTTCGGGCGCCAAGGTTTACCTGGGTGCCACTACCGTGCTCAACGCGAGCAACGTCTCTTCGACGGCAGGCTCCGTAGGGCTGCCCCCGGCCTCTCAGGGCGTGAGCCTCGGGGCCCTCTCGGGCACGAGCGATATGTCGAAGAGCACCGTCTCGTCGGACACCGGGGCCCTCGCTACGTCCCAGGAAAGGGTCGCCTCGGCCCAGCCCATCGAGGACATGGTGGTGAAATGGATCGACGTGAAGGTAATGAGCTACGACCTGACCTTCGGCGGTGATGACGCCTCTGAAGAGAAGGACGACATCCTGAAGAAGAAATAGAACAAATCGCATTGGCGAGAGAGCACGGAGGTTTTGATGCGGGCAAGGCGGTTTCATAGAATCATCATAGGCACGTCGTGTGCCTTGCTTCTCATCCTGGCTGGAAGCGTGGGATCGGCCCACGCCTGGTGGGACGGAAAGTGGAAATACCGGAAGAAGATCGTCCTCGACACCACGCCTCAGGGGGGAGACGTGAAAGAGGCCCTTAACGACTTTCCCGTCCTCGTGAGACTCCATACGGGCAATTTCACTTTCGACAACGCGAAGCCTGACGGCTCCGATATCCGACTCATCGCCTCCGATGACAAGACCCCTCTCAAGTACCACATCGAGCGATACGACCCGAAGGAGGAGATGGTCCTTATCTGGGTGAAAGTGCCCCAGATCGCGCCCGCTTCGGCTGAGGGGTTCATCTGGCTCTATTATGGGAATGGGAACGCATCAAGCGGCGAAGACGCAGGGGGCACCTTCGATACGCCCCAGCTCGTCGTCTATCACCTCGAGGAAAAGGACGGCCTTCCCCAGGACGCCACCGCCTACAAGAACAACGCCAAGGAATTCACCGGCAAGCTCGGCACGCCGTCCCCCATTGGCCGCGGCATCACCCTGAAAGGCGAAGGCGACCGCCTCGTCATCGCAAAATCCCCCTCTCTGAACTTTGCCAAGGGGTTCACCTTCTCCACGTGGGTACGCTCATCGCGCGCCCAGCAAGATTCCCGCCTCTTCTCCTGGGACGACGGGAAGCAGGCCCTCGTGATTGCCGTGGACGGCACGAAGCTCTCTGCCTCTGCGTCGGACGGAAAGAAGAAGAGCGCCACCGGCACGACGGACCTCCCCCTTGCGAAGTGGGTCCACGTGGCAGTCACCTGGGAGCCGGGAAAGGAACTCGTCATCTACACGGACGGCCGGCTAAAGGTCCAGGAGAAACTCCCCTCCATGCCTGAGCCTTCCGCCGACGTCTCCATTGGCGCCTCCCTATCCGGGAAAAACGGCTTCGCCGGCGACCTTGACGAGGTGGGGCTCGCGGGCGTCGCCCGATCTCCCGCGTGGGTCTATGCCGCCGCGATGGCCGAGGGCCCCGACACGCCTCTCCTCACGTACCAGGACGAAGAGGGCTCCTCCGGCGGTGGGGAGAGCCTCACGATCCATCTCCTCGTGGTGACGGCCAAGGCCATCACCCTGGATGGGTGGCTCATCATCGGCGCCATCATCATCATGATCGCCACGACGTGGATACTCTTCTTCAACAAATTCGTCACCCTACGCAAGCTGAAGAAGGACAATGCGGCCTTTTCGCAGTTCTTCACCGAGATGGACGGCGTCGGGGCAGTCAATGGGGAGGAGGAGCGTTTCCCCGATTCCTCCCTGGCGCGGGTTTACGCATCCGGCCTCGATGAGCTCGGCCGCAGGATCAAGAAGATGGAAGATGCGAAAGCGACGTGCCTGCCCGGACAGGCCATCACCGCGTTCAAGGCAGCCCTCGACAAGGCGTCCCTTCAGGAGAGCAAGAGAAACGCCGCGGGTCTCCTCATGTTCACCTTGAGCATCTCGGGCGGGCCGTTCATGGGCCTCTTCGGCACGGTCTGGGGCGTCATCAACACCTTCGCCGGCGTGGCCGAGGCAGGGGAGGCAAACCTCGCCGCCATCGCCCCGGGCGTGGCATCGGCCCTTGCCTGTACCCTCATGGGTCTCATGCTCGCGATCCCGGCCCTCTTCCAGTATAGCTACCTCTCCGCGGAGATCAAGAACGTCACCGCGGACATGAACGTCTTCATGGATGAATTCACGAACCGGGTGGAGGAAGAATACGGGGGCAAGACGTGAGAAAGAACCCCTATGACGATATCGAGGTGCACGCGGAACTGAACGTCGTGCCCCTCCTCGATCTCGCCTGGAACCTCCTCATCGTCTTCATCATGGTCGTCACTGCTACGGTCCAGGGGATCAACGTCAACCTGCCGAAGGCGAGCGCTGCCACGAGCAACATCAAGCCCGCGACAAAGGCCATCACTATCACCGCCGAGGGCACCATCTACCTTGACACCGCTCCCGTCACCATGGCCGAGCTGGAGTCCAAGCTCACGCAGCTCAAGGCGGTCAACCCCGGCTTTCCCGTGGTGATCAAGGGGGATGAGAAGATCTCTTACAAAAGTGTCATCGAGGTCCTCGACCTCCTGCAGAGGCTCGAGATCACCCAATTGGGGCTGGTAACGCAGAAGCTGGTGAAGTGATGGTAGGAAAGTGGGCCAGCGCTTTTGTGAGCGGGGAGGCTCCGCAGGCTTCGCCTGTGGAGGGGGTGCTGAACCCCGGTAATTGACGCAGAAGCTGGTGAAGTGATGGCGGAGAAGTGAGATGACAAATATCGGAGGAAGAGCCATGACTCACGGGAAGAAGAAGCATTCTTCGCAGACCGGGTTGATTACCACGGCGGCGGTCATCCTTTTCTTTCTCTGCCTGGCGGGCGGCCTCCTCTACCTCCTCAAAACGGACAAAGGCGGAGGAAGGAAGGTCTTCATCGCAAAGGTCGATCTCGTGAAGCCCAATCTCCCGGATAAGCCTCCTCCCCCTCCGAAGGAGAAGCCGCCCGAGCCTGAAGTGCAGAAGAAGGAGGCCATCGTGGCGCCCCAGAATGCGGAGCCCCAGGAGGCGCGCAACATGAAGGGGGACGATAAGCCGGCAGCGGAGGGACCCCTTGGCATCCAGGGTGAAGGAGGGGCAGGGTCGGACGCCTTCGGTCTGGTGGGCAGGGGCAAGGGCGGAAGGGACATCACGACCGTCGGAACAGGACCTGGTGCCGGCACGATCGGAGGGGACAAAGACCTCATCGGCGCCCTGAGAAGACACGCCCGGTACAATAAGCTGGTCGAGGATGAGATCAACAAGGCGGTGAAACAGACCCTTTCCGAGAATGGGGGCATACCCAAGGGGAAGACCGAGGCCGTGGTCCAGATAGGCATGGATGACAAGGGAGTCGTGACGGAATACCGCATTGCCCGCTCGTCCGGGAACCCCGCTGTGGACCAGGCGGTGAAGGAATGCCTGAAGTTCGCGAGGATCAGCGAACCCCCTCCCCAGGACATCCCGAGGGGCGCGAAGGGTCTCACCATCATGAGCGTCAAGATCACGGCGCAAGGATGATGTGACAGAAGGGCCATACGCTTTTCACAACATCTTTACATGGCATTAACGTGTTCGTAACAGGGCCTTGGTAAGTTACTGCGGACATCAGACTACAATGCGATGTTGATAGTCCTTCCCGCCTTCTGTCTTGCACGGTGGATGCGGAGCGGCGGGTTTCGTAGGCGAAGGACTGCCCTGACCGATGAAAGAACGGGGAGAAAACATGATCCGAATAGGCTTGAAAGAGCATGGGCCCCTCCCGTCGAGAGAACGGCGATTCCCCTTTCTTTTGAGGGGGCAGCGGGCCATAGCTCTATTCTTCATATGTGTCCTAATCCTCGGCCCTTCCTGGGCGCGCGCACAGGCCCCTTCCCCCGGGCGACCCGCACTGACCGAAGCATCCGGCGTCGACGAGCTTGTCCAGGTACTCGTTGAAAACGGCACCATCGGGAAGGAGCAGGCCGCCGCCCTCATGGCGAAGAAGGGGCAGCCCGGCTTCTCGCCGGTGGCCGCCCTCACCGAGCTTCTGAAAGCAAAGGGCGTCATTACCCCGGACGAGGCCGACCGGGTAGCGAGTAAGGCAGCATCCGCCCCTGCGCAAGCCGTCACCCTTCGCTATGAGCCGACTCAGCAGGACCTGGAGAAGATGACTGAGGCCGTCACGGACGAGGTCAAGAAAGATGTCGTGGAGCAGGTGAAGGACGAGGTCAAGCAGGAAGTCCTTGACGAGACGCAAAAGCAGATCCAGGCCGCGGCGGCGCCGGAGTGGACGAAGCGCATCCGCTTCAGCGGCGACATACGCCTCCGGTATGAGGGGGATTTCATGAACAAGAACAACGGAGAGTTCTTGAGTCCCAGCAACCCCAGCGAGGTTCTGAACAGCCAGGTCGACCAGGAGCGCTTCCGGGTGAGGGCCCGGCTCGGGGCCACGGTCGATCTACCCGACTACCTGGAAGCGGGGGTCAGGGTCTCGACCGGGGACCCGACCAATCCCGTCACTTACCAACAGACCATGGGCACCTACTTCGACGGCTACCAGGTGGTCATGGACTTGGCCTACCTGAAGTTCACACCGAATCCCGATCTCACCCTGATCGGGGGGAGGTTTAAGAACCCCTTCTTCTTCACCGATCTCGTCTGGTGGAACGATATCTCCCTTGACGGATTCTCGGGCTCGTACCTGTGGAGACTCTCCGATCTCTTCCAGCCCTTCTTCACCGGCGGGGCCTTCCCGCTCCAGCAAGCCGTGCTCTCGGCCGACGACAAGTACCTCTTCGCGGGGCAGGCCGGTCTCGATATCAATCCCCAGAAGAACTTGTCCGGAAAGTTGGGGGCGTCATTCTACTACTTCGAAAATACCCGCGGCATCGCCAACAACCCCGCCTTCCCCGACCAATACGACTGGACCGCCCCTGCCTTCGAGCAAAAGGGAAACGCCTTATTCAATATCCAGCCCACCGGCACCACCCCTCTCCTTGCGCTGGCTGCGAACTACCACGAGCTCGACATCACCGGCCGATTTGATATCGCCTTCTGGAACCCGATCCACGTGATCGTCACGGGCGATTACGTGAACAACCTCGGCTTCAACCGGCAGTCCGTGGAGCGCCTGACGGGCAACGCCGACGTGCCCACGCAGACCCAAGGGTATTTGGCAGGCCTCACGGTGGGCTATCCCGAGATCAAGGCCCGGTGGGATTGGCGGGTCTACGGATACTACAAGTACCTCGAGGCCGACGCGGTGATCGATGCCTACACCGATCCCGATTTCCACCTGGGCGGGACGAATGCCAAGGGCTGGGTGGTCGGAGCCGACCTCGGGGTGGGCAAGAACCTGTGGACGTCTGTGAAGTGGACGACAGCCAACGAGATCAAGGGCCCTCCCTTTGCCATCGACTCTCTCTTTGTCGATCTCAACTACCGGTTCTAGGAGGGGGAGATGAAGAAGATCCTCGCAGGCGTCTTGGGGCTGGTAGTGGGCCTCTCCCTCGGCCTCATTTACGGGCACATGCAGCTTGCGAGTGAGGAGAAAGCCCATCAAACGAAGCTCAAGGAGATGAGCCAGCGCATCTCCCAAACTCAGAGGAAGTTCGCCGAGGAGAGAAACCTTCAGGCGAGCCTGGAGGACGAGAAGCAGGCGGTCCAATCCCAGCTCGACGCCCTGCAAAAGGAAAAGGACCGCGCCGTTGCGGAGAACAAACAGCTTAAGTCCAAGGTCGATTTGTTGGATGCCGTGAACGCTAGGGCGGCCTCTCTCGATAAGACGGTAGCCTCCCTGGAGACGAGGGCTTCCTCCCTCGATGAAAAGAACACCCAGCTCTCCGGGCGCCTCTCTAAGGTGGAAGGAGAACGCACCGCCCTCGATCAGAAGCAAAAGCAGACCTTTCAAACGCTTCAGGAGCGGGAGAAAGAGCTGAAGCAGCTTACCGTTGATTCTCAGCGCAAGTACGACCAGTGCGCTGACCACAACGCCCGCCTCTACGTGATCGCCGAGGAACTCATCCGCAAGTACGAAAGCAAGGGCGTCGTGGGCTCGCTCCTCGAAAAGGAGCCCATTACGCAAATCAAGAAGGTGGAGTTGGAGAAGCTCAAGCAGGATTACAAGGACAAGATAGACCAGCAGAAGCTGCAAACAAAGTAAAGGAGTGCCTTATGCGTGTGACAACAGGGATATTCATCATGACGCTCACCGCCTTTCTCGGCATGGCCCCAACCCTCCGGGGGGCGGACACGAAGCCCGCCGACACGAATAAGGCGGTTGGCACGAACCCCACTGACGCAAAACCTTCCCCAAAACCGGCTGCTGTGAATCCGGTTGAAAAGAAGCCCGGAGTCGTCGCCGTCGTCAACGGGTCTGATGTGCCGATGGATGATTTCTTCCGCGACCTCCTCCGGGTGGAGCGCCTCGTCCTCAACGGAGGCAGAATCCTTACTTGCCCGCAGATCACCCGCCTGAGGACAGAAGTGGCCGAGGGGCTTGTCCGGCGCGAGCTTCTCTTCCAGGAGAGCAAAGGCAAGGTCAAGGTAACGGACGCCGAGATCGCCGCTGAGGTGAAGAAGCTCAGGGACCAGTATGCGAGCGAAAATGACTTCAACGCTGCCTTGAACTCCATGAATATCTCTCCATCGACCCTCAGGGCCCAGGTAGAGCGGGCGCTGGCCATCCAGAAGTACATCGATACATTTGCCGCGAAGGCGAGTGTGGACGACAAAGAGATATGGGCATACTACGACAAGAACCGGAACTCCTTCCGCCAGCCCGAGCAGGTGAAGGCGAGCCAGATCCTCATCAAGAGGGACCCGGGTTGGGATGAGGCCAAGAAGGCCGCGGCCAGGAAGAAGATTGACGACATACGGGCGAAGCTCAAGGCAGGACAGGACTTCGAATCCCTCGCCCGCACCTATTCGGAAGACCCGAGCGGAGCCAAAGGGGGCGACCTCGGCTACATCCGGACCGGCCAGGTGCTCAAACCCTTCGAGGAAGCCCTCTTCGCCCTCAAGCCCGGGGAGACAAGCGACGTGGTGGAGACAAGCCTCGGCTATCACATCATCAAGGCCGTCGACCGGAAAGCAGAGACGACCATCCCCTTCGAGAAGGTGAAGGACCAGCTGCGCACTGCCCTGAAGCAGGAGAAGGGCCAGAAGGAGGCGAACGCCTCTATCGCCAAAGTGAGGGAGAGGGCCAGGGTAGGCATCTTCCTGCCCCCGGAAGAATAGGCGACCGGGATCTGCCGGCTCCCTCTTCTTTGCCTCCGGACTGATTATTCCTGACTCCTCAGCAGGTCCCGGGCGGCCTTATCGCCCAACATGGCGGCCTCCCTCACATCCTCGTACGCCAATTTCTTGTTGCCGAGCCGGTAGTAAGAGACCCCTCTATTGCGATAGGCTTGCGCCAACCTGGGGTTGATTGCGATGGCCCTGTCATAATCGGCAATCGCCTGCCCGTAATTGCCGAGCGTCTTGTAGACATTCCCCCGATTATAGCAAGGGGCTGCCAATTCAGGGTTGATGGCCATGGCCCTGTCGTAATCCGCTATGGCCTGGGCATAGTTGCCAAGGGCGTTATGAGCGTTCCCCCGGTTCGTATAAGCCTCCGCGTCTTTGGGATCGATCCGCAGGGCCCCGTCATAATCGGCAATCGCCTGTTTCAGGTCCCCCAGGGACGCGTATGCGGTCCCCCGGTTATTGTAGGCCAATACGTACCGAGCGTTGATGGCGATGGCCCTGTCGTAATCCGCAATGGCCCGCCGGTAATCACCCACTCCCTCATAGGCGTACCCCCGCGCATAATAGGCAACGGAATTATCCTGGGTCACATCAATCGCATGGTCGAAGAGCGTAAAGTCATCCCGCCAGTAGCCGGTCTGCGTCCACGTGGCAACGAAGAGGCCCACAAGCGTCAACGCCGACGCCGCAGCAAGCACCTTGTTCCTATGACGCCACGTCCCAAGAAGCTCTGGAACGCCCCAAGCGATCAGGATGAACAGCCCGATCATCGGGACATAGGTGTAGCGGTCTGCCAGGGCCTGTTCGCCCACCTGCACGAGTCCTATAACGGGCACGAGGGTGCCTGCGTACCACAGCCATCCCACGGTCAGGTACGGGTGCCTCCTTGCCTCCCGTACCGCGGCGAAGGTGACGGCGATGATGAGCAGCGCCGCCCCGAGGACCTGCCAGGACGAAAGGGGCAAGTAAGGATAGAAGACAGCGAGGTCGTGAGGCACGATCATCTTGCCGATGTACGTGACGTAAGAGACGAAGGCGTTCTCGACGCGAAGATCCAGCGGATAGTTGCGGAAGGACCTTATTGCCCCGCCTTCCTGTTGAACGATGTAGGTGACGATGCATGAGAGCGCCGCGAGGACAAGCAGGGGGATCTTCTCCCATAACAACAGGCTGATTGAAACCGGTCCGCGCCCGGAAGCCGCGGGCTCGGCTGCTGCAGGCACCTTCACGGGGGCCTTCTTCTTGCCCGGTTTTCGTTTGCCTTTCAGGGAAGCCGCGGGCCTACCCGCCTCTATCGGCGCCTTCGTCGGCGCGCCTTCCCGCCCGAGTTGCCCCAGGGGCCAATAATCCAGGAGCAAAAGGACGAAGGGAAGGGTCACGAGCATGGGCTTTGCCATCAATCCCAGGGCAAAGCATACGAGCACCGGCGCGTATCTCGAGAGGCTCCGGCGCTCGGCGTAATGGCAGTACGCACCCATGGTGAGCATCCAGAAGAAGGTGGAAAGCACGTCCTTTCGCTCAGCCACCCAGGCGACGGACTCCACGTGCAGAGGATGCAGCGCGAACAGGGCGGCCACAAACGCGCTTTGCCACGGGGCTTTCGTCATGCGCCGAAGGACGAAGAAGAGAAGCATCGTGTTCGCCATGTGGAGCAGCAGGTTGGTAACGTGGTGCCAACGGGGGTTCAAGCCGAAGAGCTGAACGTCGAGCATGTGGGACAGCCACGTCAGAGGATGCCAGTTGGCAGCATACCCGCTCGTAAACGCCCACGCGACGCCGTTCATCGTGAGACCGTCCAGGATATGGCTATTCTCTAATACGTAGACGTGATCATCGATGGAAACGAAACCGGAGGAGTTGGCCTGCCAGTATGGCACGAGGCTGGCAGCCGCGAGAAGGGCGCACACGATGACGATATAACGCTTTGACACAGGGCTTATCCTCGCGCACCCAGCCGGGCCAGGGAAATCAACCGCCTCCGGCCCTCTCCGGGCGGCCTCCTGAAAGAGGCCCGTGGAGGGGAACGAAGCCGTACGGCACTTTATTCTGAGAAAAGTCTAAGGAAAGGAGGTCCACTTTGTCAATAGACGCAAGGGAACGGCGGCCTGCGCCCGTTTTCCGACGGCCCCCATTATTCACGGATTATTCACCAGCCTGTGATCATCGTGACACACCAGGCGGGTAGACTGATCCCATGCAAGATGGGTTACGGCTTGCATAAGCGTTTCACGAAAGAAAAATGGGCTTAGGGACTTGGGATGGTCGGGCAACTTTAAAAGAACTTTAATACCCCTTTCATAAAGGCGCAACAATGGTCGGGTACACTGGAGTCACGCGAGACATCAGGGCAAGAAGAGGCCGGACCCGCAGGCTCGGATATTCGGAAGGTGAACGAGAGAGACAGGCGGGTTTGGTCTCATAAGAAACAGGGAAGTGCGGGTACTTTGCTGACGTAGCCCGTGAGGGGTACCAGAAAGCCCGAATTGACAGCCCCCGCGATTAATTCGGGCTTTCTTGAGACGCGGGGCAAAACAAAAGGAGGTGATGATCGAAAGAATAAAACAAGCGAGGTATGTAACACATGGGGAAAATGGGACCAAGAACCCCATGCTTCAGAAAAAGCCAAAACCCGGGCGACCGGGTGACGGAAAGTTACAGGCCCTTGCGAAAAGGGCGGCTGGACTGCCTGGAGAAACGATAAGAGAAAGCCGTTTCTAAAAACCAGGAGGAATCACATGAAGAAGATCTTAGCAGGCACCATGATAGCGGGACTGCTCCTTTTTGGCTTCGCAGGGCAGAGCATGGCCGCATTTACAACCGGCGACCTCATCCAGGTCGTCTATGATTCAACGTACGAATATGCAACCGACCTGGGCAGCCTCACCTCGCTCGAAGCCATAACGACCACGACCCTGCTGAACGGATCGTCGGGGACAGTGAATAGCCAGTTCACCGGCACCCTGAGCGGAACCGCCCTGGCCGCCTTGCCCAGTGGCAGTAACCAATTGACCGTGGCGTACTACGTTGAGGGCACCAGCACAGCTACCATTGGCGCTCCCGTAGCCAGTGGGATCCTCGCCGGGGGGGGCGGAGGTGTTGGCTCCATTAACGGCGGCCTGACTGACAACAACAGCTACTATGCCGCCAACACGATCTCCGGGACCTCGACCGCCAAGGCACTGAAGTCCGGAAGCACGGCGAATAACAGTTTTTATAATCTGGAAGAGGGGGGTGGGTCATACGACGGAACGTACGGCAACAATCTCGGCAGCGGGGCCGAGGCTGTCCTGACCGGTACCGGCTCAGTAATCTTCAACCTCTACTCGTTCAACAATAACGA
>Ga0326728_10017101_pt1 | contig 14617 bp, 9 predicted proteins | sample MB3enrmetagenome_FD_207602 | JGI IMG/M metagenome (GOLD analysis project Ga0326728, IMG submission 207602) | Lab enriched peat soil microbial communities from McLean, Ithaca, NY, United States - MB31MN | ecosystem: Environmental > Terrestrial > Soil > Wetlands > Peat | place: USA: New York...
TGTAGACCCCCAGCATCCAGGGGTTGGCCAGCTCGTGCTGCACCTTGGCGAAGGCGGCGTAAGGGTGCTCGGGAAGCTGCACGCCCATAAAGCGCTGGCGCAGGACGTGCTGGCCGATATACAGGATTGCGACCAGGCCGGTATACCGCTGGGCCATGTACATCCAATTGCCGGCCCAGGGGTAGTAGACGATGTTCGACTTGCCGCGCAGCCAAATGTAGACGCCGTAGAGGCCGTGATAGAGGATGGGCAGAAAGATGAAGGTCCATTCCAAAACGCGGACCAGGGGCAGGCTGTTGAGAAACTTCACCTGCGCTCCGTAGGCGGCCGGGCCTTTGAGGGCCTCGAAGTTCGAGAGCAGATGCTCCAGCAGAAACGCGCCGATGGGGACGATGCCCAGCAGCGAGTGCAGCTTGCGCCAGAGGAAGGTGGTTCCCTGGCCGGCGCGCAGGGCTGGGACGCCGCGGCTGAGAGCGTGCGCGGCAGGTTGTTGAGCAGTGGCCATTTGAGTCGAGGCTCCTAAGGGCTTCAGGGGAAGGCCGTTCCAGAATGAGAGACAGAAAATCTTCGCCTATATCCACCTGCATTATTTGTGTCCCAGATCACACACGTCAAGGCGGTGCGCGGGCCGGCGGTGGGGAGTTTCCAGTTTACCGGTGATGCAGCCGGAGCCCGGAGCCTCCGGAAAGCAGGCGAAAAGCCGACTTCAGGGAGTAATACAGGCGAGGCGGAGCCGCGGACTGGAGATGGCTAACGCAACCATTTGCGACGCTCACACCGTTGCGCTCTCTGCCTTCCCCAGGCAGATCAAGGCTATTGTCTTTCCCATGCATGCGGACTCCATGCGCGACGAACTGAGACGCTACTCCGATGCCCCCTACGCATTGTGACACTTACGAAACTGTACTAAGCGCTCAACCTGTGATCTGAATCGCCCTTATAATCACCCACGAACGCTACTTCGCTCGATGAATCGAGACTTGCTCAAAATACCCTGCGAAGTCCGACACGAAACAAACCACAACAATAAGGGTGTGAGGTAAAAAGGCATGTCGAGTCAGCTTTCCCCACAAACCCGGATCTCCATCGCTTGCGATTCCGATCGAGACTCCATCTATGCATTGCGGCACGAGGTCTATGCTGAGGAATTGCACCAGCACTCGACGACACACAACCGCATGCTGACCGATTCGCTTGACGCATTTAACGAGTACATCGTGGCGAAGGTTGACGGCCGGTTGGTCGGCTTTGTCAGCATCACTCCTCCGGGCTTCGGGAGGTACTCGATTGACAAGTATTTGGTGCGAGAGAACGTAGATCTTCCGTTTGACGAGGGTTTGTACGAAATACGAATCCTCACCGTCGCGCGGCCGCACCGTGGCGCCAGGCTAGCTGCAGCTTTGATGTATGCGGCCGGGCGATGGGCGGAAGAGAGAAGCGGCACGCATCTTGTCGCGATGGGGCGTATCGAAGTGCTGAGCATCTATCTGAAGCTTGGGTTCAAACCTTTGGGCTGTCGGATCAAGGCTGGGGATGTGACCTTTGAGCTTCTCTGCGCTTCGATTCAACAACTGCGCGCAACTGCTGACCGCCGCCGCTTTTTTTATCAGAAACTGGAGAGAGGGTTGGAATGGGACCTTCCGTTTCCTTTCTCCAAACCACCATGCTGCTTTCACGGCGGTGCGTTCTTCGATGCCATTGGCACAGACTTCGAGACATTGGAGCGCAGAGACTCGATCGTGAACGCCGATGTACTCGATGCATGGTTTCCGCCTTCTCCAGCTGCGCTGAATGCGCTGCGTGAGCATTTGCCATGGCTGATGAGAACATCACCTCCGACTCAATGCGAAGGGTTGAGGAGGGCCATCGCGCGGCACCGGGGAGTGAGCGAGGAGAACATATTGCCCGGAGCCGGCTCATCCGATCTGATCTACCTTGCATTTCGGCAATGGCTGAACCGGAACTCCCGGGTGCTTGTGCTGGACCCTATGTACGGGGAATATGTCCATGTCCTCGAAAAGGTGATTGACTGCCAGGTCGACAGAATGGTCCTGCCGAGGCGAGACAGGTACGTCGTAGACCTTGAGGAACTCCAGGCGCGGGCCGTGCTGGGTTACGACCTGATCGTTCTCGTCAATCCGAACAACCCTACTGGACAACACATCGCCGGCGACAAGCTGAAAGAGGTCCTTTCCTGCGTCCCCGGAAGCACCAGGGTCTGGGTCGATGAGGCGTACATAGAATACGTTGGCCCAGACGAGTCCCTCGAACGCTTCGCCGCAGCAAGTGAGAATGCCATCGTCTGCAAAACGATGTCGAAGGTCTATGCTTTGAGCGGCATGCGGGTAGCTTATCTCTGTGGGTCTCACCGACAACTCTCCGATCTGGTTCCGATCACTCCGCCGTGGGCAGTAAGCCTACCTGCGCAGGTTGCCGCGGTCAAGGCGCTCGGCGACAGCGCATACTATCAGGACCGTTACCGGGAAACACGCAAGCTCCGTCAGCAGTTGACTGAAGGGCTTCGAGGCATCGGTATCCACGAGATAGTGCCTGGGCAGGCGAATTTTGTGATGTTTCACCTTGAGCTGGATCAACCACCTGCAGCGGCGGTGCTGAGCGAAGCCAGGAGGCGAGGCGTATTCCTTCGCGACGCATCGATGATGGGAAGCGAAATGGGACCGCGAGCGCTCAGGCTCACTGTTAAAGACGAAGAAGCTAACAAACGCATTCTCACAACACTTGAAAGTGTCCTCTCAGCGAGGACCTCGCAGCTTGCCAGTTGACAAAGCCATGCGAGATCATCTTCCGACGATGTAGGCCCTTAAACTGAATGGGCGGTCAGTGGCCGCCTGCAGAGCGCTATCCGACGGTATCTTGATATCGGTTCAAAGCCGCATCGGGTAAGCTCACTGAATGTCCGAAATTCGCAGACCCATGGCGAAACGCAACCCTTGCTGCATCGTAAATGCGCTCAGTGAACACTGGTTAGGTGGAGAACAGCGGATCGGTCCTCGAAAACGCCCAGGGTCCAGGAGATGCTACGCCTGGCTTGTCACCAACTCGGAAATTTGGCCACCGCCTGCGCATCTGGTTTCCGCAACCTGAGTTGAGCAGGGCTCATGCGCCCAACATCGCCACCAGCGCCTCAACCGCCCGCCCGCGATGACTGAGCGATAGCTTGGTCTCAAGGTCGAGTTCGGCCATGGTGCGGTCGAGCGCGGGCAGATAGAAGAGCGGGTCGTAGCCGAAGCCGCCGGTGCCGCGGGGAGCTTCCAGAATGAATCCCTCGACCGTGCCCTCGGCGGTGTGCAGGGCCACGCCGTCGCGAGCGGCTACCAGAATACATCGGTAGCGTGCCGTCCGCTGGGTCGGCGGAACTCCGGCCAGCCGTTGCAAGAGCACAATGTTGTTCCACACGTCGGTGTTGTCGTTGGCGTCGGGCGAGTCGACCAAGCCGGAGTCGGCGGCAAAACGCGCGGAGCGCACGCCGGGCGCGCCGTCGAGCGCATCCACTTCTAGGCCGGAGTCGTCGGCCAGGACCAGCTCGCCGGGGGCAAAACGGGAATAGTAGACGGCCTTGAGGGCGGCGTTGGCGGCGAAGGTCGCGCCATTCTCTTCCGGTGCGGGGATGGCAGCCAGGGCGGGAAGGGAATCGATGGTGAGGGAATGCGCATAGGCGGCGGCGCGAAAGTCGCGCAGCTTGCCCTGGCTGGTGGTGGCGGCGTAGAGGCGGAGGGCCATGGGGTGAGTTTAACCTGTGACGGGCAGCGCGTCAGCGAGTCGGCAGGCCAGCGAATCGGCAAGCCGGCGGGCGAAGGCGAGCGGTTCTTGCGCGGGATTCCAGACGGATAGCGGTTTTGACAAGGCATCTCCGGATTGTTTAAGGTTCATCCGTCTGGAAAATATTTCATTTGAGAAAGTTCTTCCGGCAGGCGTTGCGCAAGGCGCAGCGGCTTTCCAACGCGGGCCAGCAAGCCGCACAATGGTCGAAGTTGTTCCTGAGAGGTGCGTATGCGCGGGATGACGGCAGGAATGCGTTGGCTGACGTGCGGATTGTTTCTGGGAGCGGCGGCAGTGCCATTGGCGGCGCAGGCTCCGGCGTTCACAGGGCCAGTAGAACTGCGCCTGGACAACCTGAAGACGCCGCTGGGGATCGACGATCCGACGCCACGGTTTTCGTGGCAGTTGCAGGACCCGGCGCGGGGCGCGAAGCAGACCGCCTATGAGGTGCTGGTTGCCACGCGGGCCGAGCTGCTCAGCCAAGGCAAGGCGGATGTTTGGGACAGCGGGCGGATCGAGTCGGATGCATCGTTGAATATGCGCTATGCGGGACCGGCGGTCCAGGGCAGTATGCGCTACTTCTGGCTGGTGAAGGCGTGGGACGCGGCGGGCAATCCTTACGCGCAGAGCGAGACGAGCTGGTGGGAGACGGGCCTGCTGAAGCAGGAGGTCTGGCGCGGCCGATGGATTGGCTACGAGACTCCCGAGGAGGCCGTCGTGCGCCGCGCCGAGGCGGTGTGGATCGCCAGCCCCGATGCGCAGGCTCTGGCGGCGGAGAAGCGAAGGGAACAGCACATTGCCTATCGCGCGGCGCTGAATCTGGACAAGCCGGTGTTGCGGGCCGCGCTCTACGCCACCGGGCAGGATACGGTTTCCGCCTGGATCAACGGCGAACAGGTGCTCGCGGCCGGCGAGTTTCCGCCCTGGAGGCAGATGCCGTGGAAGAAGTTTGTGCGAGCGGACATAACGGGCAAGCTGATTGCCGGCGTCAATGCCATTGCCATCGAGACGGTGCATTTTCTTGACAATCCCAGCGGGGCGGCCACGGCCGATGCGCCGCCGATGATTGCCACCCTGGTGGTGGAGTACGCGGATGGTTCGACGGCTGACTTTGTGAGCGGAACGGAGTGGAAGACGGCGGTTCGTTTCGCTCCGGGGTGGGAACAGAAGGGCTTTGACGATGCGGGCTGGAGGCACGCGGTCGAGTGGACGCAGACGCCGGGTCAGAGAAGGCAGCCGCTGGGGCATCCCTGGATTCCCGACTCGGTGAAGGCGCTGCGGCACACGTTTGTTGTTAGCCGGCCGGTGAAGTCTGCGCGAGTTTACGCCACGGCGCTGGGGGCCTACGAGCTGTTTCTGAACGGGAAGCGCGTGGGCGACGATGTGCTTGCGCCGGGCTGGACCGATTTTCGGCAGCACGTGAAGTATCAGACCTACGATGTGACGGCGCAGTTGGCGACCGGCAAGAATGCGATTGCCGCCTTGCTTGCGCCGGGCTGGTACTCGACTTCGCTGGAGTGGTTTCAGCAGCCCAATAACTATGGCGACACGCCGCCGGCGCTGCGAACGCAATTACGCATTGAATACGCTGATGGCAGCGTGGAGTGGGTGGCGACGGATAGAACATGGCAGGCAAGCACTACGTACATCCAGCACTCGGAGATCTACGACGGGGAGAGTCAGGACGCGCGGCTGAAGCTGGCGGTTTGGGATGCGGCGGCGTTTGACGCATCCAAATGGAAGAGTGCGATGTCGATCGATCCGAAGCCGGTGGCGATCGAAGCTCAGGAGTACCCCTCGATTCGCGTGGAGCGGACTCTGACGGCGAAGAGCATGACGGAGCCCAAGCCGGGCGTCTACGTTTACGACTTCGGCCAGAACTTCTCCGGCGTGGAGCAGTTGCGCGTCCAGGGGCCAAGGGGCACGGATGTGCGGCTGCGGTTTGCTGAGATTGTGAACTCCGATGGAACCATTTACACCGACAATCTGCGCACCGCCAAGGCTACGGATCACTTTATTCTCAGCGGCAACGGCGTGGAGGAGTTTACTCCGCAGTTCACCTTTCACGGCTTCCGCTACGTCGAGGTGACCGGGCTCCCCTCTCCGCCCCCAAAGGGTGCGGTGAGCGCGCTGGTCTTCCACACCGATGCGCCCTTCACGGCCAAGCTCGACACCGGCAGCGCCATGATCAACCAATTGTGGAGCAACATTCTGTGGGGACAGCGCTCGAACTTCGTGGGCGTGCCCACGGACTGCCCGCAGCGCGATGAGCGCCTTGGCTGGATGGGAGATGCTGAGGTCTTCTGGCGCGCGGCCAGCTACAACATGGATCTGGCGGCCTTCTCGCGCAAGTTTGCCGGGGACATGCGCGGAACGCAAATGGGATCGCCCTACTTCGGCATTTACTCGCCGGGGACAGTTGCCCCGAATGCGGGCTTCGCGGCCGGCTGGAGCGATGCGGGCGTCATTATTCCCTGGACCTCGTGGCTACAGACGGGCGACACCAGCGTGATCGACCAGAATTGGGCTGCCATGGAGAAGTATCTCAACTCCATCGAGTCCAATAATCCAGGCGGCCTTTGGATTCACGAGGCCGGGACTCCCTATGGAGATTGGCTTTCGCCCGAAGGAAAGACGGACTACGCGCTCATCGCCACAGCCTATTGGGCCTATGACGCCACGCTGATGGAGCAGATGGCTCGCGCCACCGGGCGCTTGCAGGATGCCGAGCGATATGCGCGGCTGTTCGAGAAGATTCGCGCGGCCTTCCAGAAGCAGTTCGTTCATGCCGATGGCTTTGTCGCCGGCGCCGACAATAGCCCGTCGCCCTTCGGCGGGATCAATAATCCGAATGCCATGAGCAAGGGCGGCGACACGCAGACCGGCTATGTTCTGGCGCTGCACATGAACCTTGTGCCCGAGGAACTGCGTTCGGCGGCCGCGCGGAAGCTGGTCGAGAAGATTGAAGCCAACCATGGGTTACTGGGCACGGGTTTTTTGGGTACGCCGTATCTGCTGGAAGAGCTGACCAAAGCCGGGCACGCCGAGCTGGCGTACAAACTCCTGCTCAACACCGAATATCCGTCATGGGGTTACCTGGTGGAGCACGGCGCAACCACGATGTGGGAGCGATGGAACGGCGATCAAATGAAAGACGATCCCAGCATGAACTCCTATAACCACTATGCCTATGGCGCGGTGGCCGACTGGATATACCGATATGCGGCTGGCGTGGATGCGTCGCCGCTCGATGCTGGCTTCCACACAGTGGCGCTGCATCCGGTCTTCGACGCGCGGCTGGGGCACGTCGCCTTCGACTATGCTTCGGCCTATGGGCCGATTCACTCGGATTGGACGGTGAACGGAACAACCGCCGAATGGCATGTGACCATTCCTGCCAATACAACGGGCTGGCTGAGCCTGAACGCGGACGAGGCAGCAAAGTACAAGCTGGAGGGCGCTCCGCTGGCGGCGAGCAATCTGGCCAAGGCAACGGCGCGCGGCGGGCAGGGCGGCTTTGAACTGGCTGCGGGGAGTTACAACTTTGAGATAGATCTTTAGCAATATGCAGGGCTGCGGTACAGATTAGCGATCCAGCCGCAGCGCTGGAAATCCGCCTGGCGGCGGAAGATGGGATCTGCCGGCAGCACAAAGGAAGGGGAGAAAGAGTGACGTCAATTATCGCGGGGATCGGATGGCACATGGTTGGGGCGGCATCGGCCGCATCGTTCTATGCGCCCATAGGGAAGGTGAAGAAATGGTGCTGGGAGACAACCTGGGCGGTTGCCGGCTTCTTCTCCTGGATTTTGCTACCCATTGGGGTAAGTCTTTTTCTGCTGCCGGACTTTTTCGGCTTCTACGGATCGATCAACGCGCATGTGCTGTTGAAGGTGGCTCTCTTTGGAGCCATGTGGGGCGTTGGCAATGTGAGTTATGGCCTCACCATGCGCCACCTTGGGATTTCACTGGGCGTCGGCGTGGCTATCGGCGTCACGCTGATGGTGGGCACGCTCATGCCTCCGCTGCTGCACGGCCAGGGCGCGATTCTGTTCACTACCAGAGCCGGTCTATTTACCATGGCAGGGGTGCTAGTGGCGCTGACCGGAGTGGCTGTCGTCTCTTATGCCGGCCATCAGAAGGAGCTTGAACTTCGCGGCGAGTTACAGGAATTCAACTTGAAGCTGGGGCTGCTGCTCGCGGGCCTTTGCGGCATCTTCTCTTCCGGCATGGCCTTTGCCATCGACGCGGCGGTGCCCATGAAAGCCGCGGCGCTGCACCTGGGCGTGAACCCGCTCTATGCTGCCCTGCCGAGTTATGTGTTTATCATGGGCGGCGGCGCGCTGGTGAACTTGAGTTACTGCTTCATCCGGCTGGCCGCGCTGCCGAGATTGTCTTTGCGCGCGGATCTCTCGCATCCGGCCGGAACGCTGCTCAGAAACGGCGCCATGGCCGCGGCGGGCGGAATCATGTGGTATCTTCAGTTCTTCTTCTATGCCTGGGGCCAGGCTAATATCCCGGAGCGGCTCTCTTATGTGAACTGGATGCTGCACATGAGCGGCTATGTCCTTTTCGCCGGCCTGGTGGGCCTGGCGCTGGGCGAGTGGGCCGGCGTAGGAAGCAGGCCGGTTCGGCTGCTTTGGGCCGGCGTGGTTATTTTGATCATAGCTACCAATCTGGTGGGTCTGGGGATGGCGTCGTAACATCGGAGATCGGAGATCAGTGGTCAGGGGCCAGCATTCTGACGGCTCAGCTGGGTGGCGCGCTTTGCAGGGTGGCCCAGGTCTGGATTCTCGGACCTGGGATTGCGTAGAACTCAACGGTCGATTGGGCTGTGACGATTGGTCCTGAAACGAAGACAGCTTCGCTCAGACATTCCACATTCCCAGATTCCCAAAACGAGACCTGGGGCACCCGCCTAGGCGGACTGAACAGAGCTTCGCGCGAATCCGAGAAATACACGAAAAAACGGCCCCCGATTGTGGCGGGGGCCAAGGTTGCCTTGGTTCTCTCGTTATTGCGAGAGCTTGATTGGCGGCCTCGGCCTGGTGGCCGCCGACGCGGAAATGCCCGTAGGTGGAGGGCTGATTTCTATGGACGCTCCGCACCGGTCGAAGGAGCAGCACCCTGGGGTGATGCGGCTCCCTGGGCCGCCAAACTGTTTTCCATCAACCGGATATGCACGCTGCTGGACCGGACCGGCTGGTCCTCTTGATCGCCGGCGCCGCGGGCGTTGCCCAGGGCCACGGAGTGCATGCGGTAGACGGGAATCTCATGTTGCGTGACGAGGTAGCGCTTGACCGCCTCGGCCAGCCGCTCGGAGTTCTGAATGCCGACGCTGCCCGCTACCGGGGAGCGCGCTTCGATTTCAAGGATGTACCCCGGTTGGCCTGTAATACTGGCCGCGAGGCCGTCCAACTGCTTGCGTGCCTCGGCCGATAGCACAGGCTGCCCGCCACGGAAGGCCACCTCGACCTCGCCGATCTGGCCGTATGTGTCAAGGCCGTTCACGGTGGAGTTCAGGTGATCCACTCGGCCGCCGGCGTTCTGCGCTGTGGAATTGGCCTGCCGAGCCTGCAAGCTGGCGGTTGCAGCCGCCTGGTTGGCCGCATCCGCCGTAGACTGGGCCCGCCGGATCCCCGACTGCGCCCGGCCATCCACGTCCTGGATATCCCTGGCGTTCTTGGCGGTGAGCTCATCCAGTTCGCTGAGCCGGTCGTTGATGGGGCCTGTTTGCCTCTTCACCCATTGCTTGCGCGCGAAGGGGTTCATGTGCCCCCAGAACCCCTCCTTCGGGGTGTTGGCTACCGGCAAAGCCGGCTGGGAGGGTTCTTGCTGCGCCGCCGAAGGAGGTGTCTGAGAAGGGACGGCAGGCTGAGCCTGCTGGGCGATTGCGGGGATTGCGATCGCTGAGGCCAAAAGAAAGAGGGGGATCTGGCCGAGAAATGAATTCGAATGCGCAAGTTTGTTCTCCATGGTGTGGATGCCTCCCCGGTGAATCTTCCGCGATGATTCCAATCTGCCGCTAAAGCCGCAGTCTCCGCTCACCCGTACACATTGCAATGCGAGCGCCAAAGCCGCACCGGCCGGGAGAAATCTTCCATACGATTTGGATTGTTCAGCTTACGGGATAAAGGCCGTGCAGGCAGGAGGCGACCGGATGGTCTTCTGTAGCCTCCCAGGTGTGTAAGTTTTGCCAGAGCGGGTATTTTCTTCCCAACGTTTCAGCGGCTCAGTTCGCTCAGCAGCACGTTGGCCTTGGCAACCAGCGTGTGAGCTCCATCCACATCGCCTGAGGCCAGCGCATTCCTGGCTTGCTTCAGGTACTCACGGATCTGGGCAGCGGTTTTCTGCTCCTGGTCGCTCAGGCTGGAGCCAATGCCGCTCAGGCTGCGTTCGATGGCGGCTATGGAGTCCACGGTCTGCTGGCGCAGATTGGAGGTGTCGCCGGAGGAGAGCTGGCCGATGGCGCTGACGCCGGGGCTTTCGCTGGCGGCTTGCTGGGTGTTGGCCGGAGCCTGCGGGGTGTTGAGCTGGACCAGCGCGGTGCTGGCAGCGGCTTGCTCGCCATTCGCGATGGCCGGCTTCCTGTGCCTCACTCTCGGCCTGGGCGCCGGCTGCACGGATGCTCCCGAGGCGAGGGGCACACTGGGAATGGTAGCTTCCAGAGGAGGATGCTCGACGGCCGGAGGAGTTGACTTTGAGGACGGGATGGCGGGCGCAAGCGGCTGAGCTGGCGGACGGTGGCCGAAATGGAAACAGCCTGTCAGAATGACCGGCAGCAGCCATGCGACGCTCCTGGCGCTAAACTTCATTCCGAAAGCCCATCCTCGCTTTGAACGTTCGCCGGTTTAAGCGGCCGACGTCCCAAATCCGCTGGAGCAAGTGGAATTCGCATGAGAAACTCGGCGCCACGCCCTGGACTCGATTGTACTTCGATACTGCCATGGTGCAACTGGAGAATCCGGTAGGTCATGGCCAGGCCGATGCCGCTACCGCCGCTCTTGGTGGTGAAGTAGAGATTGAATATCTTCTCGCGAATCTCGTCTGGAATGCCGGGGCCTTGATCGGTGATTCGGATCAGTGCCGATTTCCACCCCAGCGACATGGACCTGTCGCCGGGGGCCCCGGATTTCCACGCCTGCGGCAAAGGGTGCGCCGAGGGGTTGTTCGGCGCGAGGGAGTCGCCGCGCCCGGCCTTGCGCTCCTCCTCGAGAACAACTTCGAGGTTGCCGCCCTCTGGCATGGCCTGGGCGCCGTTTTGAATTACGTTCAGCACGGCCTGCTTGAGTAGGTCGGCATCGATATTGGCCAGCATCGGCTTGGAAGGCATCCGGGTGACCAGGGTTACGTTGCGCGACGATAGCTCCGCTGCGGCCAGCGCCAGCACGTCGCCGACGACGGCACAAAGATCCTGCTCACGCAGTTTCAGTTCGACGGGCCGGGAAAAATCCACCAGCATTTGCACTACGCGATCCAGGCGATGTATCTCCGAGTCGATCACCTCCAGGTGGCGGAGGGCCGGGGAGCTGGGATCGCCGAGCTTGGTCCTGAGCAGCTCCAGGTGCACCACGATGGCGTTGATGGGATTCTTGACTTCGTGACCCACACCCGAGGTGAGCCTTCCAATGGCCGCCATTCGGCGGGAGAGCTCCAATTCGGACTCGATCTCTTCGGCCGACTCCAGGTCGTGCAGAGTGACCAGCGCGCCCAGTCCCTCGGGGGTTTCGCCATCGTGGATGAAGTCGAGCGAGACCCGAATTCGCCTGCCGGTTTCGGTGAGGATATCTTCCTGGACGAGAGTGACGCCGGCGTCAAAGGCTTCACGCAGCGTTCTGTCAAGGACCGTTGCCCGGTCAAAGACCTCATGCAAATCCTTGCCGAGAATGCTGCCGGTCTCTTCGGGCAAGAAGCGCCTCGCAGACTCCGAGACCAGCACGGCGCGCCCATCGCCGGTAAACAGCAGGATTCCATCTTGCAAGTTGGTTAGAATCCGATCGAGGTTCTCCTTCAGCGCCGAGAAGACCTCCTGCACGTTGCGCATGCGCTGACCGAAGCGTTCGATCTTGTGGGATACGCGCGCTTCCATATCCTGCCGGGGTGTCTCTTCCTCCTGGCCCCGGCTCTCGCCGCCGGCGGTCCAGTAGTCCAGCCGGCGGCTGATTTGCTCGAGGGGAAGAAGGGCGAGATTGCCGAGCAGGAAGGCCGCAACCAGAGCAATTGCCAGCGCCAGGCCCATCAGAGTGAGAGCCGCCTTCAGCCATGGTTCATAGACGGCGCGCAGAAAGGTGGTGCGGACGCCGACATGGACGGTGGCAAATGGCGCTCCATTGCGCTCCAGGGGCACCGCTACATCGAAGACGCGGGGCGGACCGAACATCACCTTCATCAGCTGAAAGGGATTGGCGTCGCGGAGCTGGCGCAGGGCGGGGCGGACGGGCAGCGGATTGTCTTCGTTGTCGGGATTGGTGCTGAGCAGCGTGCTGGAATGGCTGTCGCCGATGTTGATATCGTAGACCGTGAGGGAGTAGCGATTCACCGAGTCGATCACCGCCTGCAGTTGCTCATCGTTGCGCACCGCTTCGGCTTCCATGTTGCGCAACTGAGCGGGATTGTTGGGATCGACGGTGCGGTCCCTGAGGCCGTTCATGAGGGCGTTTTGAAGGGCAAACCGAATCTGGTTGGCCACCATGAGATTCGTATCGAAGGACTGCTCCACGGCCGAGTGGAGAAGCTGGCTGACGTAAACCAGCGAGAGCATCCCGGATATGAAAAGGACCAGGGTGGCGATGGCCAGAACGAGTTTGGTCTTCAGGCGCATGGCTCAACCTTGCCCGCCGGCGGGGGCGCGGCTGTACTCCTTCAGCTTATTGTGAAGCGTCTTGAGACTGACACCGAGGATTTCGGCGGCTCGCGTCTTGTTTTGTCCGGCGGCCTCGAGAGTGCGTTCGATCAGCAGCCGTTCGGCCTCGCCCACCGTGGAGCCAATGCGGACGGGCACGACGCCGGCATCGAAGGCCTGCTTGGCAGGCGTCTGCATGGCAAAACCCGGAGGCAGATGGCCGGCATCGAGCGGCGAGCCGTCCGGACAAAGGATGACCGCCCGCTCGATCACATTGCGCAGCTCGCGGGCATTTCCCGGCCAGTCATAGGCCATCAAGCGGTCCAGCATCGACGGAGCCACGCCGGTGACGCGGCGGCCGTGCTTGAGGTTCATCTCCGTCATCATGACCTCGGCCATCGCCGGCAGATCTTCCATAAGCTCGCGCAGCGGCGGCATGGCAATGTGGAAGACATTGAGTCGATAAAAGAGATCGGCGCGGAGGCTCCCCTGGGCGACGGCCTGAGCGGGATCGCGGTTGGTGGCGGCCAGCACGCGCACGTCAACCTCCTGCTCCGAGCGTGCTCCCAGCCTGCGGAGCTTGCGCTCTTCCAACACGCGCAGCAGCTTGGCCTGGGTTCCCGCGGGCATCTCGCCCAGTTCATCCAGCAGCAGCGTGCCCCCGTGGGCCAGCTCGAAACAGCCGGCCCGCCGCTCGAAGGCTCCGGTAAAGGCGCCCTTTTCATGGCCGAAGATTTCGCTCTCGATCAGCGCCTCAGGAATCGCAGCGCAGTTTACCGCGACGAAGGGCTTCGCCTTGCGCGGGCTCAACTCGTGCAGGGTGCGGGCCACCAGTTCCTTGCCGGTGCCGCTCTCGCCGGTAATGAGGACGGAGACGTTGGAGGGCGCAATCTGTTCAATTACTCCGAATATCTCGCGCATCTGCCTGGATTTGCCCACCAGAGAGCCGAGGACGCCGGTCTCGCGCAGACGCCTGCGCGCCACTTCCAACTCAATCTCGGTTTCGCGCTGGCGGGTGGCGTTGGCCAAGATGGTGCGCAGGCGCGTGGCATCCACCGGCTTTTGCAGAAAGTCGTATGCGCCCAGCTTCATGGCGTCCACGGCCAACTCGATGGAACCCATCGCCGTGAGCACCACGACCACGATGTTGGCGTCGAGGCCCGCGTCTTCCGAGGTGAGCCTGGTGAGCAGGCCAATCCCGTCAAGGCGGGGCATCTTCAGGTCGGTGACCACAATGGCCGGATTCCACGCCAGCGCCTTCTCCCAGCCCTCGATGCCGTCGCGCGCAGTCTCGGCGCGGTATCCCCAACCGCTAATGAGTTCGGCAAGCCCCATCAGCGCATGGGGTTCATCCTCGACGATTAGAACCTTGACGGCGTTATCCATAGCGGCCTTTGGCGCAGGCAATCGTTCGCTCGCGCTCCGCAATTCGGAGCGGCGGGCCCGCATTGCGGCACAACTTACTTTCTATCATGCACCTGCGGCCATTCGCGCGTTTCCTCCGCGTTCGACGTGCCAGGAGGCGCAGTATCCGCCGCTCTACTTCCGCATTGAATCCGTCACAGCAAATGTCTGCGGCGCCAGTACCGCTTTCAGGTCTGGATTGTAGTAGTCGAAGAGCGTAGCCGGTGCGGCTTTGGCTTGGATTGCATAGCGCGGCGTGAAGCGGAAGGTGAAGTGCGAACCCTTGGCCCTCCACGACCAGAGATAGAAGACGATGCGGTCGGGTTGCAGTTCGTAGCGCGAGATGGTCCAGTCGTCCAGCAGCTTTGCCAGCGAGGCGCGGTCCACGTCGGCGCCGGGCGGCAGGCCCACCTCGGCCAGCAGCATCCCATAGCTGCTTGAACCGAAGCGGCGCGCATCGACGGTGCAATCGATGGCCTGGCCCACCTTTGCGTTGGCCGCGGCGCAGCTGTAGCCGAAGTCCAGGCCGTAATCGCTGCCGGTTTGCGTCTTTGCCTGGGCAGGCGTCGCCGTCTTCGCCCATGGAACATAGTA